>Ga0068855_100012756_pt1 | contig 10134 bp, 9 predicted proteins | sample KBSCornC52_FD_66592 | JGI IMG/M metagenome (GOLD analysis project Ga0068855, IMG submission 66592) | Corn rhizosphere microbial communities from Kellogg Biological Station, Michigan, USA - KBS Corn C5-2 | ecosystem: Host-associated > Plants > Roots > Rhizosphere > Soil ... | reverse complement strand
CGGGGAAGGTGCTCCCGCGACCGACGTGGCTGCGACCCGCCATGCGTACGGTCTGGATGTTCCGCTCGGCCAACAATATCTGCGTTATTGGACCGGGGTAATGCACGGCGACCTCGGTCCTTCTTTGCGCTACGGCCAGAGCGTACGTCGTCTTGTTATGCAGCGATACCCTTTTACCCTGCAGCTGACCCTGGCATCGTTACTGGTGGCAATTCTCGTCTCAATTCCCGCCGGCGTTCGCTCCGCCCAGCGCCGCGGCCGATGGGACGACAAACTCCTCGGCGTCATCAGCCTATTTGGCCTCTCGTTTCCTAATTTTGCGCTCGGACCAATTCTGATTTTGCTATTTGCCATCAAGCTGGGCTGGCTTCCGGTCTCGGGCACCGGCACGGTTGCGCACCTGGTTCTTCCCGCAATCACGATGGGAGGAGCTCTGGCCGCGATCCTTACCCGCATGGTGCGCACGTCAATGCTCGAGGAGCTTGGACAGGACTACATCCGCACCGCCCGGGCCAAGGGTCTTTCCGAACGCGCCGTCGTCTATCGTCACGCCCTGCGCAACGCGATGCTTCCCGTACTCACCGTTGTCGGCCTGCAATTCGGTGCGCTTCTAGCCGGCGCCATCGTCACCGAAACTATCTTTTCCTGGCCCGGCATCGGACGCCTCACCATCCAGGCTATCGGTAATCGGGACTACTATCTTGTCCAGGGCTGCATTCTCGCAATCGGGCTGACGTATGTGGTGGTGAACTTTCTCACCGATTTGCTGTATTCGGTCGCCAACCCGCGAATTCGCCAGTAGAGCTCTCTAATCCAGCCAGGACCAGGCCCGGAGTGGACTTCAGCTGGTTGGGTGTTGTGGGACAAAGCTCGGGCGTCAGCTTAGAGGGTTGGTTCAGTTTTCGGGAAACCTTCCGCTTAGTTCATCAAGTCCGTCGGAATCCCCGATATGTATTGCTCCAGATGGCGGATCGTCTCTTCCTGCGCCGAAATGATCCACTTCACAACATCGCCAATGGAAACGATCCCGACAACCTGCCCGTCCTTCATCACCGGTAAATGGCGGATATGGTGGTTTGTCATCAGCGCCATGCATTCATCCAAAGTCTTTGCCGGGGTGACACACACGACGTCAGTCGTCATGATCTCCCGTATTGCGGTATTCTTCGACGAACGTCCCAGCAAGATGACTTTGCGTGCGTAATCGCGCTCGGAGACGATACCGACCAGGGCCCCCTCAGAGATCACCAGCAGGGCTCCGACGCGCTTATCCGACATCTCTTCGATCGCCTCGAAGACGGAGCGCTCCGGAGAAATTGACCAGACGACACCAGGCTTCTGCTTCAGGATCGAATCAACGGAATCGCTGAACTTCGTCATGCAATCCTCCATTGGCAGACCGGAGGCATGTGAGCTGATCCGGGTCCCCACCGCGAGCGCGAACCGAATCGGACCGAATCGAAAGAGAACCCCACATTAGCACCGAAATGTTGGTCGGTAAAGGTGGATTAAGCTCCTTTTGGGCCGAATGTGCCTCAATTCAAGGTCCTCTCAATCCCCCATGCATCCAGTTGCGCTCCCCGGAGGCGTGCACACACCAGGAAGAGCAGGTCTGTTTAGCGATTCCGACAACCCTTGGTGATAGGAGACTACAATCGGACGGGCTCTTCCCGTATCTATCTCTGCAAAGAAAAGCTTTGACCCCAGGTTTTCGCACGCCTTTAATGAAAACCAGCTTCTTACGTCCCTACAGTGAACTGGTAGTTCTCATGCCTGCGGTTCTACCCATGTCAGCACTGTGGCTTGGCCTGCTCTCGGGTTGCGGCGGCAGCGGAAGCGCGCTCATTTACAAAGCGCGAACAGGACGAGGACGAAACTACGCCAGCTTTTCATCCCTCAATAGCGGCAAACTCTGGGGTCGCTGCCCCTCCCCCAAGGGATCGGCAATCTGCTTCAGCTCTGGATAGTGCTCTAAGAGCGGCTCCGGGGCCAAGACCCGCTTGCCATTGAGCATGTGCTTCAGTTCCAGGGCGTTTACCCCGGCCTTGGCTTCAAAGTGATTGTTGGTCACCACAAAGGTGATCTTCGTCTTGGCGGCAATTGATTCGATACGACTTTTCCATCCCTCAAGTTCGTTCGACTTGTACAGGTAGTTGTAGCGGTCCGCTGACTTCTCTGCCTCGAACCACTGGTCGTAGTTGCGTCCATGGAGTCGCACGTAACCGATGCTTGAGGTCACATGGGTGGTCGGCTCGAGCGAACGTCCCAGTTGCGGTTGATCGATGTTGCAGAAACTGACATTGCGCTCTTCGAAGTATGCGATGGTTTGCGGGCTGTTCCAGGTCGAATGCCGCACCTCAACCACCCGCGGATACTCAATGAATTGGCGAAGCAGCATTTCGAGATACTCGCGATTGAGAGCGGTGTTCTTAAATGAAACCGGAAATTGGACGAGCAACGCACCAAACTTCCCGGTGGCTGCGAGCGCTTCCAGGCCTTCTCGTGCCAGGCGTTCGTCATCTTCATTTGGCTTGATGGAAACCGCGGAAGTAGGCTCCATCGCCGCCAGGGGAGAGTGGGTAAAGGACCGATGCAACTTCGCCGTAAAAACGAAGTCAGGATTGGCCTCCGACGCAATCCGGGCCCAAAGTTTTGCAATCTCGGGCTTGATGTGCCCATAGAACGAGGTATTGATCTCGACCAAATCGAAGCAACGCGCCACCAGTTCAAGCGGATGCTTTTTCTGTCGCGACATCCCCGGCGGATAGAAGATGCCCTCCCAGTCCTTATAGGACCACCCCGCCGGCCCTACTCGAATTTTGGTTCCCGTACTCACATCTAATATTTTAGGCAAAATCGGGAGATCTGTGCGCGTTTCAAGGTCTCTATGGATCCAGGGGATGGCCCTACTGCCCCGCTGCCTTGATTCGGTCGGAACGGACCGCCACATCCCGCTGCAACACGACCTCCAGCGTTGTCCCAGGCGCCAGCTTAACGTCATTTCCGTGACTCAACATCGCAATACCCACTCCGACTGCCGCACCCAGTCCTGCACCCACCGCTGTCCCGCTGCGGGTTCCGCGGGCGAGTCCTCCGGCCAACGCGCCTCCTTCGGCGGCGGGAATCGCTACCTCAGCAACTTTGGTCCCTTTGTCGTTATCGGCCCGAATGGTGCCCTCCTTGTCTTTCACTTTCGCCTTGTCAACCGCAGGCGCATTCTCGAGCGACCCCGGCAGCATCACGGTATACCCACTTGGATAGATCAAGGTCGTAAAGTGCATCATGACTTCAGCACGCCCTTTGATCCTGCCCGCAGGCTTGATCTGCATAATTCTCCCTTGCATATATGTGCCAGCGGGAATCACAATGTGATCGCTTAACACGACCGGAAACGTCGTCTGCGCGTATACCGGATCGCCCTGCTGATTGCTCTTCGTCGAAATCGCGTTTTTCAACGCCACGGGAATCTTCGTACCTGCGGGAATGGTGATCTCTTCTGCACTCGCCGGAGCGCCCGGAATCAGCTTCGGCGGACTCTTTTGAGCAGGGTCCTCGGCGAGGGTCATACCAACCAGCAGTAACCATGCAAGCACCACGCGCATACTTCCTCCCAGAAACCGCTTTCGAAGTACGATGCACCTTGGCCAGGCAAAGTAACTTCTGCGTGATATTATGCGACCTTCGCGCAAGGAGATCTCATGCGTTTGCTCATAATTCTGCTCTTGACGGTGGCCTCCGCCAACGCACAGAACTGGGGTGCCGCGCTTTCCGATCTTTCTAAGCCCAAAGGGTATCGCCTCCGGCGCTCCTCCAGCTATGACCGTACTGGCGGCAACGCCGATGCTCGCCGCGTCGCGCCCGGGGACTCGATCACCGTGTTCGATGAAGCCGGCCCGGGCGAGATTTCCCACATTTGGTTCACCATTGCCGACAAAGAGGAGAAGCACTTGAAGAAGATCGTGCTGCGGGCTTACTGGGATGGAGAAGACACTCCCAGCATCGAAGCCCCCATCGGAGACTTCTTTGGACTAGGCAACGGAGAGTACTTTCTGTATCAATCGGCCCCGCTCGCCGTAGGGGCCGACAAGGCCTTGAATAGCTTTTTCCCCATGCCATTCGGCAAACATGGGCGCATCACGGTCAGCAATGAAGGCAGCCAACCGATCGATGCCCTCTACTGGAATATAGATTGGCGCCAGTTATCTTCCCCGCTTCCAGCCGACACCCTCTATTTTCATGGCCAGTATCGCCAGGCGACACCGAACGCAGCCGTTCCTGACGCCAAAACCAATCCCGACGGGAAAAACAACTACGTCTGGATGGAGGCCTCTGGCCGAGGCCATTTCGTGGGAGTAACTATGTCCGTCTTTGAGAACGACGACCGCTGGTGGGGGGAGGGTGACGACATGTTTTTCGTGGACGGCGAAAAGGTCCCGTCAATCAACGGAACCGGAACCGAAGACTACTTTCTTGGCGCGTGGGATTTTGGCGGCAAACCATTTTCCTATCAGCTATTCGGCGCGCCGGTGGTGGGCCCTGAAAAGAAAGGATCGAAGTGGTCGCTCTATCGCTTTCATCTGGACTCGCCGATTACCTTCCAGAAGTCTCTCCGCGCGACCATCGAGCACGGCACCTCGGATGATCGGGGCGACAACTTCTATTCAGTCGCTTATTGGTATCAAAACGAGCCGCACGCCGCCTTCCCGAAACTGCCTTCGGTCGATGAACGTTTGAAGTAGGCGAGAACTGGCTTCAGCGGAGCTCGCTTTTCACCCGCCAAGTGTTTCTTCGGTGGGCGCTAGACTTTTTCTACCCCGCTGTGAGGCTCAAAGCCTGGACCATCGGGCATCAAGTTCTTGAGGGAAAGGGGAACAAAGCCTGGAAGCGGGGAGAGATGGTTACCGATGCTCGGCCAACCGCCTGAGCTGGTTTTCTCGAATATTTCCCATGAATTGCGATTGCAGTCGTTGCGCACAAAGCTCACCACACACATGCAGAGTGCCCTCGCGGTTGGCAATCTCCTCATCCCACGCACACAGATACAGAACTGGCTGACTGAAGTTCACAGCTGAGGTCCACATCAGCCACCATCGATCGGCGGATTTCTTCAGCACTCCACAATTGGGACCTGAACAACGGAAGAGTGCCTCTGCGACGGGCGACTTGAGGTTACCAAGCTTCATGGGAGAACCGCTCCTGGCAGGTTTGCCCCATTGTAGCGGGAAAGGACGAGGAGCCGAAGATCAAGTTGGGCAAATCACTTGTAGATCAAATAGCGATCGCGGAGTTGCTGGAATTTCTGCAATTCATCCTGCCAGTCCAATTCGATTCCGCGCGGGTCCTTACCTTGCATGAGTGCGCTCAACACGTTCTCATTGGCGACAATCTCCGCCATCTTCTCCATGTGAAACTGCTCAGGGTAGAGGGTATGTAGGGCTGACGCCAGTTCGAGCCCGAGCTGCGGGCTATCGAGAAACTCGCGGCCGGTGACGAAGATGTTTACACCATGGCATTCCTGCCCGGAGTAATTGCTCGAGGTTGGGGTAAAACTCAGGGGAACGAAGCGAGCGCCAGGAATCTGTCGTAAGTTCAAGTAAGAAGATAGTTCGCGCGCATTAATCCACGGTGCGCCTAGGACTTCGAAGGGCGTGTCGGTCCCGCGTCCCACGGAGACGTTTGTCCCTTCGACCAGCGCAACACCCGGGTAGAGTATCGCTTCGTTCAAACTGCGTAGGTTCGGCGAAGGATTCATCCACGCAAGGCCGGTCTCGTCAAACCAATCGCCGCGCATCCATCCCTGCATCGGAACTACGGTGAGCTTGGCGTGGATGTTGTGTTCGGCATTGAACATCTGCGCCAGCTCCCCGAGAGTCATTCCATGCCGTACCGGTATGGGGCCGTAATTGGTAAAGTTCTCGCGCCCGGGCTCGGACATGGGCCCCTGGACCACCGCGCCCATCAAAGGATTGGGTCGGTCCAATACGAAAATGGCGATGCCTGCTTTCGCCGCCGCTTCGAGGAAGTATCCGAGCGTCGTCTCATAAGTGTAGAAACGAACCCCAGCGTCTTGAATATCAATGGCGATCGCATCGAGATTCCGGAGGGTCTCGGGCGTCGGACGCCGGGCTGCATCGGTCGGTCCGTATACGCTCAAAATCGGAATGCCGGTTGCGGCGTCGCGCGAGTTGCCGATTTTCGTGGTATCGAGAGTGCCCGTCACGCCGTGTTCAGGGCTGAAGATGGTGGTGAGCTGAACTCCGCTCGCATGCGCCAGAACGTCTATGGTACGGCGTCCGGAGGCATCGAGACCGGTCTGGTTTGTTAGCAAACCTACGCGTTTGCCTTTGAGGGCAGCGAAGTCCTGAGCTTCAAGAACATCAATGCCGGTCAGTACCGATCCGTTGCGGTTCGCAACCCGGCGCTGAGCCGGCATGCTCTCGTTATAGCCCGTGATTGCCTTCCAGCGAAGTAGTTCGGATTGTGCGGGTGTCAAGTTCAGCGCCGCCGCAACTGCCGTCGCCACCTTTGACCGCAGCGAAATTGCCGTGCCCTGCCCACGGGGATGAACCGCATTCGTCAGGAGGATAACGTAGGTGTTGGTTGTTGGATCAATCCATATCGACGTGCCCGTAAAACCCGTATGCCCGAAGGATCCAACCGGCAAGAGTTCACCGCGGTTGTGCGACATGGGCGAGTCGATGTCCCAGCCGAGCCCGCGCAGAGTCGACGCATTTGCCGGCTGCTGCGGCGTGGTCATCTTCTGAATCGCAGACCAGGACAGCACAGAGCTTCCGCTAAGCAGCGCTTGGGCAAACTTTGCCAGATCGTCGGCGGTAGAAAATAGCCCGGCTTGTCCCGCCACCCCTCCCATGCGGCGCACCGTCGGATCGTGAACCACCCCCCGCAGCATCTGGCCACGCTCGTCATACTCGGTCGGAGCGATTTCTGGCAGCCAAGTCGTCTGCGGACGAAAGGCGGTCTTAGTCATGCCTAAGGGAACAAAGATGTTCTGTGCGCAATAGGAATCGAGCGCCATGCCCGTAACTCGCTCAACGACGGCTCCCAGCACGATGTAGTCGACGTCGCTATAGACAAACCGGCTCTCTGGTGGTGCAAAGGGGACGATGCCAAACGCCATGCTGTACCCGGTCTCCCGGCCGGACCAGGGAGATTTCAGGTCAAGAGATGGCGGGAGGCCTGAATAATGCGTCATCAGGTCGCGAACGGCGATGTCGTTTTTGCCGTTCTGGGCGAACTCCGGGATGTACTTCGCCACGGAATCATTCAGCCGAACCTTGCCTTCCTCGACCAGTTGCATGACCGCCGTTGTTGTCGCGACTACTTTCGTCAGTGAGGCCATATCGAAGATCGTGGCCACTGTCATCGGGCTTCGAGCCGGCTCGAGCGATCGCATTCCATAAGCCTTGCGATAGACCACTTGCCCGTCGTGGCCAACCAGCAGCACGGCGCCGGGAATCTCGTGTTTATCGATTGTCTCCTGGATTATGGAGTCTGCGACCGAGAGCCGAGAATCGAAGGGTTGGGAAAAGGCATTCGCCGCAGCCAGCAGAACGCAGGCGCCCAGCGCAATCTTTCTCAGCGAGGTTGTAGTCAAGGAGTCGATGTCTCGAATTTACAACAGCTCCGGCACGAGCGATCAAGTTACGGACGAGCAGGGTGCCATCTGTGCCAATCCAGATCGGGCGGGTCGGTTTTATGCTGTTGGTGTGACCGAGGCATTCCGAGATCAGGACAAGGTGTTCGCGAGCGCATTTGGCGGGTTGGAGCAGGCAATCAGGGCTCGGACTTTTCCAGGGGCTTCGGTCGCGGTCACAGTTTGCGGAAAGCTAGTGGCTTTGAAGGCCTTTGGCCGGTTCACCTACGAATCCGACTCGGTTCCGATTTCGACTGAGACCATCTTCGACCTGGCTTCGCTGACAAAAGTCATCGCGACCACCACAATGGCCATGATCCTCTATGAGCGCGGCCAGCTTGACCTGGAAGCCCCGGTCACCGGGATTCTGCCGGAGTTTGCCTCAGAAGACCCACGTCGGAGCGAAGTGACTTTTCGAATGCTGCTTGCCCACAGTTCCGGCCTACCAGCGTACGAAAAGCTCTTTTTGCAGGCCGCGACTCAGGAATCCTTGCTGGGTGCTGCCTTCAAGCTTTCATTGAAGTATTCTCCGGGAAGCCATGCCGAATACAGCGATATTGGATTCATTCTGCTTGGCGTTGCCCTCGAAAGAATCGCCGGCGAGACGATCGATGGCTTCTGCCAGCGCGAGATCTTCGGTAGGCTCGGAATGACGCACACCAGCTTCCATCCGCCGCCGTCATATCGGGAAAAGATTCCCCCGACGGCGGATGACAAGACTTTCCGCAAACGGATCATCCAAGGCGAAGTCCAAGACGAAAATGCGAGTGTGCTCGGCGGCGTGGCTCCCCATGCCGGCCTGTTTTCCACCTCTTCCAATATCGCCACCTTCGCCGAATGCATGCTGACGGGCGGCAGTCCGATCCTGCGGCCAGAGACGATTGCACTGTTTACCACGCGCGAAAGCTCACCGGCAGGAACGTCTCGCGCCCTGGGCTGGGACACTCCTTCGGCTCCATCGCAATCCGGCAATCACTTTTCGAGGACGTCCTTTGGACACCTTGGATACACCGGGACCTCTCTGTGGATCGACCAAGCCCGTCAGCTTTCGGTTACTTTGCTCACAAACCGCACATGGCCCGACTGCTCGAATCAGCACATCAAGCAGGTTCGTCCCCGATTTCACGACGCCGTCGTCGAGGCGATTGAGAGAGTGGGCAAGTTGTGATTTTGGACTTTCATCTTCTCCTCGAAGAGGAAGCACTAGAAAGGTCGGATGGCACCTAGAAAAACTAAAGTCGACCTCAGCGCTCTCACCACGGAGCAAACCAACCCTCTGGCCCGCGAACTGGATACCAAGTCCGCCCTTGAGATTGCCCGAATTATCAACGCGGAAGACGCAAAGGTTGCTCCCGCGGTTCAACGTGTGCTCCCCCAGATTGCAACGGCCATCGACTGGGTTGCGCATGCTCTCCGAAATGGCGGACGTCTGATCTATGTCGGAGCGGGGACGAGTGGTCGCATCGCGGCCCTTGACGCTGCCGAATGCCCACCGACCTTCAACACCACCCCAACGATGGTTCAGTTCGTCATTGCTGGAGGCGCAAAAGCCCTCGCCGGGGCGACCGAGGCCGATGAAGACTCTCAAGCCCTGGGTGTGCGCGAGATGAAGCGCAAACGCGCCAGCAAGGAAGATGTGGTCGTCGGCCTCGCCGCCAGCGGACGCACTCCGTTCACTGTAGCCGCTGTCAAATGCGCCCGCAGTACGGGGGCGCGCACGATCGCCATCACCTGCAATGGCGGTACGCCCTTGGCAAAAGCCGCGGAACTCGCCATCGTGGTCGATACCGGCCCGGAGGTCATCGCAGGTTCGACCCGCATGAAAGCTGGAACGGCGGAAAAAATGGTGCTCAACATCATCTCGACTGGCGCGATGGTGCGCCTCGGCTACGTTTATGGCAACCTGATGGTGAACTTGCATCGTAAGAACTCAAAGCTGGCGGAGCGCTCGATCGGCATAGTGGAACAGGCCTTAGGCTTCCCGGATCGCGATGCCTTGAGCGCGTTAAGGAGCGCCGGGTATAGCGTTCCGCTTGCCATCGTGATGTCGAAAGCCGAGGTAAAGCGCTCGATCGCCTTACAGGCATTGACCCGCGCGCAAGGGCATGTGCGAAACGCCATCACTTTGGCAAAGAAGATGCGAGACCAAGGCCGAAAGTAGGGTGGCGGTGGAACAATCAAGTCCTGAGCGTGAGCCCCAGCTTCGGTGGGGAACGACATCAGAGCAAGAAGAAGGGCAGGAAGAATCCTAGGGCAGCGCGGGCAATTGCCCACACTGTGCTCGCTCGGATACAAGCAATGGACAAATTTGTAATTCGCGGCGGAAATCCTCTACTCGGCACGGTCCGCATTGGCGGAGCGAAGAATGCGGCTCTGCCCGCCATGGCGGCAGCGCTGCTCACCGAAGAGCCGGTCATTCTCGAGAACGTTCCACAGGTGCGCGACATTGAGACGACGCGCAGGCTGCTTTCCGCCATGGG
>Ga0068855_100012753_pt1 | contig 10134 bp, 9 predicted proteins | sample KBSCornC52_FD_66592 | JGI IMG/M metagenome (GOLD analysis project Ga0068855, IMG submission 66592) | Corn rhizosphere microbial communities from Kellogg Biological Station, Michigan, USA - KBS Corn C5-2 | ecosystem: Host-associated > Plants > Roots > Rhizosphere > Soil ... | reverse complement strand
CTTTTCTGCTATTTGTTTATAGATGTCAATAATGTATGATGGAATACGTTCGATTTCGACCATAGCTGCTATAGTATAGCAAATTAGAAATAATAAATGACAAATTTCTAATGGCTACTTAATATATGAAAAAATGGAAAGTGAAAAATAAATTAAGAATTAAGCATCAAAAAATAAGAAGTGAAGATCTTATTGAGATATTGCTTCAGAATAGGAATATCATTTCTGCACCGGAAAAGGAAAACTTTTTACATGCGAAACTAGAAGATGTAACGATTGATTCTGTTGGCATTAATAAACAAGAATTGCAGAAAACACTTGAGCGCCTACAGAGATCATTTGAGCAGAAAGAGCAGATTGTTGTCTTTGGTGATTATGATGTGGATGGGATAACCGGAACAGCGATTCTTTGGGAGACACTGTATGCTCTAGGATTTCGTGTCATACCATATATTCCCGATCGAGTTGAGGAAGGATATGGTCTTTCCATTCGAGGGATTTCAAATCTCATATCTCACATAACAAATATCAAACTAATAATAACCGTTGATAACGGCATTGTGGCAAACGAAGCTGTACAGTTTGCTAATTCGCTTGGCATTGATGTTATTATCACTGATCATCATGTGTCAACTGACGAAGAAAATAAACCACAAGCATTGGCAATTGTACATACGACGAAATTGTGCGGGGCAGGAGTAGCCTGGCTTCTCAGCCAGCAAATTACAAATAAAACTCCAAATAACAAAGATGTCATTTCATCAGGGAGCTCTGCAAAACAGAACGATTCTGGACAAGCCAGAATGACGAAGTATGCGGAATTGCAGTCTTCTCATTTAGAACTTGCGACTCTTGGAACAATTGCTGATTTAGTTCCATTAACTGGTGCGAATCGGACGATTGTCAAATTTGGTTTAGAAAAGCTTCGTCAAACAAAACGTCCTGGTTTGATCGCACTTTTTCAAGAAGCAGGAATTGATCCCACTAGTATTGGCACATATGAAGTAGGTTTTATTATTGCTCCACGATTAAATGCTGCAGGTAGAATTGAAAGTGCGATGGATAGTTTGCGGCTTCTTTGTACGAAAGACATGCGGCGAGCGAGTGATTTGGCATTTCGTTTAGGCAATACCAATAGAGAACGTCAGCAAATTATGAAAGAGGCGACAGAACACGCAATTACAAATTATAAATTACAAATGACAAATGGAGTTACTAAAAAGATTATTTTTATTGGACATGAAAGTTATAATCCAGGAGTTATTGGTCTGGTTGCGGGGAAATTGGTGGAACAATTTTATCGGCCGGCTATTGTTTTATCAATTGGAGAAACACATGCGAAAGCATCAGTTCGATCAATTGCTGGAGTAAATATTATTGAATTCCTGCGATCACTGCCTGAAATGTATGTAAATATTGGTGGCCATCCTATGGCAGCAGGATTTACTGTTGAAGTAGGAAAAATGGAACTTTTGCAAAGTAAATTGGAAGCATTGGCAGATACGCATATTACTGATGACCTTTTACAAAGAAGTCTTTCTATAGATTGTGAACTTGATTTGTCAGCCATTACTCCAGAATTATTTCTGTCTCTTCAACAGCTCGCACCATTTGGCATGGGAAACCCGGAACCAGTGTTTGCCACACGTGGAGTTGTGGTTGATGGGATAAAAATAATGGGAAGAGAAGGAAAGCATGTGCGATTAAGAATCAAGAGTCAAGAATCAAGAATTAAGAATAACGGGGAAAAAGTATTTGAGGCGATTGGTTTTGGTATGGCAGAGATAGCGAAAGATATAAAAGTAGGAGACAGTATCGATATTGCGTACTCAATTACGGAAAATACCTGGAACGGAAAAACGAAATTGGAGTTGCGATTGAAGGATATACAAGTAAATAATACTGGTTTTTAGGGAGTGTCTGGATCCATATTCTTAGGAATCTTTATAATACTTTCAATCCATTGAGATTTAGTACTTGTGAACTTTGGTTTATTAGGCTTAGCATTCAACATAGTTTCTAATTTTTCTTTACTTTGAGGGGAAATAACTATATATGGATCACAAATTATGCCATTTGGAGCAATTGCTGGCGATCGTTCTGTTTTCTCAAGGGTCTCATTTGGAAGATCATGCGAATCCAAGCCTACTTTAAGTATTCGTAGGGTTGGAGGGTCTGAGGGTACAAAAAAGCTTGGAAATTTTTCTTCTTTTTCAATTTCAATCATAATATATAGAGTGAGGAGCAAAGGGTAAGATGCGCGTTGCGTACACTACGGGACTATTATACTTGCAAGCAATCTGAATGTCAATACGTAAGGACGGTAAGGAGAGAGATGGAATAGGTCGATATTGATCTTAGTTTATCTTTTGTTTAATTCTCCCTTGACGTGTGTATAAACTCCTTCTTTGGGTAAAACGACGAGACCATTAGATGTTTCTCTCAAGGTCCAGTTTCTATCTGGCGGAGTATGTGATGCAATAATTCTTCCGTTTTCATAAAAATCAACGGGAAATGGTATTCCTTTCGTCTTTCTTGCAATTCGTTTTCTTTGTTCTCTTACGTGTTTTTCCTCCTCAGTAAGCGGTGGATTGGGTATTTTTGTACCAGAATCCATAAGTTCCGAGATTTTCATTTCCACCATAGCTGCAATAAAATTCTCTTTAGGTGATTTAAGAGTAATATTATTTATACCACTGTTTTGTTTAGGGTCATTTTCTATTCTCATATTTTGCCTTAGAAAACGAAAAATCTCCCGCTTCTGCCTGGAGATTTCATTTTCCGCCTAAAATGAGTATATTACTGTCGCTCCTACTTGTCAATACTGATCTGAAGCTGTAGAATGCGTATACGAATAACGAATAATTTAGAAAACTATGAAACGAACTTTAATTATTGATACAACTACTTCAGTAGGTCAAGAAGTTACGCTTAAAGGGTGGGTAGATACCAAGCGTGACCATGGTAAACTTACCTTCATTGACCTTCGAGATCGCACAGGTATCGTTCAGTGCGTTGGCTTTCAAAAGATGGGAGAGTTGACTGTAGAGTCTGTTGTAGAAATTGTTGGGATGGTAAAGGAACGACCCGAGAAAATGGTGAACCATGATTTACCTACGGGAACGGTTGAAGTGGATGTCAAAGAATATATAATTTTAAATAAAGCAGTTGAGTTACCTTTACAAATTACTACGGATGGTTTAGAAATTGGTGAGGAGACACGATTACGCTATCGCTATATCGATTTACGACGATCTCGTATGCAGAAAATTATGCGCTTGCGATCGAACTATTTTCATGCAATGCGCCAAGCGTTAGTAAATAGAGGCTTCGTCGATATAGAAACACCAATTCTGGCCAAAGCGACTATGGAAGGAGCGCGAGACTTTATTGTGCCGTCTCGTTTTCAGCCTGGTAAGTTTTATGCATTACCACAGAGCCCGCAGCAATATAAACAGTTGCTCATGACAGCGGGATTTGAAAAATATTTTCAGTTTGCTAAATGCTTCAGGGATGAAGATTTGCGCGCAGATAGAGGCTTTGAATTTACCCAATTAGATCTAGAAATGAGCTTTGCCAGTAGAGATGAAGTAATGGAAACTGTTGAAGCAGTTGTCAAAGAATCGGTAAAAGCAGTAGGTGGAAAATTACAAACTGAACAGTTCCCAGTGATTGATTATAGAAAAGCACTTGAAAAATACGGTGCTGATAAATTTGATTTACGAACGGAAACAGAGAAGCAAGATGGAACTCTTGCTTTTGCATGGGTAGTCAATTTCCCAATGTTTAAAAAAGTCGATGCAAAAGATGCTGCAGAAGTACGTGATGGAAAAAGTGGTTGGACATTTACGCATAATCCGTTTAGCTCGCCGAAAGCTGAGCATATTCCATGGCTTATGAAGGGCGAACATATAGAAAATATTCTTACTGATCAATATGATCTTGTTTGTAATGGTTATGAAGCTGGTGGTGGTGGCATTCGAGCGCATAAGCCAGAAGTTTTACAAGCAACATATCGAATCATGGGTTATACAGACGAAGAAATACAAACGAGTATTGGTCATATGCTTGAAGCGTTTAGCTTTGGGACACCACCACATGGAGGAATAGCATTAGGCTTAGATCGACATGTTATGATACTTGCAGGTGAAGAATCTTTGAAAGAAGCGATTGCTTTCCCGATGACTTCTACGGGACGAACAGCGGTTATGGATGCTCCATCCGAAGTAAACAAAGTACAACTAGAAGATCTTGGATTACAGGTAAAGAAAAAATAGTTATAATATAATGAGATTGGTTCTATTTAATGAAAAAATTTCATCTCTCTCGTAAACACGTACAAAGTTTTTTTTCTCGTATTGATTTTCCTCTTCGCTTGCTGCTTATTCCTAGTATTCTTGTTGGTATTATTTTAATTATCGGTATTATTGATCTCCGTTTGCATCTGTCCATGAATCAACAAAAACTGCATCCCATGCCACTGTCTTATACAATTCATGACTATCCGTCACTTATTGAAAATATCGATCCTGTTATTACTGCACAGTCTGCAAGTATTTTAGATGTTAACTCTGGAGTATTTTTATATGAGAAAAATCCTCTGTTTCATTTTTCAATGGCATCTACGACCAAAATAATGACAGCTCTTGTAGCGCTCGATTATTACAAGTTACATAGTGTGCTTACTGTTCAACGTGATTACGTCGAGGGAAGCGGATTACACTTATATAAAGGCGAAAAATTTTATTTTTCCGATCTACTATATGCTATGTTCCTTCCATCAGCCAATGATGCAGCCTATGCAGTTGCTGATAATTACCCAGGAGGGATTAATGCATTTGTTCGAGCCATGAATACAAAGGCGACAGAACTTCATTTATTGAGTACGAAATATACTGACCCAGCAGGGTTAGAAGATGATGGAGATTTTACAACAGTCACTGATCTTGCTCATTTAGGATCTATTATATTGCAAAATAAAACGATACGAGCTATTGTGAACACAAAATATAAATATATTACAACGATAAATGACACTAATCAGTATCAATTAACTAATCTTAATCAATTACTTGGATTGGATGGAGTCATTGGGATTAAAACAGGAACTACAGAAGGCGCCGGACAGGTGTTGGTAACTGCCAAGCAGAATGGGCAACATATGTATGTTATTGTCGTGATGGAAAGTGAAGACCGTTATGCAGATACGTGGACATTACTTAATTTGCTTGATACAGATGTTATCTTTGCTACTCCGCTGGCGATGGTTGGGCCGTAGTCGTTTCATTATCAGTCACAGCAGATACGTACGCAGTAAAATTATTATCTCCTTGGAACACGTATACTGGCATGAGATAATCTTGAAATACTTCTCCCATATAATATCCGAGATTGACTGTTCGTATATTCACAGAATTACCACCAGTATAGGAGAGAGTAATGTACCCTTTTCCTGCTTGTAAGTCTGCATAGGCTTGATCGGCTGTTTTTATGGGATAGGTACTGCTTGTACTTGAATCAATAACTTGATGAACAAATGTTGCTTGCGCGATCTCTGCCTGCGTGTCTCCGCCAGTAACAAGAAAACTCATCGCAGTATTGGGATTGCTTGGATAAAAAATCTGATATCCATCCACTGCATTTTGGAAAAAATTCACACGAACAGCCATCACATTCTCTCCCGGTTGGGCTGGGCGGATAATGCCATTAACTATGACGTAATCAGTGGTAGTGGTTAATGAAGTATCAATATCAGTTGGTGTGAGTTGCATAGCTGATAAGACATTTTGTACGGTGTTTATCGCACTACTGTCAGTAGGCGCGTTGCTTGCGCTGAGTACTGCAGGATAATTTAGATACTGCGAGGTGAGATGGAAATTATGACTTGCAATATCCATGGTGAGTGATTGTGGTAAGCCATAATTCTTATCCCATTCGTATTCTGTGTCACTTAACCGTTGGGCTGGAATGACTTGATTGATATCGTCTTGTGTGACAAATCCGATTGCTTGCACTTCGTCATTTGATGTTTGCAAACTCGTTAAATCTGGCTGGGGACGGATTATTTTATAGATATTCATACGATCAGGAATTACTTTCACTTGGTTCGTAGTCGGATCAATAATATGTGTTGTCCCGTCCACTGTATTTAATATATAGGAGAGAGGTTGGGTTGTTGAGTTTTTGGGGAATGGAATAGCTGGTAAAAGACCGTAGCTCATAGTTGGTAAACTTGGCTTTGGTCGAAAAAGAGTTGCTTTGATCAAATTAAACACACTGATTAAAACAATTATGCCAATAATGGCAATAGCACCCCATTTTAAAGAAGCGCGAATATCTTCAGTAACCACGTGTAAAGTAAGCATATCTTGAGTATAAAGAATACATACTGTACAATGCAATGGTAGTATCTAGAATATAGTATTTAGTATCTTGGATACGTTTTATGAATAATTTGGAAAGCGAATTTCGACTTCGTATTGCACCTTCTCCCACAGGATATCCGCATATTGGCACTATCTATCAAGCATTATTTAACTATGCGTATGCCAAAAGATATGCCGGTAAATTTATTGTTCGTATTGAAGATACAGATCGGTCACGATTTGTCGAGGATGCTGAAGCGGTTATTTTTAAAGCACTTGATTGGTTTGATTTGATAGAAGATGAAAGTCCCCGAAAAGGTGGTGCATTTGCTCCATATAAACAATCTGAACGATTAGACATCTATCAAAAATATGCTCAAATGTTAGTCGAGAAAGGCTATGCCGAGTTCGGTTATTATAAAAAAGAAGAAGCTGGTGAAAAGAAAGATTATGCAAATAATCCGAAAGTGAGAATTATAACAGAAACCACAGAAGAAGCTCCTCAAACAGTTACTGAAATGTTACAGAGAAAAGATTGGGTACTTCGTATGAAAGTTCCAGATGAAGGAACAATAACAATATATGATGAAGTACGAGGAGATATTACATTTGATTATACACAAGTATCTAAGCAAGTTTTATTAAAATCAGACGGTTATCCGACCTATCATTTAGCAGTGGTGGTTGACGATCATTTGATGGGAATAACCCATGTGGTGCGAGCTGAAGAGTGGATAAGTTCAACGCCAAAGCATGTATTGCTCTATCAATATTTCGGTTGGGAACTACCTAAATTTTATCATACTCCTGATTTACGTAATCCTGATAAATCTAAGTTATCTAAAAGACACGGTCATACAAATGTGAATTGGTATCGCGAAGAGGGCTATCTTCCAGAAGCAGTCCTCAATTTTTTAGCTCTGCAAGGCTGGACACATCCGGAAGAAAAAGAAATTTTTACTCGAGAAGAATTTATTGAGAAATTTGATTTAAAAGATATTAAACCAACAGGTCCTATTTTTGATCTCAAAAAGCTGAATTGGATGAATGGAGAATATATACGCAAAATGTCAGTTGAAGAGCTTGAAGAAAAGCTTATTCAATTTGATCCGGGTAGTGAAGATGACTTTAGTACCAAAGTATTTAAACAAATCGTTCCCTTAGCGCAGTCTCGTATGGAAACACTAAAGGACTTTGATTTGCTTAGTCAACATTTCGTAGATAATTTTATGCCGGATATTTACAAAGAGTATACAGATATTGCTCAAAACTTATACGATAGATTTTCGAAAATGATAGTCTGGAATTCTGAAAATATTTTAACCTCATTTAGGGAAGTATTACAAGTTTATCAAATAAAAATGCCTGTTTTGTACACAATTCTTACTGGTCAACCCAAAGGATTACCCTTGCCAGAATCATTGGTTATTTTAGGAAGAGATAAAACATTACAGCGATTACAAATGTATGTTTGACGTTGTTATCCTATCGTTTGCTCGCATGCTTTCTTTGCTGCTCCACCCGGGTATTCTTTTTCTCGCAGTTCCCTATATGGTGATTTCCCATACCAATGACAATATGCAGGAAACAATTGATTGGACATTTTTTTCTTGGATTTTTATTTTTACCTTAGTACTTATCGTATGGTATCAAGTAAGAAAAGGAAATTTTACTAACTTCGATGTTTCCAAGCGTGAACAGCGCCCAAAACTTTTTCTTTATCTAGGTGTTCTTTCATTCATTTACATAGTTGCCTTATTTTTTTTGCATGGACCGCTTTCTATGATTATTGTCACTGTTGGATGTCTGGTTGGCTTACTTGCACTTGATGTAATTAACAACACGATTAAAGCAAGTATACATGTCGCTTCAGTTTCTGGCATTCTGCTATCATTTGTTCTTTTAAATGGGATACAATTTGGATTTATCCTTCTCCTTGTCCCTTTTGTTGCATGGTCGAGAATTAGGCTGCATCGTCATACGATTGCCGAGACCGTGACAGGAGCATTTTTTGGTTTTTTCCTAACACTCACAATGTATGGTATCATTGAATATGTATTGCGGATTTAGTAGAGAGTAGTTAGGAGAAAGGGCTTAGAAAAAAAATATGTTAGATTTGCATCGTTTATATAAATCATTTGGCTATGCTTGGGCGGGAATTGTCTTCGCATTTAAACGCGATCAAAATTTGCGTTTTCATTTCCTTGTCGCATTTTTGGTTATTGTCTTTAGTCTTCTTTTGGATGTCAATCCATTTGAGATGGGCATTTTAGGTGTCATGATTTTACTTGTCATCGTGACTGAAATGATTAATACAACGATTGAAAATATGGTTGACTTGATTACCAAAGAACATCATGAAGAAGCTAAACGAGCGAAAGATGTCGGATCGGGAATGGTGCTTTTGACTGCTGCAGGATCAGTTATCGTAGGTGTTCTCATTTTTCTTCCCCATATCCTGCGTCTATTTGGAATTGTTCATTAAGAAGGAATTGCTATGTTAAAAAAAAGTATTTTGCCTAATGGGATAAATCTCGCAACGTATGATATGCCATCTATCAAGTCTTTGCATGTCGGGATTACGGTAAAAGGTGGTTCGTTGGTAGACAAACCAGAGAAAAATGGATTGGCACACTATATGGAACATATGTTGGTGCAAGGTATTCCAAGTCTACCAACCGCTCAAAGTATGTCCAATTTTATCGAAAGTGTTTCTGGTACATATAATGCCTACACTTCAGCATCAACTGTGCATTTTATGATCCACGTCCCGTTTTTGTATGCTGAGGATGCGCTGCGAATTGCAAGTGAAGTGTTCTTTCAGCCACTGTTTCCAGAAGGAGCAATGGAAAAAGAGCGCCATGCAGTTATAAATGAAATTACTCAGGAAATGGATTCGCGTTGGTTCAAGTTTAATGAATTTTTTCGTGCGATTCGCTATACAAAGACAAGTCCTCTACAGCAGCCAACAGTTGGAAGTATCGCTACCATACAAAAAGTAACACGAGAAGATGTACAAACATATTGGGAAGAATATTTCTCAACGCAGAATACCTATCTATTTATAGGTGGCAATTTTAAGCAGAAACAGTTAGATATGTTAGTAGAGAAATATTTTGGTAATATAAAAAAAGGAAAAAATTTTACCGGATTCCCTCATCTTTCAGCAAACAATGACTTTACAAAACGACAGGTTGCTATTCGACATGATGATAAGCTACAAGCAAATTATATAGATCTGGTGTACCCAGCCCTGGCAACGGATGATACACCAGAAGAGCATCTCAAGCAATTCTTAGCACTTACTATTTTAGGCCGTCTTCGGAGTAGCCGCCTCTTTCGTATACTTCGCTATGAAAAAGGCTATGTATATGGGGTTTCCATAAGTAATGCTGAATGGCCTGGAGTAGGGTATGCCTCAGCCTATTCTGAAGTACAACCAGAATATTTAGATGAAGTAGTCAAAATTTTGATTGACGAACTATATAAATTTATTCAGGAAGGACCAACACAGGAAGAGCTTGTTCTCGCGAAAAACTTCTTGACCAATCAGTGGTTAATGATTTTTGATAATCCGAGTTCAATTGCGGGGTGGATTGAAGGACAACTGCTGTGGCGCGACAAGATCTTATTACCCGAAGACGATATTGCTATGCTGAAGAATATTACCAGCCAAGAGATCATTTCCTTCATGCAAAAAAAGTGGAATATGAAAAAAATACAGTTAATCATTCAAGGACCACTCGAAGCATCAAAAGAGAATTTAGAA
>Ga0068855_100012752_pt1 | contig 10135 bp, 17 predicted proteins | sample KBSCornC52_FD_66592 | JGI IMG/M metagenome (GOLD analysis project Ga0068855, IMG submission 66592) | Corn rhizosphere microbial communities from Kellogg Biological Station, Michigan, USA - KBS Corn C5-2 | ecosystem: Host-associated > Plants > Roots > Rhizosphere > Soil ... | reverse complement strand
GGCGGCCGCGGAGGCCTACCGGCGCGCCGCCGGCGTCCGACCGGCCGAGGCTCGCGGCAAGGCGGCGGCCTATGCGGCGCGGCGTGCGATCACGTTCGCCAGGCAGCCGCGGCGTCGGGTTGAGGCCTTCATCGACGCCTGCCCGCAGGTCGCCTCGTCGCCCTGATTGGGCTCAACTGGGCCGGAACGGCTCAGCCTCCCAGCCGTCCAGCCGCGCCAGGGCCTCGCGGATCTCAGCCAGCGGCACCGGCTCGGGCGTGCCGAGCAGCCAGCGAAGCGTCGGTTCGTCCTGCACCGCCGAGGCGTCGGACGCCCATGACGAGAGCACCGCCCGCTTCTCGTCGCGATCCAGCAAGGGGTCCTTCAGCACGTCCCGCGGACGATTGAAGCCCACGGCGGGACGCAGCCATCGCTCGAGCGCCGCTCCGAGGCCGCCGCCTTCCAGGAGCTGCTCTTCCGAAGTCGCCAGACGCATTCCTCGTACCTCCTGATCCAATCATCCTTTCCGTTCGTCCGCCCCGCGGAGATGTCGTGGCGGAATGGCGAAGATTTGTGGAATTGATGAGCGATTTCAAGAGGGGGAGGGGCGAAGCGGCGGCCCGCCTTCGGAAGCGGGTCGCCGGCCGGCTCAGTAGCCGTAGTAGGAGGAGTAGCCGCCGTAGGGCTGGTAACCGTAGCCGTAGCTATAGGCGGGTTGGCTGTTGTGGTCGGCGAGCGCCGCGCCGAGCATCAGCCCGACCACGCCGCCCAGGATGGCCGCCCCGGCCCTATCGCCGCGGTCGCGGTCATAGTCGCGGTCGCCATAGTCGCGGTCGCCATAGTTGCGGTAGGCGACGCGATTGCGGTCCCACCCGCGATAGGCCTGCCGATAGCGGTCGCCGTCGTGATTGCGGGCGGCGTAGCCGCGCGATTCGCCGTAGCCGTTGTAGTCGCGCGCCGAGGCGGCGCTGGCGGCGAAGGTGGTGAGGGTCATGGCCGCCGCGGCCGCCCCGAGGATGAGCTTCTTCATGAGGGATCTCCTTGTCTTGAAGGAGACCATGCCGGACGGCGTCTGAACGGCGTCTGGGACGCGCGTTATCCGCCATTCAGAAAGCGACGGTTGCTTATACTGCGAAGCGCCAGACCTGGCCGTCCGCCACGATCCGCCCCGCCGTGGGCGCCGAGAAGTGGGTGCCGATCACCAGCGTCTGCGCGCCGGCGAGCGCGCCGTACATCCGCTTGCGCGTGGCGGTGGAGGCGACCGCGTCGTAGTCGGCGCTCGACGCCCATTCCGGATGCGCGAGCTGGCAGGGATGGTGGGTGAAGTCGCCGGTGATCAGCGCCTCCTGGCCTTTCGACCGCAGCCGGATCGAGACGTGACCGGGGGTGTGGCCGAGCGTCGGCTCAAGGCTCACCTCGTCGCAGACCCGGTGGTCGGTCTCGACCAGGTCGACCAGCCCCGCCTCGAACACCGGCGCGACGCTGTCGTGGAACGGCGAGCGGGAATGGTCCTCGCGGGCGTCCTCCTCGGCCTTCCAGTAGTCGAACTCGGCGCGGCCGATCAGGTAGCGGGCGTTGGGGAAGGTGGGCAGCCAGCGGCCCTCCGCCAGCTTGGTGTTCCAGCCCACGTGGTCGACGTGCAGATGGGTGCAGAGCACGACGTCGAAGCTCTCGGGCGGGAAGCCCGCGGCCTGCAGGTCGCCGAGGAAGCTGGTCTGCAGGTTCGACCAGGTGGGGATGTCGCGCTGCTTGTCGTTGCCGATGCAGGTGTCGACGATGATCCGCTTCGAGGGCGTCTCCACCACCAGCGCCTGGACGCTCATCTTCAGCCGGCCGGTCTCGTCGGCGAAGTGGGGCGCGAGCCAGCCGATCTCGCGGATCACCTCGGGCGTCGCCTGCGGCAGGATGAAGCGTGAGCCGCCCGTCGCCTCGAGCTCGAGGATGCGGGTCACGGTCACGTCGCCGATGGTCCACTTCAGCATGGGGCGTCCTCCCGCGCGGCACTTTGGGGCGGGTGGCGGAGGACTGGCAAGCGTCCTAGGTTCGAAGCCGCTGCGGCGGCGTGGAAAGCAGACACGCACCGAAGCCCGGTCGGCGCAGCCGCGCCTCTTGAAGCCGCGGGATGGATGGCCCCGCGCTCGCCGGCCGGGATAAGGACGGCCTAACGATCGTGAGCCGGATTAGCGCCCGGCCCGCAGCGCCATCTTGCTGGGAAGGGGAGGGCGGCTTGGCGGCGTGGCGGATCGGCGAAACCCTGCCCTGGTCGGTCGCCTGGACCGGCGAGCAGGCCTTCCGCCTGCAGCCCTCGCAGGATTTCCCGGGACTGCTGGAGCTCGATCAGCGTCAGGCGCCCGGCGCGGGCGAGCCGATCTTCGCCGCGGTCCACGTGACCCGCCAGCGTCGCGGCATGGTCGACCTGCTCTGCCACGTCTGCGGCAAGCCGACCCGGCCGGACGACCGCTGGGTGTTTCCGGTGGCGAGCGGGGGGTTCGTGACCCTCCACGACGGCGCGATCGGCTGGGGCTGCAACGTGCCGCCGCTGCATCGCGCCTGCGCCGAGCTCGCCCACGCCCAATGCCCGCACCTGTCGCGGCTGGACGATGCGCCGCTGCGCTGCGACGCCGCCGACGCCGGCCGGCTGATCCATCGCACGGACGTGGTTCCCGGCATGGAGGCGATCGCCGCCGGCCTGCCGAAGGACCAGTCGGTGGTCTTCTCCTGCTACCGGCTGTACGGCGCGGCGTTCACGGCCGCCGTGCAGGCCGCGCGGGCGGACTGGGAGCGGCGCGCCCGGGCCCGGCGCGGCGGCCGCTGAGCCGGATTACAGGTCGGTCATGTATTACATAGCGTTTATATTGTGAATTCGAGGTCATTACTGCGACTTAACAGGACTTTCCAATAGTCGCTGAGTACACCGTTCCCATCGGCGGCTGGCCCGCCACAGCCATTCGAGACTTAAGAGGGAACGACAATGAACAATCTGATCGCCAAGTTCGCCGACGCCATCACCCCGGGCCTGGTCGCCTTCCCGGTGGCCATCATGCTGACCACTGCGGCGCACGCCGCGCCGGTCAACGTCCGCCTCCCCGACCTGAACGTCGCCACGCACACCGGCCAGGTCGCGCTGCAGGCCCGGGCCGGCGGCGCGGCGCAGAGCTTCTGCGGCGACGAGAAGAACCTCGGCATCCAGGCCGCCTGCAAGGCGGGTGTGCGCCAGGAGGCGCAGGAGAAGCTCGCGACGGCTGCGCCCGCCACCGTTCGCGTGATCGCCGTCCGCTGATAAGCCTCTCCCCAGGGGCGGACGCGCGAAGGGCCCGCGGCCGCGCCGCGGGCCCGCTCCGCGCCTACAGCCAGCCCGAGCGCTTGAACTGCCAGTAGAGGAACAGGCAGGCGGCGAGGATGCCGGCCAGCACGGCGGGATAGCCGTAGATCCAGTGCAGCTCCGGCATGTGCTGGAAGTTCATGCCATAGATGCCGGCCACGGCCGTGGGCACAGCCAGGATCGCCGCCCAGGCCGCCAGCTTGCGGGTGATCACCCCCTGCCGCTGTTGCTCCAGGAGGTTCGAGACCTCGAACACCGAGGAGAGCACCTCCCTGAGCCCCTCCACACGGCTGGCCACCCGGCGGACGTGGTCCGCCACGTCGCGGAAGTAGGGCCGGACCTCGGCGTCGAGCCCTGGGATGGCGAGGTGCTCGAGCCGGCTCGCCATCTCCTCCATCGGCCCCAGGATCCGGCGGAAGCGGATCAGCTCGCGGCGCAGCAGGAAGATGCGGCGGATGTCGGCGCGGGCGAGGAAGGCCTCCAGCGCCCGGCCTTCCATGGCCAGCACCTCCTCCTCGATCTCCTCGACGATCGGCAGGTAGCCGTCGACGATGAAGTCCAGGATCCCGTGCAGCACGTAGTCCGGGCCGTGGCGCAGCAGCGCCGGCGCCGCCTCCAGGTGCGCCCGCAGCTCCGAGTGCGCGCGCGGCGAGCCGTGGCGGACGGTGACCACGTAGGTCTCGCCCATGAAGATGTGGGTCTCGCCGTAGGTGATGCTGTCGGCTTCGATCTGGGCGGTGCGGGCGACCACGAACAGCTCGCGGCCGTAGACCTCCACCTTCGGCATCTGGTGGGCCGAAAGGGCGTCCTCCACCGCCAGCGGATGCAGCCGGAAGCGACGGGCGAGCAGGCGCAGCTCCGTCTCGTCCGGGTCGACGAGCCCGATCCAGACGAACTCGCCGCGGGCGAGCTTGAGGCCGGCCTCGGTGAGCGAGGCGTCGCGAACCCGCCGCCCGTTGCGGTAGACATAGGCGGCGACGACGCTCATCGGCCCTGCCTCAGGAACAGGCCGACGGTGAGCGCCGCGCCCAGCAGCACCACGAACCCGCGGATGATCCGCTCGTCCACGCGCTTCAACAGCATCGCCCCCGCGTAGCCGCCGGCGATCGCGCCGACGCTCACCACCGCCACCCTGAGCCAGGGGATGTGCGGCGTGAAGACGAAGATCGCCACCGCCGCGGCGTTCATGATCGAGGCCAGCACGTTCTTGGTGGCTCCCGCCGCGCGGACGGCGAGCCCGGCGGCAGTCAACGCCGCCAGCATCAGGAAGCCGATCCCGCCGCCGAAATAGCCGCCATAGACGGAGATCGCGAACTGCATGGCCCCGGCCGCGCGCGGGCCAACCCGCGGCCCCGCCTCGGCCGGCCGTTTGACGAAGCTGCCATAGGCGAAGAGGGCGGTCGCGAACAGCACCAGCCAGGGGACCAGCCGTGCGAAGAAGCTCGACGGCGTCAGCAGCAGCAGCACAGCCCCCAGCGCCCCGCCGGCCAGGCTGATCGCCACCAGCGCCCGGAAGCTCAGGCCGCCCGCCCCGCTCACCAGGCCGCGGCCGACCCAGCCGGTCGTCACCTGACCGGGGAACAGGGCGAGCGTCGAGGCGATGTTGGCCGCGCGGGCGTCGAGGCCCGAGAGGATCAGGGCCGGAAGGGTGACGAACGAGCCGCCGCCCGCGAGCGCATTCTGGCAGCCCGCCCAGGCCGCCACGGCGAACAGCAGCACGAACATGGCCGTGGCCTAGCGCGCGCCGGCATCGCTGGCCAGCGGCTCAGGTTTCCGGCTTGGGCTCGCGCCGCCAGACCAGCGTCTCATCGGCGACGCCGGCGGCCTCGCGGAACGAGCGGTGCTCCTCCAGCGGCGGACGCGTCGGCTCCAGCGAGGTCATGCGGTCGTTGAGGCGGGCGAAGGCGCGCTCGGCGTGCACCAGCCAGGCTTCGGCTTCGTCCATCAGCCGCGCCCGCTCGGCTGGGTCGTCGCAGCGCCCGGCCCGGGTGAAGGCCTCCTCCGCCTGCGCGAGGCAATGCTTGATGTCGACGAACCGATCCGGACTCTCCGAGCTCATAGCTCGGAGGAAAACCCGCAAGCCCGCCTCGGGTTCACGCCGACAGAGCAATCGCGCGGGCGATCGTCTATCGGCTTCGCTGGGCGAACGAAAACAGCGTCCAGGCGCTCAGGGCCGCCAGGCACGCCGCGATGAACGGGTGGATGAGGACGAAATCCCAGGCCCCGCCCACCAGGTTCGGAAGTCTCGCCATCGCCGGCCTCCACGTTCGGGAGCCGCCCCTCATCGCAGAATTATCGCCACCTAATGTTCACCCTCTGCGAACGAAGGCGGTTAAGCCGCGCTTACCTTGAATCGCCGTTCACCATCCTGGGCGCGCCAGGAAGCGGCGTTCCGCGCGGCCCTACTGGCTGCCTTCGGCGGCGGGCGCGCCGGAGGCGTCGCGCGGCCCGGCGCCGGGATCGCGGCCCTGCTTCTCCATCTCCCGCGCCCCGGCCAGAATCCCCGGCATGGCGTAGTTGCCCTCGTGGCAGGCGTACTCGTAGATCGGACCGCGCGAGGCGTTCAGCGCCACCTCGCCGCTGAACGGCCGGGTGTAGACGGAGGGGTCCTCGACGGTGAAGCGGTAGAGAATCTGCCGAGGCGAAATGCGCGTGAACCGCTCGGTGACCTTGGTCTCGCCGCCGGCGCCGCGAAAGCCCTGCTCCGGCCGCATGTTGGTGGTCTCCACGACCAGGGTGTCACCCTCCCAGTGACCGATCGAGTCGCCCATCCATTCCTTCATGTTCGCCGGCAGGTGCTGGGCGTTCAGCCGGATGTGGCGCACGTCATGGACCATCTCCACGACGATCGAGACCTCGTCCTTGGTCTGATAGATCTGATAGTTGTTGTTGTAGAGCAGCGGCAGCATCGGCGGGCCCGCGGCCGAGCCGAACGAGAGGATGCACCGCTCCCCGAGCGAACGGGATTCCGGGCCGTCGAAAGCGCCGCGCTGGAAGCGCGCGGCGAGCCGCTTCTTGCCTTCCTCCGTCAGCGGCGGCAGCCGCCCGTTCGGCGGATCGACGATGATCGAGGTGCGCTTCTCGCCGGCGATGGTCATCACCTCGGTGCCGGGATCGGTCCAGGCGAAGTTGTAGCCGCAGTCGCTGCCCTTGAACCCGCGCCCGCATTCATAAGGCAGGTCGGTGGTCTTCAGCTTCGGGTCGGTGGGGGCGTTCGCCTGGGCGACGAACTTGGCGTTGGACTGCTCGATGGCGGCGGCCTCCTGCGGCGTCATGGCGAGGCGGGCGCCGTACTTCGGATCACGCTCGAGCGTGGTGAGCGTGGCGTTGGTCCAGACGCCCTCCAGGTCCGGCTGGCCGAAGGCGTTGCGCGGCGCGTGATAGGCCGACGCCTTGGGGCTCTGGGCCAGGGCCGGCGCGGCGGCGGCCAGCGCGCCGATCAGGGCCGCGATCGAAATGGCGGTGAACTTCATCGGACGCCTCCCCAGCGCCGGCGGCGCAGATGCTGCAAGGCGCCGCCCTGACCGACGATACCGCCGCCCCGGGCGGGGTGACAACGTTCGCTTGGTTGCGCGCTTGAAACGGCGGCGCGGCCGGTCTAGGGGCGCTCTCGCATGAGCGACGCCCCGCCAGACCGCCTCTCGGTCGATCCCGCCAGCCCTTACTATGACGCCGAGGTCCTCGCCCGCGGCGTGGGCGTGCGCTTCAAGGGCCAGGAGAAGACCAACGTCGACGAGTACTGCGTCTCCGAAGGCTGGATCCGCGTGGTCGCCGGAAACGCCAAGGACCGCAGCGGCCATCCGTTGACGCTCAAGCTCGCAGGCGCTGTCGAGCCGTACTTCCGCGACCAGGCCTGAACGGCGGCTGCGCGCTTGCGCCGCAGCGGGTGCGACGCGCCGACATGGCGGCGGCGCGGAAGTCCGATGCCACAATTTTGCTGCATCGGACGAACCTCGAATTGTCCGCGGGCCGGGGACTTCAGAGCATGAACGAGCTGACCGTCGTGGCCCGGAGCGGCCGATGGATGCTGGTGGACCAGGATGACGCCGAACTGGGCGCCTATGGCTCGAAGGCCGAGGCCCTGGAGGCCGCCGGCGACTACGCCCGGGTCGACCAGGAGCCGCGGCACGTGCTGATCCAGGACGACGTGGGCGATTGGGACGAAGCCTTCGTCGAACCGCCGCCCCTGAACTGAGCCGTTCCGCCTGGCGACCTCTCCCGCCGCCGCCGTGGAGGAGGTAAGGTGGCTCATGAGCGAGCAAGCCCCGCCGCCGCCCGACGGCTGGAAGCACACCGGCGTCAAGGTGATCCCGGGCGACCGGCTCGACGACAACACCCCGCAGACGCCCGGCATGCATCGCGCCGCCGCGATCGACTATGCGCGGGCCGGCGCCAAGAAGCTCTGGGCGGGGACCGTCCATATCCATGCCGGCGCCAAGACCGGCGCGCACCACCACGGCGCCCTGGAGAGCGTGATCTACGTGGTGAGCGGCAAGGCCCGCATGCGCTGGGGCGAGCGGCTGGAGTTCGTGGCGGAGGCCGGGCCCGGCGACTTCATCTACGTCCCGCCCTACGTGCCGCACCAGGAGATCAACGCCTCCAGCGAGGAGACGCTCTCCTGCGTCCTGGTGCGCTCCGACAGCGAAGCGGTGGTGGTCAATCTCGCCATCGAGCCGGTCGAGAAGCCCGAGGGCGTCGCCTGGGTGGACCCGATCCACCGGGGATGAACGGCTCCCGCTGCTACGCGGCGTCGACCAGCACGACCTCGGCGTCTTCGAGAGCCGTCACGCTCAGCGACCGCTCGCCGGTGATCGCCGCACCGTCGCGGGCGTCCAGGCGCACGCCGTTCACGTCCACCGCCCCGGTCGCCGGCACCAGATAGGCATGGCGCGACGGGTCGAGCGGATAGTCGGCCGTCTCCCCGGCCCTCAGGGTGGCGCCGAGCACGCGCGCGTCGGTGCGGATCGCCAGCGCGTCTGCGTCGTCGGCGAGGCCTGACGCCAGGGTGATGAAGCGCCCCGCCCGGTCGGATTTCGGGAACGGCTTGGCGCCCCAGGCCGGAGGCCCGCCGCGCGCGTTGGGCTCGATCCAGATCTGGAACAGCGTCGTGGCGCCGGGCTCGAGGTTGTACTCGGCGTGGCGGATGCCTGTCCCTGCGCTCATCACCTGGACGTCGCCGGCTTCGGTGCGGCCCTTGTTGCCCAGGCTGTCCTGGTGGGTGATCGCGCCGGCGCGGACATAGGTGATGATCTCCATGTCCGCATGCGGGTGCGGCGGAAAGCCGGAGTTGGCGGCGATCTCGTCGTCGTTCCACACGCGCAGGCTCCCCCAGCCCATGCGGGCGGGGTCATAGTAGTTGGCGAACGAGAAGTGATGCCGCGCCTTGAGCCAGCCGTGGTCCGCGCCGCCGAGCTGTGAGAAGGGCCGTTTGTGGATCATGCGATGTCTCCCGCGGGCATAGATAGGCGCCGCCGCCGCGCCGCAAACGGGGCGCTGCCGAAAGGGATTGGTTCCGGATCGGAAAGGATCGCATTCCACCGCGCCCACACCGACGAGCCCGGGTGGTCCGGCGCGCTGCGACATCCTGTAGCACAGCCAAACCCAAACTCACGCTTGGCGCGCAGTGCGACGTAGCCTATCGCGCAGAAGTTGCAGTTGCGTGGGTGGGCATGAAGTACGAAGTCATCGAGCGTGGGTCGGAGTGGATCGTGCACAACGAGGGCGTCGAGGAGGCGCGCTTCGAGCTGCAGGAGGAGGCGCTGGACCACGTGGCCGCGCGGCTGCGCGCCATCAAGCCCGGCGACGATGTCATCTCGCTCTGCGTTCGTTACGAGGGGCCGGACGCCTGAGCGCGCGCCGGGTCAGGCGCGCATCTCGAAATAGGCCGTGCCGCTGCCGGCCGAGTGGCCGAGCATGGTGATGCGGTAGGTCGCCCCGCTCTCCAGCGTGAGCTCGCCGTCACCGTCGCGGAACGCCTGCTGGGCGATCTCCGGCGAGGCGTTGAACGAGCCGCGCAGGCGCAACGGCCCGGGCTTCAGCGTGCTCGGTTCGCCAAGGATCTCGTAGTCGACCGGGCCCTTGAAGCCGCGGCATTTCAATTCGCCCGTACCCGGGTGAGCGGGGAGTTGCTTTCGGATGCGAGCCATCCGCCATCCTTTATGTGGGGAGACACAAGAACGGCTGAGGCTGAGGTTCGATCCCAAGAACCTTCTTGGGTCAAGCTTCCGTCCCGGCGGTCGGACCGCCGCGAAGCCTGAGGATGCAGGTCGGCCCTTCCCAGACTTCGACCGCATGGTGGCGCGCGAGGCGTTCGGCGGCGAGCCGCCGGATATGCGGCCGCTGGTCGGCCGACAGGCGTTCGGCAAACACCGGATCGCCGGCTTCATTCAGCCCATAGAACAGCAGGTCCACGCGCAGTCCCCCCAACCCGGCTTTGCTCTACGCGCGCGGAACGCCGCCGTCTGCCTGGTTTCCGACATAACGGTATGGTCCGGGACAGGCGCTGGGAAGCCAGGTCCGCGAAGCCAACCGCGGCTTGACGCGTTTTGGGCTGGCATGGCCTGGGACAACCATTTCCTCGGGAGCTTGAGCGCGGCCGACGCCGCGCGCCTCGAGCCGGATCTCCGCGAGATCGACCTTCAGCGCAATCAGGTGCTCGACGAGGCCGGCCGAACGGTCACTTTCGTGTACCTGCCGGTGGACTGCATCTTGTCGGTGCTGACGGTGATGAAGGACGGCGCCCAGGTGGAGAGCCGCACGATCGGCCATGAGAGCGGCTACGGCCTCCTGCAGGCCCTCGGCTCGCCGATGAGCTACGAACGGACCATCGTGCAG
>Ga0068855_100012751_pt1 | contig 10136 bp, 5 predicted proteins | sample KBSCornC52_FD_66592 | JGI IMG/M metagenome (GOLD analysis project Ga0068855, IMG submission 66592) | Corn rhizosphere microbial communities from Kellogg Biological Station, Michigan, USA - KBS Corn C5-2 | ecosystem: Host-associated > Plants > Roots > Rhizosphere > Soil ... | reverse complement strand
TTCCAAGAATTGAGCCGGTAGGCACAGAAGGGGCGGATGCTGATTTTTACTACCATACGTCAACCTGGTTGCGTTTAAAGTCATTTGAAATGGGATACACACTTCCCAAAAACCTTGTTTCGAGGTTTAAAATTTCCGCTTTAAGATTTTTTGTGTCCGGTAATAACTTGTTTATGCTGATTAACAATCTTAAAAAATATGGCGCTGGCGATCCGGAATTCTTATATGGAAATGGGGGAGGTTATCCAAATATGAAAACTTTAAATGCAGGACTTAATCTTACTTTCTAAATAATAAAATTATGAAATATTTAATAGTAAAAAATAAATTGCCTATAAAAGCTTTCGCAATATTGCTTATAGGCGCTATAGCCATTGTCACTTCGTGTTCCAAAATATTGGATAAAAAACCACTAAATGAAATATCTGAAGAAGCCGTTTTTACCGATCCTGCATTTTTACAAAGCTATGTGTATGATGTGTATAATGGTGTGAGACTACCCTGGAGCCCCGGAGCAGGAGGATATGAATCACTAACTGATGTTGCAGTTGATCAACCCGAAACACATGACAGAGCTGCGGGAATTCGTGAATATTTGCAAGGCCTTCTTAACCCTGATAATGTTTCAGACCTTACTAATATTTGGAATGAAGAATATGGCTATATCAGGAAAGCTAATATTTTCTTTGAAAAAACAGCCAGTTCCTCTATTAGCCCTGTTCAACTTAATCCGATGAAAGGAGAGGTACACTTTTTACGTGCATGGATGTATTTTGAATTGATGCGTACTTATGGCGGGGTACCAATAATTACAAAAAGCTTTAGTTTAACGGATAATAGTTTTGATGTGCCCAGAAATACTTATGATGAATGTGCGAAATTCGTATTAGATGAATGCGAAAGTTCCATCAGTTTATTGAATGGCGTTACACCTGTTCCTGGTAAAGTTAGTAAAGAAGCAGCTATGGCACTAAAAGCCAGGATATTGTTGTATATGGCAAGTCCGTTGAACAACCCATCAAACGATCTGGCAAAGTGGCGGGCAGCTGAAACAGCGACAAAAGCTGTAATTGATGCTGGGTTTACCTTACATCCTACACATGAAGACCTGTTTAAAAAGCCATTAAAAACGGATGAAATCATTTTTGGCAGATCTTTTACCCCCGGCAACAGACAACCCGGTTGGGGTCAGAATTATGATTATTGGCCTAGTGGGTTTGATGCTCTTCAAAAAGTTGTTCCAACCCAAACACTTATTAATATGTTTCAACTGACAAATGGACAATATCCATATACGGATGATGGCATAACAGTAAATGCCGCTTCGGGATATGACCCGCAAAATCCTAATATTAATAGAGACCCACGTTACTATAGTGATATTCTTTATCCTGGGTGCGCCCCGGTGACCATACATGATGATGCATTGAGTACTACAAGGACCTATGAATTTTGGGAAGATGGAAATCCTGGCGTCCAAAATCCTAATAAGCCGACCGATCCTGTTAATGGACAACCCCTTAATAATTTTGGCAGGGATTCCAAATCATCCTGGATAGCGGGGATAATACCATTTTTTTGGAGAGTTCAAACGGGGTACACTTTTAAAAAGCTGGTTGACTTTAATGGGCCCCGTGCCACTATGAGTTATGACTTCGCTCAAATAGTTTCTTACCTGAGATTGTCAGAATTTTATTTAAACTATGCCGAAATTCAAATAGCTTTAGGCGATGAAGCTACGGCGCGCCGGTATATTAATATGGTTAGGAAAAGGCCATCAGTTAATATGCCGCCTATAACAAGTTCTGGCGCGGCTTTGACTAAAGATTATAGAAACGAAAGAGCTGTAGAATTGCTCCTTGAAGATTCACGTTTCTTTGACCTTATGCGTTGGAAAGCTGCGCCTGGACATGTGGACATTCCGGTCAGAGGCCTAACCAGTGTGACTATGGACTGGGCAGGTACTAAACCAGGAGATTTAGGAAAGCTGACATTTACTTACGGTGTAATTCCTACAGCCGAGGTGAGAAGCCAATGGAAAGGGGATTATTATTACTTGTTCCCTATTCCAAACGTTGAAATTAAGAAAAGCAATGGATCGATAAAGCAAAACCCTGGATATTAACGCCGGCCTTTTTATGACATAATTAACTAGATTCGTAAGTCTTTTTGATTTATAGCTAAAGCCAATGACAGGAGAGCCCTGTCATTGGCTTTTTGCAGTGATGACTGCTAAGTCTTTCAATTGATCTATTGCTATTGAGGCCGTCTTACCTTCCAAAGTAATGTCACTTTATAAGTCGGGCCGATGTCTGAATGCATCGCAGTTAAACGGTAGACATATAGAACTCCTCCACTGCATCGACTTTATTTATATCGGTGACCTTAGTCAACGAACCCCCGAAGACACGTTCAATGATTCCGTATTTAGGATACTTTTAATCTCAATGAAGGTGGAACGGTACGCAGAAGTTCTATTTTAGAAAGACTGTCCAAAGTTGACCCCTGATTATTTTAGGCAGAACTATGAATGTATCCATGCGCAGTTTGCCAGGCATGTACTTTAACTAAAAGAAAGAAGTGTAATCTGGTCAGGGTAGATAGCTCTATGGTTAGTGAAACCACCGGCAAACTTAACGAAGGATCGATAAGTTCATTTCAATATGCTGGTGCCATCAACTTCAAATGCGCGGTTCTAAAAGTTTTGGCAACAAAAGACGCGGTTTCATCTAACGGTAGTTTTTGAACAAAGAGCTTCGTCTATTGACTATATTTTGTGTTTGTGTTACAATTCAGTTCAATTTTGGCTTTTTTTAATAAAATAATTTACTTTTTCGATATGAAAGTGTAAGGTATCAATACGAAAAGCAATTAGCTTAGTGTTTTACCAAACGAAACCAATCCGGCTGACATGGCTATAGTACCTGCATTAAAAACATCGAAACAACCAGCGCTGAAAACAGAAATAATAAATACCAGGTTTATTATTATCATTAGCACGGTGGCCGCATTAGGCGGTCTCCTATTTGGGTTTGATACAGCTATTATTTCAGGCGCTATACCCTATATTACTTCGTATTTTGGACTCGGTGGGTTTTCGCTGGGCTGGGCGGTTAGTTCAATCCTGATAGGGTGTGCTGCGGGTGCAATGATGGCAGGATTGGTGGCAGATAAATATGGGAGACGTTTAACGCTCATTATATGTGCTGTGTTGTTTGCGCTTTCTGGTCTGGGATCAGGTTTAGCATCAGACTTTACTTTCTTCGCCTTTTTTCGTTTGATCGGAGGATTGGGCGTAGGCGCGGCGGCAATGATTTCACCAATGTATATTGCTGAAACGGCACCCGCTTCGCTACGAGGCAGGTTGGTCGCATTATACCAGCTGGCCATTGTGCTTGGCATATTACTGGCCTATTTCTCCAATTATCTTTTTGAAGGATTTGGTGAAAACAACTGGAGATATATGTTTATATCACAAGTTGTTCCTTCTTTTTTATTCCTTGTAATGTTGTTATTTGTTCCCGAAACACCACGTTGGCTGGTTAAAAAAGGCCTTAAGCAGGAAGCATTATTGATATTGACGAGAATTTCGGGTAGTGTAACCGCTAACCAGGAAATAGAAGAAATTGAAAATACTTTTAATTGTGAAAAAGATTCGGGTTTAAAGGTGTTGTTTAGCAAGACTTATCGCCCTGTACTATTCATGGGCATATTGATCGCAGTTTTTCAGCAGGTAACCGGCATTAATTCCATTCTTTATTACGCGCCCGTTATATTTAAAGAAACCGGGCTAAGCACTGCATCTTCCTTATTGCAAACCATTGGTATTGGTGTGGTGAACGTGATATCAACTTTTATTGCTATCGGTCTGGTAGATAAGGTAGGGCGTAAAAAATTCCTGCTATGCGGAAGTTTATTGATGGGGATTTCCCTTTGTGCTGTGGCACTCTGCTTTCATTACCGGTATTTTGACAACTACATCGTGCTGTTGTTTATGCTACTTTACGTCGGTGCATTTGGCTGCACGCTTGGCGCGGTGACGTGGGTGTACCTTTCTGAGATATTCCCCAACCGCATCCGGGGACTGGCTTTGTCTGTTGCGACCTTGTCATTATGGCTGGCGGATTTTATGATTACCTATACGTTTCCTATCATGACCAAAAATTTGGGAACAGCGGCTACTCTGTGCTGTTACGCCGGGTTATGTGTATTCGCTTTTTGCTATGTGCTTTTAAAAGTTAAGGAAACCAAAGGGAGGTCTTTAGAAGAAATTGAAAAACTGTTTATCCATGAATAAGGAACACGCATATATTAATATGGGGCAAGTATCGCCTCACAATATCGCTTTTTACACTCAATATGGCTATTTGATCGCCAATAACTTACTAACTGCAGATGAGATCGGCACACTTAAAAAAGAGACTGCGGCCATCTTTAAGGGTGACCGCGGACAAATCGAGGGACTGCTCCAGGTCGCCGATAATGAACCGGATGAGGAAGTATTAAAAAGATATGTAGCCATCCACTTCCCGCACAAAATCTCAAAGATTATTCACGATTCGCTTTTCCAGCCTAAGGTTATGGGCATTTTACAGGCCACTGTCAGCGTCAATATCAAATGTATGCAATCTATGCTCTTTGTCAAATCACCCGGCAAGGCCGGCCAATCCTGGCACCAGGATGAGTATTATATACCAACAAGAGACAAATCACTGGTAGGCGTCTGGATTGCGATTGATGATGCCAACGTTGACAATGGTTGTCTCTGGATTATTCCCGGCAGACCTGGTTACATCATGAAAAGGGTGGCGAATGACAACAAGACTTATGCCGATGTAGATACAGTGGACGTTTCGGCCGCGGGCGAACCTATCCCTGTAGAAGTTAAAAGCGGTTCGGTGGTTTTTTTTAACGGCTATACGCTGCATAGTTCACAAAGTAACAGGACATCTGACTGTTTCCGTACCGCATTGGTTAATCACTACATGAGTGCCGAATCAATGCTTCCCTGGGACCAGGATGGGAAATTGCAGCCATCGGAAGATTGCCGGGATATTGTATTAATTGCCGGCGAAGATCCTTACGCCTATAAAGGTATTACAGATGTAAACAAACCTTACTTAAGGCCTGAGATTCTGAAAATTAAAACAGAGGTATAACGTACATGGAATTAAAAGTTTTTTGTCCGCATTGGGGAAACGAAAATATAAAGCTGGGTGAGTTCTTCAGACTAGCTAAACAACAAGGGTATGATGGCATAGAATATGGCTTCACAGACGATTCGCCTACCTCAAAAGTTGATGAGATTTTTAACACGGCCGCAAAGGAGGATATGTTAATAATAGCCCAGCATTACGATACCAATGAAGCGGATTACCACAAACATTATGAGGTTTATAACTCGTGGTTGTGGAGAATGAACAATTACAAACCATTTAATATTAATTCGCAGACCGGTAAAGATTTTTTCTCCTTCGAAGAGAACGCATCTCTGATTAACGCGGCAACCAAATTTTCACAGGATAGCGGTATTAAAGTGCACCATGAAACCCACAGAGGTAAGTTCTCATTTGCTGCACATATTACAAAACAATATCTCCAAAAAATCCCTGATTTACAAATTACATTGGATGCATCGCATTGGGTTTGCGTGGCTGAATCGTTTTTAAAAAATCAGCAGGAAGCTATGCATTTAGCCATTGAGAGAACAGAACACATCCATGCACGGGTAGGCTATGAAGAAGGACCACAGGTGCCTGATCCACGTGTACCTGAATGGCAATATGCGTTAGATATGCATTTGAACTGGTGGGATAAGATTGCTGCACGTAAAACAAATGAAGGTACTGATGCCGTGTTAACTATAACACCAGAGTTTGGGCCATTTCCTTACATGGTTTCAATGCCATTTACTCAACAGGCTATTACTAATCAATGGGAAGTAAATGCATACATGATGCAGCTATTAAGAGAAAGGTATGGTTAACGGTCATGGTTAATAAAATGGCATTTGAGAGGAAATTACACAAAAAAAGATGTTAATGAGAAAGTTTAAACTATTGATTTTATTGATAATGACAACTTTGGTTGTCTCGGCTAAAGAATATCATGTATCTCTAAGCGGTAATGATGCAAATGATGGAAGTCTGGCAAAACCCTTTAAAACAATTTCTGCCGCAGCAAACGTGGCCATGCCGGGTGATGTGATCATTGTTCATGCCGGTGTGTACCGGGAGCAGATAACGCCCCCTCGGGGTGGCAATTCAGAAAAGGAACGAATTGTTTACCAGGCTGCCAAAGGAGAGAAGGTTGAGATTAAAGGCTCGGAAATAATAAAAGGCTGGAAAAAAGTCGGTAACAACACCTGGATGACGAAGATCCCGAATAATTTTTTTGGAAAATTTAATCCATACAACGATTTAATCCGTGGAGATTGGTATTGGCCTCCTAAAGGCAGTACCTACCATACCGGGGCTGTGTATCTGAATGGCGACTGGCTGATGGAGGCTATTAAACAGGAAGATGTGATGAAAGCAGCAGACGAAAAAGACCCGCTCTGGTTTTCAACAGTTGATTCAACCACAACAACAATATGGGCGCAGTTTAAAAATGTGGACCCTAATAATGAAACGGTTGAAATTAATGTAAGGCAAACGGTTTTTTATCCGGATAAGCCATTTATTAATTACATCACGCTTCGTGGTTTTACCATGCAGCACGCTGCTACGAACTGGGCGCCACCTACAGCTGAGCAAATGGGACTTGTTGGCACACATTGGAGTAAAGGATGGATCATTGAAAACAATATCATCCAATACTCAAAATGCGTGGGCATTGCATTGGGCAAATATGGCGATCAATGGGATAATAACAATACCGAATCGGCATTGGGATATGTAGGTACTATCAACCGGGCATTGGCACTTGGATGGAATAAAGGTACTGTTGGAGGTCATATTGTCCGCAACAATACAATAGCCTATTGCGAGCAGGCAGGTGTGGTAGGCAGCATGGGATGTGCATTCAGCGTTGTTGAAGGCAATACAGTACACGATATTCATATCAGAAGATTGTTCAGTGGTGCAGAGATGGCAGGCATCAAATTTCATGGGGCTGTTGATGTTCAAATCCGAAATAACCATATCTACCGCACGAATATGGGCGTTTGGCTCGACTGGATGGCACAAGGTACACAGGTGAACAATAACCTGATGCACGATAATGATCTGGATATTTTTTTAGAGGTACAACATGGGCCTATACTGGTTAGTGACAATATTTTACTTTCAAAAACAAGTTTGCTGATGAACTCCAGCGGCGTTGCTTTTGCACACAACATATTTGGAGGCAAGATGACCGTGATATCTTACGACAACAGGTTGACACCTTATCTCAAACCACACTCTACCTTTGTTGCCGGACTTCATGATAACGCTGGCGGAGATTGTCAATTTTTTAATAATTTATTTGTGAATGGAGGCGATGCAGGCGAATACAATAAAGCCATATTACCGGTGATTTTCGATGGGAATGTTTATTTGAAAGGAGCTATCAGGGCAGTAGCAGGCGATAAAAAAAGGAGCTTTGGCGAAATAAGTTCAGAAGCAAAAGAGAAACTAAAAAATGTTCGGGACAAAGATGCCCTGGAAACGAATTTTTTGACGGAGGAAAATTTTGATGCCGGTGCGAAGTTGATAGCGGAAAAGGAAAAAATGTATTTAGAAATAGCTTTGGACAAAAATTGGCTGATCAAACAAAAAAGAAAATTAGTGACAGGACAACTGTTGGTTAAAGCCATTGTTCCCGATTTACCGTTCGAGAATACGGATGGCTCCCGGCTAATAATTGACAAGGACTATTTTGGCCAGAAACGAAATGTCCTAAATCCGTCGCCGGGTCCGTTTGAAATAGTGAAAAGCGGAAAGCAACGAATCAGGGTATGGTAAACCACAACAGAGCCCAGAACTCAAAGAAATATGAAACATAGGCGGATACAATCGGCTAATTGATCCAAATCGATGGTGGATATGTGTATTTAATAGTGTTGAAAAAGAAAGACAAATAATAAGAAGACTCAATTAGCATGAGAAAGATTTTTCGTTTAGTTATTTTACTTGCCATTTGCTTGATATCTGTCGTAATTTCAAAAGCGCAGAATTATGATCCTAAATCAACAATACCAGGCAAAAACAAGACAGAAGAAGAACAGAATGCTAAGGATAGTTTGTCAAAAAAGTCAGCTGTCGAAAAAGTTATTATTGTTTATAAAACACATTTTGATCTGGGTTACTCCGGGACCGTACAACAGGTTGTACATGATTACCGGACGTCGATGGCAGACATGGTAATTGAGGCTATCGACAAAAATATTAATCAGCCTAAGGATAAACAATTTGTCTGGACGCTTTCAGGATGGCCGATGAAGCAGATCCTATGGGACGGACAGGCAGCTGGTCGCAAGAAGAAAATTGAAAAAGCCATCTCTGATGGCAACATCGCTATTCATGCATTACCATTTTCAATGCATGCAGAAAGTGCAGATATTGAAGACATGGTAAGGGGGCTTAATATTTCATCAACTCTTGCACGAAAGTATAGACAGCCACTTTCTATCAGTGCAAAAATGAGCGATGCTCCTTCTTACTCATGGTTTATTCCAACGCTTCTCGCAAACGCCGGCGTTAAGTTTTATCACATGGGCGGGCCGCAGGTAAATATAACATTGGGACTGCCACCCTTTTTTTGGTGGGAAGGACCTGATGGATCCCGTGTTCTCACGCTTTACAATAATGGCTATGGAAGCGACCCTCTTCCGCCAGCTAATTGGCCCTATAAAACCTGGTTACACATCAGCATGACCGGTGACAACCAGGGGCCACCCGCCCCTGAAACCATAGCCAAAGATCTCGCATATTATAAAAGGCTTGGGATTGAAGCCAATGTTGGGACAATGGATGATTTTTCCGAAACGATCATGAAAGAGGATTTAAGCAAACTACCTGTCGTTCACAGTGATATTGGTGATGTATGGATCCATGGTACAATGAGTATGCCCGAGGCAACCAAACTGGCTCAAAATATCAGGCCTTCAATTGGTGGAATGGACAAGCTGTCGACGCTCGAAACGATCTGGGGTATTTACCGTCCCGACTTGCGTAATATAACGGCCGAAGCGTATGAACAAAGCCTGCTTTACAGTGAACACACCTGGGGGCTCGCCAACCAGCATTACATAAAAGTTCCTTATGGAAAAGCTTGGGATGAATTGTGGAGCAAAGGTTTGCCCCCTCAATATAAATTAATGGAAGAATCATGGAGATATAAAGCAGATTATATCACCAATGTTCAAAGACTTATCTCAAATCCATACCGGGATGCGGTAGCATCACTTGCGGACAATGTTAAAGTGGAAGGACACCGCATAGTTGTTTATAATCCTTTGCCCTGGAAACGCGATGGGGAAATTGAACTTGATACACGCCTGGCCTTCGGTAGCGATTTTGCCTCACTCAAACCGGTTGATGGAGGTGCCGCTATCACAGTTTCCCATGAATCCCCGTCAATTGAAGACAAAGCGCCTATGTCCCGTTTCGTAGTTAAGGATATTCCACCCATGGGCTATCGTACTTATGTAGCTTCCAATGAGAAGGTTGATAATCCGGAGATGATTGCAGATAAAAATTCAGGAGTGATAGAAAGTCCGTTTTTCAAAGCAGCCATCGACGCTAAACGGGGCAGGATAGCCAGCCTGATTGATAAAAGAACCGGAAAAGAGCTGGTTGATACAAATGCTCCGCAAGGTTTCGGCCAGTATTTTTATGAGCGGTTTGGATATAAGCAGCTTTCCGGATGGATAGACAAATCGCTTTATCCCCAATATCAGGCGCACAGGTTTTCGTTTGTAGCTTATGATATGCCTCAGGATGTTGTCTACAGTTCGGCACTTCCAGAGGATATGACCCTGACTATAGAAAAATCTGCCATAGATGTTAAAGCCGTATTAATTGGTACTATTCCCGGACCCGGACAACCACAAAAGATTTCTATCTCATTGAGCCTTTCCGGTCTGCAACCTATAGCCGATCTCGAAGTGAGCTGGCAGAAACAACCCGATTCCTGGCCGGAAGCAGCCTGGA
>Ga0068855_100012749_pt1 | contig 10137 bp, 10 predicted proteins | sample KBSCornC52_FD_66592 | JGI IMG/M metagenome (GOLD analysis project Ga0068855, IMG submission 66592) | Corn rhizosphere microbial communities from Kellogg Biological Station, Michigan, USA - KBS Corn C5-2 | ecosystem: Host-associated > Plants > Roots > Rhizosphere > Soil ... | reverse complement strand
CGCGCTCCAGATCGGCGACCACATCCGCGAAGCGTTCGCGACCGGCGGCTCGACCACCGAACTGATCGGCCGCGCGATCGCGCGGCACCTCGGCTGGGTGGCCGCGCACCCGAACCTCTACCGCTTCCTCGCCCGCAACGCATTCGCGATGACCACCCAGAAGGGGCGCCCGGCCGACGCCAAGGCGGCCTTCGCCGCCGAGATCACTGCTCTCACCGCGAAGTACATGGCCGCGCTGGGGCTGTCGACCGAGCCGGCCGAGCGGATGATCGTGGGCGTGGTCGGCCTGGTCGACGCCACGGCCGGCTGGTGGATCGAACGCCGCGAACCCGACCTCGCCGCCGTGGCAGCCGAGCTGACCGACGAGGTCTGGCTGATCATCGAGCGGGCCGGGCGGCAGCTCGGCGCCACCCTTGATCCGGACGCCCCGCTGCCCGCGATCTGAGCTACTGCCGCTCGAGCGCGGCGTTCAGGTGCGGCGCGAACGGCTCGCCGGCCGGCGCGAGCTCGGTGGCGTACACCAGCTGCGCGCCGGTCACGGCGTACAGGCGGCGCTCGCCGTCGACGTCCTTGGCCGTGGGCGCGTGCTCGGCCGAGACCGTCCGAAGCTCCCAGCGCTGGTCGCCGGCCGTGCCGCCGAAGACCAGCGCTTGGCCGGTGTTCGAGGCGAGGACGAGCTCGACGTCGTCCGGCCCGCCGCCGGGCCGCCAGAAGCCGCTCTCCCGCCAGGCCTGGCGCAGGACGCCGCCCTCGTCGTCGAGCAGCCACGACCGCGCCTCGTAGGCGAGGAACGGCCGGCCGTCGTGCGTGATCGCGATCTGTTGGCCGTAGCGGAACTGCGCGCCGGTGCGGGCGACGACGCCGACGCCCGTCCCGCGCCAGCGCCCGATCAGCGGTAGCAGGGCCAGCAGGGCGTCCGAGACCGGGACGCCCGTGCGCAGGTCGTCGGTGTCCGGGACGGGCGCGTTCACCGCGATAGCTTCAGCGCCACGTAACCGGCCAGCCCGGCCAGTAGCACGAGGCCGGCAACCAGCACGACGAGGAAGGTCGACTCCACGAGCGCCGACGCTACCCGAGCGCGGGGCCGAAACCGGTTCAGTACTCGGCGTGGGTCACGGCGGGATTCGCGGGATCGTGCAGCTCGGAGCCGTAGTGGTCGGCGAACAGCTTGGCCACCAGCTCGCCGCGGCTGCCGACGCCCACCTTGGCGAAGATCGCCTTCAGGTGGTCGCGCACGGTGTGCGGGGAGAGGAACAGCTCGGCGGCGATCTCCGGGTTCGACAGGCCGCGGGCCACCGAACGGGTGATCTCCTGCTCCCGCGGCGTCAGCGAGTAGGCCTCGACGATGATCGGGGCGATCTGGGCCGACTTGGCCGGTTCGATGGTGAGGGCGGTCGGTCCGGGACGGCCGTCCGGGCCACGCAGGCACGACGCGTACACCGACAGCCACCGCCCCGAGGACGACCGGACCCGGCAGGCGGCCGGGCCACGATCCGTCCCGGCGTGGATCGCACCGGCCCGGGCGACGACGGCGTAGATCGCGGTCATCGGCAGCGGCAGGGTCGACCACTGCGTCCCGGCGATCTCGGTGAACAGCCGCTCGGCCCGCTCGTCCAGTGACGTCAGCCGGCCCGACTCGTCGAACAGCGCGGTGCCCGGGCCGTCCACTGCCGTCGCCGCGCTGACCCGGGCCGCCTGTGACAGCCCGCGCAGCGCCAGCCCGATGGCGGGGGCGACCGTGCGGACGAGATCGACGTCCCCGGCCGTGAAGCGGCCGCGGCCGCGCTCGCGGAACAGGTCGACGACGCCCCAGGTGCTCGGCCCGACGCGGAAGGTCGCCCGCAACTCGTCGTCGTAGCCCTGCGGGGCGAGGAACTCGCGGTAGCGAGCACTGCGGCCCGGGTTCTCGCCAGTCGCCTCGTAGAGCGTGCCGACGCCGGTCTCGCTGCGGGCGAGGTCACGGTAGAGGATCGCGTCCTCGACGAGGTACTCGCGGGCCCAGTACGACTCGCAGTGGCCGGCCTCGACGTTCTCGATGCGCGCCGGCGCCGTCGCGAGGACGGTCGCCGGGTCGACCGCGAACCAGGCCGCGCCGTCGAACGGGACGATGCGCCGCAGCCGCTCCGAGACCGCGCCGAACAGCTCCCGGTCGGTGGTGGGCTGCGCGCACGCCTCGACGAGCGCCGAGGCCTGCCGAGCGGCCGTGGCTGCGTCCATGTCGGTGCTCCCCCGTTCGATGCGCCACCTCTCGAGCGCATCAGCAGTGTGGAGGCGCCGCCGCCGGCCGACAACCCCTCATCTGTAGGGGCTTCACCCGTAGGGGGTGCCGGCCGCCGGACACCCGGGTTCGGGGGATGGGCGCCGGACGGCCGCCCGCCGAGGCTTTCGGCCATGAGCCAAGCACCGGAATTCGGCGGCGCCGTCGGCTGACTGGCCCGTCCCAAGTCGGGGCGCAGTCAGCGCCAAGTGCCCTCCCCCACCGTGAACCCAGACAACGAAGACCTCGGAAGGAACCCACCATGAGCACCACCCTCGACCAGCTCGCCACCGACCTCGACGGCACGCTGACCCGCCCCGGCGATCCCGCCTGGGACACCGCCCGCCAGGCCTGGAACCTGGCCGTCGACCAGCGGCCGGCCGCGGTCGTCCTCGCCGGTTCGGTGCGGGACGTGCAGGCGACCGTCCTCACCGCCGCCGCGCTCGGGCTGCGGGTCGCCCCGCAGAGCACCGGCCACAACGCCCCGCCGCTCGGCGACCTGGGCGACACCATCCTGCTGAAGACCAGTGCGCTGCGGGCCGTCCACATCGACCCGCAGGCGCGGGTCGCGCGAGCCGAGGCCGGCGCGATGTGGATGGACGTGAGCCCGCTCGCGGCCAAGCACGGCCTGGCCGCGCTCGCCGGGTCGGCGCCGGACGTCGGCGTCGCCGGCTACACCCTCGGCGGTGGCCTGTCCTGGCTGGGCCGCGCCCACGGGCTGGCGGCCAACAGCGTCGTCGCGCTTGAGGTCGTCACCGCCGAAGGCCGGCTGCGCCGGGTGGATGCCGCGAACGACCCCGACCTGTTCTGGGCGCTGCGCGGCGGGGGCGGCAGCTTCGCGGTCGTCACCGCGCTCGAGTTCTCGCTGCTGCCGATCAGCGAGGTCTACGCCGGCGTGCTGTTCTTCCCGATCGAGCGGGCCGAGGAAGTTCTGGACGCGTGGCGCGAATGGGTCACCACGGTGCCCGAGACGGTGACGTCGATCGGCCGGCTGCTGAAGTTCCCGCCGCTGCCTGATCTGCCGCCGTTCCTGTCCGGACAGAGCTACGTCGTCATCGAGGCGGTCTGCCTGCTGGAGGCGTCCGCCGCCGGTGACCTGCTCGCGCCGCTGCGCGCGCTCGGACCGGCGATCGACACCTTCCGGCCCACTCCGGTCGAGGAGCTGTCGCAGCTGCACATGGACCCGCCGACGCCCGTGCCCGGCCACGGGGACGGGCTGATGCTCGCCGAGCTGACCCCGGCCGCCGTGACCGCGGTGGCCCGCTTCGCGGCACCGGACGTCCCGCTGCTGTCGCTCGAACTGCGCCACCTCGGCGGCGCGCTCACGCCGGGTCGCATGGCAGCCGGCGCGGTGGACGGCATCAACGGCGCGTTCGCGATGTTCGCCGTCGGCATCACCCCGACGCCAGAGGCGCACGCGGCGGTGCGCGCCGCCGTCGTCGCGGTCCAGCACGCGCTCGCCCCGTGGGCGAGCGGCGGGACGTACCTGAACTTCGCCGAGAGCCGCAAGGCGGGCGAGTCGCTGTTCGGTGCGACGACCTACCGCCGGCTGCAGCAGGTGAAGGCGGCCTACGACCCGGCCGACGTCGTCCGGGCCAACCACCCCGTCCCCCCGGCGGCCTGACCGCCCCCAGAAAACGGTCGTGGCCCCGTTGCGGCGCGACTCGCCGAGGCGAGCGCCGCTACGGGGCCACGACTGGGTTGGGGTTACTGCAGGGAGAGCGAGACCGGCAGCAGGCCGGGGCCACTCGCGTGCACGTCCTGCCGGACCTTGCCGTCCTTGTGCAGGACGGACAGCGTCCAGTCGCCCGGCGCGGCGAAGAACCGGAAGTCGCCGGTCGCCGACGTGACGACCTCGGCGGTGAACTCGCCGGTGCCGTCGAGGAGCCGGACGTACGCGCCCGGCACGGGGGCGTCGTCCTTCGTGACGGCGCCGTAGATCACGGTCTCCTTCTCGACGTCGATGCCGGCCGGAAGGGTCGGGCTCTGCTCAGGTGCTCCGCACATGTTGGGTCACACGTCCTTCTCGATCGGCACGCCGACCAGGGACCCGTACTCGGTCCACGAGCCGTCGTAGTTCTTCACGTTCTGGTAGCCGAGCAGCTCGTGCAGCGCGAACCAGGTGTGGCTCGAACGCTCGCCGATGCGGCAGTAGGCGATCGTCTCGCGGCCCTCGTCCAGCCCCTGCTCGTCCACGTACAGCTTGCGCAGCTCGTCGTCGGACTTGAACGTGCCGTCCTCGTTGGCCGCCTTCGACCACGGCACGTTGAGCGCGGTCGGGATGTGCCCGCCCCGCTGGCTCTGCTCCTGCGGCAGGTGCGCCGGCGCGAGCAGCTTGCCCGAGAACTCGTCGGGCGAGCGGACGTCGACCAGGTTCTTCTGCCCGATCGCGGCGACGACCTCGTCGCGGAACGCGCGGATCGCGAGGTCCTGGTCCTTCGCCTGGTAGCTGGTCTTGTCGCGGGTGGGGACGTCCTTGCTCAGCTCGCGGCCGTCCAGCTCCCACTTCTTGCGGCCGCCGTCGAGCAGCTTGACCGCGTCGTGGCCGTACAGCTTGAAGTACCAGTAGGCGTAGGCGGCGAACCAGTTGTTGTTGCCGCCGTACAGGATGACGGTGTCGTCGTTGCCGATGCCCTTCTGCGAGAGCAGTACTTCGAACTGCTCCTTGCTCACGAAGTCGCGGCGGACCTGGTCCTGCAGTTCGGTCTTCCAGTCCAGCTTGACGGCGCCGGGGATGTGGCCGCCGTCGTAGGCCGAGGTGTCCTCGTCGACCTCGACGAAGACAACGCCCGGGGCGGTCAGGTTCTGCTCGGCCCAGTCGGCCGAAACGAGCACGTCAGCGCGGCTCATGTGTGGTTTTCTCCTCACGCGGATGGTGTGGGTACGCGAACGGCAAGGCTCGCGCGAAGTGGTGGCGGACGAGCCGGCGTCGGGAAGTGGCCGGCGGCTCAGGCAGCGCGCCCGATGCAGCTACACAGGCAGCTGCCCACACGGCACAGGTCGACCGCGCGGCGGGAGGTGAGCAACGTCCGCACGGGAGTGTGCAGCGACGGGCCCATGCCGCAGAGCGTAGCCGCCCGGTACAAGGCCCCGCCATCCGCGGTGCTCACGGCGCGGGACGGACGTCCTACGGGGTGGGACGGCGGAAGACCGGCGCTTCGGCCGACCCGTCCACCACGAGGCCGCTGGCGGTGGGGCGCAGCTCGTCCAGCCGCAGCCCGAATGGCAGCGGTGGCAGCGGAACCGGGACGTTCAAGGTGGGCAGCAACTGGTTGAGGACGGCTCGCGGCAGTGTCAGGCCCGCGACCGAAACGCCGCGAATGCGCAGCCAGACCGCGCCCCCCGGCGCCAGGGTGAGGACGGCCTCCCCGACCACCCGGGTGAGCTGGCCGATGCCCGGTACCGGGAGGGCACCACCAAGGTCGGCGGTCGCCATCAGCCGCTCACCCTCGAAGCTCAGCGCGAGGCCGGGTATCGGCGCGACCTTGGCCAGCTCCGAGTAGGGCAGGACGAGCCGGCCGGTGACGCGCTCGCACGCCAGCTCGCGGGTGCGGCCCCCCAACAACTGCCGCAGGGGCAGGTGGGCGTTGGTGAGGTGGGCGACCAGGCTCGCGCCGGAGATCTCCCCGATCCGCAACGTGCCGAGCACCTCGACGTCGCGGTACCGGCCCCGCAGCGCCTGCGGCAGGAACGAGCCGCCCCGCAGCCGCACCGTGGCCGGGTGACCGAAGGGCGCGGAGAGCACCTCGGCCGCGCGCTGCTCGGCGTGCGCGGCCAACACCCGATCGGCCAGGAGCACGGCCACCACGAGGACGGCGGCGACCGCCAATGCCAGGATCAGCGCGAGCACGCGACCCGCCTCAGGAGCGGATCGCGAGGCAGAGCAGGAAGGCGATAGGGGCGAGCACGGCCAGTGGGGCGACCGCGCCCAGCACGGGACGCAGGCGGCGGCCGGTACGGGACGCGGGCGGCTCGGTCGAGTGGAGCACGAACGCCGTGGCGATGCCGATCAGGCCGGCGAGCGCGCCGAGCGCGGCGCCGATGAACGCCGACCGTCCGCCGACGAAGTCGGTCTGGTCGTGCAGCAACAGGTAGCCGACGGACGCGCCGAGGCCGGCGGCCGCGACCAGCCCGAGCAGCCCGCGGGGCACCTCGGGGTCGAACCGTGGCGCCGGCAGCAGCAGGTCGACCAGGCAGCCGACGACGACCGCCCCGGCGATCGCGGCCGCCACGGCCGCGGCGACCCGTCCGCCCAGCTCGCCGCCGCCGAACTCGTGCCGCAGCTGCAGCAGCGCCGGCAGCGCGACCTCGCCGAGCACGAGGACGGCCACCGCCGACATCGAAGACACCACCTGGACGCGCGCGGCCCCGCGGGTCAGCTGGTGGACGAACATGACCGGCACCGCGAGCCCGAGCACCGCGAGCAGCGGCCCGAGCTTGTCGTGCGGCCAGACCGAGACCGCGACGTCCGCGCCGCCGGAGGCCAGCGCGGCGAGCGCGACCGCGCCCTTGCGCCCCGGAACCTGAGTGCCGAGGACCCAGCTCAGGGCAAGCACCAGCTGGACGACCGCCACGGCCGCGAGCAGCGCCGTCGCTCCGGCCCGGGCCGCGACCGCGACGCCCCCGCCGAGCACCAGGGCGCCGGCGAGGGTGCTGACGAGCCCCTGCGGGGCGGCGTCGACGGCCGCGAGGGCGTCGTCGGTGGCCGGCGCCGGCGTCGTCTCAGTCACGGCTGCCATCGTCGCAGACGCCGGCCGTGCGCTCGCGGGCCGCGAGTACCCAGGCCGCGATGCGCTCGGCCAGCTCGGGCGTCGTGGCCACCTCGGCGTGGCCCATCCCCGGCTCCAGCCAGACGTCCGCGCCGGGAGCGGCCGCGGCCAGCGCCTCGGCGTGCCGCACCGGGAAGTAGTGGTCGGCCGTCCCGTGCACGATCAGGAACGGCCGCGGCGCGATGCCGCCGGCCACCTCGACCGGCGATTCGGGGACGGTCGTCCAGCCGGCCGGATCGATGCGGGTGCGCCGCAGCACGCGGGTGGCGAGCCGTCCGCTGCGGCTCTCGTACATCCAGTGGACGACCCGCATCGCGCGCGTCCCCCGCTCGAACCACAGGCCGGGCGCGCTCACGCTGACGACCGCGTCGGCGTCGCCGCCCAGGCCGGCGTGCCGGATCACCGCCGTCCCGCCCATCGACCAGCCCAGCGTGGCGATCCACGGGTGGCCGGCCGCGCGCAACCACGCCACCGCGGCGGCGACGTCGTGGATCTCCTCGGCGCCGGCGGTGTTGCGGCCGCCGGAGCGGCCGTGGCCCCGGAAGTCGGGGGCGAGGACGGGCAGCCCGCGGGCGGCCAGCGCCGCGCAGATGCGCCGCACCGGTTCGTTGCGGGACGACCCGGTGAACCCGTGCCCAACCACGCACGCGATCGACCCCGTCACGCCGGGCCAGTACGTCGCGACCAGCCGCACGCCGTCCGTGGTGTGCAACACGACCTCCTCCGGCGACGCCATGAGGACATCCTCTCGAAACATTGCTCGGTAATCTGGGCACCAGTGAGGGCAATGGCGCCCGCCGGGCCGGCAACGCGGCCTCCCGGATCCGATCCCGCCGACCGTTTCGGAGGCGCGCGTGGAGCTCATCCTCCTCACCGGAGCCCAGCAGGCGACCACCGAGGTGCTACCCGCCCTCGGCCTGCTGCCGCACCACGTCACCGTCCTGCCGCAGGACGCCGGCGCCCTCATCGACCGCAACCTGGGTGACGTCGTGCTGGTCGACGCGCGCCGGGACCTGATGAGTGCCCGCTCCTTCCTGCGCCTGCTGACCGCGATGGGCAGCTCGGTGCCGGTCATCGCGGTGCTCACCGAGGGCGGCCTGATCGCGATGTCCGGCGAGTGGCAGGTGGACGACTTCGTCCTCGACACCGCCGGCCCGGCCGAGCTGGACGCCCGCCTGCGACTGGCCCTCGAGCGGCACGCCGCCACCACCGAGGACACCGGCGGCCGGCTCGAGATCGGCGAGCTCACGATCGACGAGACGACCTACACCGCCCGGCTCTCCGGCGCGGCGCTCGACCTCACCTACAAGGAGTTCGAGCTGCTGAAGTTCCTCGCGATGCACCCGGGACGGGTCTTCACCCGCTCCCACCTGGTGCAGGAGGTGTGGGGCTACGACTACTTCGGCGGCACCCGGACCGTCGACGTCCACGTCCGCCGGCTGCGGGCCAAGCTGGGCGCCGAGCACGAAGCGATGATCGGCACCGTCCGCAACGTCGGCTACAAGTTCGTGCGGCCGCACGAGGGCAGCGGCCGCCCGGGCGCGGCGCCGGCCGAGGCGGCCGAGAGCGGCGACGACCGGGAGGACGCCCGGGCGCGCGCCCAGCAACAGGCCGTCCGGCGCTAACGTCGGTGGGTGCCCCTCACCCACAGCGTCCCCGATGAGCCGACCCGCGCCGCGGTGCGCGGGCTGGCCGAGCACGTCGCCGCCGAGGACGGCGCGCCACCGCTGTCGGACCAGGCCCTCGCCGACCTCGGGTCGAGCGCGGTGGAGCACGCGGTCTGGCGCGACGAGGACGGCACGGTGCGCGGCTACGGCCAGCGGGCCGACCAGTCCGCCGAGGTGGTCGCCGAACGGGACGCCGTCGCCGCCGTGCTCGACGCCGTCGCCCGGCCTGGGCTGCTGATCTGGTCCCACGGGCGGCGCAGCCGGTTGACGACCCCCTTCAGCGAACGCGGCTTCGAGCCCGTGCGCGAGCTGCACCAGCTGCGGCGCCCGCTGACCGACCTGCCCGACGACCCACCGCTGGCCGACGGCGTGCGGGTGCGCCGGTTCGTCCCCGGGCAGGACGAGGACGCCTGGCTCGCGGTGAACGCCGCCGCGTTCGCCGACCACCCCGAGCAGGGGCGCTGGAGCCGGGCCGACCTCGAGGCCCGCATGGCCGAGAGCTGGTTCGACCCGGCCGGGGTGCTGCTGGCCGAGCGGGGGGACGAGCTGCTCGGCTTCCATTGGACGAAGGTGCACCCGGACGGCGACGGCGAGGTGTACGTGCTCGCGGTCTCGCCCGCCGCGCAGGGGTTGGGGCTGGGCCGCGGGCTGCTGGTGCGCGGGCTGCGGCACCTGGCCGCCGCCGGGTGCCCGTCCGTCCGGTTGTACGTGGACGGCGACAACCCCACCGCCCTGCGCCTCTACGAGGACGCCGGTTTCGTGTCGTTCGACCTCGACGTCCAGTGGTTGTTGCCGAACCGGGCGTGACCTGCTCGCATACCCCTCCCCCGCGGTTTCCGTAAGCAGCGCATGAGTTAGTTCACCCGAACGTCATTCCCGGCATTTCCTCAGGTCACCCAGCCGCGCAGTTTCGTTCACCGTTCGTTCACCGAGCGCCCCCCGACCCGCCACTTCGCGCCCCTAGCGTCCGCTCTCGAAAGGTCAATCGAAGAAGGGGCATGAACGTGAAGCTCAACCGTGTCGGCATCGCCGCCGGTGTGCTGCTCACCGTCTCCGCACTGGCGGCGTGCAGCAGCAGCGGGAGCAAGAAGGACAACGCGGGGGGCAGCGGCAGCGGGGACATCACCTGCTCGAGCGGCAACCTCAAGGCCGAGGGCTCGACCGCCCAGGCCAACGCGATGACCGCCTGGATCAACGCCTACGAGAAGAAGTGCTCGGGCGCCAAGATCAACTACAACCCGACCGGTTCGGGCGCCGGCGTGAGCCAGTTCAACGCCAACCAGGTCGACTTCGCCGGGTCGGACTCCGCCCTCGACCCCACCAAGGGTGAGGTTGCGGCCGCGCAGAAGCGCTGCGGCAGCACGCCGCTGGACCTCCCGATGGTCGTCGGCCCGATCGCCCTGGGCTACAAGCTCAGCGGCGTGGACAAGCTCGTGCTCACGCC
>Ga0068855_100012748_pt1 | contig 10137 bp, 10 predicted proteins | sample KBSCornC52_FD_66592 | JGI IMG/M metagenome (GOLD analysis project Ga0068855, IMG submission 66592) | Corn rhizosphere microbial communities from Kellogg Biological Station, Michigan, USA - KBS Corn C5-2 | ecosystem: Host-associated > Plants > Roots > Rhizosphere > Soil ... | reverse complement strand
GACTGGGCCAGCCTATCGCTGATCGACGGTGACGGCAGCCGGCCGGTCGAGACGCCGGCTGAGGTAGCAAGGGAGCTGCTCGCCGGCGGGCGGGCGGTGGGATCACCCGATGAGGCGCTGCCGCAGGCTGGCACGCTCTACGAGGCGATTCACAGCTCGGATCACGGTTTTGCCGAGGAGGTCGGCCTGTCGCGCGCCTTTCACAATAAAATACGCGATCGCGGATACAGCCATACCTCGATCGCCGATTTCAGCGACGGCGTCCGCCATATGGAGGTTATCGAGGCGGTCGAGCGCTCCGATGCCGAGGCGCGCTGGATCGACCTGCCAAGCTGACGTTTGCCTCCGCACCGGCCCTTAGGGTAATTTGGCGGGGAGGGGATTTTGGGGAGTTGAGCCGGTGAACAGCGTTATTCCGCCGTCGTACAAGCCGGTGACCGACGACAGCGTCGCCTGGCTCGGCACCGATCCGATCCCGGCGGCTTCCTATGTCGATCCGGCCTGGTTCGAGCTGGAGCGCGAGGCGGTGTACCGCCGCAGCTGGCTGCAGATTGGCCATGTCTGCGAGCTGAAGGAGCCCGGTGACTTCATCCGCCGCGACATCGAGATGCTGAAGGCCTCGATCCTCATCACCCGCGGCAAGGATGGCGGCCTCAACGCCATGCACAATGTCTGCACCCACCGCGGCACCCAGCTGACCCAGGAACCCGAGGGCAAGAAGGGCAGGTTCAGCTGTCCCTATCACCGTTGGACCTACGACCTCGACGGCAAGTTCGTTTCCGGCCCGGATTTCGAGCGCTTCGGCCTCGCCAAGAAGGACTGCGACCTGACCAAGGTCGCGGTCGACGTCTGCGGTGGCTTCATCTTCGTCAATCTCGATCCGGCGCGGACTCAGAGTCTCGGCGAATGGCTCGGCCCGCTCGCCGAGCAGCTCGAGGCGTTGCCTTCGGCCAAGGCGACAGTGTTGTCGGAATATGTCTATGAGATCGATGCGAACTGGAAGATCACCACCGATAACTTCCAGGAAAATTATCATCTCATCGCGATCCACCCGCGTTCGCTCGGCTTCACGCTCGCGCCGCAGAATCCCTATGGCTATCCGACCGAATATGGCTTCCACGACCCGCATCGGACCCAGACGATCTGGGAAAATCCCGATGGGACCGTCCCGCCGATGCAGGGCCAGGCCTTCTACAAGGCGATGAATTTCGCGATCGCCGACGGCATCTTCGATGCGCCGACGCGCCGCGCCTATATCGCGCTGTTTCCGAATTTCTTCGTCCTCGGCATTCCCGAGCAACCCTTCTCGCATACGATCTGGCCGGTCGGGCCGGGCAAGTCGCGCGGGGTCATCCGCATGTACTGGCAGGGCGCGGACGACAGCGCGAGCCGGCGCTACACCCGCGAATACATCATGGCCCAGCTGCGCGACGTCCATGCGGAAGACCGCGCGGTGATCGAGGCTGGGCAGCGCGGGCTGGAGAGCGGCGCGATCAAGCACATCCACTTCCAGCCGCAGGAAGTGCTCTGCCGTCACTTCTTCAATCAGGTGAGCGAGCGGGTCGAAGCCTATCGGGCCGAGCTCGCCGGTCGCGCTCCGGTCGGCCTCTCGGCGGCTGCCGAATGAGCAAAAAGGCCTCGCGGCTCCCCGAGGGATTTGCCGCGCTCGAACCCTTCGTCGATGACTGGGCGATTGCGACGTCGGCCGCGCGCGCCGCGCGCCGCGACGATAGCAGTGCCAAGGAGCAGGAAGGCTTCTACGAGGCAGCGCGGGAACTTCTCGATCCGGCATTGACGCTGCTCGATGGCAAGCCGCTCGCCAAGCTCGACGCCAAAGAGCGCCGGCTGCTCGATCTGATGCTCACGCTCGCGCATGTCTCGATCGCGGTCGAGGTGCAGCGCGACTTCGAGCCGCAGCACACCGTCATGCGTCGCTACATGCGGATCACGCGCACCCCGGCCGATCTCGAAGCCTGAACGACAACCGCCGTCCGGCGATCACTCGGCCGCCATTGCCGGCATCGCATCGCGCGCCGCGACCGGCGTGGTCAGGCCCGCGGTCACCCGCACGACGCGGCGCTCATGCGGCAGATAGTCGGTCGGCGCGAGATGGATCGTTGCCAGCTCGTCCCACAGCAAGATATCGCCCTCGTTCCAGCGATGGCGATAGACGAAGTCCGGCTTGGTCGCGTGCGTGTAGAGATAGCGCAGCAGCATCGCGCTCTCGCTGTTGCTGAGCTTGTCGATCTTCACGACGAAGCTCGGGTTGACGAACAGGATCTTCCGGCCGTTGGCGGGATGACGGACGATCAGCGGATGCTTGCGCGCCGCAAGCTCGCGCTCCCAGATTTCCTGGATCTCCGGCGTCGCGGTGCTGAGGCCGAGCGTCGCCCGCTGTCCCGGTGGCGCGGCATGGATCACGTCGAGCGTCTCGAGCCATTGCTGCATCAGCGGCGACAGCGTCTCGAAGGCGCAGGCCATGTTCGACCAGCAGGTGCCACCGCCGACCGGCGGCAGCTCTTCGGCGCGCAGGCAGGCGATGGTCGGGATCTGCGGGCAATAGGTGCTGTCGGAATGCCAGTTCTGGAATTCGTCGCGCATCAGGAAGCTGCTCGGCAGCTGCTCCGAGCCGGCCGTCTCCCATAATTTATTGTCGAGCACGCTCATCGTGTCGGTCGTGCCGACCAGCGCGTGCGACAGCACCGGCGCGAGCGGACCGAACAGCGCGGCCAGCGCATTCTGCTCTTCCAGGCCAATCGGCTGGTTCTCGAAAACCAGCACGAAATGGGCGGCCAGCGCCGCGCGGATGGCGTCGCCGGTCTCCGCGCTCAGCGGCTCGCGCAGGTCGACGCCCTCGACCCGTGCGCCGATCGTCGTCGTCAGCGGCACCACCTTGACCGGCATATCCTGCTCCTGCAGCCGCTTGCCGCGGTTGTGGAGACCATCTCACCGTTCAAGCGAAATTGCGAGGGCGCAGCGCCTGCCGTCCGGTCAGAACAGATTATGCGCCGGGTAGCGCTGGCCGCGGCGGATGAAGTGGGTCTCCATCTCGGCGAGCGAATAGCGCGCGGTGAGGATGCCGCTGACCAGCCCGCAATCCATGCCGTTGCGGCAGGTGTAGATATCGGCGCTGAGGAAGCGCCGGCGCGGGAAGGTGTGGATCGCGATATGGCTCTCGGCGATGACGAGAAAGCCGCTCCAGCCGCCCGGGTCCTTGATCTGATTGTCGGGCGCCGGCAGCACGATCGGCGGCGACAGCGGATGCATGCCGAGGCGTTTGCACAGATCCTCGAGGCAGAATTGCAGCAACTCGCCGTCGTTGAGCTTGTCCGGGTCGCCGCCATAGCCGTCGAGCGTCAGATGCTCGCCGAAATGCGCATGGGCCAGCGACTGACGCGGCATTACGTCCTTCTGGGCGTTCAATGTCGTGCCTCCCCCCGGAGCTTTCGGCTGCTTTAGCGTGCAAAGGGACTATGGTAAATGCTTATGAAATATACGACGTGATCGCTGGTCCGACTGTGGCGATCAATCATCGTCGTCATCGTCCTCCTCGTCATGGTCCTTGCCGTCCGAAAAGCGCCACCAGAGCAGGACATTGCTGGCGGTGGCGCAGATCCGCAGCAGCGTCGCCGAGCCGAGCAGCGTCGCCGGTTTCGCCAGCGCCAGCGGCATGATGATGGCGCCGGCGAAGGTGCCGGCCGCGATTGCCATCATCGGATAGGCGCTGCGCCCGGCCAGGGGCGCGAAGCGACGGTGCGCTCCCAACGTCCGTGCGGTGCGCGCGACGACGCCACCGAAAGGAACAAAGCCAAGCAAGGTCCGGCCGATGCGATAGGCGATGCGGCCGCGCGAGCGGGAGGCGGAGACTGCCGCCACCTCGCGCAACGTTAGCGGGTCCTCGCGGAAAGGGGTCGCCGGCTCGGCGACGCTTTCATCTGCGTCCGCTGCGTTCTCATGCTTCACGGCCACCGCTGCGGCTGGGCGCCATCGCCGAAGAACCAAAGCCACAATCAGCGCCAGCCATTCGCGGCCGGCGTAGGCGAAGGCGAAGGCCCAGATGGTGGGATGGACCAGGAAGACGATGCCAACCAGCAACGGGCCGCAAAAGGCGATGGCGAAGCGGAAATGGAGCATTGCGCGCTGACCGAACAGCGATGAGATGTTGCGGGCGGGCAGCGCCAGCGCAAGGATTGCGGTCAGCAGGATCGCCTTGTCCTGGCCGAGCGCGTGCATGAAGACCATGATCAGGCCGGTGATCACCCAGGCCCCGCCCAGGCTCACGGTCTCGATCCTGATCACGCGGCGCAGCGATTTGCGGTAGAGCCGACGCGCTCCCCCGGCCCATTGGCGCAGCAGGAAATGGGCGTCGACCTGCAGGAAGATGCGGGCGGCGCGGGTGAAGACCATTGCCGTCAGGATGCGGACCGCGTCGGCATGGCCGATCGCCGCCGCCACGATCAGCAGGGTGACGATGCTCCCGGCCATCGGCACATAGGCCCGGCTTCCGACCCGGAAGATCGTCGAGAAATACCTCGCGATCAGCGGGCGGAGTCCAGGAGTTCGGGTCATGGTCGGCATGGCTCTGCGATTGAGCCGATATAGTCGAACGGCCGGTCAAGGCCAGCCGTCGTCGAAAAGGGTCTGTAAGCCTCTCCGCGGCTCACGCCGCGAGCGCCGCCGCCGCGTTTAGCCGCGGATGGTCCTGCTGATATAGGAGATCGTTTCGTGCTGAATCTCGCGTCTGACCTCCGGCATCGTCACGAATACCCAGAGGCTGACGGTCGACATGAAGGCCAGGAACCAGCGCATCGATCCCTCCTGCCGCCCTCAGAACCTGAACTTCATGCCGGCAAGCAGCTCGCCCGCGCCGACATAATCGTTCTCGGCGAGATTGGCGCCGCCGGTCAGGCTGATCGTCCAGAATGGCGTGATCGTCAGCCGGTAGGCAGCCTCGACCCGCAGCGGTTCGCTGCCGAGCCGCGAGATCGGCACCGCCAGATGCGCCGCCTGGCGGCCGAGGCCGTCCGGCGTCGGGGTCAAATAGTCGACCTGGATCTGGCCGGAGATCGCGCGCGGCGGCAGGACGAGGGACAGCCCAACGCTGTCGCGGTTGCCGAACGCCAGCCCCGGCTTGCGCAGGCCGATCTCGGCCGAGACCATGCTCGCCGGAGTGAATCGCAGGCCATCGCTGCCGGCGGCCATCCGCAGATGGGTGATCTCGGCCGAAGCGGTGAGCTCGAGGCCGGCGATCCGGCGGATGCCGGCGACGCCGAGGTTGAACATCCGCGTCGGCTTGTCGAAGGCGGCGAGATCGGACGCCAGCGTGTAATAGCCGCCCTTCTGCGTCAGCATCGAGAAATTGACGCCCAGCACGGTGTTCGCGTCAGGCTGGGTCCAATAGCCGACGCCGACGCCGCTCTGGCGCAGCTGGAGCGGCTCGCGGGCCAGCGCCAGGCCGGGACCATAGCCCTCGTCGGTCAGGCGCATGTCGAGCGGGTTGCGGGTCTGGCGCGGGCTCATCGCACCGGTCGTGCCGATGCCATAGACCATCAGACGGCTGCGGCCGGGCAGGCTGATCAGCGCATTGGCGATCAGCGCGTTCTTCATTAGCCCGGTCGAGGCGAAGAAGCTCAGCGGCCGCATCGTCGGGTCATAGGCGAAGTCCGTCCGGGCATCGCCGCCGCCGGTCAGGCGCATCTGCGCGACGCCATATTTGAACGGCAGGTCGACGCCCATGCGGGTCGAGCGATCGAGCGCAAGCGTGCTGCCAGGGGCCTCGCCGGCCGATCCGAAATAGGCAAAGCCGGTCGGCTGCGGCTTGTCGGCGAAGAACTGGTTCGTCCAATCTTGGAGGTTGCCCTCGCCAAGCAGCCGCCGGCCGAGCAACTGGCGCATCGACAGGACGTCGGGCCGTAGCCGCAGTGCGCCGGTCTGGGCGAGGGGGAAGTCGCGGCCGTACATGTCGTAGACCGTGATCCCGCCGAGCACCGCCCCCAGCCTGTTCAGCGTCGGGGACGAGGTGACGGTTTTGCCGGTAAGCGTGGTGGTGGTGCCGCCGCTGCTCTGCATCGTCACCGTGCCCTGCGCCTGGAACGCCCTGGCGGCGTTGAGCAGGCCATAGCCATAGACCGGGTCGACGCCGGGGGCGCCGAGGTCGGTGGCGGTGGTGAACAGGATCTGGGCGACGGTTTCCGGGTTGGTCTTGAGCGAAGGCCAGCGCGCTTCGAGCAGCGCGGCGACGCCGGCGACGACCGGGGTCGCCATGCTCGTCCCTGACATGTAGCCGTATTTGTTGCCCGGCAGCGTCGAGTAGATGTTCTCGCCCGGCGCTGTGATGAAGTGATATTCCCAGGAGGTGGCCTGGCTGCAGCTGGTCGCGCCAGTCGAGATCAGGCAGCCGGTGCCGGGGCGGTTGGACCAGCTGCTGATCGTGCCGGTGACGCCGACGCTGCCGACCAGGATCAGTCGCGCCATCGCCGCCGAGGCGGTGCTGGCGCTGACCGCGATGCTTTCATTGCCGAGCGCGACGCCGTCATTGCCCGCCGCCTTGACGTAGAGCAGCTTGAGGTTCGGATCGGCCATCGTTGAGACTTCGGCCGCCGAGAAGCACAGGGCCATCTTGGAACAGCCGAAGCTCATGCTCGAGATCGTCGCGCCCTGGGCGGCGGCGGCGCGCCAGGCGTCGGCCAGCTTGCTGCCGGTGGCGACATAGCTGCGATCGTCGAACACCGCATAGTCGAGGATCGTCGCGCTGGTGGCGATGCCATATTTGGCGCCGGCGATGATGCCGGCGGTGTGCGTACCGTGGTTGTCGTAGAAGACATATCGGCCGCCGGTGATCTTGTAGTTGGTGCAGCGGCCGCTGAGATCGGTGTCGCGGCAGTCGGTATAGCCGTCCATCAGCGCGACCTTGATGCCGCTGCCGCCGTTGGCGCTGGCGACATCGGTCGCGCTGAGGTTGATCAGCTTCCACTCGTCGGCATTGGGATTGACCGGCGTTGCCGCCGGCGCCTTTGGCGGCCTGGCGGTCTTGGACTTGGCCAGTGCCGGTTGCGCGGTCAGTCCACAGGCGATGAGCGCGGCAAGGCTGACGCTGAGCGGACGTGCCCCCTTGATGACCATCAGTCTGACTCCCCCCACGGCGATGGGTTCACCTAAACGCCGACTTACAAGCCCATCGTTAAGATTCTTCCTGACCGGGCCGGTAAGGATTTGGTTATTTCTTACCATAGTCAGGGGTCGGCGACGAGACAGGATTGACCTGTTGCTGGGGGCCTCTGCCAGCCTCTATGGGTTGAGCGAATGATAATCGCCGCGCTGGGGAGAGGCGCATGATCATCCGGGTGTTCACCGGCCGCGACTGGTCGAGCGCGACCCTGCTCGACGATGCCGAGTTCGAAGTCGTGCCGCGCAAGGGCGAAAAGCTCGCGCTCGCGCGCAACGGCCAATGGGCGGTCGCAGTGGTCACCGATATCGCCCATCGAGCGACCGGCGACGGCGCGGCCGACGTCGCCCTGCTGGTCGGTCCGGTCAGCGAGACCCAGCGGCGCGACGAGGTGCTGCCGATGGCCGCGCTCGACGGCAGGCAGGACCAGGGTGCGACGGCGGTGCCGCGCGTCACCAAGCCGGGGCCATGGTCGACGCAATGACCGCGGGACGTGGCATCCCGGCGATCCCCATGCTGCTGCTGCCGATCGCCATCTCGCAATTCCTGATCTCGCTCGATTTCTCCTGCATGACGATGGTCATTCCGCTGCTCGCCAAGGCGACCGGCGCGGCGCCGGCGCTGCTGCAATGGACCGTCAGCGGCTCGGCGCTGGTCTGGGGAGGCTGCCTGATCCTCGGCGGGCGGATCGCCGACCGTTTCGGCAATCGCCGCATGTTCGTCACTGGCCTGACGCTCTACATCCTCGGCGCGCTGAGCTGCGCGGTCGCGCCGTCGATCCATGCGGTCATCGCCGGCCGGGTGCTGTCGGGCCTTGGCGGCGCGCTGTTCGGTCCGGCGATCCTCGCCGCGCTGATCGCCGGCAGCCGCGAGGGTGCTGAGCGCAATCGCGCGCTGGTGGTCTATTCGATCGCCCAGGCGCTCGGCTCGGCGCTCGGCGTCGCCTTCGGGGGACTGCTCGCGGCGCATTTTGGCTGGCGCATGATCTTCGTATTCAACATGTCAGTCGCCGCCAGCGCAATCGTCGCGGCGACGGCGCTGCCGCGACCGCTGCCGCGGGCGGACGCGACCGGCCAGTCGTTCGATGTTGCGGGCGCGGTGCTGGTCACCGCCGGCTGCAGCCTGCTGGTGCTGTCATTCAGCGGGCTCGGCCGGGCGGGCCTGCTCGATCCGATGGTGATCCTGCCGGCAGCGGCGGCAATCACGGTGCTTGCGATCTTCGTCGCGGTCGAGGCGCGGACTGCGGCGCCGATCCTGCCGCTCTCGCTGTTCCGGGTGTCGGGTTTTGCCCCGGCGCTGAGCGTCAGCATGGCGAGCAATGCGGCGCAGGCTGGCTTCTTCTACATTCTCGCGACGTTCCTCCATCAGCTCGCCGGCTATGGCGCGGATCGCATCGGCATGATCTTTTTTGCCAAGCTGATCGGCGTGTTCCTCGCCGGCGCTATGATGGCGCGCCTGCTGCGGCGGTTGTCGCCCTGGACGGCGATGGCGTTGGGATGTTCGGCGACGGCCGCGATCATGCTGGCGCTGACTCAGATCAGCGTCGCTACAGCGCTATGGGGATCGCTGACCGCGGTCGTGCTGGCCCCGATCGGCCAGATGGCGGTGGTCATCGCCGCGACCAACGAGGTGACCGGGCGCGCGCCGGCGGAGCATCGCGGCGTCGCCTCGGCGATCCTGCTGGCGAGCACGCAAATCGGCGTCGCGCTGGCGATGGGGCTTTACGCCTCGGCGCTGCAGCGCTCGGGCGCGGCCATGCCGGATGTGCCGGCCGGCTTTGCGACGGTCGCGGCGGTCGCCACGATCGGCATCGCCATGGCGCTGCTCTCGGCCTGGCGGCGACGTGGCGGCGAGGGCGCGGCGCCCGCCTTTGCCGCGCAACCGTGACAGGCGTGAAAGGCGGGATGATGAAGATCGAACGGATCACCAGCCGGATCGGCGCCCAGATCAGTGGCATCGACGCCTCGCGGCCGCTCGATGGCAAGACGGTCGCGACGCTTAGATCCGCGATCGACGATCATGCCGTGCTGGTCTTCACCGGCCAGGCAAAGCTGAGCCAGGACGAGCAGCTCCGCTTCGCCACCTATTTCGGCGAGATCCACATCCCCGAGTTCCGCACCCCGGCCTCGACGCGCGAGGAGGTCACGATCCTCGACCAGGATGCGCCCAAGGGGCAGGGGGCCGATGTCTGGCACTCCGACAGCACCTTCCTCGAAGCGCCGCCCAGGCAATCGACGCTGCAGGCGCAGATCATGCCAACGCCGGGCGGCGACACCTGCTTTGCCAGCATGTACGCCGCCTATGAAGCGCTCTCGCCAGCGCTGAAGCGCTTCTTCGCCGGGCTGACCGCCAGCCATTCGCCGATCGCGCTAATCGAGCGGACGCGGGACAAGGCCGGATATACCGTCGACACGTCGCTCGAGGCGCGGCCGCCGACCTCGCATCCGGTGGTCGCGGTCAATCCGGTCAGTGGCCGGCCGTTCCTCTTCGTCAACTCGTCCTGGGTGATCGCGATCGACGGGTTGACCAAGGCTGAGAGCGACCATTGGCTGAAATTCCTGTTCGGCCACATCAAGAGCCCGGAATTCCAGATGCGGCATCATTGGGCCGAGGGCGATCTCGTCCTCTGGGATGGCCATGCCGTCCAGCATTTCGCCGTGCCGGATTACACCAGCCGGCGGGTGATGCAGCGCGTGCTCACCGAGGGCCAGCGGCCAATCGGCATCGGCGCGCTTGCGGCCGGTTCGAGCGCCGCCTCGCTCGGCTGACCCCGCCTCGGCGGGCTCCTGCGTCACCCTCATGCTGGTCAAGGCGGGGTTGAACGGCCGTTTAGATCAATCTTAACCCGGGTCTTTCATAATTCACTATCTGACAATTGGCGCATCGGATCGGCAATGATCGTTGGACGTTCTGGTGTCAGTCGGGGGTCATTCGACCGCAAATATCTGCTGGCGGCGCTATCGATCGGAGTC
>Ga0068855_100012747_pt1 | contig 10138 bp, 11 predicted proteins | sample KBSCornC52_FD_66592 | JGI IMG/M metagenome (GOLD analysis project Ga0068855, IMG submission 66592) | Corn rhizosphere microbial communities from Kellogg Biological Station, Michigan, USA - KBS Corn C5-2 | ecosystem: Host-associated > Plants > Roots > Rhizosphere > Soil ... | reverse complement strand
GGTCATGCGCGGACCGCTTCGGGAGCGAGCGCGAGCAGCGCCTCGTCGAGCCCGGGTGCGACCACGTCATTCGCGGCGATGACGACGCGCCGGCGGCGGGCGAGGGCGTGCTCGGCAACGAGGTCGATCGCGGCGCCCTTGACCTCGATCAGATAGGTGTCGGCGTCGATCCCCTCGAGCTCGGCGGCAAGTGCGGCCCGGTTGCCGAGGTTGGGCGAGACGTGGACGACGTCGGCAACGAGGTGATCGGTGCCGCCGCCGCCGGCCGTGAACACCGCGACGCGGCCGTCGAGCGGCTCGAGCGGCCGCAGCTCGATCCGTGCCGTGATCGCCCCCTCCACCTCACACCCAACCGCGACAACGAGGTCTGACATGAGGCGGCGATAGGTATTCAGGTACGAGTCGAGGTCGTGGTGCGGCCCGACCACGAGCACACGCCGGTCGACCGCGACAGGCGGGATCGCCGTGCCGCTCGAGTCGAAGACGACGACGTCGGGCGCCCGCTCGGCGGCGAGCCGTGCGCCCTCGGCCACATTCGAGACGAAGACCTGGCCCGCAAGGCCGCCGCCCGCGCGACGGCAACCGATCGTGGGCAAGCCGGTCACCGCTGCAAGCTCGAGATGGTCGGAGGCGGCATGCCGGCCGGTGCGGGAGAGCGTGACGAGGTCGTCCACCGTCGGGCGGCGCTCGACAAGCTCGGGCTCGCGCGGCCCGCCGCGGCCCATCGCAACGATCACGACATCCCGGTCGCGTGCGAGGAGCGACGCGAGCTGGGCGGCGACCGCGGTCTTGCCGACGCGTTTTCCCGCACCGATCACCGCAATCGACGGCACCTCGGGCTCCCACGGCGCATAGGACGGCGGGTCGAAGCGAAAATCGGCGCCGAGGTACGGCAGACCGGCGGCAAGCGCCCGCGACGCCCAGCGGAAGCGCTCCTCGGGCCCGAGCACGGGCTCGTCGGAGAGGTCGACGACGAGCTCGGCGTCGCCGAAGCCATCGAGCAGCGGCACGCCGTAGTCGGCGAGGCCGCGAAGCTTCTCGCTGCCACCGACGAGGATCGCGCCCACCCATTCGTAGGGCAGCTCGGCGAGCGCGTCTCGGATCACATCGGGGAAATGCTCGCCGTCGATGAGTGCCACGGCTCTCACTGTCGCGTCGTCACCTCCTGCTCGATCTTGCCTGTGTACTTCTCGTATTCGAGCGTGTCGAGATCGAACTGGATGATGCGCTCGCGGCCGTGAAACGGATAGCAGCGCCAGATGTCGACATGCGTGCCGTTCGCCTCGACGACGTTGTAACAGGCTCTCGTCTTCCCGCGAAGGCGCAGCGACGACACCGTGCCGGTGTTGACGACGAACAGGTTCTCGAGCCTCCAGGCATACGGAACGTGTTTGTGCCCACAGAGGACGAGATTCACGCCCGCGCGCTGAAGACATTCGATCGCGTCGCCGGCGTCGTAGACGATGTTGCGCTCCCGGCCGGTGCCCGGCACGGGCAGCAGATGGTGATGGAGGACGAAGACACGCAACTCGGCCGGCTCGGCGAATTCGGTCTCGATCCACCCGTAGCGCCCGCGGCCGATCTGGCCGTGGTCGAGGTCGGGCTCGGTCGAATCGACCGCCACCACGGTCACCCCTCCCTTGCGGAGGACCGAATTCCGTGCGCCGAACAGCTCTTCGAAATGGACATAGCCCACGTTTCTCGAATCGTGGTTTCCGGGTACGACCACGAATGACTTGCACGCGATCCGATCGAGATAGCGCTTGGCCTGGGCGTACTCCTCTTTGAAGCCCATCGTGGTCAGGTCGCCGGAGCACACGACGATGTCGGGGTCGAGGGCGTTGATGTCCGCGATCGCGCGCTCCATCAGATCGGGGACGAAATAGCCGCCGCCGCAATGGATGTCGGAGAGATGCGCGATCGTGAACGGCTCCACGGTCGGAGTCTAGAACGGGAAGGCGCTCCAAAAGGGCATCCGACCTCAGTGGTACCTTGGTTCTACGTGCCCAGGGAAACGCCTATTTTCCAGGCATATCGCGGCGAGGAGACACCCCGCTTCGTCAACGAGGCGGAGCTCGAGTACGCCAAGATCCTCGATTACCACGGCGTGCCCTGGATGTACGAGCCCCACACCTTCGTGCTCGAGCGCGACGCGGACGGGCGCGTCGTCGAGGCGTTCACTCCCGACTTCTACCTGCCTGAGCAGGATCTCTACCTGGAAGTGACCGTGATGAAGCAGTCGCTGGTGACACGCAAGAACCGCAAGCTCCGCCGGCTCCGGCAGCTCTACCCCGAGGTCCGCGTCAAGCTCTTCTACGAACGCGATTTCGAGCGGATCGCCGCCCGGTACGGCCTCCGCAAAGCGTCCTGATTCGCGATCCCCGAATCGGCGAGGTCTACCTCGACGCGAGCGAGATCGCGGTGCGCGTGCAGGAGCTCGGCGCCGAGATCGCCCGTGACTACCGCGACCGGGAGCCGCTGCTGATCGGCTCGCTGAAGGCATCCGTGCCGTTCGTGATCGACCTCTCCCGGGCAACGCCGATCCTCCACGGGCTCGACTTCATCGAGCTCTCGGGCTACGGGTCGGCCGCGATGGGCGGCCACGACCAGATCCGCTTTCTCAAGGACCTCGACCTGGAAATTGCGGGACGGGACGTGCTGATCGTCGACGAGGTCGTCGACACGGGCCTGACCCTCAACTACCTCAATCGCGCGCTCCTGCTGCGCCGTCCGGAGACGCTCGCCGCGGTGGCGCTCTTCGACCGCCCCTATCGCCGGCTCGTCGACGACCTGCCGATCCGCTATGTCGGCTTCACGGTGCCGGACGAGTTCTTCGCCGGCTACGGCTTCGACCTCGACGAGCGCTGGCGCAACCTGCCCGACCTTCACCTGGTACAAGAAGTTTAGGCACGACTAAACTTCTGGCGTGACCGAGGTCCCGCCACAGCAGCTCCCTGCCGGCCTGCAGCCCGTCGACCAGGTCTTCCACCGGCGGCGGCTCCGGATCTTCTCGTTCCTCGGCCCCGCGTTCATCGCATGCGTTGCCTACATCGACCCGGGGAACTTCGCGACGAACATCGCCGGCGGGGCGAAGTACGGCTACACGCTCGTGTGGGTGATCGTCGCCGCAAACCTGATGGCGATGCTGATCCAGACGCTGTCGGCAAAGCTCGGGATCGCCACAGGCAAGAACCTGCCCGAGGTCTGCCGCGAGCAATTCTCCCGCCGCACCTCGCTGCTGCTGTGGGTGCAGGCGGAAGGGATCGCGATGGCGACCGACCTGGCCGAGTTCCTCGGCGCTGCGATCGGCTTCAAGCTGCTGATCGGCACCTCGTTGCTCGTCTCCACCGGGCTGACCGCGATCGCCGCATTCGCGATCCTCGGCCTCCAGCGCTTCGGCTTCCGCCCGTTCGAGGCGGTGATCGCCTCGATCGTCGGGGCGATCGGCGGCTGTTACCTGGGGGAGCTCTTCTACTCGCATCCCAACCTCCACGCCGCCGCCTTCCATGCGGTCGTGCCGCAGTTCAGCGGATCCGATTCGGTCCTCCTCGCCGTCGGGATCCTCGGTGCGACCGTGATGCCGCACGTGATCTACCTGCACTCGGCGCTGACCCAGGATCGCGTCGTGCCCGGAGCACCCGAGACGCCGCGGCGACTGCTGCGCTACACCCGGATCGACGTACTGATGGCGATGTCGCTCGCAGGTCTGATCAACATCGCGATGCTGGTGATGGCGGCGAGCACCTTCTACAAGAGCGGCCTGCCGAACGTCGACTCGCTCGAGGGGGCCAAGCGCACACTCGAACCGATTCTCGGCAGCACGGCGAGCACGCTGTTTGCGGTTGCCTTGCTCGGCTCCGGCCTCTCGTCCTCCGCTGTCGGGACCCTCTCGGGCCAGGTGGTGATGCAAGGGTTCATCCGGCGCCGGATCCCGGTGACCGTCCGCCGGCTGGTGACGATGATCCCCGCCTTTGTCGTGGTGGCGATCGGCGTCGACCCGTCCCGGACGCTTGTCCTCTCGCAGGTTGTGCTCTCGTTCGGGATCCCGTTCGCGCTGATCCCGCTCGTCGTCTTCACCGCCCGGCGCGACCTGATGGGCGGGCTCGTCAACCGCAAGATCACGAACGTCACCGCCGGACTCGTCGCGACCGTGATCGTCGGCCTGAACCTTTTCCTGCTCGTCCAGACCTTCTCCTAGTCACACCCGAGGCCCGACCTGTCCCCGCCTACAGGTAGCCGAGCGGATCGACGGCCTGGCCGTTGATCCGGACTTCGAAGTGGAGATGCGGGCCGAAGCAGTGACCGGTGCAACCGACGTAGCCGATCACCTCGCCCTGGTCGACGTGTTGGCCGCACGTGACGGCGATCGCGGACTGGTGCGCGTAGGCGGTTGCGAGGTTGCCGCCGTTGTCGAGCACGACGAGGTTGCCGTAGCCGCTCTCCCAGCCGCAGTAGATGACGTCGCCGGCGGCTGCCGCATGGATCGGCGTCCCGGTCGGCACGCCGATGTCGATCCCCGAGTGGAAGCTCCCCCAGCGCGGGCCGAACGGGCTCGTGATCGGCCCGTTCACCGGCCAGATCAGCCCGGCGGCCGAGGGCGTCGAGGTGACGCTGCTGTGCGTCTGGGCAGCAAGGATCTGCCCGGCGAGCTGCGCGGACGCGGCCTGCTCCTGGGAGATCTCGTCGGCGAGCGCGCGATCGTGCGCCGAAAGGTTCGAGAGCGCCGCTGCGCGCTGCTGCTTGCTCAGCACGAGCTGGTTCGTCGAGGCGAGGAGCGCATCCCTCGTTTCACGGGCTTGCGCGGCGCGCGCCGCGAGCGCGCGCTCGTCGCCGAGCACCTTCAGCCGTAGCTTCCGTGTCTGAACGCGTTCGGCGCCCATCGTCAGCTTCGCGGATTTCACCTGCGCGGCGATCTGGCTGTCCTCCTTCCCGATCAGCGTGACGAAGTCCATCTTCTGGAGGACGTCGTCGATCGACGTCGCCCCGAGCACGAAGTCGAGGGTCGAGGGCGTCTCCCCCTCGTAGATCGCCACGAGCCGGCGGTTCAAGATCCCGACCGCTTGCGCGTACTGCTTCTTCAGCACGTTCAGCCGGCGGGTCTGCAACTGCCAGAGCTGAGTCAGGTCGTTCAGGCGGCGGCGCCGAAGGGAGAGATCCTGCTGCAGTGTCGCCAGCTGGCGCAAGACGCCGCCGACTTGTGTCTCGAGGCTGCCGATCCGGTTGCTCAGACCGGCGATCTTGTCTTGCAACTGCGCCTCGCTCGCGCGCGTGGACGAAAGCTGGCCCTGGAGGCTCGCGATCTTCGAGTCGATTTGGTGCTTTTTCGCGATGTCGTCGCCGAGCGCCGGCGTGGCAAGCGCGCAGAAGGTCAGCAAGCAGACGGCCATCCGTCTCATCACCGGTTCAGATTCGGCGCGAGGGCGCCCTACTCCTCTGCGTCCAGGGCCTGGAGCACTTCCGCCGCAGCCCGGCGGAGCGGACCGACCAGGGCGCGGTAATCGGTGTCGTCGATCTTGCCCGTCCGGTGGTCGAATTCGAGCTCCTTCAGCGCTGCGATCGTGCGGTCGCGCTCGTCGATCAGCATCAGCCGGCGGTCCTGGAGCTCCGTGCTCGACCCCACGTCATCCCCGGAGCTTCGGAGAAACGGCAGCGACACGAGCACGACCGCCGCAACGGCGATCAGAGCACCCACGATCAGAGCGGTCACCCGCGGGCAAGAGCGAGCCGGGCGACAAGGCGGCGCTGCTCACGCGCATCGGGCCACAGTGCGACCAGCGAACCGCCGAGGAACACGAACCCCGCCAGCCAGATCATGTTCACGAGCGGCTTGACGAGAACCTTGAAGAACACGCCTTTCCCCTCCTGCTGATCGAAGATCACATAGGTGTCCTCGAGGCGGAGCCAGTCGGTGTGGATCCCCACCTCTTTCGAGGTGTCGCCGGTGAAGTAGTTGTTGACGCCGCTCTTGAGCGTTCCGTGCTCGCGGCCGGAGAGCGTGAGCACGGCGCGAAGCTCGTTGGCGGTGCCACTGCGGCCACGCTCGAGCCTGGTGTAGGTGACCGTGTGGCCCGCGACCGTCATCGACTGGCCCGGCAGGAGCTTCTGCTCCTTCACCGTTGCGTACGCGCTCGATCCCGCGATCCCGATCGCGAGCATGACGATCGCGAAGTGGACGACGTAGCCGCCGTAGCGGCGGCGGTTGCGGCCGATCAGCTGGAAGAGCGAACCGGTGGCTCGGGTGCCACGGACGAGCTCGACCACGATCGTCGTCAGCACGAACGCGCTGAACGTGTACGCGATCAGGCCGGGGCGCGATGAGCCCGCACCGAGGGCGATCAGCCCGATCCCGGCGACGATCGAGACCCCGATCGGCCACCGCAGCGTCTTCAGCAGAGAGCGAACGGAGGCGCGCCGCCACGCAATCAGCGGGCCGATCCCCATCAGAAGCAGCAGAGGCAGCCCGAAGATGCGCAGGAAGAAGTCGTAGTACGGACGGCTCATCGTGCGCGACTGGCCCAGGAAGAGGTCGCTGAGCACGGGGAACAGCACACCCCAGAGCACGGTCAGGCAGAGCGCAACGAGAAACAGGTTGTTGTAGAGGAAGGTCGCCTCGCGCGAGAGCGCGCTCTCGAGCTTGGTGCGTGCGCGCAGCAGCGGCAGCCGCCAAAGGATCAACGCGACCGAGAACAGCGTCGTCGCGACCACGAACCCGAGGAACCAGGCGCCGATCGAGCTCTGGGCAAAGGAGTGAATCGACTGGATCACCCCCGAGCGCGTCAAGAAGTCTCCGAAGACGGCGAGCTCGAAGGCAAGCGCGACGAGGATCATGTTCCAGACCTTCAGCATCCCCTTGCGCTCCTGGACCATCACCGAGTGCAGGAATGCAGTCGCGGCGAGCCACGGCATCAGCGCCGCGTTCTCGACCGGGTCCCAGGCGTAGTAGCCGCCCCAGCCGACCTCGACGTAGGCCCAGTGGGCGCCGAGCAACTGGCCGAAGCCGAGGAACATCCACGCAGCCAGCGTCCAGCGGCGCGTCGCGACGATCCAGCGCTCGTCGGTGTGCCCGGAGAGCATCGCTGCGGCGGCGAACGCGAACGGGACCGTCAGCCCGACATAGCCGAGGTAGAGCATCGGCGGATGCGCGACCATGTACGGGTTCTGCAGGCTCGGGGTGAGGCCGAGCCCGTCGAGTGCGCGAACCTGCGTCTGGAACGGGCTCGCAACCGCGACCAGAATCAGCGCGAAGAACGAGGCGATGCCGGCGATCACCGGCACGACCCAGTCGATCAGATCGCGCAGCAAGCGGCGGTTGAGCACCGCCGCCAGAGCGCCGTAGCCGCTCAGGACGAGTAGCCACAGAAGCAGTGAGCCTTCCTGGCCGCCCCAGAAGGCCGAGAGCGCATAGATCGTGCCGAGGCCCTTGCTCGTATGGCTGTAGACGTAGACGAAGCTGAAGTCGTGATGGACGAGCGCGATCGCGAGCACGGCGGCGGCAACGAGCGTCGAGCCGAACGCGGCAACGAGCGCGTTTCGCGCCGAATCGGAGAGCCGGCGGCGCTTCTGCAGCGCGCCGATCGTGCCGCCGATGAACGCATAGAGCGTCAGCCCGAGGCTGACGACCAGGGCCGCCCTACCGAGATCGGCCACTACGCCTTATAGGGCGTCGCGGTGTACTTGCTCGGGCACTTCGTCGTCATCTGGGTCGCGACGAAGGTGCCGTTCGCGTCGAGCTGGCCTGTCAGGTTGACGTCGCGCCCGACCTTGAACAGATCGGGTACCGAGCCGTGGAAGGCGATCGGCACGATCGTGCTCGCACCGTTGATGTTGTGTAGGCCGAACTGAAGGCCGCCGGTGCTCTTGGCGTCACCGTTCACGGGGCCGCGGACCTTGCCGGTCAGAGAGATCGTGCCGGTGTGGCCGGCGAGGTTGCTCGGCTGGAGCAGCGGCGTGGAATTGCCGCCGAGCGCCGTGTAGAGGAGGAACACCGCGAGGACTCCGGCGACCGCGAGTGCGACCACCAGCCTCGCCGGGCTGCGCGTAGAACGGGCCACGGGATCAGTCTAGCCCGAGAACGAAGCCGGTCTAGGCGCGCTCGACCGGCGCGAGCTTCCGCTGCGGCACCCGGTAGCCGTGATCGGCGCAAAGTGAGCCGGGATTGTCCTCTGTTAAGGCATCGCAATACCCCTTGCCGTAGGCCGCGCGCATGAAGGCGGCAACGACGTCGAGGCTCCATTCGGAGATGCCGGCGGCCTCGCGCCAGAGATCGGCCAGGCGGAGGTCGATGTCGAGCTCGAGCAGGTCGATCCGTGAGGGGCGAGAAGCCATGCGGAGCAGGGTAAAGACGGGATCGGACGGACGGTTAGGCTGTCCGAAATGGCTTTCCCGCTGCATTTCGGGCCCGCCCGCGTGCCCTCGCAGGAGAGCCCGGAGATCGCCGTCGAGGCCCTGCTCGAGCGCGGGTACTCCGCGTGCGAGATCGACTTCGCCGTCCGGTTCTGGATGGACTACGAGTTCGCCGCGCGATTCGGGTCGCTCGCCGCCGAAAACGACATCGTCCTCTCCGTGCACGCTCCGATCGCCGGCTTCATGGGCCATGCGGAGCGCGGCAAGAAACTGAACATGGCGATCGGCATGCTCGATCACTCCGCCGGAATCGCGAAAGCGGCGGGTGCCGAGCTCGTCGTCTTCCATCCCGGCTTTCTGCTTGGCCGCACACACGAGGAGACCGTCGATTCGGTCGTCGAGCAGCTCGGTGAACTGCGCGAGCGGCTGGAGGGAAAGGATCGCGCGGTGCCGTTCGGAATCGAGGTGATGGGTCGCGTGCGCGACTTCGGGTCGGCCGACGACGTCGTCGAGATCTCCCGCCGCCTCGGCTGGGTTCGCCCTGTGCTCGACTTCGCCCACATGCATGCGACCTCCGACGGTGCGTTCACGTCCGTCGAGCCGTTCGCGGAGGCTTTGACCAAGGTGGATGCCGTGCTGGCGGCGGCCGCACCGTTCCACATCCACTTCTCGGACATCCAGTACGCCAACCGCAACGAGACGAAGCACCTGCCCTACGGCGAAGGCACGCTGCGCGCCGAGCCGCTCGCCGAGGCGTTGGCGCGGTTCGAGCGCCCGGCCACCGTCATCTCCGAATCGCCGGACGAGGATTCCTCGCAAGCGATCCGCACCGTGCTTCGGGCTACATAGGATCAAGCCGTGGGCGTCAAGCACAAGCTGCTCGCTACGCCGCCGGAGAAGGTGCCGCACGAGTTCGCGCAGGAGGTGATCGACTTCTGCAAGCCGATCGCGGTGATCACGGCGGCATACGTCGGGCTGACGGAGATCACGGAGGACTTCAAGAATCCGTACGAGCAGCTCGCGGCCGGCTTCGAGCTGATCGCCGATACCGACGAGAACCTCCAGCTGATCGCGGATCGCTTCTACGCCTCGATGCCGGGAGACGTGCAGGCGGGCGGATGCAACGTGCTCGACGCCGGCGGCCTTGCCGTCTGGCAGAAACAGGCCCAGCGGGTTTTCACGCGGTAGTGCTCGACCCGGCTGTCTTCAAGGCGTACGACGTGCGCGGGCTCTATCCGTCCGAGGTCGACGAGCAGGGCGCCTACGCGGTCGGACGCGCATTCGTCGAGCAGTTCGAGCCGCGCCGGATCGCGGTCGGCCACGACATGCGGCTCTCATCCCCGTCGATGGCCGCAGCGCTGATCGAAGGCGCGGCCGACGGCGGCGCGGATGTCGTCGACATCGGCATGGTCGGCACCGAGATGCTCTATTTCGCGGTCGGGGAGCTCGGCCTCGACGGCGGCGTGACCGTGACGGCGTCGCACAACCCCAAGGAATACACGGGGATGAAGATCGTGCGCCGCGGGGCGCTGCCCGTCGGAGTCGAGTCGGGCCTGTTCGACGTGCGCGACCGGGCGCTGAAAAGCGAGTGGCGCGACGCCGAGCGCGGCGAGATCGCGAAGGAGGACATCTGGGATCGTTTCGTCGACCGCGTCCTCTCGTTCGTCGACCCGGCGGCGATGTCGACGCTTCGGGTCGTCGTCGATGCGGCGAACGGGATGGCCGGCACGATGCTGCCGCCCGTCCTCGCGAGACTGCCCCAGGTCGAGGTCGTGCGCTGCTTCTTCGAGCCCGA
>Ga0068855_100012745_pt1 | contig 10139 bp, 7 predicted proteins | sample KBSCornC52_FD_66592 | JGI IMG/M metagenome (GOLD analysis project Ga0068855, IMG submission 66592) | Corn rhizosphere microbial communities from Kellogg Biological Station, Michigan, USA - KBS Corn C5-2 | ecosystem: Host-associated > Plants > Roots > Rhizosphere > Soil ... | reverse complement strand
GCCGTGCGCAGCGGCGTTTCCCCGTGGAACCACGGCTTGTCGCCATAGACGTTGGCGAAGCGGATCGCGACGAAGCCCAGCACCAGCGCCAGCCCCAGCGTCACCAGCCGGCGCAGCCGCACCGCCGGATCGCTGCCCCGCGCGAACCACGGACCGCAGGCATAGCCCAGCAGGATCACGCCGATCCACGGCAGCACCGGATAGGTGGTCTTGGCCGTGATCCCGCCGCCCAGATCGATCAGCGAACGCTGGTGCAGCACGGCCCACAGGCCATAGCCCGGATCGGCCGGGGTCAGGACGATTCCGTCCAGCAGGTTGTGCAGGCACACGATTCCCAGCCCCAGCACGAACTGGAGGGGGCGTGGCAGGTGGAGCGTGGCGGCCAGGCTTACCATCGAGATGCCGATCGCCCAGATCACCTGGAGCCAGAACTTGTCGGGCGGGAAGGCGAAGCTCTGCGTCGGCCAGGCATAGCCGACCACCGTCAGTTCGAGGAAGATCAGGAACAGGCCGCGCTTGAACAGGAACTCCGAAACCTCGCCCTTGCTGTGCGACTGGCCATAGAGCCAGGCCGAAAGGCCGGTCAGTGCCACGAAGGTCGGCGCGCAGAAGGTGGAGATCAGGCGGGTGAAGAACAGCCCCGGATCGGTCGTCGCCGCATCCACCGGGTCGCTGACCTGGAGATGGAGGAAAAACGTCTCGCGCACGTGATCCACCAGCATGAACAGCATGACGAGCCCGCGCAGGGCATCGATCGCGATCAGGCGGGTGCGGGCGGCCGCGGCGGGTCGGGGCTCGGCCAGCGCCTGCGGCGGCAGGGTCGCAAGCGGTTCGGCGAGGCTGGTCATGCTCTGCTCTCCCGGTCGGTTCCCCGCCCTGCACGGGCCGGGGTCAGGGTGGTCAGCTTGGGCGCCGCGCCATCACTTGATGACGAATGTCGCCCCATAGCGCGAGCCCGATGCCTTGTCGGTCACCTGCACGCCCACGTTGGCGCCCTTGGGCAGCTTCAGTCCCTTGGCGAAGAACTGGTTGCCCTTGAGCGCGACCATGGCCACGTCGCTGCGCTTGCCATGGGCGGTCACGCTGAGCTTGGCGGTCATCGCGGCCGCGTTCACCAGATCGTCCTCGTCGATCATGTAAAGCGATACCCCGGTCGGCTGGCTCACCAGCTCGAACATCGTCTCGCCGTTCATCTGGACCACGCCGCCATGCTGCGGCTTGGTGATGCCATGGGACCAGGCAGGCGCGGCCATTCCGGCGAGCGATAGGCACAGCAGGGCGGTCAGGGTCTTGTTCATCTGATGCGACTCCCTTGGGTTTGGTTGCATGTGGCTTGCAGGTGGGTTGCGTGTGGCTTGCAGGCTATTCGGGCTTGTGGGCCAGGGTGAAGGCAAGCGTCGCGGTATGCTCGACCTGGCGGTACAACTCGGGCTGGTCGCTCGGCCCGACATAGACCGCGCGGATCACGTTGAGCCCCTGGTTGCGGACCGGCAGGGTAACCGTGCCATCGGCCCCGGTGGTGACCTCGGCGGCATCGGGATCGTTGATCATGTCATTGATAACCTTGGCTCCAGCCACGGGCTTGCCGTTGTAGAGCACGAGATATTTGAGCGGCGTGCCAAGCTCGGCGGGGATCGGTCCAGCCGGGACGATCTGCACGACCTGGCCGGGCAGCGCCGGGATCGGCCCGCTCAACGGCCCCTCGATCGCGACGGCATATTTGACGTTGCGGGTGGAAACCGTGGCATTGGGCATTTCCTTGAGGGTCTTCTTCTCGAACTCCTCATTGCCCACCCGCGACCAGATTCCGTAGGGCATGACCGCCGCGACCAGCGTGGGCTGGGCCTCGCTGTCGATCAGCACGACCGGCCCGGCCACCCGCGCGGTTGCCTTGATCGGATGGTAACCGGCATCGTAAGCCTCGATTTTTTCCACCTGCGGCAGGCGCTTGACCATCTCGAGGTCGTCGGCGCCGATGCCGTAGACCAGCGCGATCTGCTTGGCCCGCTGGGCAAACCAGATGCCGTGGGCCTCGGCCGAAACGGCCGTCAGGCCACAGGCGCCAACCAGCGACAGGGCGGCAAGTCGGGCGAAACGGGTGGTACGCGGCATCGGGCGGTCCCCTCGGATGGGTGGTGAAGGCGCCAGCCTATGGCCGGCTTGGCAATCGAACATCCCGAATATCAACCGGGCTCCGGATGAGTTGTCGCGCCGGGGCTGGCCGGCGGCAGCAAATGCCGTCCGGCGCTGAACCGGCGGGCCGGCGCGCTCGCCCGCGCAGGCCCGCGCGCCCGGTTCGCCGGCACCCCCGCTCGGTTGGTCGTCAGATCGGCGAAATGCCGGACGATGCGGCCAAGTGAGGGAAACAAAACGTTAAAGGGTGGTTAAGGCCCCGGGCAACGATCGTCGGCGGTAAGCTGAACAGGAAGGAATAGCATATGCTAAAGAGAGTGGTATCCGCAGCCGCCGCGCCATTGTTTTTGATGGCCAGTCCGGCGTTCGCCGCCATCGCCATCGATACTTCGCCTCCAGCCGGGACCTTTGGCAACAGCACGGTGACCTGCACCAGCGGGACCATCAATTGCGCCTTCTCCGATACGACGACCTTCGTTACTCCCGATGGCTACAACCAGGTCGGGGCCAACCTCACCTCCGGTCCCGCGCTGACTTCGGCCGAAGACGTGTTCTTCGGGCCGCTGGGCCTGCTCTCGAGCGTGACCCTCAACGGCCAGATGTTCAACCTGGTTGCGACCGGGGCCAGCGAGTTCGCGACGCTTGCTCCGATCAGCCTGATTGCCGGCGCCACCAATACCCTCGTGGTTTCCGGCACAGTCGGCAACAGCGGTTCCGGCTCCTATGCCGGCACGCTGACCTTCGGTCGCACGCCCGCCGTTCCCGAACCGGCAACCTGGGCAACCATGCTGCTGGGCCTGGGGGCGACTGGCTGGCTCCTGCGCCGCAAGCGCAAGGCTTCGGGCACTCCGAGGTTTGCCCTCGCCTAACGGGCCCGCTTCACTTCCGGACCTCGCCTCGCCGGCGTAGCCCAGATCCGCGAAGTGCGCTTGCCCACGGGCCCCGCGTCGTCGAGAGACATGGCGCGGGGCCTTGTTTGCGACCGCCCGGGAGGCGGCGCTTCAGCGCCAGGCCCGGCCTGACCACAGGATTGCCAGCAGCACCGCGAAAATCCCCAGTTCCAGGCCGATGTGCGGCAGCTGGAGCAGCGGCCGGACGAGCGTGAGCAGGCCATCGCCGAACCGATAGCCAAGGTAGGTGAAAAGGACCGCCCACGCCGCCGCCGAAAGCGCGTTGCAAGCAACGAACGTCCGCCCCGCAATGTGCGACAGGCCAACCGCGGCCGGTCCGGCGATGCGGAAGCCGTAGACAAAGCGGAACCCGCAGCAGAACAGCACGGGATGGCGGTCGATGAACCCCAGCGCCCGGCCAACCCGCGGCCGGGCCGCCAGGTGCTGCACGAACCGGTGATGGCGCTGCTCCCGGCTGATCCAGAACACGAACTGGTCGGCAAGGAACGATCCGGCCCAGGCGGCCAGGGCGCAGGCCAGCGGGGTGACCAGGCCATGCCGGGTAGCGGCTCCGCCGATGACCACTGCCGTTTCCCCTTCCAGCCCGGCGCCCAACGCCACCCCGGCGGGGCCGAGGCGGTGAATGAGCGCGGTCAGGAAGTGGGCTGGCAAACGGGTATGGACCCTAGAATCCCGTGTGCCAGCCGAGGGCGACGCCCCGCTCGCCCGGCAGGGCGGCAACGTTGCCGGGCTGGCGGCGGGCGTAGATACTGGCGCTGGCCTGGCCGCCGAAGAGCGAGCCCTGCCACCTGAGTTCGGCATCGAGCTCGCGCCCGGAGGGCGCTAGACCGAGCGGGGTCAGCACGGTGCTGGCCGTCCCGCTCGCATAGTCCCAGCTTTCCGGCAGCCGCAGCAGCAGCCCGCCGGAGGCGACGCGCAGTGGCTGGGCCATGCGGAAAGCAAGGCTGTCGCCCGACGTGAACAGGTTGGCGCGGACCAGATCGATCCGCCAGGCCCGGCTGACGAGGTTGGAGCCGGCGGCGATCACCGCGCTGCCGCGCGCGTGGGTCCGGGCGAGCCGCCAGCCCCCACCCAGGCTCCAGTCGGACGCGAGGGCCCATTGCCCGGCAAGGTCGAGCAGCCAGCTGTCGGCGCCTTCCGGATCGAGGCCGGGGTGGAGCGAGGCGCCGAGCACGGTCCGGTCCTCGCGCAGCCAGGCGAGCGAGGCCGTGGTGGACAGGCGGCCGAGCTGCCGGTCGGCGGCGAGGGCGAAGCGGGCGAACGGCGCCGGCCTGCCGCGCACCTCGCCCGGGACGAGATCACGCCAGGCGTGCGACAGGCCCGAATCGTCGATGTGGCCGGTTTCGGCCGAAAGGGTCAGGCCGGTGCGGCCGAGCTGTCGCCGCAGGGCCATGGCGGCAAGGCCGGCGCGGGCAAAGCCGAGATCGTCCTGCGGATCGGCCGCGATCAGGAAAGCCGGTCGGTCCTGGCCGGCAACCTGCACGGCAAGGCCATCGACGCCCCGCGCGAAGCCGAAGCCGACCGTGGTGTCCGGCGCGATCCGCGCGACCATCCGCCCGGCCAGCACCTGCGCCGCGCGGGCATCATCGCGCGAGAGGCGCAAGGTCCCGGTCCACGGCATGCCGCCCCGATCGCGCGCCACGGTAAAGCCGAGCGAGGCGCCGCCCGCGCCGGTGTTGATCGTGCGGCCATTGTCGAGCAGGGCGCCGCCCAGCCGCGGCGCCACCGCCGCCGGACGCATGCCGAGGCCAAGGTTGACGCGGTAGGCGCGGGCGTAGGAATCGAGCACCACGGCTTGCAGCGCCGTGTGCTGGCCGGCATCGCCCATCGCGGTCGAGGTGGTCCCCGTCACCCCGCCCAGCGGCACGAGCGTGGTGGTGCCCGCCAGCGCGGTCTGGCCTTGCGGGGCGAAGGCCGCGGCGATGTTGAGGATGCCGCGCCCATAGATGGGATCGGTCCCGGTGGCCCCGCCATCGCTGGCGGTGGACAGCAGCAGGTTGACCACCTGGGTGGCCGTGAGGTTGGGAAAGGCGTCGAGCAGCAGGGCGGCGGCCCCGGCGATCTGCGGCGCGGCAAAGCTGGTGCCTGAAACCAGGGTCTGGAACTGCTGTCCGCCACTGGTCGTGATCTTGATCTGGCTGCCGGAATAGACGCAGCAGATGCCTTCGCCGAGCGCGCCGAGGAAGCTGTTGGCCTCGGTCCCGGCGCGGTTGCTGAAGCTGGAGATGATCCCCTGGGCATTCACCGAGCCGGCGATGATCACGTTGCCGTTGCCGGCCTGGCGCAGTCCGACTGCGAAGGGTTCCGGATTGCTGGGGTCGGTTCCCGCGGTGGTCGAGCCGCCATCGTTCCCGGCCGAGACCACGATCACCACGCCGGCCGCGGCGGCCTGTTGCACGGCCTGCACCAGCGTGGCCGAAGGCGCGTTGCCGCCAAGCGAAAGGTTGATCACCCGGGCCCCGTTGGCCGTGGCGAGATTGATGCCGGCGGCGATGCCGGAGTCCGGAAAGGAGCAGCCGTTCGCGGTGGCGCAGCTGCCGATCGTGTCTGCCCGGGCCATGAGGACGGTCGCGCCCCAGGCGATGCCCATGATGCCGGAATCGTTGCGTCCGGCGGCTGCGGTGAGCGCCACCTGCGTCCCGTGATCGTCATCCGGCATCAGCGGGCGGGTGCCGACCACGTCGCGCGAGGCAGGGGAAATGCGGCCGGCAAATTCGGTATTGCTGGTGTCGATGCCGGAATCGACGATGCCCAGGGTGACCGACTTGCCGCTGGCCCCGGTCTGCCAGGCCGGTATCGCCTGGTGGAACGAGGGGCCGGTGGAGCGCACATATTCGGCGGTCTGGAAGGTGCTTGCCGGGATCGCGGGGGTGGTCGTGGTGGTGCTGGGCGTTGTCGTCGAGGCCGGGGCCGGCGCGCTGGGGAGGGGAGCAGGCGCGCTGTTGGTGGCGGTGCCGTCGCCGCCGCAGCCGGCCAGCGCCGCCACCGCGATGAGCGGCGTCAGCCGCACGATACAGATAGGGCCGGGGTTGCGCGGAACCCGGCGCTCCAAGCGTGGCATGCCCGTCGGTTCTCCGTCCAAATCCCCCCGATTCGAGAGACTTGTAACAGAACGTACCTTCCAGAGCGTGAACGGACGTTCAGCATCCCCCGGTTCCCGGCGGTCCGCCTAGCGGTTGCCGGGCGGGGCTTGCGGTGCCAGCACCGGGGCTTGCCCCAGCGGCAGGCGCCGCGCCCAGCGCATCACCGGTCGCTCGAAATAGCGGGTGGACAGCCAGGCGAGCAGGAAGGTGGCGGCGGCAAGCAGCGGGCGCTTGGGATACTTGAACGGCGGCGTGCCCAGCCAGGTGGCAGTCAGCACCCCATGAATGACATAGATCGCATAGGACATTTCCGCGATGAGCAGCATCGGGCGTGCGGTGAGCAGCCGATGCAGCCGCCCGGGCCGGGCATAGAACGTGGACCCGACAAGCAGGGCCGCGACGTAGGGCCGCAGATACTCGGCCGGGGGAAACAGGGGCGCGCTGGTCAGGTAAAGGCCCAGGATTCCGGCCCACAGCGGAATGCGGAACAGCCGGCTGAGATCGCCGAAGCGACCGCGATGGATCAGCGCGAGGGTGGACCCGGCAAGAATCTCGTCGATCCGTTGCCAGGTGATGATGCTGATCGGCTCGTGAGCGACGATCCGACCGAGCGTGACCGCCACGCACAGGACCGGCAGGGCAGCCAGCCCCCGGCCTCGCCCGAAAGCAAGGCAGAGCAAGGCCGCCAGCAGGTAGAACTGCATCTCGACGCAGAGCGACCACAAGTGCTCTCCACCATGCAGCAGATCCACGGGCGGGATATTGGCCACCAACAGGTAATTGCGTGCCATGGTTGGCAGGTCCTGGGGGTGCCACAGCAGCAGGATCGACACGGCCAGCCACGCCAGCGGCAGGATCCGCGCCATGCGCTTGACCATGAAGCGGGGCACCGGCTCGCCCGAATCCAGGAACGAGGCGATGAGAAAGCCCGACAGGCAGAAGAACAGCGCCATGCCCGCCGCGCCGGCGGCGTCGTTCATGGCAAGGATCCGGGGCAGTGGCAGCCAGTGCGCGGAGAGGACCAGCAGGATCGAAACCGCCCGCCACCCGTGCAGGATCGGAATATCCCCGATCCGGGGGTGATGCGGCCGCGCCGGTGCCGCCGCGGTGGCCAGCGCGGCGGTCATCGCGGGGCCTCGCCACGCAGCCAGGCGCCGGTCTGGCGCATGCCGCGATCGAAGCCCATGCGGGGACGGAAGCCGATCGCCTGCTCGGCCTTGTGCCAACTGGCCGTTGCCCGGGCGCGATAAAGCTCGAGGATCGGCCGCTCGGGCAAGTGCCGTTCGCGCGGGGGGAGCCCCGCCCAGCGGGCAAGGGGGAGGGCAAGGGCATGCAGGACGGGCAGGCGCTCGAACAGGCGGCGGACCCGGCCCGCGCGCAGCACGCGCCGCACCAACCGCTTGGGCCGCGCGAGTGCCGGGGCGGACTCGGCGGCGGCCAGTTCGGCCAGGATCGTCTCCGTCGGGCACAGCACTGGCGGCGGCGCGCCGATCTCCTCCGCCAGCCGCCCGTGGAACTCGGCCCAGCTGACCGCCTCCGGGCCGGTGACGATGAACCGTTCGCCCACCGCTCCCGGGTGCACCGCGGCCAGGAGCATCGCATCGACCACGTCATCGACATGGACGGGATTGCACAGGCCCGCGCCATCGTCGGGCAGGACGACATCGCCGGTGCGCAGCCGCTCGGCGGCAAGCTGCGTCCACCCGCCGCCCTTGGGGCCATAGACGATGGCCGGCTGGATCACCGTGCCCACGAGCCGGCCCTCGCGGGTTGCGGCAAGGACCATGTCCTCCAGCATCAACTTCACATCAACATAGGCATTGGCGCGGTCGCCATCGCCGGTCTGTTCGGTGAGGATGCCGTCGGGGAAGGGCTGGTAGACCGAAAACGAGCTGGTCAGTATGAACCGGCGCGGCGCCGCGCCGGTGCAGCCTTCCAGCAGGCTGCGCAGGATCGCCACGTTCCGTTGCGGCGCGGCGATGTCCCAGGCGCAGTGAAACAGGTAATCGGCCCCGTCGATCAGCCGGGCCATGTGGGCGGCGTCGGCCAGCTCGGCCGGTTCGGCGCGGATGGAGCCGCCGGCGAGCCGCGCGACACTGCGCTGGCTGCGCACCGGGCAGCGGATCTCCGCCGCGCCAAGGGCGGTCAGCCGTTCGACCAGGCGCCCGCCGATGAACCCGGTGGCCCCGGTGACCAGCGCCCGCGCCCCGGCCGGGAAGGCCACGGCGCCGCCGAATCCGGCATCCACGGGATCGGCGCGGTTCATGACGCGTCCGCCAGCAGCCGGCGGCTCGCCCGAACGGCAAGCGCCATGGTGGTCGCCGTGGGGTTCTGCGGCGGGAGCGAGGGGTAGCAGGCGGCATCGCAAACCAGCACGTTGGGCGCTTCCCACAAGCGGTTGGCCGGATCGACCACGCTCGTTTCCGGTTCGGTGCCCATCGGCGCGCCGCCGCATTCGTGGTTGGTTCCGGCCGCCGGCACAGTGTTCTGCTGCACCGCCTTGCGCAGGGCGCCCACGACCGAGTGGCCGAACTTTACGCCGGTGCCGGCACAGAAGGCCTCGGTCATGTCGGCCAAGGTGGCGTTCATGCAGCGCCAGGTGGCGAGGTCGGCCTCGGACCAGGCAAAGTGGATCGCGGCGAGCGGGACTCCGAAGCGGTCGCGGCGGGCGGGATCCAGCGTCAGGCGGTTGGTCGCCGCGCGATCGGCCTCGCCGAAGGCCCCGACGTAGAAGATACCCGTATCGGCCGAGATGGTGCCCTGAATGCCGAACCGTTCCGTACCGTCGGTCGGGCCCGGCGCGCTCGGCCGGGCCGGCGGGATGTAGAAGCCGTGCGGCTCCTCGTTGAGCTTGAACGGATTGTGGCGATAGGCCGGGCGGGGGTTGCGCAAGGTTGCGGGAAGTTGCTCGAACACGGTGGCATTGAGGTGTTCGAGCAGGCCCGCGCCAAGCAGGCCACGGGCATTGCCGAGCCCGCCGGGGCTGCGGTCGCTGCCGGAGTTGAGCAGCACCCGCAGCGTCTCGAAGGCCGAGGCGGCAAGGACCACATGGCGGGCGCGGATCTCGCGCCGGGCCCCACTCAGCGCGCAGGCCGCGCTCACGCCCGTCACCCGGTGGGCAGGCTCGGCCGCGTCATCGATCACAAGCCGAGTGGCGACTGTTTCGGGCATGAGCGTCAGTCGGCCCGTCCCTTGCGCGACGCGCAGCATCGGCGAGAGCGCGGCCGGATCGTAGCCGGCAACATGGTTGACCACGGCGCGCCGGGCCGGATCGCGCTGCGTCACCGCCCGGCAGAACGCCTGCTCCAGCGGGTTGAGCGAGCGGCGGTGGACATAGGCGCCATCGGGCACGCCCGGGTCGCCCGACGTGTCGCCGCCAAGCTCCATCAGCCGCTCCACCTCCTCGTAGAACGGCGCAAGTTCGGCGTAGCTTACCGGCCAGTCGGCCAGCTGCCGGTCGGTCATCCGCAGCATCACCCGGCCCCACACATGGCCGCGCCCCCCAACCGCCCGCAGGCGATGCCAGGTGAAATCGGTGCCAGAGGTGGCATAAGGATGGTGCCGGCGATCGAGGAACAGGCGGTGCGTCCGGTCACTCGCCACGTCGCTGAAGCCAAGGTCGGCCCGGCCGGTGGCGAGCAGCTTTAGGCGAAACAGGTGCTGGCGCAGGCTGAACAGCCCGCCACCGCCGCGCTGCTGCGGAGCGAACAGGGTGTCGGCAAGCAGCCCGCCAGCGTCAAGCAGGGCGACGTTCATGCCGCCGCTGGTCAGTTCCTTGGCCACCCAAGAGCCGCACAGCCCGGCTCCGACCACGACGGCATCGAAGGCCATTTCGCGATCGCCGGTCAAGCGCGGGGAGGGTGCATGGTCGCGATGCCGCCTGAAACTGAGCCCCCGGTCCGCATCTGCACCTCCAACCGCCCCAAAACCGCCCGGTCCGGGGAAAGTTCCCGCCGGCACGGCCACCGGGAGCCGTGAGGATGGCGCGGAGCGGCGCGATCGGCAGGCAGCG
>Ga0068855_100012741_pt1 | contig 10140 bp, 9 predicted proteins | sample KBSCornC52_FD_66592 | JGI IMG/M metagenome (GOLD analysis project Ga0068855, IMG submission 66592) | Corn rhizosphere microbial communities from Kellogg Biological Station, Michigan, USA - KBS Corn C5-2 | ecosystem: Host-associated > Plants > Roots > Rhizosphere > Soil ... | reverse complement strand
GCGGCTCCGCCGCATGCGCCGCCGGCCGCGCCGCCGCAGCCCCAGCATGTGCAGGCTCCGCCGCCGGTGCAGCACGCTCCGGCGCCACCGCCGCAGCAGGCCCATGCCCCGGCGCCGCCACCGCAGGCAGCACCGCATCCCGCGGCTCCGCCGCCGCAGGCTCCACATCCGGCCACGGCGCCCGCGCCCAAGCCCGCCGCCCCGCCCCAGCAGGCGGAGCACAAGGAAGAGAAGAAGTAGGCTTGAGCTAGAGAACCTGATTGCGCAGGACCTGGTCGCCTTTTCCGAGGCGGTCCAGGTTCTCGATCAGGATGTCGATGACATTGTCCTCGTAGGCGCGCGTCTCGCCCGCCGTATGCGGCGTGATGAAGACATTCGGCATCGTCCACAGCGGCGACGATGCGGGCAGCGGCTCCTCCGCCGTCACGTCGAGCGCCGCGGCCGCGATCCTGTTGCCCTGCATCGCGGCGATCAGCGCGGCCTCGTCGGCCACCTTGCCGCGCGCCACGTTCACGAACATCGCCGACGGCTTCATCGCCGCGAACGCCGCGGCGCTCATCAGCCCCGTCGTCTCCGGCGTGAGCGCGCAGGTCAGCGCCACGATGTCGGCCCGCGCGGCCAGCTTCACCAGGTCGCCCATGCCATGGATCTCGTCGGCGCCGTTGGTGCCCTTCCCGGGATCCTGGCGGATGCCGATCACCTTCATGCCGAAGGCCTTGCCCAGCATCGCCAGATGGCTGCCGATGCGGCCCATGCCGACGACCAGCATGGTCTTGCCGCCCAGCTCGTCCTCGCGCTGGGTGAGATCGCCGATCATGCCGCGCCAGACCTTCTTGTGCTGATTGTCGCGCGCCTCGGGCAGGCGGCGGGCGACGGCCAGCACCAGCGCGATCGCATGCTCGGCCACCGCGCGGGCGTTGACGCCGGCGGCGCTGCACAGCCGCACCTTCGCCGCCGAAAGCTGCTCCCTGGAATACTGGTCCATGCCCGAGCTGATCGACTGGATGAACTTCAGCTTCCGGGCGTGCGGGATCACGTCGTTCTTCCACATGCCCGACACCACGACGACATCGGCCTCGCCGACCCGCTTCTCGAGTTCCTCGTACGACCGCACCTGGAAGGCCCTGAGGCCCGTCTTGCGCGCCTCGAACCGGTCCAGCATCTGGTATGCGGCGTGTGCGAAGCAGATGGTCAGATTTTCTTTCGACGGAAACATGGCACTCCCCCTACGCGAGATGCGACACTAGCGCGAACCGTACACAAGAAGGAACCGCTATGCGCCGCAACCAGCTCCGCGACTGCCTCACCGCCGGCAAGCCGACCGTCGGCACGCACATCCTGTCCTGCTGGCCCACGCTGGTGGAGCTGATCGGCCATTCCAGGCAGTACGACTACGTCGAATTCACCGCCGAATACGCGCCGTTCGACATGCACGACCTCGACAACCTCGGCCGCGCCTTCGAGGTCGCGGGCCTGGGCGGCATGATCAAGATCGAGCAGACCCAGTACACGCACCAGGCCATGCGCGCGATCGGCGCGGGCTTCCAGAGCGTGCTGTTCGCCGACATCCGCAACGTCGAGGACGCCCGCCTGGCGGTCGATGCCGTGCGCGCCGAGACGACGATGGCGGCCGGCGCGCGTGGCCGCGGCCGCATGGGCGTCGGCATGCGGCGCGACGTCGGCATGGTCCGCGAGGGCGGCCAGCCGGCCTATGTCGACGCGCTGAACGACGTGGTCATCGCCATCATGGTCGAGAAGAAGTCGTGCGTGGACGACCTCGAGAATATCCTGTCGGTGCCCGGCATCGACATGGTCCAGTTCGGCGGCTCCGACTTCTCCATGAGCATCGGCAAACCCGCCCAGCACAACGATCCCGAAGTGGTCGCGGCGGAGAAGAAGACCATCGAGATGGCGCTGGCGAAGGGCCTGCATCCGCGGGTCGAATTGCGCGATCCCGGCCAGGCGAAGAAGTACCTCGATATGGGCGTGAAGCACTTCTGCATCGGCTGGGATGTCCGTATCCTGGCCGACTGGTGGGACACCAAGGGCGCGGAGATGCGCGGCATGCTGGGCGGCAGCGCCGCCCCGGCCCTCAAGGTTGCGGCCAAAACCGGCAACTACTGAGGAGAGCGGTGAGCAAGCCTCCTGTCGCTTCGCGGCGTCCCGCACCGTTCACGCATCACGGCATCACCGTCGCCGACGACTATGCGTGGCTGAAGGACGCCAGGTGGCAGGAGGTCCTGCGCGACCCGTCGGTGCTCGATCCCGACATCCGCGCCTATCTCGAGGCCGAGAACGCCTACACCGAGTCGCTGCTCGGCCCGACGAGCGCGCTGCAGAAGACGCTGGTCGCCGAGATGCGCGGGCGCATCAAGGAGGACGATTCGGGCGTGCCCATGCCCGACGGGCCCTATGCCTATACGTGGAAGTATCGGCAGGGCGGCCAACATGAGCATGTCGGCCGGCTGCCGAGAGGCGGCGGCGACTTCCACACGATCCTCGACGGCGACGCGCTCGCCAGGCAGTCCGAGTACTTCAAGTTCGGCGGCACGCGCCATTCGCCCGACCACAGGCTCGAGGCGTGGAGCGCCGACCTGCGCGGCTCGGAATACTTCACCATCCGCGTGCGTGACTGGGCCACCGGCCAGGACCTGCCCGACGAGATCACGCGCGCGAGCGGCGGCGTCGTGTGGGGCGCCGATTCCTCGTTCTTCCTCTATGTCGAGAAGGACGACAACCACCGGCCGCTGAAAGTCTTCCGTCATCGTCTCGGCACGCAGCAAGCCGACGACGCGCTGGTCTACGAGGAGAAGGACAGCGGCTGGTTCACCTCGATCGGCGAAAGCGCCAGCGGCCGCTTCTGCGTCATCGGCGGCGGCGACCACGACACGTCGGAACAGCGCCTCGTCGACCTCTCGGACCCTGACGCCCCGCCGCGCCTTGTCGCCCCGCGTGAAAAGGGCGTGCGCTACAGCGTCGACGACCGCGGCGACGAATTGTTCATCCTCACCAACGCGGACGGCGCGGTCGACTTCCGGATCGCCACGGCGCCGCTTGGCAAGCCCGACCGGCCGCACTGGCGGGAGCTGATCCCGCATCGGCCCGGCGTCTACCTGATCGACATCCAGCTCTACGCCAACCATCTGGTGCGGCTGGAGCGCGCCAACGCCCTGCCCTCGATCGTGATTCGCGATCTGCGCACGGGAGCGGAGCACACCATCGCCTTCGACGAGGCCGCCTATTCGCTCGACTCCATCGGCGGCTACGAGTTCGACACCACGGTGACGCGCTTCGCCTATTCGTCGATGACGACGCCCACCGAAGTCTACGACTACGACATGGAGAGCCGGCAGCGCACCCTGCGAAAACGCCAGCAGATCCCGTCGGGCCATGATCCCGCCGCCTATGTCACGACGCGCATCGTTGCCAAGGCGCACGACGGCGCGGAAATTCCCGTGTCGATCCTGCACCGCCGCGACTTCGTGGCCGATGGCGCCGCGCCGCTGCTGCTCTACGGCTACGGCTCCTACGGCATGTCAATGCCCGCCTCCTTCTCGGCCAATCGGCTGTCGCTGGTCGATCGCGGCTTCGTCTACGCCATCGCCCATGTCCGCGGCGGCGCCGACAAGGGCTGGAACTGGTATCTCGATGGCAAGCGCGACAGGAAGACCAATACGTTCGACGACTTCGCCGCCGCTGGCCGCGCGCTGATCGAGCGCAAGTACACGTCGGCGCGGCGCATCGTCGGCCACGGCGGCAGCGCCGGCGGCATGCTGATGGGCGCCGTCGCCAACCGCGCCGGCGAACTTTTCGCCGGCATCCTGGCCGAGGTGCCCTTCGTCGACGTGCTGAACACCATGCTGGACGACACGCTGCCGCTGACGCCGCCCGAGTGGCCCGAGTGGGGCAACCCGATCGCCGATGCCGGGGCGTTCAAGTACATCCTCTCCTATTCACCCTACGATCAAGTGGCGGCCAAGGACTATCCGAAGATCCTGGCGATGGGCGGCCTCACCGATCCGCGGGTGACCTACTGGGAGCCGGCCAAGTGGATCGCGCGCCTGCGCGCCACCCTGACGTCCGGCGGGCCGGTGCTGCTGCGCACCAACATGGGCGCGGGCCACGGCGGCTCGTCGGGACGCTTCAACCGGCTCGACGAGGTGGCGATCGGCTACGCCTTTGCCCTATGGGCGGCAGGGTTGGCTTAGGACGCCAGTCCGAACAGCTCCGTATCGTCGCGCACGCCGCGCAGGCGGTGACGGCCGAGCGACACCAGATGCGGGCGGCTCGAGGCCGCCGCCGATGCGAAGGCCTCGCTCATCAGCAGCGACTGGCCGAGCTCCTTGCACAACACCTCGATGCGCGCGGCCTCGTTGACGGCGGGGCCGATCACGGTGAAGTCGAGGCGCGTATCGGTGCCGACGTTGCCGTACTGCACCGTGCCGACGTGGAGCGCGATATCGAGGCCGGGCGTTTCCCGGGCCTGCTCGCGCCGCGCGGCCGCGAGGATGTCCATCAGGTCGAGCGCTTCGCTCGCCGCCGCCAGCGCCGCCGCGCAAATCTCGGCGCGGCGGCGTTTGCCGGTGCGGAAGATCGCCAGCAATCCGTCGCCCAGGAACTTCAGCACCTCGCCGCCGTGGCGATTGACCGGGCGCACCATGCAGTCGAAGCAGCCGTCGAGCAGAGTCATGAGTTCGGCGCCGGGCAGGCTGTCGGCGAAGGGCGTGAACGACCGCAGGTCGGCATAGAGCAGCACCGCCTCGACGCTTTCGACCTCCCCGCGTCGCACCGAACCCGCAAGCACCCGGCGCGCCGGATCGTCGCCGAGATAGGCGGCGAGCAGCCCCTGCCCCAGGGCGCCGATGGTCGTGGCTTTCACCGCCAGGGCAAAGAGCGGCAGCATCGCGCGCAGGGTCTCGACATGCGCCTCGGCAAAACCGTCCACCCGATCGGTTGCCAGCGACACGACGAAGCCCAGCTCGCTGGCGGGCTCGGCCGTATCCGCGCCGCCGATCTGCAACGTCAGTTCCCCGAACGGGAAGATGCTGCCCAGCCAGTCGGTCATGCCGGCGTCGTACAGCTCCTGGAACACAGGCGTTTCGGCGGCGGCGCGCGGATCGTCGACCCGGACTCTCCGCTCGAAGATGCCGTCGCGCAGCATCGGAACGAACGGGCTCTGGCGCCAGACGGTCGATTCGATCTGGCTGTGCTGGAACTCGAAATGCGTGCTGGGCCCGGTGATCCGGTCCCAGATCAGGCTGCGCGCGCGGACCAGCGGGTGCAGCGTGTTCATGCCCACGAACACGCGCGCCACCGGCACGCCTGCGTCGTTCAGCCGGCGTGAGAAGCCGTCGACCATCTCCTCGAGCGGCAGATTTCGCAGGCCGGCGGCAGCCAGCCAGTCGACAAGCAGAGCGGAATTCATGGCCGCGACCATAGCGGGCCTTTGCTCGGGCGGTCAGTCTCAGTAAGCTTCGGAACGGCAACAAATTCCAAGAACAGGCAAAGGGAGGCCGGGGAATGGCTTACAAGATCATGATCATGGGCGCGTCCTACGGGTCGCTGCTCGCCTCCAAGGTGCTGTTCGGCGGCCATTCGGTGCACCTGATCTGCCTGCCGGCCGAGGCCGACCTGATCAATTCCGAAGGCTTCCGCGTCCGCATGCCGATCCGCGGCCGCAAGGACCCGATCGAGATCGATTCGCGCAAGCTTCCGGGCAAGGTGACCGCGGGCGGTGTCACCAGCGCCAACCCCGCCGACTTCGACCTGATCGGGCTGGCCATGCAGGAGCCGCAGTACCGCTCGCCCGGCGTGCGCGAGCTGCTCGACGCGGTGGCCAAGTCGCGGGTGCCCTGCATGTCGATCATGAACATGCCGCCGCTGCCCTACGTGCGGCGCATTCCGGGTCTCGACCACGACCTGCTGAAGCCCGCCTACACCGATCCCACCGTGTGGGACGGCTTCGATCCCGAGACACTGACGCTGTGCAGCCCCGACCCGCAGGCGATCCGCCCGCCCGACGAGAAGGTCAACGTGCTGCAGGTCACCCTGCCGACCAACTTCAAGGTCGCGCGCCTGAAGGACGACAAGTCGACCGGCATCCTGCGCCAGCTCGAGAAGGACATCGACGCCGTGCGCTTCGACACACCCGACGGCAAGATCGAGCTGCCGGTGAAGCTGCGCGTCTATGACGGCATCTTCGTGCCGCTCGCCAAGTGGTCGATGCTGCTGGCCGGCAACTACCGCTGCGTGACCAAGGACGGCATGCGGACCGCGCAGGAGGCCGTGCACAGCGACATCGAGACATCGCGCTCGGTCTACAACTTCGTCTTCGACCTGTGCGTCAAGATCGGCGCCGATCCGAAGGATCTGGTGCCGTTCGAGAAGTACGCCGACGCCGCGCAGAGCCTGACCCGGCCGGCGTCCGCGGCGCGCGCGCTGCAGAACGGCGTGCCCAACATCGAGCGCGCCGACAAGCTGGTGCAGTTGATCGCCAAGCAGAAGGGCCTCAGCCACCCCGTCATCGATGCCGGCGTGGCCCTGGTCGACGCGCGGCTCGAGGCCAACCGCAAGAAGGCCGCGGCGTAGCGCTTACGGCGACGGCAATACCATCGTCGCCTACGGCGACGGCGATACCATCGTCGCCTACGGCGACGGCGATACCATCGTGCCCTTCGGCAGCGCGGCGCAGTGGTCGTAGATGTCGGAGGGCCGGGTGAACCAGACCTTGTCCTTCTCGGGATGGTTGGCGATGTGCTGCAGCGCCTCGCGCAGCGCCCCCAGGCGATAGGGCTGGCCCACGATCATCGTGTGCAGCGCGATCCCGCAGACCAGCGGCTGCCTGGCCGACTGGCGCAACAGCTCGTCGAACTGGGCGATGATCATGTCGCGGAAGTCGTCGCCGGTGTGGTGGCGCACCAGGATCTGCGGGCTGTCGTTGACCTCGATGGGATAGGGCACGCTCATCAGCGGCCCCGAGCGCGTCTTCATCCAGATCGGCTGGTCGTCGTTGGGCCAGTCCATCAGGAAGTCGTAGCCGGTCTCCTTCAGCAGGTCCGGCGTCACGCGCGTCGAGGCCATCCACGGCGCCATCCAGCCGCGCGGCCGCTTGCCCGAGGCCTTCTCGATGGCGTCGCGCACCTCTTCCAGAAAGCGCTTCTCGTCAGCCTCCCACATGCCGCCGTGTCGCTCGGCGTTGGTACGGCCGTGGCCGACGAACTCGTCGCCGCGCGCCTTCAGCGCATCGACGATCTGCGGGGCGTAGTCGAACACCGTCGTGTTGATCAGGTGCGAGGCCGGCAGGTTGAGCTGGTCGAACAGCTCCAGGCAGCGCCACACGCCCACGCGATTGCCGTAGTCCCTCCACGCAAAGGTGCGCGGATCGGGCGGCGGATTGGCCACGGTCAACAGGTGGCCTTCGCCGGCGCCGAAGGCGAAGTGCTCGATGTTGAGGCCGATGTAGACCGCGAGCCGCTTGCCGCCCGGCCACGCGTAGTCCTTGCGCTCGGTGATCGGCGAATAGGGATAGCGGTCGTGATACGGCAGTCCGATCGTATGCGTCACTTCTTGTCTCCCGCGAGGTCGGCGTTCATGGCTCGGAAGGCCGCGACCGCCGTGGCGTGGAAGTCGCGTTCGGCCGGTCCAGCCTCGACGAGCGGCCGGCGCTCGTCGTCGAAGTTCCGGTAGGTGTCGACGCCGCGCACCAGCATCGCCGTCACCCGCCGGGGCGCAGTGCACCGCACGTGGGTGGGGATGTAGCTGATGCCAAGCCCGATGCGCCGGTCGTTCGAGCGGTTGGGCCGCGAATTGTGGACGAGATGCGTATGGTGCAGCGAGAACTGTCCGGCCTTCACCGGCATGAACGCGGTCTTCGACCGATCGACGTCGGCCACCAGCGTCTGGCCGCGCGACAGCAGGTTCTCGGTGTCCTGCATGTCGGCGTGGCGCATTTGCCCCAGCCTGTGCGACCCCGGCACCACCTCCATGCAGCCGGCCTCGACCGGCGCGTCGGTGAGCGCCACCCAGGCGGTGACATGGCAGGCAGGCTCGAGCGCAAAGTAGGTGGCGTCCTGGTGCCAGCTCACATAGGCGCCGGAGCCCGCATCCTTGGGCCACACGGTGAGATGAAACAGGCGGATGTCGGGTCCGATCAGGTCCTCGACCGCGTCGAGGATCTCGGGCGCATGGACGATCTCGTCGACCCAGGGGAACAGCAGGTGCGGCTTGAAATTATGCCCGCGCGTCATCTTCTGGCCCTCGGCGCGCTCGAAGCTCTCCAGCCGTTCGCGCCATGCCCGTGCGCGTTCGGCCGGGAAGGCATCGACCGGACAGAGGTAGCCGTCGCGTTCGTACTGCGCGATCTGCGCCGCGTTGAGCTTCTTGTAGGTTCCCTGGCCCATCAGTGCGCCGTCCAGCCGCCGTCGACGAACAGCAGCGTGCCCGTGACGAAGGACGAGTCGTCGCAGGCCAGGAAGAGCGCGGCCTTGGCCACTTCCTCGGGCTGGCCGATGCGGCCCATCGGATGGCGTTTCTTCCAGAAGGCGCGCGCAGCATCGGGATCGGCCTGGCGCTGCAGCGAGCGCGCCGGCATCGGCGTGTCGATGACGCCGGGCATCAGCGCGTTGACCCGGATGCCCTGGGCGGCGTGATCGACGGCGATGGTCTTGGTGAAGGAAGCGATGGCGCCCTTCGACGAGACGTAGGCGGCGTTCCCGCCGAGGCTCGACTGGGCGAGCTGCGAGCCCACGGTGACGATGGCGCCGGATTTCGCGGCGATCATCGGCTTGATGGCGTGGTGGACCCAGAGGAACGTGCCCTTCACGTTGACGGCATAGGTGCGGTCCCATGCCGCCTCGTCGATCACATCGACGGTGCCGCCGAGCGAGATGCCGGCCGCCGTCATCAGCACGTCGATCCGACCCCACTGCTTCATCACCAGGGCGACGCCATCGTGCGCCTGGGCGTTGTCGCTGACGTCGGCCGCGATCGCGAGCGAGCCGGTTCCTCCATGGGCGATCTCGCCCACGAGCCGGCGCAGGCCGTCGGCGTCGCGGTCGACCAGCGCCACGCGCGCGCCCTCCGCCGCGAACAGCCGCGCCGTGGCGGCGCCGATCCCGGAGGCCGCGCCGGTCACGATGGCGACCTTGTCCTTGAGCTTCATGGCGGAACCTTAGCGTCCCGGACGGGAACATCGAAGGTCGCCCGGCGTTGAGGTTTCCGCCATGCGACGCTCAAAGCTCATTGCCGCCCTGACTGCCGAGCAGGGCCTGGTCGTCGTTGGCCCCGAGGCCCTGACGATCAGGCGCGTGCGCTGCGGCAGGGGCTTCTCCTACCGGACGTCGGCCGGCGCGGTGCTGCGCGCCGACGACCTCGCCCGCGTGCGCGCGATGGCCATGCCGCCCGCTTATGTCGACGTGCGCTATGCCGCGGATCCGGCGGCGCACCTGCAAGCCGTTGGCACCGATGCCGCCGGGCGCCTGCAATACCGCTACCACGCCAACTGGACGGCGGTGCGCGAGGCACTGAAGGCGCGCCGCCTCGGCCGCATCGCGCGCTCCCTGCCGGCGATCAAGCGCGCCGTGGCCAAGGCCTTGGCGGGCGAGAGCGAGGACGCGGCGCTGGCCATCGCCGCGGTCGTGCATCTGGTCAGCCTGACGGCGATCCGCGCCGGCGGCGAGAACTACGCGCGCGACAACGGCACACGCGGCGCCACCACGCTCTTGAAGTCGAACGTGAAGATCGACGGCCGCACGATCGTGCTGGCCTTCAAGGCCAAGGGCGGGAAGTCCGTCACCAAGGAAGTGCGCGACGTCCGCCTGCAGCGCGCGCTCGTCCGCCTGCTCACCCTGCCCGGCCGCCGCCTGTTCCAGTATCGCGATGCCGAGGGCAACGTGCGCCAGATCCGCGCCGCCGACGTCAACGCCTTCCTGCGCGGCGTCGCCGGCCGGCGCATCTCGCTCAAGGACTTCCGCATGCTGGTGGCTTCCTCGGAAGCGCTCGAGGCATTGACCAGCCTCGCTCCGGCCAGCAGTGAACGCGGCCGCCGCTCGCAGCTCAAGGTCGCCATGACGACGGTGGCGGAAGAGCTCGCCAACACCGCCGCCATCGCCCGCAAGAGCTACGTGCACGACGCCATCGTCG
>Ga0068855_100012735_pt1 | contig 10144 bp, 8 predicted proteins | sample KBSCornC52_FD_66592 | JGI IMG/M metagenome (GOLD analysis project Ga0068855, IMG submission 66592) | Corn rhizosphere microbial communities from Kellogg Biological Station, Michigan, USA - KBS Corn C5-2 | ecosystem: Host-associated > Plants > Roots > Rhizosphere > Soil ... | reverse complement strand
ACTTGCTGACACCTTTTTGGAACTTGCATCTCCTCCCTCTTCACGGCCGCTGTCTTTTCACACCTGCTTTTTCCTACATTGGGCCGGATGTGGCCATAAAAAGAGGATATGATCTTCTGGGTTTGGGGATGATGGCAGCGCTCCGCGAGTCGATTGACTTAATCAAGGACCACTATCACGAAGAGGTTGATCGCACATTCCAGCGGATCAGCCCAACGTGTATGACACCATCCGCAAAGCGGATACGGTTGGAATGTTCCAGATAGAATCCCGTGCCCAGATGTCTTCGCTGCCACGCAACAATCCGCAGCGCTTTTCCGTTAAAAGTTCGAAAATCGTCTGCTAAGGCCGACCATTCTTTCAACCACTTACAATTGATTTCCGGTATGCCGTCTACAGCGCTGTAGACGATTTTGTGACGGTCATGCATTTCTAGATTTCCAAGGAGAGCTGCATTCAGGAGTTCGCCCGGTGCATCAGCAATTATGTGGCTCCAGCAATCCGGCTTAATTGCTGCTAAACATCAACAGATGTAGTTAACTCCCCGATGCCTATGTAGAATATCTGCAAAATGAGCAGCTCTTCTGTCCACCTCGTACCGCTTGACTCTTGGGATCCATTAGTTCCGTCGGATGATCCTGGCGTCGTTGTTGCCGCACAGAAACGGGAAATTACAAACATCCTGAGGAGCTACACCGGCTATTACGATCTCTTTGCAGAGCTCCTTCAGAACGCCCTTGTGACCCGAGCATTGGGAAAAGAAGACGCAAGCTGTCCACATCTTTAGCCTTTATCGTTGTAACCGCGAGTGGTCTTGAACATGCTTAAGTCTCGATCCACAGCATTCCCCGTCCGCATTTGCCAAAAAGACCGCCGCAGATGAAAAAAGTGGATGGCACATATGTTCTCTTGTATCCTAGGTGTCTCGCGCAGTCGCCACTCTACTTGCGAGTTCCAAGGCCATGTGGAATTGGCACCCCGCGAGAAGTGTGAAGTGTTTTTGGAACATCATTATTTTAGTGCGCGGCAGCTGAACATGAGAAAAGGCTCGAATCGCTCACATCGACAAACCATTTGGACTACAAGCTGTTGTAGGCAAATTTGTGACGGTGAAAGCCTCCGACTTCAATAAATCGCACCAGCTTTCAACGAGCGGCGTGCAACAGGTTCAATATCAATCACTTAAGAGCAACAAATTTCAACAGGTTTCAATAAGGGCCTGGAATCTGGTTCGGAACCAGGTGCTCCACCTGGCGCTCCTCGTGGAAATCCTTTGGATTCAGCATCGGAAAATTTCGGGGTGTTGAAGGCTGTTGAAACGCGAGGCTTTGACAGCTACAAAATTCGATTACAATCGCCGTTCGGAGCGCTTGGCCGACTTCAATTTCCATTCAATTTAGAGAGTTTAGCAGGCTCGCTCACAGCTAGACCCTCTGGGTTTGCACCTGGGAAGCGGAGAGGTTATCCACCACCTGTGAACCGCTGAGTTTGCATCGGGGCAGTGGATCGTGGATTTCTTACTTCCGTTTCATATGGCAGCCGGGGAGAGCGTGAGAATGGAAGGTACCCGATCCGGCGCTGCGATTCTCAGAAGTCCCAGGCAGATTCCGGCCAGCCCGTTCATCAGCGAAGGCGATTCGACCGCCAAAGGAACGCCGCACAGCCATCCGTATTTGCTCATGCTGGCCAAAACTTGATTCGTCCATTGATCAACCTTTTCGGCCAGATCCGGGTTGTTTGTGGTCTGAGAGGCCTGGAACAGAAAATCGAGGTTGCCGAGATCGCCATGGCACAGACAGTGGTTCGCGCCAGGTCCGTAGTTCAACGTGGCCTGGATTGCCCGCTGAAGGTCCTGGTGAATGAAGGGATGATCGATATGTTTCAGGGCTGCCAGTCTGGCCAGACCGATGCCGGGAGCGCCATGGCACCATGCGATGGAAGGGCCCACTTCGTCTTTCGCATCTTTCACTTCGTCCGTGGCGGCGTCAGTCCAATTCCCCGCCGCAACGGAGTACCGGGTATGTTCGTATTCGATGGCCTGGATGGCCGCATCTTTATATTTCCGGTTGCCGGTACGCGCGGACAATTCCAGGAGGGCACAGGCAATGCCCGCCGCTCCGTGCGCAAATCCAGTGATCGGCTTCGCGGTTTCAATATTGTTGAACCAAGCAGCACCATGTTCCATGGGTTGCGCCTGAGCAAGCAACCGGTCACCACATTGCATGGCCACGGTCAGAGCTTTGTTCGAACCTGACACTCGCTCGAATGCCGATAGTGCACCAATACAGCCGGCGCAGCCGCCGATAATATCCAGGCTTTTGTCCATATCCAGAAGTCCAGGCAAGTGGTCAAGCAGGCTGTCGGCATATGAGAGGAGTTCCTCATCCTGCCAAAGCGTCGCAAGATGCGAGAGCGTGTAGATGATCCCACTCCAACCATCAAAAGCGCCGATAGACCGGATATGCTCATTCTTATTTTCCAGCCGTGTTCGCAGGGTGTTCAGGGCGCGGCGGGCCAGGCTGGTGAATTCGCTGAAACCGAATGAGCCCAGATAGGCCAAAGCCAGAATGATTCCTGAAGAGCCGCCGTAGAGATCTTCAAACAGCGGGTCCAGCGACCAGATCTTGTTCACATAGGCAAAGCCGATCCATGTAGCGTGATGTTCTTCCTGGAGCGCAAGCTCCTGCAGCCGGGTTCCGACGCGGCGCGCCTCTTCGATCAATCGTGGCGCGAGCTGCTTCCGGCCCACAATGGAAGACGGCCACACTGGTTTGTAATATTTCCGGGTCAGTTCGTCCTTCTGAAGATCAAGAGTTGCGATGGAAGCGCGGATGAACCAAATCTGCCTTTGGAGGTCCTCGGGACCAAGGGACTCAACCGTTTTTCGGGAAAGAGACAATCCTGTTTTTTCAAGGAAGTCCTCGATTTTTTCGCCAGTGCTGGTGAATATGTTGGTTGCGTCAGGACGGGTGGTGAAGATGGGAATGTCGGCTTCCATCAGGTCGCGCCTCTCAGCGCTGATCAACGACAGCAGGTGGGCATTTTCTTCCACGCCAGCCCACAACAGGTCAAGCAATCGTTCGCGATCCATCGCGTCACGCAGATAATCCGGATGAAGCATCTGGGCAAGCAGCATTCCATAACCCTGTGTGGCGCGCGGAACGACGCGTATTTCATCCTGGGCGAAGCGGTTGAGCGGGCCCTCGTCGCCTGGAGAAAGTAACTCGCCCTGATTGGTCCGAAACAGTTCATAGGTCCGTGTAAAACCGGAAATGATGGGCTCGAGATATTCGCGGACATCGATTCCCACCCCATTCATGCTGGGCCGGTTGTGCCCGCCAGGTGTAAGAAAAGGTAGCTGAACCGCCGCCATTTCGTCTGTGCCTTCGCTCGTCCATTGCAGGATGTTTTCTTTAACCTGGCCGCCTGCGTAGCCAAGGCCGCTAAGCTCCATGCCAATGGAATCCGCCCGCGCGCCGACTCTCTTGGGAAGCAGCCCTGTCCTGAGAACCGATCTGCTTTTGGCCCGGGCTGCCATGCGGAGATCGGGCAAGTTGATATCGAATTCGCGGAGCCTGGGATGGAAGAGTGCTTCCAGGTCCACCAGGACTGGGTGTTCACCGCAGGCCAGAAGATTTTCAAAATGAAAGTCCGTGGCTTCCAATATATAAAGGATAGCCAGGTACGCTCCCTGCCGTTCATAAAAACGGGCGACTTCTTCCTTCGATTGGCACCCGGCAGTCTGGACAAACTCCACCCAGCCATAGCCTTCCCGATTCAGCAGCTTCAAGGTCCGCAGTTGAGGAGTTGCGCCTTTGGAATTCACCCACTGCAGGAATTGCTGAAAATGAACATCGACCGCGATGGAGCGTGGTTTGTACACAAGCTTCAGGCCATCCTTAAAGCGGGCTATGAGCACAGACCTTCCCTGGCGGTGTGTATCGCCTGCGCCCGCCACGGCTTCTGCCAGTCGCCCGGATTTTGGATCACAGTTAAAGAGTTTTGCTATTGCTTCCCAATCAGCGGCCAGATGCTCGAGAAATTCCGCGCTGAAGTCGATCCAGTGTTCAACACTGCACACAAGCTGGCGCGCCAATACTGGGTATTCGGAAAGAAGCTTGCATGCTGTCTCCCGGCGGGAGAAATGTTCCGTGAAGTGGACGAACCGCTCTCGCGCGGTGGTCCCCTCCAGCCTTCCTTCCAGCCGAGCTATGTTTAATTCCAGAACCATGGTCTTGGTAATCAGCGACAGAAGGCGTGTGGTCAGATTGGCGGACAGGATGTCCACTGCGGAGACGGGATCATACGGCGCAGTGGCACGGGCTTGCTTGATCGCTTCCACTTTTGCCTGGAGTTGAAGCCGCGCATTTGCGATCAATGGCTCAACCAGTTCAAGAAAACCAGCGTGGGGAAAACTTTCGTCGCCATTCCAGTCCTGATGTCCGGCAGGCGACGATGCTAATTGAGAGTAGGCGCGGGCGAGCGTCTGTACCCATGCCTGCGGTGGATCATCCCCACCTAGTGCTTCAGCAGGTATTCCAAGGAGCTGCCTGAACTCATCTTCGGTAATGCCTTCCATGGCGAGCCGGTCGGCAAAGTATGTGCCTTTATCAAAAGGTGAACTGGCGCGCCACAGGGCAAGAGTTTCCGCCGCAAGCTCACGGTCCGTTGCGAGCCGGGTTTTGATCTGCCGGAATCTGGAGAGGCGCTCATTTAACGTCCATGCCCGCTGCCACGCAGGATCATGGAGAATGGCTTGGCTTATCGTGATGTCTTTTGCAGGTGTGGTGTCGTTTGCAGGCACAAGAGGACGAATAGGCTACAGGATTATGCCTGGGGGTCCGCCGGGAGAGCGGACCCATCAAGCCATAAACTTGCATTGTAAATTTAGAGGAGAGCCAGGACCTGTACGGGTATCAGAGTCCACGGCTCATGTTTCAACATCAAGGGCAGCCACATGCATGCCAATGGTTGAATGTTGTGGTTGTACAAAGTCTCGAGGTAGTTAATACCGCAAATTCTTCCTCCTCGAAGCTCAGTCCGCTGGCCACCTTCAGCTCTTGATCAGTCAGCATCGCGGCGCCGGAGGGATGCCCCGGCAATGCCTGAAGCTGCCGCGCAGAGAGACTGCGGCGATATCTCGGGTCCTTCCACGAGCGGACAACGTCGAGATTGGTCATTGGAACCGGCGTTTCCGGTGAAGAGTGAACTGTGCCTTCCATCGCGATCTCCTTTCTTTAGTATGCGCCAGACTCTGTGGCTATGGGCAACCACATGACTTCCAATGGTTGAATGTCGTCGTTGTGCAAAAGATCGAGGTGGTTATTGCCGTAAATTCATCCTCTGCGAGCATCAGTCCGCTGGCCGCCTTCAATTCCTGATCGGTCAGTGTCGCGGACCCGGCGGGATGCTGCGGCAATGTTTGCAGCTGCTGGACAGAGAGAGTGCGGCGATATTTGGGATCCTTCCAGGAACGGACAATATCAAGGTTGTTCATTGAAGCCGCGACCGGCGTTTCCATTGACGAGTGAATAGTGCCTTCCATTGCGATCTCCTTTGTCTGATAGAAACTCTGTGTCTGGCCGACCTTGCCGCTATTTATTTGCAGCCACACATTCGCGAATTGAGGAAAGTAGGCGAGGTGCAGTCGAACGATGTAGTCAATACCCCGAACTCATCTTCACCATCGACCAATCCGCTGGCTGCTTTCAGTTCTCGATCAGTCAGCATGGCGGCGCCGGCAGGATGTTCGGGCAATTTTTGTAACTGCTGAGCGGAGAGATTGCGCCGATACCTGGGATCTTTCCAGGAACGGACAATATCAAGGTTGCTTATTGAAGCCGCCAGCGGCGTTTCCGTTAAGGAGTGAATAGTATCTTCCATAGCGATCTCCTTTTCATTTCTGGCAGAAGGGCCTGACAAAAACATGTTCTGCCCGCAACATGGTAGCGTCAAGCAAAATCCAGCTTGGCTTTGCACTCGCTGCGGATTTTGGTTCCATAATGGGAAATGAGCAATGAAGTAGATGCGCTCAGCTCCGATCTCACGCTGCGTGGACGAGGTGCTCAAGCAAAGTTCTGTTGATATTTAACTCAGGCGGCAAACTCTGTTGAGGAACGAAGAACCAGTTCATCGATATGCTGGCGCTCATGGAACGGACGTAATGTCTCCAGCCAAACGGAATGAACATCAGGTCCCCTGCTGATAGTGTTCCTATATACCGATGGGCGGCGAGGAAAAGAGGCGTCTTCTCCGGATCAGGCTCTTCTGCATTTACGTCGCAATTATTCATTTGCGCAAGCCAGCTATATAGAAGACGGCGTTCTGAACCGTTAAAACCACTGTTGACCAAGTCCTCAAGGTTTGCGGATGAGGTCATAGTTTTCTCCATATTTTCAACTAAGGCAACCGGAAATCTCTCGCGGATGAGGGGATCCAGAACTATTTCTGACAATGAAAATTTATTACCGTAGGTCATGTGCGACTCTGACGGTGGCACCAGTATCCACTTCTTCTCCCCGCGAATCTGGGCAAACAGGTTGTGCCCTAGGTCCCAGTGCATCTGGGCAATTGTTCCCGCAGGCCCGATCCACAGATTGCCGCCAGTCGTGGCAAGGTTTGCCGGCCCATATCTGAGAGGCTGAATATCATCCACAAGCGCTGCAATGTCTTTCCATACTTGTGTCTGCCGGACATAGGACATGTCAGGCGCATCATCGAGCGTCATCATGTCTACGACTTTTGCGAAGTCAACTTCCTTACTCTCTTCAAAATGCCGCTTCGATCCACTCAGGCCATAATCAGACTTTGATTGGATTACTACTTTCGCTCCTTCCACCATCGTCCGCAGATACTCTGGAGACCACTTCTGGACCGCGGGCCAGTGTGCGATCGCGCGACGCATGATGACAGGTCGATTCTGCAGAAGAAAAGTCTGGGAAAAATCCTCTGGATCGAGTGCAGCCCGTTCTTCAAGTGGTAATATCGGCATCTTCGTCCTCTTTATTATTCAACTGCTCCTTCGCAGGCTGCGAAGCAATTCCCGCTGGGTCGCTGTATTCTCGCCGACGAGCGCGCGAACACGCTCATGCAGCATGCCGAGTGCTTCGATTTCGGATTCGGTAAGCGCCGGATGATAGAACCGCGCGATGAACACAATGCGTCTCGAGTCGCCCTCGTTCCACACTTCATGCTCGAAGGAGTCGTCAAAGACCAAGCCGCGCCCCTCACTCCATTGGCGTTCTTCATTCCCCACCCGAATGCGGCAGCCTTCGGGTACGATCAGGCCGAGATGGGCGGTGAGGAATGCGTTTGAGACGCCGCAGTGCGCAGGGATATGGGCCCCGGCGCGCAGCGCAGAGAATTGGGCCGTCATCGGCTCGCCAAGTTCATCGCGGAACCAGCGCCGCAGGAACTCAACCGTCTTCGGGCAGCTCGATTCTGCTGCCGGATCAAGCAAGTTGTAGATTGACCAGCGGTCAGAACCCTCTTCAAGGTTGAACTTTTCCTGCCGATAACGTGCGTCGGCGCCCTGGGCGTATGGAGTAAAAGCGATCTTCGCATTGAGAAGGCTTGCGAGTTCGGCACGGATGGCTGGATAGGCAGCTTCGAGCTCCGCCATCCAGGGAACGGTACGATCGTGGAACGGCTGCGATTCCAGTCCCGGCCAAAAGTAAAGCTCGGGATCCTGAAGCGGCGGAGTCCCGGCGGGCACCTCACCAAGCGCGATCCTGGCAAATTGCTCAATGCGCTCGTGGCGACCGCTCTGCTCCCCGCGCCATTGCTCAATCAGCTCGCGAAGATTGCCAACCATTGCTGCATCCGGAGAGCGCTTCATAGGCAAAGCTAAATCAGAGCGGGGCGTCAATGGTTGGCTCATAGTCCTCCTTCGAGCGCGGCGTGAAGCTCTCGAGCGATCTCGTCAATGGCCGGTTCACGCAGCAGCGAGAAATGATCTGCCTCGATCTCGATTACTGAGAGCCGCGGCAGCAGCGGTCCCCAGCCGAGTGTCGCGTCGCGTGCAACACCGCTCCGATGAGCGGCAAATAGAAGCGCGCGCCCGTCGTATGGCTTTGGAGTCCAGCGCCGCACGGCGCGGAGATGAGCATGCACAATTCGCTCTACCGTTGCAAAGTGCTCGTGCGGCCAGGATTGGCCATCGCCCAGTTCCCAGGCTGTCAACGCGGCAAGCTCGTTGGGGTCGTCTTGCGGATCGCTTTGAGCATGGCTATCGAGCAGAGCCAGCAATGCGACCTCTTCACCGGCGTGGCGCAGCGCTCGCGCCATTTCAGCAGCAACCAGGCCACCGAATGACCAGCCTCCAAGTAGATACGGCCCTTTCGGAGACGCCGTCCGCACCGCGTCAAGATAAGTTCGGGCGAGCGCTTCAATGGTGATATCGGGCGACAGTGGATTACCTTCAAAAGCTGGGGATTGCAGCGCGTAGAACGGACGCTCCCCGCCCAGTTTGCGTGCGAGCGCACGGTACTGCAAAATCGTGCCGCCCACTGGATGAACGAAAAAGAAAGGCGTGCGCTTGCCTCCGCGCTCAAGCAGGACCAGCGGTGAGCTCTGCGTCAGGCTTGGCTCTTGCAGCCTGGCGGCAAGATCGGCGACCGTATCTCCCTGAAAAATTGTTCCAAGCGGCAACCGGCGCCCGAATTGCTTTTCGATCCGCGCCATGAGTTCAACCGCAAGCAGCGAGTGTCCTCCGAGTTGGAAGAAGCCATCGCTGATACCGATCGGTCGTATGCTAAGAAGCTGCTCGAAGAGACTCAATAGTTCGCGCTCAGTCTCGTCTCGTGGAGCAACTGCTGCCGCGCTCCGGGTGAATCCACTCGCAATCAGAGCGTGCCGGTCGATCTTGCCAGAGCTCGTTTTTGGAAGCTCGCTGTGAAAAGCCCATGCGCGAGGAACAAGAGCTTCGGGGAGACGAGCGACAAGGAAACGCTGTAGTTCGTCTTCGCTGGATTGAGCGGCGCAGACATGTGCCACCAGATTGCCCTCGACCACAACGACGGCAGCAGCCGATACGCCGGGGTGCGATGCGAGCACTGCCTCGATCTCGGCGGGTTCGACACGGACGCCGCGGATCTTGACTTGGTCATCAAGGCGTCCAAGCAAGTCCAGTGATCCATCTGGCCGGAAGCGGCCACGGTCTCCACTGCGATAACAGCGGACGCCATCTCGAACGACGAATCGTTCCGCGGTTGTTTCCGGCTGCCCAACATAGCCTGCCGCGACTCCCGCGCCGCTGATAAGAATCTCACCGGGCACACCAATGGGGACCTGGTTCAAATGACGGTCCAACACTTCGACGCGAGCGCCGGGAATCGGCCGCCCGATGTGCACAATCGGAGCTGTAAGCTCCCCGGCGGTACACCACACGGTCGCCTCGGTAGGGCCGTATTCGTTGAACAATCGAACCTCAGGCAGCAGTGCGAGGTGTTGCGCCACCAGTTCGGGAGGGCAGGCCTCACCAGCGACAATGACCGTGCGCAATGACGATGATGACAAATGCCGTTCGCCATGGCGGAGCAGCGCGGCGTAAAGCGAAGGAATGCTAAGCCAGTGTGTCACGTGTTCGGCAGCAAGCGTCTGCGCCAGCGCCGGTAAGTCTTCCAGGAAATCGTCAGAAGGAATGACCAGGGTGCCGCCTTCGCAGAGAGTCCAGAAGAGACCGGCGACGGAAGAGTCAAACGAAAAAGGAGACGCCAGTAAGAATGACTCGACAGGCTCACCATATACGAGAGGGCGCGCACCCGTTGAATGGGCCAGATTGCGATGCGTGACGGCGACGCCCTTCGCCCGGCCAGAGGAGCCGCTCGTATAAAGGATGTAAGCCAGATCGTCGAGCGTTGGTTCCATTCGGACCTGGTGAGTCTCATCTCCGGCAAGCAGCTCTGCGGGATTGAAATAGGTGGCGTCAGCGTCAGCCACGCTGGCTGCGACTCGTGCCTCGGGCCAACCCGAATCGAGCGGCACATAAGCGGCCCCCGCACTAAGCGTCCCCAGGATGGCAGCGACAGTTTCAGCGGATCGATTCGCGCGAAAGGCGACTCGCGCACCGGGCCCGATCCCGGAAGCGGCCAGACGAGCCGCAACCTGATCGGCGCACCTTTTGAGCTCCCCGTATGAGATGCGC
>Ga0068855_100012731_pt1 | contig 10146 bp, 9 predicted proteins | sample KBSCornC52_FD_66592 | JGI IMG/M metagenome (GOLD analysis project Ga0068855, IMG submission 66592) | Corn rhizosphere microbial communities from Kellogg Biological Station, Michigan, USA - KBS Corn C5-2 | ecosystem: Host-associated > Plants > Roots > Rhizosphere > Soil ... | reverse complement strand
GCTGAACCTGCTCCTTCCGAGTGAAGATTTTCCTGTATTACATCGGGAAGGCGAAGGACCCCCACGCGAATGCGCTGGCGGCCGATTACGTCAAGCGCACCAGCCATTACTGCGCGATCACGATGGCGGAGATTCGCCCGGAGCGCGTGGATCTCTGGGAGAAGCATCCGGCTGCGAAGAAGATTCTGCTCGACCCGGCCGGGAAAACGCTCGATTCCCATCACTTCTCGCGGGTGATCGGAGATGCGGGAATGCACGGGCACGATCTGGTGTTCCTGATTGGCGGGCACGACGGCCTGCCGGCGGGATGGCGACCCCGCGCCGACCTGCTTCTCTCGCTCTCGGCGATGACGATGCCGCATGAACTGGCCCGCGCGGTTCTGGCGGAGCAGATTTACCGCGGGTTCGCCATCCTGAACGGACACCCCTACGTTCGATGACGGGCATTGGGGATGCTATTGTGATCGTTTGAAGCCCTTCGATCGTTTAAAGCCCTTCCATGACATGGTTTAAGAGAGAACCTGCTTCGAAGACAGCGCCGGATGAATCCGAGCGGACCGTACGCACGGAAGGCCTCTGGCTGAAGTGCGATGGCTGCCGCGAGATCATCTGGAAAAAAGATCTGGAGCAATCCATGCGCGTCTGCGGCAAGTGCGGCCATCATTTCCGGCTGGACGCGCGGGCGCGGCTCGCCATGTTGTTCGATAACGGCGAGTACACGGAGTACGACGATCGGCTCAGTTCGTCCGATCCGCTCCAGTTTGTCGATAACAAGCCGTACAGCGAACGTCTGAAGGCCACACAGGCCGCTACGTCGCTTTCCGATGCGCTGATCGCCGCCGTCGGAACCGTAGCGGGACGCAAGGTCCACATCTGCGCGATGGAAGCGAAGTTTATCGGCGGCAGCATGGGGGCGGTAGTCGGCGAAAAAATCACACGCGCCATTGAACGGGCGCTGGTGGACCATGCGCCGGTCATTGTCGTTTCGGCCTCTGGCGGCGCTCGCATGCAGGAGGGCGCAGTCAGCCTGATGCAGATGGCGAAGATTTCGGCGGCGCTCATGCGGCTCGATGAAGCCCGGATTCCTTATATCAGCGTCCTCACCGATCCGACGACCGGCGGCGTTACCGCGAGTTTCGCCATGCTGGGCGATTTCAATATCGCCGAGCCCGGCGCGCTGATCGGATTCGCCGGCCCGCGCGTGATCGAACAGACCATCCGCCAGAAACTGCCCGAGGGCTTCCAGCGCAGCGAGTTTCTGGTGAAGCACGGGATGCTGGACGCGGTGGTGCCGCGCTCCGAAATGAAAGCCTGGATTTCCACCGCGCTCGACCTGCTGCTGGATGGCCAGACCAGCGCGGCCGCGTAACTCAATTTTGACCTTTCCTGAAACGACTGCATTTCTCTACTCGCTCGGACACGAGCTGAAAGTGGTGAAGTGGGACCTCGCCCGCATGCGAACGCTGCTGGCGGAACTGGGCGACCCCCACCGCGGCGGACGCTTCATTCATGTGGCGGGCACCAATGGCAAAGGTTCCACATGCGCGATGCTCGAATCCGCCCTGCGCGTGAGTGGGCTGCGGACGGGCCTCTATACCTCTCCCCATCTGAATAGTCCGCGCGAGAGGATTGTCATCGGCGGAGAGCCGATCTCCGAAGCGGAGTGGGTGGCGGCGTTTGCGGATGTCCACGGCGCGGCGGAACGGATGCTGGCGGCCGACCGCATCGACGCGCATCCCAGTTTTTTCGAGACGGTCACCGCGATGGCGTTCGTCGCCTTCGCGCGGGCTCGGCTGGAGATGGTGGTGCTCGAAACGGGGCTCGGCGGGCGGCTCGATGCCACGAACGTGGTGGACCCCGAAGCCGCCGTCATCACGCCGATCGATTTCGATCACGAGGCATTCCTCGGCTCGTCGATTGAATCCATTGCGGCGGAAAAAGCCGGAATTCTGAAAGCGGGGCGGCCGGCGGTCTTTGCCGCGCAGCGTCCGGAAGCTCTGCGGGTGCTGGAGAACCGGGCGCTCGACCTGGATATCGAGGTACGGCACAGTTCGGCATGGAGAGTGGAAAACGCGCAGTACGGGCGCTACGGCAGTTCTTTCACGCTGGTGGCGGATGAAGAGATCCCGATCGAATGTCCGCTCGCCGGACTTCATCAGGTGGAGAACGCGCGAACTGCGCTAACCGCGCTCACGCTGCTCGGAATTCCGGCCGCCGCGATCCGCACCGGCATTGCGTCGGCGAAGTGGCCGGGACGGCTGGAACGCTTTCCCGGCGCCTCGGACACGATTCTGGATGGAGCCCACAACCCGGCAGGCGCGCGCGCGCTGGCCGATTACATCCGGCGGTTCTTCGCCGGAGAACCGGTTCGGATGATCTTCGGCGCGATGCGCGATAAAGCCGTGGAAGAAGTCACCGAGACGCTTTTTCCGTTGGCTGAAGAAGTCATCCTGACGGCCCCTGCGCAACCCCGCGCGCTGCATCCACGGTCGATTTCGGAAATGCTGGACGACGCGCAGAGAGAACGCGTCCACGTTGCGGAGTCCATTCGCGAAGCTCTGCAAGTGGCGGCGGAGCGCAACAGGACTCGCCCCATGACGACTTTCGTGACCGGGTCGTTATTTCTGGTTGGGGAAGCGCGCGAACTTCTGGCGGCGAACCAGTAGCAGCGAAGCGAGTCCAAATCCCATCAGGCAGAACCACGGGGCTCGTGAATCACAAGGGGCGTTTCCTGCAGTTCGGGGGGCAGACCAGATCCGGCGAGAAACGAGTCGCCATCGCCGAAGTTGGTATAGATGACGCCTGCCTGGAGAGCGGCCGCGAGCAAGTGCCGTCCGCAAACCTCGCAATCTGACAACGCGATAACTATCGTTATGGCTCGGTACTAATAACTCATGACATCTTGAGCAATTCAGGCGATCGCGTGACCATTGAATTGTATGGTCAGGATCCGTTCCCAGACCGGTCTGATGCGCGGGAATCTCCGCCGCGGCACCGCGCTCATCGAATTCTGCTTCATTCTTCCCTGGTACGTTTTTCTGTTTGTGGGAGCGTTCGACTACGGCTTTTATTCCTACTCGCTGATCTCGACGACGACCGCGGCGCGAGTCGCCGCTTTCTACTGCGCAAACTCGAGCAGCACCTGCGCCTCCGATGACGCAACGATGTGTAGTTATGCAATCGGTCAATTGAAAAATCTCCCCAATATGGGGACGGCCGTAACGGCGTGCGCCGCCGACCCGCTGACGGTTACGCGTACTTACTACACAGCCGCCAGCAACAGTTGTCCCGACGGCAATACTGGAAAGGGCTGTGTCACGGTCACCGCGGGCTACGACACGCCGCAACTGATCCCGATACCGGGTTTATTGCCTTCCCAACTGACGATCACGAAAGCCACGACGCTGGCGCTGCGGAACTAGCAATGCCGGCCTTTCGATCATTCTTTTCAAATTCGCGGGGCCGGCGGCGCGGCTCCTCACTGATCGAATTCACGCTGGTCGGAATTCCGGCGATCATCATCTGCACGTGCGTGTTGACCTGCGCCATTGACATGTGGCAGCTCTACACGCTGTCCTACGCGGTAGATCAGACCGCCCGCTATGCGGCGCTTCACGGAAACACCTGCTCGATGGGTTCCAATAGCTGCACCATCACCAGGACGGATGTCGCGACGTATTTTCAGAATCAGGCCATCGCACTCGTCCCGTCTTCGACTACGATGATCCTGGATGATGGCAGCGGCGCCATTACCTGCAATCCAGTCAATTCATGCCCGAGTTCCTCGAGCCGTTTTCCGGCGGCCGGGTCCAATTTGCCCGCCACTGCCACGACCGCTGCCAATACCGTAACCGTTCAGGCAACTTATCAGCTCATCAATCCAATCTTTATGTTCTGGCCTGGGGCAAACTCGGTGGGCGCGACACGGTTTACGGTCGGAGCAACTTCCAGACAACCGGTCATTTTTTAGCTTTGGATACTGCCGGATTAATGCTATCTGAAGACATCTTGAGCGGTTACAGACAATTCGAGCACGATGGAAACATGCAGGACCCGGCAGATTCGCGGCGAACCAGGCGGGCGCGCGCCGACCGGCGGTCTGGCCAGATACTCATCTTTTCCACTCTGACCCTGTTCCTTCTTTTCTCGGTGATGGGCCTGGCGGTCGATCTCGGGTATTCCTATTACGTCAAGGTCTCGGCGCAAAACGCGGCCGACGCCGCGGCGTCCGGGGCTATCACCTACGCGAACATTCACGGAGCCACGTGCGGGACGAACATCACCTGCAACAGCGCCTACACCTGTCCGAGTGACCTCGGCACAATTGATTCCGCATTCAAGGCGGGCTGCGCGTACGCGAGCAGTAACGGATATGGGAGCGGCGTCACACTGATCGCCAATAACAACACGCCGACTTATGCGCCGGGCGTGAGTGCCTCGCTCTGGATACAGGCCAACGTGGCTCAGACGGTCACCCATCCGTTCCTCTACTGGGCGGGCTTCCATAGCGGGTCGGTGGAAACCGCGGCCACGTCCGCGATTACGACATCGCCGAACTCTTCGTGCATTTATGTGCTCGACAACAGCAATAAGGCGGGAGCGCTGACGGTGAGCGGCGCGGCAATTCTCACCGCCACGTCGTGCGGGATTTACGTGAATTCAACGAACACGACCAACGCCCTGAACGTCACCGGGTCGGCGCGTGTTGTGGCATCGCAAATCAGCGTGGTGGGGCACGCGTCCTGCACCGTTGCCTCCGTCTGCAACCCTGTTCCGACGACTGGAGCAACGGCGGTGACGGATCCACTCAGCGGGAAATTAACAGCGCCGAGCACCAGCGGCTGCGGGCGCACGGGGTACGCACTTACAAACAGCAATGTCGCCACAATCCACGACTATGATGGGCCCTTTTGCGGTGGAATCAGCGCTATAGGCGCAGCTCATCTGACGCTACACACAGGGACCTATGTTCTGACCGACGGCAATTTTAATACAGGCAACTCAGCTATTGTCGATGCCGATGGCCCCGTGACAATTTTCCTGAGCGGAACTACCGCGGCCGCGGTAACACTGACCGGCGCGTCCCGGGTCACGCTTTCCGCGCCCTCTTCGGGTTCCTATCAGGGAATCCTCTTCTATCAGGACCCCGATCACCCGGGGACAACCACGAGTTCTGTCGGCAACTCCGCAAGTCTGAACGCGACCGGAACGTGGTACATGCCGAAAGGCGCGGTGTCCATGTCGGGCGCGATTTCTACAGGGAAGATGGCGATGGTCGTGAAGGACCTCACCGTAGCAAACAGCGCCACGTTCCAGCAGGATCTCACTGGGGCGTTCACCGGTCTGGCGACGAAATCGGTATCGCTGATTCAGTAGGAAAGCTATTTATTTCCGGCCAGTTCGCGGAATCGCGAATATCCGGCGCGGCTCATTGGAATTTTTGAACCGTCGCGCAGGATCGCGAGCCACGTATCTTTCGTGTTGGGCTCTACGCGAGCGATTCGCTCCATGTTGACCAGAAACGACCGGTGGACTCGCAGGAACCGCCGCGGATCGAGCGCGGATTCCAGGCTCGAGATTGTCTGCTGCTTGAGCCAGTTCCTGCCTTCGCTGCGGAGCGCGACGTAATCGTCCTGCGCTTCGGCGTAATCAAGCCGCGCGGCCGGAATCACATGTACGCGCGGGCCATCTTTCACCACAAGCCGTTCGAGGTATTCACCCGGCGCACGCGCGGCGAGTTTCAGATCGCGCGGCGGAGGCGCGGGAGCGGCGGTGGCCAGACGAACGCGGACGCGATCGAGCGCGGCGCGAAACCGATCGGTAGTGAACGGTTTCAGAAGATAATCGACCGCCGCGGCATCGAAGGCTTTCATCGCATACTGGTCGAACGCCGTCACGAACACCACCGCAACTTCCGGTTCCACGAGTTCCAGCACTTCGAAGCCATCGAGCTTTGGCATCTGCACGTCCAGAAAGAGAACATCGGGCCGAAGCTCGTTGACCGACTTAACGGCTTCAAAGCCGTTGGGGCACTCGGCGGCGATCTCTATGTCCGATTCTTTCGATAGATATTCGCGCAGAATGCGGCGCGCGAGCTCTTCGTCGTCGGCAATGATGGCACGGAGAGTTTTCATGAAGTTTGCGCGGGAAGCGTCAGAGTGACCTCGTAGCTGTTTTCAGTCGCATGGATTTGCATTTTGCCGGCGGCGCCATAACGGGCTTCGAGCCGGGCGCGGACGTTGCGGAGTCCAATGCCGTTGCGCGCCTGTACGGGCGCTTCGGGGTCGTAGGGATTGGAAACGCGGAACAGCAGTCGATCATGATCACGCTGTCCAGTGATGCCGATCTCGCCACCGTCCGCCATCATGGCGATACCGTGTTTGACAGCATTTTCGACGAGCGGCTGGATCAGCAGCGCCGGAATCTCGCAGCCGTGACACTCGGGGTCGATATCGCGGGCGACACGGAGGCGGTCGCCGAAGCGCGCTTGTTCGACCCCGAGATACATGTCAGTCAGCGCCATCTCCTCGCCGAACGGAACCGTGTCCCGCTCTCCAAGGCGCAGAGAGGCGCGAAGAAAATCCGCGAGGCCAACGCACATGTCGCGGGCGCGGGCAGAATCGAGCGACGTCAGAGCGCTGATGGAATTCAGGCTGTTGAACAGGAAGTGCGGATTGATTTGCGCTTTCAAAGCTTTGAGCTGGGCCTCGCGCGCCAGAAGTTCGGCGCGCCGCGCGGATTCGATTTCGAAAAATGCGTAATGCAGCGCGGTAGAGAGCAAATACGTCAGCGCCACAAAGATCGTAATCACGGGCACCGCCTTGCCGAACAGAGCCGCAACGCCGGGCCAGGAGGAATCGAGCACGCTGGCCAGCAAGCGGCCCCCAAAAGTGACGGCGGACGCGACAATCACCGTCGCCAGCAGATGATTCTGAACCAGGCCCTTCCACGCGGCGGCTCGCAGGGGCACGGAACCGCAGATATAAAAAGGCACCAGACACGCGACGCCGAGCAGGATCGCCAGCGGAATCATGATGGCGACCGCCTCCGGCCGCGTGACGCGGCCCGAGGCGGGCGCAATCAGGCCGAGGATTACGCCGAGCTCGATCCAGGCGGCCAGATAGAGCATGATCCGCCGCCAGTGTCTGAGGAGAGGATGCATCGGTTAGTTTTCGATCTCGACCGCGCCGAAGGTCGCGTTGCCGCGGATGATGACCGTGGGCGGCTCTACGCCCGGCTCAGGACGTGGCGGGACCGTACGATCCTCAAACGCGCCGAAGGCCGCGCCGCCCTGCACGAGCACGCGCCAGGTTTCCGGAATCCGAAGCTTGATGGCTCCGAATGACGCATTCGTTTCGATGATGGCTTCGCGGTTGGGTGTCGAAATGGTGGCGCCGCGAAGGTCGATTTTGAGTTCGCCGAATGTGGCGTTGAGGTCGGCGCCTTCGAAGGTGGCGGATTCCACTCGCCGGTTCACGCTGCTGAACGCGGCGTTTTCTCGCAGGATGTTGCCATCGAAGCGTCCACCGACAAAGGCCGGCGCGGTGAAATTGTTACCCCAATGGCGGTTCCACTTGTTTGGCCTTGCCTTACGGCCGAACAGCATGCTCACACCGATCGCAATCAAAAGCAGAGGCCAGAGCGAACCGATACTGAAATGCAGGCGCCCCAGATTCCCCAGCGTCAGCAACACGCCGGCGATGACCTCGAACGAGGCAATGACGGCGGGACACGGGCGATTCGGACGGAACAACTGCCAAAGCCCGTGCGCCGCGATCGCGAGGGGCCAGTACGGGCGGATGTTCGGGATGAAACCGAGGTTATCCAGGAACATCAGCGCGCCGGCCACGATCAGGAACAGGGCGACGAACGAACCGCGCCCCTGATGATGCCGCGGCGTCATGATCGGCTGGTTCATCGGCGGCCGGGAGTAATCGTCCATAAATATAGTTTCTCCATTCCGGCCGCGATCAGGATCACGGGCCAGAGATTCCAGATGTGATGCACTTCCAGAACGCCGAAGCGGTCCATGGCCAGGACGATGCCCGCCAGGATCAGGCAAAGCGGAACGGCGACGGAACCGGAGCAAATTCTCATGTGTTTCCTTCCTCGATTTCGAGTTTAGGGTCCTGAGGAGGGGAACTCACGCGTTTTTCGGTGAATGCCGCGCGGCTGCCGGTGAACGCCGGATTACTGCGGCAGACGCTGCAATAGTTGCTGCGCGGCGGCTTTGACCTGCGGATCGTTGCCGTCCGCGGCGAGGCGGAGTTCGGCCGAAGCCCTGGCCTTATCCCCTTTGTTTGCAAAGGCAGCGCCCAGTTCATAGTGTGCACGCCAAAAATCGGGCTGGAGGCGTACGGCGGAATTCAGCTCGCGGATGGCGCCATCGACATCGCCCGAATCTCCGAGCAGGACTCCCAGGAGCTCGTGAGCCGGCGCGGAATCGGGGCCAACTTTGACGGCCGTCTGAGCCTGCGCAATGGCGTCCGACCGCAGGTTTACGTTGGCGAGAAGGCGCGCGTAGTTGATGCGGGGGCCGAGCGCATCTGGCTTGAGTTTCAGGGCCCGTTCGAAGAGGTAGCGGGCCTCCGGGACAGACCCGCGAGAAGCCAGCAGACCGGCCAGATTCGCTTGCCAGTCGACGTTTCCGGGAAGAATGCGCAGCGCGGCGCGGAATTCCTTTTCGGCGCCATCGAGATCGCCCTGGCGAACCAGCATGGCGGCGAGGTAGTTATGCGGCTCCGCCAGATCGGGATCGAGCGTGAGAGCTTTGGTGAGCGCCGTCTTCGCTTCGGCGCCCTTGCCCTGCTGGAAGAGGGACTGTCCGAGAAGGCCCCAGGCGACGGGATCGCGGGGCGCGAGAGCCACGGCGCGGCGGAGCAGGGGTTCGGCTTTAGTGAATTGCTGCCACTCGAGCTGCGCGTTCGCCAACTTCAGCATGAGGACCGTGGAATTCGGGGCCCGGCGCAGCGCCTCGTTGTAATACTGTTCGGACTGAGTGCGGTCGCCCGCCGTATCGAGAGCTTCCGCGAGATCAGAGTAATAACCGGGCTGCGTGGGGTGATAACGCCGGATCAGCTCGGTGAGACGCGGGATGCCCGCCTTCAGATTGCTGCCGTCCTTCACCTGAGCGACCGCGATATCGAGTTCGTTCTGTTCGGTCGGCGCGGGCTTCGCGGGATAGAACGGAATGACCTCGCCGCGGTAGGAAGTGGCGTCGTCCTCGTAGGTTTCGGCTTTCATTGCCAGAGGGTTCGGAGGTGGGACGCGGCGAATGAAATGGTCCGTCATCGCGATGTGGATGGCATCGTCTGTGCGGTGCTTTTCCATATGGCAGGAGATGCAGTCAGGATTCGTGGGGTGGTTGCCGGCGGTCACAGTGCGTGTGAAATCCGCGGCGTGGCAGGTGCGGCAGACGCCGTTATAGTGCGCTACGGCTTCCTGGCCGCGGGGAATGTTGTGGGGGTCGTGGCAGGTGGTGCAGCGCATCCGCTTCGCGGGTTCGTTCGATTGCGTCTTCAGGAAGCATTGCGAGTGGAGAAGAGCGTAGGCGGCGTCCGCCACTTCGAAGCGCTGGTTTTTTCCGGGCTCGCGGTCGAAGGTCAGCTCAAAATCTTCGAGGGGCTGACCGGGAATGTAGGAGAACGGCAGGCGGTCCAGGCGCTTGATCGAATGCGGCAGTTTGAGGCTCGAAGTTTCGAGGTGGCACTGCATGCAGTCTTCCATCTCGCGCTCGGGAGTGAGGCGTGCCGGATTCACGATGGAGGCGCGAATTTGCTCAGGCGTGACGCCGGTTTTTCCGACGGTTTCGATATGGCGCTGGCCGGGACCGTGGCAGCGCTGGCAGTCGATACCGCCTGGCAACGGCAGTTGGTAGATGTTTTCCGCGCCGTCTTCTTCGTTCGCCTTCGGGATCTTCGGATAGGCGTTGTGGCAGAAGATGCATTCGTAGTGGACGGGGCGTTGGGAGCCGGGGTAATCCGGGCGATCGAAGCCGGGCAGCATCGCCCACGTGCCGCCGTTTTCCGAATACCAGCCGAGGGGAAGCTGCTGGAGTCCGTTGCGGGCGGTCAGGTGGAGGTAGGTGCGTCCGTGGTTACCGGAGCCGAGAACGTAATCGACCGACTTTTCCTCGACGTTGGCTTC
>Ga0068855_100012728_pt1 | contig 10147 bp, 9 predicted proteins | sample KBSCornC52_FD_66592 | JGI IMG/M metagenome (GOLD analysis project Ga0068855, IMG submission 66592) | Corn rhizosphere microbial communities from Kellogg Biological Station, Michigan, USA - KBS Corn C5-2 | ecosystem: Host-associated > Plants > Roots > Rhizosphere > Soil ... | reverse complement strand
ATTTTAACTACTGGCGCTCCGTCATATTCAAGGGTAGGCAGGTTCAAAATTTCACCGTTTTTCAATCCTGTACCTTCAAATAAGGGAGATTTTTCATTAACGATCTTATATCCCTTAAACCCACCCGGCAGTGTAGTGCCATATCCGCCGCCTTCAAAATCGGCACCAATACTTGTTATAGTTGGGTATTGCAGTTGCGGAGTCGACCAAAAGATAGTACTATAGATGGTATCGCCCAGCGGGTCAAGCTTTTTGTCTTTATAGCATATCATCAGGTCTTTGGTTGAATTGTACCTCACCTGGAAATACATCGTATTGCCCGATAAGATCAACACATTTTTTCCAGATGCAATAAACTTGTCGATATTCATCCTGGCTTCCCTCGTCCAATATTCACTGTGTCCAGCTATAATTATAATTTTGGTATCCTGTATTTCTGTATAGTCATCCAAATCTGGATCTGAGATAAATCTCATATCATACGGTTCGTTGCAAGCCCATTTTAAAAAGCCCGAAGTATAATCCGCTGCGCCCCAAATAGAACGCGCATAAGACGCAACAGTACTCCTGGCGTTTTCGGGTCTATATAAGCTTTTGCCTCCTTGCATATTGTATGCGGTGTCTGTATTGCTGGGATAAACAACCGTTATGTCATTGGTTTTGGTCTTGCTTTTGCAGATAATCGAGCAAATGATAACGCCATTGGCAATAAACCGATAAACGCCACTTTTGAGATTCGCAGGAAGTAGTATAGCAACAGTTGGCCTATAACCAGATCCATTTAACCATGGCTTTTCGCTGCTATTGGGCTGGGTGGTAATTGCTTTATTGATACGAAGAATTACCTTTTCGGCGGCATCGGTAAAGGTTATCAATTGGTGGCTATTGATAGCTCCCGAGATATATAAGATAACCGTATCGCCAGGGTAATAAGTTAATTTATCAGAATAACATTTAATGATCTTAGCAATATCCGGGCGTTCCGTTTCTAAACCTGCTCCGATTTCGGTGGTAGTAAATTGCCCGAGATAGTCACTTGATACAACTGGTGGTACGGGATGGGTGCCTGTAAGTCCGGAACCGGGGCCAGGCGCAGAATCTTTTTTACATCTCGAAAAGGCAAAAAGGAGTACCAGGGAGCTTAAAAAGCTTCGTCTTTTAATAGGGGTATTCATAAAGTGTTTTAAATATTAAACCAAATTTTCCGCAAAATAATATTGACTATATTTTCTTAATGTTTAAATAATATTAATAGATAAACAGAGTAAATAGTAACTGCTGCCTAAATATTGACAGTTATAATTAATATTACGGAAGTAGCGCTGTGACCGCTACAATAAGAGAAAAATATTTACTAATTTTTTAGTTCTGATTATGAAGTACTTAGGCTTTAGTCAGCAACTCCAGGAGATTTTCTGACGTTGCATTCAGCCATTTCATGTCCTTATCTTTCCTAAACCAGGTAAGTTGACGTTTGGCGAAGCGGCGGGTATTTTGTTTGATCAGATCGATAGCAGTTGGAAGATCTGTTTTACCGTCAAAGTAATCGAACAGTTCGCTATAGCCAACTGTATTCAACGCGTTCAGATGCCTGTGTGGTAAAAGTGAGCGTACTTCTTCAACCAGGCCCTGTTCAACCATTATATCCACGCGCCTGTTAATGCGGTCATATAATTCTTCACGGGGGAGGTCCAAAACTATTTTGATGCTTTCAAAAGGCCGGGTATTGACGGTTGCTTTCCGATAGGACGAAAAAGGTTTGCCCGTCGCCTGAAATACCTCCAGTGCCCGGACCAGTCTTTGAGGGTTATTTAGGTCAACCTGATCATAATAATCCGGGTCAGCTTCCTTAAGTTTTTGTTGAAGATGTTCGATGCCTTTTTCTGCAAACTCCCGGTTGAGTAGCTCCCTTATCTCAGGGTCTGCAGTTGGTAAATTATCAAAGCCTTGTGTTACTGCCTGGATGAATAAACCCGATCCACCTACCATAATTACATGGTCGTGCGTTTTAAAAAGCTCATCCAATAATTGAAGCGCTTCTTTTTCAAAATCACCCACAGTGAAGTTTCCTGTAATGGAATGAGAATTGATAAAATGATGTTGGGCCTGGGATAATTCCTCTGCGTCTGGTTTAGCAGTGCCAATAGACATTTCTCTATAAAACTGACGGGAATCTGCCGAAATGATCTCCGTTTTTAGTTGCTGTGCGAGTTTTATGGCAGCAGCAGTTTTACCTACGGCAGTAGGTCCGGCAATTACGATAAGTTTCTTTGGTGACGGTTGACTCATAACTCATGGTTCATGGCCGGTACAGTAAATAAATGCTATTGACTATGAACCATGAGCTGCAAACCTGTATTAATAATCGTCGTGCTTGTGTTTTCCTTCGTCCTCGAAGCCCTCATTGTCAGAAAACTCACCGCCGAATTCGTCCTCTCCTTCTTCCTCACTTTCTGCGTGTTCGTCAACCTCCAGTTCGTCGTCTGTATCAAGAACTTCTGTGAAACCTTCTTCTGCGTCTTCAGGAGTAAATTCCATTTCATTGAGGAAGTCAAAGTCTTCGTTTACCGGAGGCAGTGTAGTAGGGTTAAACACATTACCAAATTGTTTTGGGGCCTCTCCGGCGGCTCTTGCTACAGCAGGATAGTTAGTGCCGGGTGTTTCATCCAGCAATATTTTAAGCAGTTCGATATGAAAATCGAACGGACGGTCGAAATTAAAAGTGTAATAGAATTTCTGATGCGGGTCGTCTATTCTGCTGCTCAGCTTTACTTTATCCATTAGGACTATGCCGCGGTCAATTCTGCGTTGATTAGGCATAAAGGTGATTTCTTCGCCTTTTATCCATTGGTCGTTACTTACATAGAATGAAGACGGGTATTCACATTTATAGTTAATCGCCTGGTGAATAGCACGATGAAAGTCTTCAAAAGTTTGGTTTGATCTGATATCTATCTCTCTAACTACGTCATCGTAGTCTTCAAAAGAAACACGGAATCTATATACTGCCATTTTTGCTTGTAGAATTTTACAAAGTTAAGTGTTTTAAATTAATATGTGTTCGCCACAACTTTTAAGCCAATTTCTGCGCCTTTTTTTATTGTGAAGTCAAGGGCAGCCTCACGCGAGTTCGGAATTTCGCCTTCCAATATCGCTTCCCGGATCTGATTCTTGATAATTCCTACTTCACGCCCCTCTTTGATACCAAAAATATGCATGATATCCAGGCCGGTAACAGGTGGCTGCCAGTTGCGAATTTTATCGCGCTCCTCAACATCTTTTATTTTTTGCTGAACCAGCTCAAAATTGTTCCTATACTTCTTTATTTTGTACTCATTTTTTGTCGTTATGTCTGCTTTACACAACAACATTAACGATTCGATATCATCACCGGCATCAAATAATAATCTGCGTACTGCCGAGTCTGTCACAATCTCCTGAGCCAAAACGATAGGCCGTAAGTGGAGCTGGACCATCTTCTGAACGAATTTCATTTTTTCATTCAACGGCAACTTCATCGTAGCAAATATTTTGGGCACCATACGGGCGCCCCTATCCTCATGACCATGGAAAGTCCATCCATGCCCTGGCTCAAATCGTTTGGTTGCGGGCTTTGCTATATCGTGCAGGATAGCTGCCCATCTCAGCCATAGATCATCGGTTGTCGTGGAAATGTTATCCAGGACCTGCAGGGTGTGATAAAAATTATCCTTATGACCTTTGCCATCGATATAATCTACCCCATACAGATTGGCCATTAAAGGAAATATCTTATGCAGCAACCCAGTATCGAACAGATAAATAAAACCTACAGAAGGTTTTACTGACAGAATGATCTTATTTAACTCTTCCGTAATACGCTCCTGTGATATGATCGAAATGCGTTCTACATTTTGCTTGATCGCTTCAATTGCTATCGGATCAATTGTAAAGTTCAATTGCGATGCAAAACGAATAGCGCGCAACATACGCAATGGATCATCTGAAAATGTCTCAACTGGGTTAAGGGGTGTTTTGATAAGCTTTTGCTCCATATCCTGTACACCTCCAAATGGATCGAGCAATTCACCAAACTGGTCCGGGTGCAGGGCTAACGCCAATGCATTAATTGTAAAATCACGACGTTTCTGGTCATCATCTAATGTCCCGTTCTCCACTATAGGTTTGCGTGAGTCTGAGCGGTACGACTCTCTACGTGCGCCTACAAACTCTACTTCAATATCCTTATACTTAAGCATCGCCGTGCCGAAGTTTTTGAACACCGATAGTTTAACTTTTAGCTTCTGGGCAACCTTTTCAGCAAATTCAATCCCATTGCCAATGATGACAATATCAATATCCTTTGACGGGCGATTCAGCAGCAGATCGCGCACAAAACCACCTATTACGTAAGCCTGTACGTTTTGCTCTGCTGCAATGCCGCTTACTATAGAGAATAAAGGATGTTTAAGATGTTGTTTCATGCGACGATATGCTTTTGCTGGTTCAAAGCATAAATTATTCCGGTACAAAAATCGTAATTAGAAAACCTAAACCATAATAAAATTAACGGCGGATAAATTCAAACTGCCCGTCGGGGCCTAGGCGCATAATGGTAGATGGCTTTTTCTTCTCGGTATTATGCTGTTCCAGGTTTACCACATAGTCCACGCCGTCAATAATTTCCTGGTCAATTTCATCAAAGGTTTGTGGGGATGCTTTGCCGCTGATGTTCGCCGAAGTAGATACCAATGGCTTGCGTAACCGTTGTATCAATTGCTGACAGAAAGCATGTTTAGCTACGCGGATGCCTATTGTGCCATCTGCATTAATAAGCGCGGGAGAAACATTTTTTGCTCCCGACATTACCAGCGTAAGCGGATTTTCAGCATACTCAATCAGGTCGTAAGCGATAGAAGGCACTTCCTGCACATAGCTTTCCAGCTTATTTTCAGTATCCAATAGAATGATCATGCTTTTGGCCTCATCACGCTGTTTCAGGGCGAATATCTTTTTTATAGCTTCGGTGTTAGTCGCATCACAACCTATTCCCCAAATAGTATCGGTAGGATAGAGGATAATACCGCCATCCTGAATAATTTTTAAAGCTTTGGCAACTTCTTCCTTAATCATGTTGCAGAATGTTTTGGTATACAGACATTACCTGGTTCATCAATTTTTTGTCTTCAAAATTAGCGGAATATTCTTTGCCTCTGTCAATCATTTTCTGGCGAAGATGCTCATCGCTAAGCACCAGGTTTAATTTGGCCGCTAAAGCATTTGCATCATCCGGATCGACGTATAAGCTATCAGGGCCGCCTGCTTCTTCAAGACTTGAACCTGTTGCTGCGATAACAGGGGTGCCAGAGCAAAGCGCCTCAAGTACTGGAATTCCGAATCCCTCATACCGGGATGGATATACAAATACTCTGGCAAGCTGGTAAATAACCGGTAAATCGGCGAAAGTTACTGCGTTCAGAAATATCACCTCGTCCTTTAAGTTGAGATCGGCGATAGCTTGTTTTACCTGTCCTGCGTAGTCGGTTTCACGGCCCACTACCACAAGTTTAATCCGCCTGTTCAATCCCGGCATTGCCTGGATCATTTGAAGCAGATTTTTACGCTTTTCGATTGTGCCGACACTGAGGATAAATTCCGAAGGGAGGTTATATTTTTCCAAAACAGATCGCTTTTGGCTATCTGAAGCGATGGACTTAAAAGAATTGTCACACCCCTGGTAGATAACGGTGATATTATCAGCCGGAATATTTAACAACTCCACAAGGTCCTTTTTGGTTCGCTCGCTTATAGCGATGATCTTATCGGCGATGCGGCAGGCATATTTTACTTTAGCCCGGTATATGGCCCGGCTAACCGGGCCAAAATATTCAGGAAAACGCATAAAGATCAGATCGTGAATGGTCACTACCGATTTAATACCCCTTTTTGCTATTCCAGTTGGCAACTCGTGGCTAAGGCCATGATATAATTCAATATGATCCCGCTCCAGGCTGTTTGCAATCCCAAAGCTGCGCCACAACGAAGTAAAGGCTTTTCTTCTCGGCAGGACAGTAATGGCATTCTTTAAATCTCCAGGGAAATCAATCCTATTATCAGTGTCCACCTTGGGGGTATACAGATAATAGTTGTTTTCCGGGTAATTTAATGCCATAGAGCGAATGAGCCAGCGGCTATAATTGCCCAGCCCTGTCCGGTTCAAAAAGGCGCGCTTGGCATCATAACCTATCCGCATATTATAGTCATTGGTCTTTTAAACCGCCACATTATTGTCCCTCAGGGCATCATTCAATGAGGTCTTTTTATCGGTCGATTCTTTTCTTTTACCGATGATCAATGCACACGGTACCTGGAATTCACCTGCTGGGAATTTTTTGGTATAAGAGCCAGGGATAACTACTGATCTTTCAGGCACACGGCCTTTATATTCAATTTTATCTTCGTGAGTAACGTCAATAATTTTTGTTGACGCAGTAAGTACCACATTAGCGCCTAACACTACTTCCTTCTCCAAGTGCACACCTTCAACCACAATAGCACGTGAACCCAGGAAACAATTATCCTCAATAATAACCGGCGCAGCCTGAACTGGTTCCAAAACGCCGCCAATACCTACCCCGCCGCTTAAATGGCAGTGTTTACCAATCTGCGCACATGAACCTACTGTAGCCCAGGTATCCACCATAGTACCTTCATCAACATAAGCGCCGATATTTACATAAGATGGCATCAGGATCACACCCTTCGCGATGTGTGCACCATAACGTGCAATAGCATGCGGGACTACGCGGACACCGGTCTTTTTGTAATCAGTTTTAAGCTTCATTTTATCATGAAAAACAAATGGGCCGACTTCAATTTCTTCCATTTGCCTGATCGGGAAATAAAGGATCACAGCTTTCTTTACCCAGTCGTTCGTATGCCAGCGATGGCCTACTAACTCGGCAACACGCATTTCGCCTCTGTCCAATCGTTGTATAACTGTTTCAATGGCAGTGGTATAATCATGGTTTCCCAAAAGGGTTCTGTCTTCCCAGGCTTCTTCAATAAGTTTCTTTAGATTTTGCATTAGAGATATAAACTTTTGACAAATTAAAGGATTTTATAGGAGAAATGTTCACCTATAAGCAGAGTATCTTAAGCTGCAACAAACCATATATCTTTATGTTTAATTAACCCGGTCTTAACGAAGTTCTTACCTTTGCGTGATATTTGATAGAAGCGACTGCTCCTGAAGTTTAAAGAAATGCCTGAAAAAGAAAAATTACGGATCGATAAATATTTGTGGGCGATAAGGATATTCAAAACTCGTTCATTAGCCACCGAGGCTTGCAAAGCAGGTCGCGTGAAACTTGACGGACAGAATATTAAACCTGCTCATGAAGTGAAGGTTGGTGAGGTGTATCTTGTATCCAAAGGTCCGGAGCGCAAGATAATAAGGGTGCTTGGGCTATTAGAAAACCGGATGGATGCAAAGAGTGTCGCCGGTTTTTATGCTGACGAAACGCCTGTTGAAATGACCCATGGGTTCAAATCGATGTTTAACGCTCCTGTTTTAAAACGAGATAGGGGCACTGGTCGCCCAACCAAGCGCGACCGACGCGAAATTGACGATATGAAGGACAATTTCTTTGATGTCAAAGGGGATGAACAAGCCTAAAAAATGGCACCAATAATACAAAACCTTAATTGTGGCGAAAAAAATGCATCTTTGCAGCGTTTTTGAGACCCCTGAGTTACCGAATACCAATTTGAAAAACCGTATTGATTGACATTTTACAACATATCAAGTCAAGAAAAACTGCAAGGCTAAATGTTAGTTTCCTGTTTAATCCCTCAGCTTTTATTGTATGATCTACGGGATAATTGCAGTTCTTTTTTTTGCAGGCATGTTGCTATACTTTCCAATAGCAGATCATTATAATATTATCGATCATCCTAACGAGCGTAGTTCACACAGCGTTGTCACAATTCGCGGTGGTGGAGTAATATTCCTTTTTGCAGCTTTGGCTGCCGTGATCGTGCACCCTGCTTATTGGTTGCCTGTTGTATCGCTTTTTATGGTAGGGATCATCAGTTTTATTGATGACCGGATTACCTTATCAAGTAAAATAAGAATTTTGGTGCACCTGGTAGCCACAACTTTGTTTTTTATCTATCTGGACATTTTCTCGTTACCTGTTTATGAATCCCTCTTCCTGTATTTTGTGGTGATTGGCACAATCAATGCCTATAACTTTATGGATGGCATAAACGGCATAACAGGTTGTTACAGCCTTGTGGTATTGGCCGGACTACAATATGTTAACCTGAAGATAGGCTTTATAGAGAAAGATATGATCTGGCTGCCTATGATAGCCTGTGCAGTTTTCCTCTATTTCAATTTTCGTAAAAAGGCGAGGTGTTTTGCTGGTGACGTGGGTAGTATCACTATTGCCTTTTGGATCGTAATGCTATTAATAAAACTGATACTGGTGACAAATAATTGGTCATATATTTTATTCCTGTCGGTATATGGCACGGATTCGGTGTTGACAATAATGCACCGTATTTGGCTGAAGCAGAATGTATTTAAGCCACATCGGCTGCATCTGTATCAAATTATGGTTAATGAACGTAAAACGCCTCACCTGTGGATATCATTTAGTTATATGCTATTGCAGGGCGGGATAATATTTTTTATTGTAAATAATAGAAACTTTACAACTACCGGTTTATTTACGGTTATTCTGATACCCCTAATATTGATGTATATTATATTAAAAGTAGCGTTGATAAAAAAATAAGTATCTGATACTATGCTATTAAACCATAGGGTCTATTTTTTTGTCAGAAGAACTAAAACTTTTTGCCTTGTTTTTTTGTTTTGATGGTTGATGGGAGCTATAGGGTCATTTATGCAACAGAGTATTGTAACAACAATGTTTAACAATGCAGCAGAAAAACCGGGTTATTTTTAATAAAATTGCATTTTTATTTTACCCCTATTATGTTTCGACTGGTGCATTTTTTGCGTATTTGAAAAATATTGACTATAATTATATCATCTACTTATCTACAAACATCATTTTATGAAAAAATACCTACTCTTTTCTAAGGTCGTGCCGCGATGGTTAATTATGCTTGTTGATCTTGCGATTGTGGCCTGGTCTTTTTCCACTTCCTATTTTATTGTAGAACGATTCGAATTCATCAACATACTCCGCGGTAATTTCTTCATATATACAGGTTTATACAGTGCCCTGGCAGCTATCGTAATGTACGCGATGCGTATACATATCGGGCTGATCCGTTATTCCAACACGCGCGACATGCTGCGTATTTTCGGTTCAGCATTTATAGCAAGTTTGCTTTACCTTGTGGTTCTAAATGCCTGGGTGGTGCACTTGATCCATGTTGACCTGGTTACACTTAACCTGGTTCTGTTGATCAATTTCTCTGTATCCAGTACATTACTGATCCTATTGCGTACCACAGTAAAAAGTGTGTTCTTTTACCTTACGAATAACACTTCTGCCAAAAAGACGATAGTGTTGATCTACGGTTCTGATAATAATGCCGTATTGGTAAAACAGGCACTTGAAGCCAGTGCAAACACTAACTTCTGCGTGGTTGGTTTTGTGGATGATGGCAGTAAAAAGATTGACAAGGAAATTCAACAGGTGAGGGTTTATCATATTGAAAAACTCGGGAAGCTGAAGGAGAAATATAATGTAGATAAGCTCATCATCATGAACCATAATCTTGATGAGCAGACTAAGAAATCAGCTCTTGAAAACTGCCTGGCGTTAGGTATACAAGTTTTAACCGTACCACCGTCAGACCAATGGATATATGGTAAGCTTAATCCGCAACAGATCAAAGATCTTAAGATCGAGGATTTGCTGCAACGCAAGCCTATTAAAATTGATAATACACGCATTTCAGAAGACCTGAATGGTAAACGCGTTTTGGTTACAGGTGCAGCAGGTTCTATCGGTTCAGAAATTGTGAACCAGGTGTTGAGCTACAAGCCTGCAATGCTTATTTTGTGCGATCAGGCAGAATCGCCTTTGCACGAAATAAAACTGGAAGTAGAGGAGAAATTCCCGAACGTACCTACCACTATTTTCATAGCCGATATCAGGAACGTGCAGAGAATGCATAAGCT
>Ga0068855_100012725_pt1 | contig 10148 bp, 6 predicted proteins | sample KBSCornC52_FD_66592 | JGI IMG/M metagenome (GOLD analysis project Ga0068855, IMG submission 66592) | Corn rhizosphere microbial communities from Kellogg Biological Station, Michigan, USA - KBS Corn C5-2 | ecosystem: Host-associated > Plants > Roots > Rhizosphere > Soil ... | reverse complement strand
CTTTGCTGTCGATCTTACTGATGCCAGTTTCAAGTCGCGACATGGTTTTCTGAATGGATTCAACTGTTTCTGCAATTTTAGCCTTTGATAACTGGCTGGTGGCAACCTGCAAATTGCTGAAGGTGCTGTCGATCTTCGGACCATTTTTAGCAAAGTCGCCGGTGATGGTATTGAGGTTGTTGATAGATTTGGCGAGCATACCGGTTTCGGTATTAAGCAACAGTTCAAGTGAATGACTGGATGTTGCCAGGTTGGCAATAATACCCTGTAAATTGTTGCGGGTATTGGGGTCCAGAATGGTATTCATTTTCTGCAGCAGATCGTCCAGTGAAGCCAGTGTTTTGTTGATATTATTAATAGCGGGGTCGATGCTTTGCTGCAGCTTGTCGGTCAGTCCCAGTGACCGTTCGGTACGTATAGTATCACCTTCTTTAACGTAATCGGCGCCGCTGCCCATGTAAATATTTATCTGGGCGGTGCTTAATAATTCTGTGCTAAGGGTAGCAACCGAGTTACGAGGAATGTTAATATCTTTTGTAATGCTGAGGGTAACTATAATGCCACTCAGGTTTTTATCTTTTTCCTGCAGTTCGCTTACTTTACCTACCTGCAAACCATTGATAAAAACCGGGTTGGATACCTGTAATTTTTCAACATTTGGAAATACGGCATAAATTTTTTCACCGTGGGTACTGATTCCTTTTCCTTTCAAGTAATTAAATCCAAGTATTAACACCGTAATCGCCACAGCGGTTAGTGCGCCTACTTTTGTTTCATTAGATATTTTCATCTGAGTATGCTATGTTGTTTTCAATTGCCAATCAAAATCCTCACAAATTGGCATATTGGCAGCAAAAGTATAAAAAATTGAGCTACAAGGTACAAGATACAGGGCCCAAGGTTTCAAGATCTACGCACAAGGTTCAAGGTACAGATTACAAAGCAGATACATTTTTGTTCAGACAGCCTCATTGAACAGAGGGTTTTGTATCCTGGTTCCTATGTCCTGTACCTTATGCCTTTACTTTATGTTTTCCTTGTTCCTTTTGCCTTATTATTGACTGAACCCTGATTTTCGGTCTTGCGGTAGGCTTTAACGGCATTCACAATTTCAGTGGCCATTTGTTCCTGGCCCTTTTTACTGTTAAGAAAATCTTCGTCTGCACGGTGGGTAATATAACCGGTTTCAACCAGAATGCTGGGCATGGCTGTAGCCTGTAACACCCAGATGCCTTTTTCGTTGCGTTGTTTCACGCCGCGGTTTTGCCGGCCGTTTTTGGCCACTTCTTTCTGTACCAGCGACGCCAGCATCAGACTTTTATTAAAATAGCGCTGGGTCCACAAAAGCGATTTGGCTTTAAATTCAGGATCATCCATATCGGGCCCGCCAAATTCAGAACCTTTCAGTTCGCCGGCCATGCGCTCAGATACAAAATCGCCTTTTACTTTCTGCCGGTCGGCGGCCCAGATATATGTTTCTGTGCCCCGCGAGGGATTATCGGTGTAGGTTATATTATAATTACGTACCCGACGGGTATGTTTGATGCGTTTACGGCCCTTTTTGGTATAATATACTTCTGTTTTATAGCCCACAAATTTGGAATGTTTCATCTTGGGGGCGGCATTGGCGTGAATGGAGATAAACAGATCGCCCTTATGGGTATTGGCAAAATCGGCGCGGGCTTTAATGGCAGGGTAGGTGTCGCCTGTGCGGGTATATAGTATTTTAACGTCGGGAAATTCCTTTTCCATTTTTTTGCCCACTTTAAGGGCAATGGCCAGACAAACATTTTTTTCGAAAGAATAATCACCCCTGGCGCCACGGTCATGCCCGCCGTGTCCGGCATCGATAATAATGGTTTTGAGGCCCTGTTTTGTGGGCCTTGCGGGAGCCGTCCTGTACGATGAAACTGCTATGCAAACACCAGTGGCCACCAGGCCTAAGATTGTTTTTCGCAGCATGAGGGTCAGGGGTTAATTAGAAAATGTGCAAAGCGTCGCTTTATTTTGCCTGGGCGGGCGCTCCATTTCCTTCAAGGGTGGCTTTATATCTTTTTATAGCGTTAACAATAGCGGCGACTATTTCCTCCTGTCCTTTGTCACTATTGATGTATTGTTCTTCTTCGGTTTGGGTAATAAAGCCGGTTTCAACCAATATACTGGGCATCCCTGTTGCCTGGAGTACCCAAATACCTTTTTCATTACGTTGTTTTACTCCGCGGCTAAACCGGCCCTCTTTTACAAATTCATCTTCCACATTGCTGGCCAGGATCAGACTTTTTCCAAAATACTTTTTTTCGTACAGCTGAGCGCGGATCATGGCTTCGGGCGAGTTCAGGTCAAGGTCATTGGTACTGTCGGTTTCGTTTTCGCCCGATTCGCCTGAGGTTGACTGAACGGCTTCACTTTTATAACCGGTGCGATCGGCTGCCCATATATAGGTTTCTGTACCGTGTTCATTATTTTTTACCCAGTAGCTTTCGTAGATAGGCTCGCGCACGGTCTTCTTTCTTTTTTTCGATCCCCTGCCTACATAGACAGTACGTGTTTTATGACCTACTATCCGTTTGGCATACCAGCCGCCGGCCCTTTCGCCGTTGGCATTGCAGTGGATAGCGATAAAGAGGTCGCCATGGGCCTGATTGGCCATATCGGCCCTATACCTAAGGGCATCGTGAATATTGTTCAGTCCGCCGGGCAATTCATCGGTAGTACGCGTAAATATCAGCTTGCTGTCGGGCAACTCCTGGGCCAGCGCCTTACCGAGTTTTAATGAAATTGACAATGCAACATTGGCCTCGGTGGAAAACTGGCCACTTGCACCGTGATCGATACCTCCATGGCCCGGATCGATAATAATAGTACCAAGCACGGATTTCTGTTGCGCCCATACGACGTTACTCACAAAGAAGAATAAGCCTGCAACAAAAAAGTTTTTTACAATACGAAACAATTTTTTATTATCCATTTAGTGTTCAAGAATTTAGGAGACTTTAATCTTCACATATTCTTAATGCATTAATACCTATTTTTGCCACCACCTGCATTATGATGAACGGACGCAAAAATAATTTAAAAGATGGTTCGGCCCTGATTTTAGTTTTATGGCTTTTGCTATTAACGCCTGATCTGTGGGCTAATTATTTTACCCGATCCGTTTTTTGCAATTCCTTAACGGTAAATCAAAAGGGCGATACCAGTAAACCCGTATTGCGCAGGCGCGGTGTTGCTGATACCATACCTGTTAACCGCAGGCCCGATAGCCTTTCTTCCTTTCGCAAAACCGATACCATTCCTTCAAATGACAGCGTAATTAATAAAACTGATACATTTAATTTAAAAGTTTCCAAAGATTCGCTGGATGCACCCGTTGCCTATAAGGCATCTGACTCCATGGTGCTGAATGTGCCCGATAAAAAGATCACCCTGTACAGCAAAGGAAATATAAAGTACAAGGATATGGACCTGAGCGCCGACAGCATTGAAATAGACCAGGCTACGCAAATAGTTACCGCCACTTACCGCAAAGATTCGGCAGGTAATTATATCGGCCGCCCGGTGATGGTGCAGGCCGACAGCAAAATGAATTCGGATGTTATAAAATATAACTTCAAAACCCAGAGGGGTATTACCCAGAATACGATCAGCCAGCAGGGGGAATTATATGTGCAGGGCGAAAAAGTAAAGAAGATCACTGCCAACGATTATTTCGCTTATCGCGCCCAGTTCACCACCTGTAACCTCGATACGCCCCACTTTGCATTTCGTGCACAAAAACTGAAAATGGTAAGCCAGAAGCTGGCGATATCCGGGCCTATTCACCCTGAGTTTGAAGGTGTACCGGTACCTATTTATATACCTTTTGGTTTTTTCCCTTTATCGCAGGGCCGGCATTCGGGACTCTTGCCTCCGCAGTTTACTGCCAGTGAACAATTCGGTCTGGGCCTCGAAGGTTTGGGTTATTATAAGGTGCTGAACGATAATTTTGATGTAACGCTGCGCAGCAACCTCTATTCATACGGGGGATATTCGCTGTTTTTAACGCCCACGTACCGTGTGCGCTACCGGTATAATGGTACCATGAACCTGGTGTACCAGTCGAGCCGTATTTTAAGTAGTCAGGCCAAGCAGGAGTTTACCGATACAAAAACGTACAGCATTAACTGGAGCCATACGGTTGACAGCCGCGCCCGGCCGGGTACTTCGTTTTCGGCCAACGTAAACATTGCGTCCACTAAATTTAATCAGCTTGTACCAAATAATACATTTCTCAATTATCAGAATACACTCACTTCATCGATCTCATATTCCCATACATGGGGCAGCAAGTACAACCTTACTGCTACTGCCAACCATAGCCAGAATAACCTTAGCCGCATCATCAATTTAAACCTGCCAAACCTTTCATTTACGGCCAATACCATTTACCCGTTGATGCCGAAAGATTATGCAGGCCCGGCAAAATGGTATCATAAACTGGGTATCGGGTTGAACAGTAACGTGTCGAACCAGGCTACTTTTTATGAGCAGGATTTCAGTATGCGGCACATACTTGATACCATGCAGTGGGGCGCCCAGCACTCGATACCTATTCAGTTATCATTGCCACCATTGGGGCCTTTACAGATCTCTCCCGGTGTTAGCTACCAGGAAAAATGGTATTCGCAACGGATGACACGTTCGTGGAATGATGCTACCAATAAACTAGATACTTCTGTTTCCAAAGGATTTTATACGGCGCACGACATCTCATTCAGCATGGGTGTTAGCACCGCCTTATATGGTATGTTTGATAAGTTTGGTAAACACAGCCCGATTGTTGCCATCCGGCACGTAATTCGCCCCACCATTTCGGCGAACTATAAACCCGACCTGGCACATAATTACTTTTATTCCACACGTATAGACACCTTCAAGAATTACCATACGGCCAGGTTCTCTTATTACGACGGTAGTGTATTCGGAACCTTTTCTGAGGGAACCTTTGGCGGTATCAGTTTTGGTATTGATAATAATATTGAAGCCAAAGTGCGGTCGAAAAAAGATACAGCGAACGGCGGTATAAAAAAGATCCGCCTGATAGATGGTTTTGGTTTTACCAGCAGCTATAACTATCTGGCTGACTCCTTTAAACTGGCGCCGTTTAGTTTATATCTGCGCAGTACCCTTTTTGAAAAGATCAACATTACGGCAGGCGCCACCCTGGATCCGTATCAGGTAGATACCTTTGGATACCGCATCGATAAATATATGTGGCAGGGACGCAAATTGTCGCCTGCTGCCCTTGGCCGTATAACGAGTGGAAATATCGCCATTTCTACTTCTTTCCAGAGTAAAGCGGGCGACAAAGACAAAGCGAAAAAGAAGGAAGATGCCATGAAGGAAAACCAGCAGGTGATGACGCTTGAACAGGAGCAGGCCCAGTTGGCGTACATGCGATCGCGTCCTGCCGAGTTTGCCGATTTTAATGTTCCATGGTCGCTGAGTTTATCTTATTCAATGAGTTTCACGCGTAGCTTCAAACCCGATTATTCGGGATGGCAAACACAAACCTATTCGAACCTGAGCTGGAACGGCGATTTTAACATGACGCCCAAATGGAAGGTGGGTATGAATGGATATTACGATATTAAAGCATCGGCCATTCAAACCTTTACCATGTATATTTCCCGTGAAATGCACTGCTGGCAGCTGAGTATAAATGTAACACCGGTGGGTTTGTACCGTTCGTTCAATTTTACGATCAGTCCCAAGTCAGGTATTTTACGCGACCTGCGTATTAATCGTACCAGGTATTTTTATCAATAGTAAGTCATAGGTAATAAGTCATAAGTAATAAGTAATAAGTAATAGTCAGGAACGCGACTGCTTACTTACAACTTATTACCAGTCTTTTCAACGTAATAATCCCACATTAATTTATTTACTTTCTCTTTCAGCGACTGCGTGGTATCGCCGGGTTGAGGTGCTATGGGCGGCAGAAAATGAATTTCCATTTTGTGGGGCATGAGGAAAAAAGGTTTGCTGGCAGGCAATACCTTTCTGGTATTAAAAATAACTCCGGGAATGATGGCTTTGCGGGTATCCATACTTAAACGGAAAGCCCCATCGTGAAAAGATTTCAGCGGCTGATCGGTCAGGTTGCGGGTGCCTTCGGGGTAAATACACATATGCAAACCCATTTCAAGCACTCTACGCATTTGCAGGTAACTATCTTTACGGCTGGCTTCGCTTTTGCGGTCAACCAGCACCGAGCCGGTACGGTAGATCATACCGAAAATGGGAAGCTTCGCCATTTCAATTTTGGCAATGGTTTTATTACCGCCGGGAATAGCCGGGTAGGAGATGGGCACATCCATCAGTGAATTGTGATTACAAACCACGATGTAGGTTTCGCCCCGAGCAAAGTTTTTTCTTCCCCGCACAATTAACGGACAACCGATAACCGGCAGGTAAATGCCCATCCATACTCTGGCATAGGCTGCAAAACGCTTTGTTTTTTTCGGGTCACGTGCAGGATAGCTAAACAGCAAAAAAGGAACCAGCAGAATAAGCATGGTAGCAATAAACATAATAATGGCCCAGACTGCAAAAATACGCCCTGCGATTTCTTTGATGATTTTCATCTATAGTAGCTTGATGGCGTAAAGATACATATTTGAGTTGCCCTACACGATCCTGTTTTTTACATTCTGAAACTCTGTGTCCCTGTCTCTTTGTTTTTTGATAGTGGATTTGCCAAAATTATAGCTTAGTATAAATGCCAGGCTTCTTGTATCGTTATAATAGTTTTGCCTGAGGGTGAGATCATCTGCATGAACAATGTATACATCCTTATTGGTTTTGAGCAGATCTGTTGCAGATAATGTGAAACTAAAAGCACCCGCCGTTTTCCTTATTCTTATTTCAGTATCAAGTCTGTCGCCAACATGGGTATTCACAGTTGTAAAAGGCGACGTGTTATTGGCAATTACATTACAGGTGATGTGTTGTTTTTTTGAAATGGTAAAGGTTTGATTGGCCGACACACTTACAAAAAGCGATTTATTATCTATGGGAACTGCTGCGTAATTCCCTTTCGTCAATACGTATCCTGTTAAAGCAGTAACCGATAGTTGCCACCAGGGGTATGGCTGACTATAGTAAATAGCGGCGGCTGTATAGCTGTACTTATTGCTATAATTTGTTTTTTTATTGACAATAATATTGGCTGTGTCTTTATAGGGCACGGGGTAAAACTCATTCAGCGTTTGACCGGCTGCCAGCTGAAAGGTGTAGGTGGCTTTTTGGCCGTTGATGGTATGGCTCAGTTCTTCCCTGTAATATTTTGAAGGCTGCAAAAAGGGATTTCCTTCAAAATACGCTTTATCGGTAGTATAGGTCCTGAATGGATTAACATCCCAGTAGCTGGGTCGTGTTATGCGGCCTGTAACAGCCAATCCGTAACTCTTTTGCCTTGTGGGAGCGTATTTAAAAAAGGCGGTTGGAAATGCATTTACATAGATCCTGTTTACAACCCTTTCTCCTTCAAGATATCCTTTGGCAATGGTATTTTCAACGCGGGTGCCTAACTGGTACGACCACCTTGCATTTACCTTGTGGTTTAAAATAGCATAAGCCGCATTGATATTTTCATCGTATTTGAACAGGTTGCTTCTGTTTACATCTTTTACCCAGGTGTTATTGCCGGTATAGTTTTCAAACAGAAGGTCATTATCGATCTGTGAAAACGAAACTTTAGCGCCAAAGTCAAGAGAGATCTTTTTGTTCACCGGCCATTCAAAATCAATTTTTGCCGATTGGTTGCTTACCTGCTGGGGCGATGCGCTTCTGAAGTAGTCCTGAATGCGTATAGGTTTAAGGCTGCCAGCCTCGAGTGCATCGGTTCTGCTGATTGAATTATTACCTGATGTGTAATGCAGGGCGTCAAGATCCATGCTTAATTTTTTGCCTGTAGAATCAAGCCTGCCTTCGTAGTTTATATTGAGCGAATAGGTTTGTGAGTTTAATTTGTCTGTATTGTTTGAATAAGTAAGGGAATCGAAGCCTGGCCAGTGCTCGGTGCTCAGCGCATCGCGGTTTTTTTTGTTATTGTCGCCTGAATAATCAAACAGAAGGCCCACTATATGGTTTTTATTCAGCTGGTAGTCAATACCCACATTCGCTCCTGAAGAAAGGCTTCGGGTTAGGCCTGATGAGCTGATATGCCTGTTGGTGATAGAGCCACTGCCTGCCGGCGGAAAATCAATATTCTGATTCGATTCGGGGGCTCTTTGGCGGTTTACGAAATAAAAGTTCGAATAAACATCCCATTTGCCTTTGCGGCCATTTAAAAAAGCGCTTCCTGACTCGGAATTGACGGCTGTTCGTCTGGCAGTTAATGACACATTACCGTCGAGCCCTTCGTCTTTTTTCTTTTTTGTTATAATGTTCAGGATGCCGGCGCCTCCTTCAGCATCGTATTTGCTCGAAGGTGTTGTAATAACCTCAATGGCTTCGAGGTTATCTGCAGGAATGGCGCTTAAGTACGTTTTAAGCGCATTGCCCGAAAGCATTTTTCTTTTGTTATTGATATATACTATGGCTCCTGAAGTGCCGCTGATCTGAATGGTGCCGTCTGTAGAAGCGCTTACCAGTGGTGTTTTTTCAATTACATTCCATATGTTATTGCCAACTACCAGATCGGTTCCTGATACATTAAAGCGAAGCCGGTCGATCTCCATTTGAATAATTGGTTTTTTGCCAACTACTTCAACCTGTTTCAGGAGCTTACCTTTTTGGTTGATCAGTGTATCGTTGTGAATGGCTGACTTGCCGGGAACAGTTACCTGGGCCGAAGTAATTTGAAAAACGAGAACGAATAAGATGGTCAGGTAGTAAATGAGTTTCTTTCTGTAGTAGCCCTTATACATATTTTAATTTTTTATGTAATCTTCTTTAATAGCAATACGAACTTTTGCAGGTAAAAAAAACGGGGAAAAAACGGTTTATTATTGATGAATGAAAGGGTAGTTTGCTTTCTCATAGTAAAATTATACTTCACCAATTCTCTAAAACTACCGTTCATGGATATTATTGCAACCAACAATCTCGCAGTGACCACACCCAATGGTTATAGTGAGATCAATACACTTTTTGGCAATCCTGCCAATCACGATGGCACGCTTAACAAAGCCTGGGAAGCGGCTAACATTCTTGTAGCTGAACCGCCGGCCGGCTGGAAATTGTATTATCAGAATTCCCCCGGTTCCTTAATACCTGTACGCGGTATAGCCATGCACAGGTTGTTGAAAGATAGCTTTACGCAGGTTTTAACCGACATATGGGATTATGCGAAAAATCAGATTGGTAATAATGCGTCAGACGATCTGGTCCGTAACTGGCTTCATGATAAAAGGCTGGATCAAACCGGCGGAGGGTTTAATTACAGAAAAAGCAGCGGTAACAATACCGTACTTTCTTTACATGCTTATGGAATAGCTATTGACTGGGACCCTACTCACAATCCTCACCAGAAACCCCTGACCAAAACACTGCCCGACTGGTGGTTCGATATCTGGAGCACACATGGCTGGACAGACGGCAGGCATTTTAATACGCCCGATCCAATGCATGTTCAATTTGCTACAGGAGCTTAGAAACTCCGCAAAAACGCTTTTTATGTCGAAAACAAAGAAAATTCTATTACTAATACTGGTTATCGTTGCTTCAGCCTTTATGCACGGTTTTTATTATAACCATAATAATTCAGCAAATCGTTTGAACGCCATCAGAGACAGTATTTCAGGTTTAATTGATCGATCAGCAAAAGAATCGCCATCAGTGCATTCTGCCTATATTGAAAATTGTAAAACAGCACTGGCGGGAAATAAATATACAAATGAAAGTCAGGCATTAAAGAGCTGGTTTAATAATACATTCTTACTGAAATGGAAAACCGATAGTACTTTGAAACCGGTTCAAATTGAAGCATTCAAAAAAGAAAATCAAGATTATTTTAATAATTTGATTGGGTCAGAAGCCGTTAGGGGAGCCACTTTCAATGAAGGTGCGGGTTCTTTTGCCATGTTCGGGTTATTTGTATTGTTTCTTTTGCTGGCATTATTCAGTAACATTTTGCGTGATGTAGTAAGCGATCCTTTGTTAAA
>Ga0068855_100012723_pt1 | contig 10148 bp, 10 predicted proteins | sample KBSCornC52_FD_66592 | JGI IMG/M metagenome (GOLD analysis project Ga0068855, IMG submission 66592) | Corn rhizosphere microbial communities from Kellogg Biological Station, Michigan, USA - KBS Corn C5-2 | ecosystem: Host-associated > Plants > Roots > Rhizosphere > Soil ... | reverse complement strand
CGTGCGCGCGCACGTGCTGGGCGAGGCGCGGCGCCCGACGATGGCCAACCACACGGCGACGCACCTGCTGCACGCGGCGCTGCGCGAGGTGCTGGGCGACCACGTCACCCAGGCCGGCTCCTACGTGGGGCCAGACAAGCTGCGCTTCGACTTCCGCCATGACGCCCCGCTCACGCCGGCGCAGGTGCGGCAGGTGGAGGCGATCGTGAACCGCCACGTCTTCGAGAACCGGCCCGTGCACAGCTTCGTGACCGAGAAGGAGCACGCCCAGCAGCTTGGCGCCATGATGCTGTTCGGCGAGAAGTACGGCGACCAGGTGCGCGTGGTCGAGGTGCCGGACGTGTCACGCGAGCTGTGCGGTGGCACCCACGTCCGATCGACGGCCGAGATCGGCCCGTTCGTGATCCTGCGCGAGGCCAGCTCATCGCAGGGCGTGCGGCGGATCGAGGCGATCACGTCGCAGGCCGCGTTCGAGTACCTGCGCGACCGGGCCGACCAGCTGGACGAGGCCGAGCATGAGGCAGCCGGGCTGCGCGCGGAGCTCAGGAAGACGACCCGTGACGGCGGCGCACCGGCCTCCAGCGGCGGCAACGGCCGCGAGGCCGGCCTGGTCGAGTCAGCGTCCGAGCAGGATGGCGTCCGGTTCGTCGCGGCGGTGGTCGATGACATCGACGCCGACACGCTGCTGGCCATCTCTGACCGCGTGAAGGCGCGTCTCGCCCCGGCCGCGGTGGTGCTGGGTAGCTCGACCGAAGGCAAGGTGCATCTGGTGGTGGCGCTCGACCAGCCGGTCGTCGACCGCGGTCTCTCGGCGGTCGACCTGATCCGCGAGATCGCGCCGATCGTGGGCGGTGGCGGCGGCGGCCGTCCCACCATGGCCCGAGCCGGCGGCAAGGATCCGGGCCAGCTGGCGACCGCGATCGCGGCCGCAGAGACCGCGATCCGAGAGCGGCTCAGCTCACCCGGATGAAGGTGCTCGCGCTCGACTACGGCCGAGCCCGCACCGGCGTGGCGGTGAGTGACTCCACCGGCACGCTGGCGCGGCCGCTGACGGTGGTGCAGAAGGCCGGCACCGCGGCCGGCCTGCAGGCGCTGCTGGATCGGATCGCCGAGGAACGGCCGGAGCTGGTGGTGGTGGGCCTGCCGCTGACCCTGCGCGGGGAGCAGGGCGAGCAGGCGCGCGAGACGCTGGCGTTCGTCGAGCGCCTGCGGGGCCGCTGCCCGGTTCCCGTCGAGATCTACGACGAGCGATTCACCACGACGCTGGCTGGGCGCACCACCGGGTCGAAGCACGGAGACGATGCGCTGGCCGCCGCCCATCTGCTCGAGGGGTACCTGACACGGCTCGCCGGCTGATCGCACTGGCCGTCCTGGTGGCGGCCATCCTGATCGCTTACGAGGGAGTGCGCCGCGTGCTGCCCGACTCCTCGAAGCCGGCGGCGGACCCGCACGGTCCCATGATCGCGGTCGTGATCCCGAGCGGCACCGATGCCGGGGGCATCGGCAGCATCCTGCAGCAGGACGGCGTCGTCAGCGACGGCGGCCGCTTCCGGAACTACGCGAAGGAGCAGGGTCAGGGATCGTCGTTCAAGGCCGGCCGCTACCAGTTCCGGGCGGGCACCGACTACGACGTGATCATCCGCGCCCTGGACAACGGCGCCGTCCAGGTGCGGCTGAGCAAGCTGGTGGTGCCGGAGGGGTTCCGAAACAGCGAGATCGCAGCGCGGGTGCCGACGGTCGGCATCTCGACGGCTGCCTACAACCACGCGCTCGCCCGCGCCAGGCCGCCCGCCGGATTCGGGCACCCCCGCAGCATGGAGGGCTTCCTGTTCCCGGCCACGTACCCCGTGCGGCCGCACGAGCGCGCGGCCACGCTGATCGCCCAGCAGGAGGGCACCTTCCAGCAGGAGTTCTCGCAGGTGAACATGAGCTACGCGCGCTCGAAGAACCTGACCAACTACGACGTGCTCACGATCGCCTCGATGATCGAGCGGGAGGCACGGGTGGACAAGGACCGGGCGCTGATTGCGGCGGTCATCTACAACCGGCTGCACCTGGGGATGACGCTTGGCATCGACGCCACGCTGCTCTACGAGTACGGGTCGTGGACGCACCAGCTGACCGACAGCGAGCTGGTGGCCAACACGCCGTACAACACGCGCGTGCGGCACGGACTGCCGCCGACGCCGATCTGCAACCCGGGGCTGAAGTCGCTGCAGGCGGCCGCGCACCCCGCGCACGTCGACTACCTCTACTACGTCGCGAAGCCCGACGGCAGCCACTACTTCACCAACGACTACCAGGACTTCCTGAACCATGGCGGGTGAGCGACGGATCGGTGGCGGCACGCGACTGGCCGGCGTGATCGGGTGGCCGGTCGAGCACTCCCGCTCGCCGCAGATGCACAACGCGGCCTACGCCACGCTCGGCATGAACTGGGCCTACGTGGCGATGCCGGTCGAGCCGGCGCGGCTGGAACAGGCGCTGCGCGGTGCGGCGGCGCTGGGGTTCGCGGGACTGAACGTCACAATCCCCCACAAGCAGGCGACCGCGGCGATCTGCGACGAGCTGTCGCCCGAGGCGCGCCGGGCGGACTCGGCCAACACGGTGCTGATGCTGGACGGCGGGCGGCTGCGCGGCGAGACCACCGACGGCCAGGGCATGCTGGACGCGATCGGGGAGCTGCCCGGGCCGGGCGCGCTGGTGCTGGGCGCGGGCGGCGCGGCGCGGGCGGCGGTGGCAGCACTGGTTGACGCCGGTGTGGCGGTGACGGTATCGGCCCGGCGGCGGCACGCGGCCGAGCAGCTGGCACGGGAGCTGGGGGCGAGGGCGACCGACTGGCCGGTCCGCGACGCGCCGGAGCTGATCGTGAACGCGACACCTCTGGGGCAGGCCGGCGATGCGGCCGGGCTGCCGCTCGAGGCGGGGCTGCTGGACGGCCGCGTGGTGTGCGATCTGGCCTATCGCGGCGACGGCGCCGAGACCGGCCTGATCGCGGCCGCGCGGGAACGCGGCGCGCGTGGCGTGGACGGCCTCGAGGTGCTGGTGGGGCAGGGGGCGCTGGCTTTCCGGCTGTTCACGGGCGCGGAGCCGCCGATCGAGATCATGCGCGCGGCAGTGCGGAACGTCACGATCGCATAAGCTTGGCGCGTGATCGCGCTCGTGACCGGTGCTTCAGGGGGGATCGGACTGGAGCTGGCGCGGCTGTTCGCCGGCGATGGCCATGACCTCGTGCTGGTGGCCCGAGGCGGCGAGCGGCTGGCCGTGGTCGCCCGCGAGCTGGAGGAACGCTACCGGGTGGAGGTGCGGCCGATCCCGCGCGACCTGTCCAACCCGATCGCGCCGCTGTCGCTGTTCGACGAGTGCGGCGAGGTGGACTTCCTGGTCAACAACGCCGGGTTCGGGCACCGCGGGTCGTTCGCCGACGAGGATCCCGCCATCCTCAGCGAGATGCTGCAGGTGAACGTGGCGGCGTTGACGCAGCTGACGCGGATGTTCCTGCCGGCGATGGTCGACCGCGGCTCCGGCCGGATCCTAAACGTCGCGTCCACGGCCGCGTTCCAGCCCGGCCCGCTGATGGCCGTCTACTACGCCAGCAAGGCCTACGTCCTGTCGTTCTCCGAGGCGATCCGTGCGGAGCTGGACCAGACCGGCGTGTCGGTCACGACCCTGTGCCCGGGGCCGACCCGCACCGCCTTCGTCGACCGGGCCGAGGTGTCGCGCAACCGGTTCACGAGCTCGCGCGTGATGGAGCCGTTCGAGGTTGCCCGCGAAGGCTACGCCGGCATGATGGCGGGCCGGGCGGTGGTGATCCCCGGCAAGGTCAACCGCCTGGGCGCGGCCGGAGCGCGGCTGGCGCCGCGATCGCTGGCGGCCGGCATCGCCCGCCGCATCCACGAGGCCGACGAGCCGAGCTAGAACCCGATAAGGTGCCGCGACAGCGGCGGGCCCCAGAGCAGCGCGACCTCGGTGCCGAACGCCAGAAACGGCCCGAACGGAAACGTGGCCTTGCGGGCCTTGGCGCCGAGCCGCAGCAGCAGGTACGCCGACAGGGCGGTTGACGCGATGAAGCCGAACAGCAGCGCCACGTACGCGTAGCGTCCGGTGCCAAGGCCGATCATCAGCGCCATCTTGACGTCACCCAGGCCCATGCCCCGCGGCGAGATCAGCCAGGCCGTGCCCAGAAACACGAAACAGAGGATGCCGCTGATGGCGAACTCCGCGATGCGGTCGGGCTGCGCGATGCACGCCACCACGAACACCAGGACGGCGCCCGGGTAGTTGATCAGGTTGGGGATGATGCGGTGGTTGATGTCGATCACCGACGCGGGCACGATCAGCGCCGTCAGAAGCAACGCCGGCGCCAGCTGCGGCTCGATCCCGATCTGCCACGTCAGCGCCGCGAACAGGCCGGCCATAAGCCCTGCCATCAGCCAGCGGCGGCGCACCGAGGGGGGCGTACCCTCGCCCAGGGGAAATCGCTGGATCAGCCACTCGATCGGCCACCCGAGCGCGAAACCCACCATGGGGACTGCGAACTCCATTCGGTAGCTATCGGCCACGCCGGGCGCGGACTGTAGGCTGGCGCAGTGCCTGACGTGATCGTGATCGGCGGAGGGATCATCGGCGCCACAACCGCGTGGCAGCTGGCCGAGCGGGGGGCCGAGGTGCTGCTGCTGGAGCGCGGCCACCTGGCGTCGGGCGCCACCCGCCGCAGCCAGGGCCTGTTGCTCGAGCCCGAGGTCGATCCGATGCAGCCGCTGTTCGCGGAGTCCAACCGCCTCTACGATCACCTGGCCGAACGTGCCGGCCTCGACCTGGCGCTCGACCGGGAGCCGATCGGAACGCTGTTCCTGGCCACCAGCGAGGCCCAGCTGGAGCGCCTGGCCGAAAACGTGCCCGCCCAAGGCCGGTTGCTCGATCGAGACGCGGTGCTCGAGGCCGAGCCGGGCCTGGCTCCGACCGTGTCGGGCGGGCTGCTGCTGCCCGGCGGTCGCCGCACCGATCCGGCTGCGCTGACGGCGGCGGCCGCCGAGATGGCGAGGCAAGCCGGTGCCGAGATCCGCTGCCACGTCGACGTCAAGCGCGTCTCGCCGGGCGCGGCCGTCACGGACGGCGGGTTCGAGCGCGCCGGGACGGTCGTGCTCACCGCGGGCGCGTGGTCGCGGCGGCTTGCACACACGGCCGGCCACGAGCTGCTGATCCGGCCGGTGCGGGGCTGGCTGGCGGTGACCGCGCCGGTGCCGCCGCTACTCCGCCACATCGTGTACGAGGCCGGCTACGCCCTGGCCCGCGGGCCACAGCCCGGCGAGCCGGTGCTGATGAGCGACCTCGCCGACGGCGACGTGGCAGTCTTCGGCACGCGCTCCGCCACCGCCATGACAGCGCACCAGAACGCCGACGGCTCGATCATGGTCGGCGCCACACGCGCTCCTGCGCTTCGCGAGGGCGACGAGAGCGCCGGTGCGTTGCGCGATACCGCCGCGCGCGTCTGCCAGCTGCTGCCGGCCATGGCGTCGATCGAGGTGGAGACCACCTGGAGCGGGCTGCGCCCGTTCACGCCCGACGAGTTGCCGTACATCGGCCACCTGGAGGAGGGTCTGGCTGTGTGTGCGGGCCACTCGAGCGACGGCATCCTGGCGGGTGCCGGTTCCGGGCGTCTGGTGGCGGAGATGGTGCTCGCCACGGAGCCGTTCACCGATCCCGCGCCGTTCTCGCCCAGCCGGTCGCATGCCGACGGCGATTAGGAGGGCGGCGGCCGGCGACGCGGCGGCGGCCGCCGAGATCACGAGCGCGGCCTACCGCCCGTACATCGAGCGGATCGGCCGCGAGCCGGCCCCCATGGGCGCCGACTTCGATGCCCTGATCGGTGCCGGCGCAGTCTGGGTGGCCACCGAGGATGGCCGGGTGGTGGGCGTGCTCGTGCTGGAGTTGCAGGACACGGCGCTGCTCGAGAGCGTCGCCGTCGACCCGGCCCACCAGGGGCATGGGATCGGCCGATCGCTGATCGCCCATGCAGAGCAGGTCGCCCGCGACGCCGGGCTGAGCGCCGTCGACCTCTACACGAACGCGCACATGACCGAGAACTTGCGGCTGTATCCGTCGCTCGGATACGACCTCATCGATCGCCGGCGCGAGGACGGCTTCGACCGCGTGTTCTTCCGCAAGTCACTGGCGCCGGACGGGTAGGCTCTCGGCCCATGGAGCTCTCCTACGTCACAGCCGGCGAATCGCACGGGCCGGGGCTGACCGTCGTGGTCAGCGGCGTGCCGGCCGGTCTCGAGCTCGACCACGAGCTGATCCGTCGCGACCTTGCCCGGCGGCAGGCGGGCTATGGCCGCAGCCCACGCCAGAAGCTCGAGACCGACGACGTCGTGCCGAACGGCGGCCTGCGCCACGGGCGCACGCTGGGCAGCCCGATCGCATTCTTCATCGAGAACCGGGACCATAAGAACTGGACCGATCCGATGAACCCGTGGCCGGTGCCGGAGCAGGCGCTCGAGGCCTACGGCTGGCGCGGCAAGCCGATCCGGCTGCCGCGCCCCGGCCACGCCGACCTGTCGGGCGTGCTCAAGTACGGACACACCGACGTCCGTAACGTGCTGGAGCGAGCCAGCGCTCGCGAGACGGCCGCACGCGTCGCGGCGGGCGCGGTGGCCAAGGCCGTCTGCCGCTCGATCGGGATCGAGGTGCGATCACACGTGCTGCAGATCGGATCGGTGCGGGCGACGCCGCCGGCATGGCTGACCGCCGCCGACTTCGACCGCGCCGAGGCCAGCGAGGTGCGGTGCCTCGACCCCAGCGCCGAGCAGGCCATGATCGCCGAGATCGAGGCTGCCAAGAACGACCGCGACACGCTGGGAGGCGTCACCGAGGTGCGGGCGTTCGGGGTGCCGCCCGGGCTGGGCTCGCACGTGTCTGCCGGCCAGCGCCTGGACGGCCGCCTGGCGGGCGCGATGCTCTCGATCCAGTCGGCCAAGGGCGTCGAGATCGGCGACGCGATAGCGTCCAGCGGCCGCCGCGGATCGAGCGTCCACGACGAGATCCACCACGATGACGGTCGTGGGTTCTACCGCGAGACCGACCGGGCCGGCGGGCTCGAGGGTGGGATCACGAACGGTGCAGATCTGATCGTGCGCGTGATCTGGAAGCCGCTGCCCACCCTGATGCGACCGCTCGCAAGCGTCGAGCTGGGCAGCCATGAGCAGCAGGCCGCGCACGTCGAGCGCAGCGATGTCACGGTGCTGCCCGCGGCCGCGGTCGTGGCCGAGGCGGGGGTGGCATTCGAGCTCGCCCGGGCCGCGCTCGAGAAGTTCGGCGGCGACTCGATCGGGGATTTCGTGGCCGCTCACGCCGCCTACATGGCCCGCGTCGCGCAGGCATGATCCCCGGCCCCTACCGGAACATCGCCCTGATCGGGTTCATGGGCTCCGGGAAGTCGACGCTGGCCGGCCAGCTGGCGGAGCGGCTGGGGTGGGACGTGGCCGACAGCGACGCCGAGGTCGAGCGCGAGGCCGGAAAGCCGATCCCGCGGATCTTCCTGGAGGACGGCGAAGCCGCCTTCCGCGAGCTCGAGGAGCGGGCCGTGGCCCGCCTATCGGAGCGGATGGACGCCGTGATCGCGCTCGGCGGAGGCGCCATCACCTCGCCGGTCACGCGCGAGCGGCTGCGCGACGGCAGCTTCACGGTGCTGCTCGATGTGTCGGTGCAGACGGCCTGGCGGCGGATCGAGGCGGAGGCCGAAGACCGGCCGCTGGCCGTGGAAGCGCGCGGGTTCGCCGACCTCTATGAGCAGCGCCGGCCGCTCTACCACGCCGCCGCCGATGCGCTGGTCGACGCCGAGCAGTTGGAGGGCGGCGAGCCGCTGCTGGTACCGCTCAGCCGGCCGGCCGCGCTGGCCGAGCTGCCGCGGCTGGTGGGCGCGCGGCGCGCCGCCCTGATCGCAGACCGGGCGGTGCTGCGCCTGGTGGGTGCGCCGGTGGAGCCGCTGGTGACCGTGCGGTTGCCCGTGGGCGAGGCGGCCAAGACGGTGGCGGTGGCGCGCCAGGCCTGGACGCGGCTGGCCGACCTGGGTCTGGAGCGCGGTGATGTGGTGGTGGGCCTGGGCGGGGGCGCCGCGACCGACGCGGCCGGGTTCGTGGCCGCGACCTACCAGCGCGGCGTGCCGTGGATCGCGGCGCCGACCTCGCTGGTGGGGATGGTGGACGCTGCCATCGGTGGTAAGACCGGCATCGACCTGCCCGGTGCCAAGAACTACGTCGGCGCGTTTCACCCGGCCGAGTGGGTGGTGGCCGACCCGGGTCTGCTGGAGACGCTACCGGTGCGGGAGTGGGCCTGCGGCTTCGCCGAGGTGATCAAGACCGGCCTGCTGGCGGGCGGGCGGCTGTGGGAGATGGTGCAGGCGTGGCAGCCGGGGCGGGGATCAACCGAGCAGCGGCTGGAGCTGATCCGCCGTTGCGCCGCCTATAAGGCGCATGTGGTGGCGACCGATCCGCGCGAGCAGGGCATGCGCGCCGTGCTCAACCTGGGACACTCGATCGGCCACGCCATTGAGGCGGCGGCCGGGTTCACCGGCATCGCCCACGGCGAGGCGGTGGCCGTGGGGCTTTTGCCGGCGCTCTGGCTGTCGGAAAAGGTCGCCGGACTCGACCCCGCGGTGGAGGGCGACGTGCGAGCGCTGCTGCGGATGCACGAGCTGCCCACCGGATTTACCGGCGTCGATGCGGCGTCCGTGCGGGAGGCGCTTCGCCGCGACAAGAAGTCGGTCGAGGGCCGCGTCCGGTTCGTGCTGCTGGAGCGGGTCGGCAAACCGGTCTGGGGTGTGGACGTCGACGACGAGCTGATCGACCTCGCGATCGGGCGGGCGCTGGCGGGCTGAGCCCGACCGATCGCGAGCCTCCCGGCTACGAGAGCAGCACCACCGGCACCCGCACCTGATGCTGCGGCTTGCCGTTGCCGTCGGTGTCGTCATCGGAGACGACGATCGTTCCCAGCTGGTCACGTCCGGCCGGGAACGGCACCAGGATCGTGTATCCGCCGCGGCAGCCGGTGCCGCAACTGGCGGTGGTGTTGGCGCGCGCGATGGTGGTGCCGTTATGGTCGAGGATGCGGATGTGCAGGCTGCCCTCGAACACGGTGGCGTTACCGCTGACACGCACGCTGCCCGAGAGGGCCGTACCGATGGCCGGGTTCCAGACGGTGATCGGCGGCAGCAGGCCGGCGAAGCTGTCCTGGGTCATCGGCCGCGGCAGCCTCACGCCGGCCAGGCTGGACACGGCCCGTCCGTTCACCTGCAGGGCGACCCGGTCGATGGTCGGGAACTGCGCCAGCGTCCAGGTCAGCTGGGCGAGCCGCATGCGCACCTGGGCGGTCGTGCCCGCGGCCGCGAACTCGCGGCTGAGATCGACGGTGGCCGTGCCGTTCGCGACCGAGAGGCCGAGCAGGTCGGCCGATGCCGGCACCTGCGAACCGACGCCCGCGTCCGACTCGGACAGGTTCGGCCCGGCCAGCAGCGCCTGCATGGCGGCGCGTGCCGGTGCGGACGTCAGCGGCTGCTGTCGCTTCACCAGCCACAGCTTGCCGCTGCGCTGGAACCAGACCTTGTACACGCTGGTCTCGGCGGCCGTGGCGTGGGCGGAGCCGGCCGCCACGGCGATGGCTGCGGCCATCACGGCCAGCAGGGTGCGGAATCGCATTCGAAGTCCTTTCGTCGGGTTGCGCCCAGACTGCACGCGGTCCCCGTCAGCTGTCAGTCACGAGCCGTGCCGGGTCCGTCACAAACCCCTCCGGCCGGGCGTCGCGCGCGCGAGACACGGTGCCGCGGCCTTCCAGTACCCTTCGCGGCCATGCAGGTCACGGTCCTGAACGGCGTCAACCTGAACATGCTCGGTCGCCGTGACCCCGAGCAGTACGGCGACATGACGCTGCTGCAGCTGGAGACCCGGATCTACGAGTGGGCGCAGGAGCTGAACATGTCGGCCCGCTGCTCCCAGACCAACCACGAGGGCGCCTACGTGGACATGATCCACGAAGCCTGTTCGGGCGCCGACGCGCTCGTCGTCAACCCCGGCGCCTGGAGCCATTACAGCTACGCCATCCGCGATGCGCTCGAGATCTTCACGGGCCCGATCGTCGAGGTGCACCTCTCC
>Ga0068855_100012720_pt1 | contig 10149 bp, 8 predicted proteins | sample KBSCornC52_FD_66592 | JGI IMG/M metagenome (GOLD analysis project Ga0068855, IMG submission 66592) | Corn rhizosphere microbial communities from Kellogg Biological Station, Michigan, USA - KBS Corn C5-2 | ecosystem: Host-associated > Plants > Roots > Rhizosphere > Soil ... | reverse complement strand
ACCAGTTGCGCAAGCTGCCGTGTCGAGTTGGGTTAAAGGCGCAGCGATTACGCCGACGTCTACGACCGATTTTGCGAGCGCTAGCATGCAACAGTCGCTGCGCAATTTAAAAGCAACGGGAGCCAACTATGTTGCGCTTGTGGTGCCATACTACCAAAGCAACACGGGCTCGACCGACATCGCACCAGGTTGGAACACGCCAACCGATGCCGCACTTGGTAGTGCTATCGACTTTGCGCACTCCATTGGTCTGCAGGTAGCAGTTAAAGTGCACAACGAGGTGTATACCGGTGACTGGCGAGCGTACATTAACCCCGGCGACCGCAATACGTGGTTTGCAAACTATAACAACGAATTGGTGCACATCGGCCAAGTGGCCGCACAGCATCATGCCGAAATGTATATTTTAGGAACTGAGATGGTTTCGGTTGCTTCGGCACAGGTAAATAGCGATAATACGCAGCGCTGGCAAACAATCATTAGCAATGTCCGCAAAGTGTACAGCGGTTTGCTGAGTTACGATGCAAACTCGACCAACAACAATAATTCTCCGTTTGAGAACGAAAAAGCCTCAATAGGTTTTTGGGGTAGTTTGGACATGATTGGACTCTCGGCCTACTACAATTTAAACACCGGCTCCAACGACGTGCAGTCTTTGATGAACCAGTGGGACTTTTGGAATAAAAACGATTTGCAAAGTTTTGCGCAGCGCGTCGGCAAACCGATTTTCTTTGCCGAAATAGGTTACAAGAGCGTCAGTGGGGCGCATCAAGCGCCATGGGACTCTGGCCGCGGCGGCGGGTATGACCCCACCGAACAATCAAACGACTATCAGGCACTGATGCAGTACTGGAATAACTATTCCTACATGCAAGGCGTCTTGTGGTGGGACTGGAAAGTTGATCCAAACGGAGGCGGCAATGGCAACACCGACTACACCGTACAAAACAAACCTGCGCAGCAAGTATTAACTCAATGGTTTACTAATCCGCCCGGCAGCAACAGCGGTGGCGGCACTACGACCGGAGGAGGTACTACGAGCGGCAATCCAAGCTTTACTTCATCGGCAACCGCAAACCCTAACCAGCCTTCAGTTGGGATTGCTGATACGATCACTGCAAGTATTAAAAATTCGGGCGGGACGCTCACAAATGCCATTGTTGATATAGAAGTGTACGATGCAGGCAACAAACAAATCTTGCAAAAGTTTTATCAGGGTCAAACGTTACAAAGCGGACAAACGCAAACCTTTACTGCCAATTGGACACCAGGCGCGGCAGGGCAGTACCGCGTGACCGTCGGTATATTTAATTCTGACTGGACGCAGGCTTATACCTGGAACAGTAACGCACTCAACGTGAACGTGGGCGCGCAAACTTCAACTCCGCCTCCAAACAACAATCCTCCGTCAAATAATCCGCCGCCCACTAACAACCCGCCGCCGTCCGGCAATTTTACTACCAACGTGTGGTGGCCAAGCAATGGGGCGACAGTAACCGGCGTGCAGCCCTTTAAAGCAAATATACCGGGCCTCGACGTGTCGCAGTACGCGATGTATTGGCAAGTGGACGGCGGCCAACTAAACCAAATGAGCAATAGCGCCACTGACTACCCGCACAAAGAGGCCGGCGTAAACCTTTCGGGATGGAACTGGAGCAGCAATCATCAATACACGTTGACGTTCGTTAGCAAAAACGGTGCGGGAGCGGTTATATCGCAACAATCGGTCAAGATAACTGTGCAATAACCGGACTCGACTTACTTCGAGCATGCTACGATTAAGGCATGTTCTTTAGTTTGGACCTGGCAAACTTGGTGTTGTTTTGCGCTCAAGAATTGGGCGTTGCCATTGGCGTTGGCGCACAGACCGTCATGATGGTTGCCTACTTTCAGGCGATGCGCGACGGGTTGGTGGATGCAAAAGAGGCGCAGTTTTTGCGCGCTACAAGGCGCGTGTCTTTTTTTGCGCTCGCACTCATGGTCATATCGGGCCTGCTTATTACCGCTCTTCATATTATGCTGGGCGACGTGGTAACGATATTAGCGCCCGCGTATCTTTTTAAATGGCTACTTATCCTTTTGAGTATCATCATTACTGCGACGGCGGGCGCAATTCCTAAAAATATATTTGAAGCGCTTATCAGCGGCAATTGGTACGCGCTTTTTTTCGTCCACGTGCTAGCGCCTGTTATAAGTTGGACAAATCTTCTTGAGTGGTGGGCAGTGTGGCTCGTTGGATTTAACCTCTGCTGGTATGCCGCACCTTATTTTGCGCGCAAAGGCGCTGCTGCTGCCGTGTCCGTTCCAGGCGTCCCCGATCGCGTGACAGAAAAACAGCTTTCGGTAAAACCGCCTGAGCTGCCTAAACCCAAAGAGCAGAAAAAAGAAGAAAAAAAAGAGGAACAAAAGATTCATATTGAAGAGCGTCCGGTCGTACCAGTGCCAGCAAAACCTACACCGCAAGTCGCGCAGCCTACAGCAAACTCTCTGATCAAGCCTATTTTGCCGCAGACGCTTTCAATAACGCCTACCGACATACCAATGCCGGCAAACAAAGCAACCGACACGCCGTTTTTACCGAAGGTGCCACCACTGCAGCCGATCCCGACGCCGGCGGTTGATCCGGCGGCTCCTAAAGCGCCCGATGCCGCGCCGCAACTACAAAAGCCCGAAACATTGGCACCGCAAGATACGCTTGCGATTAATGTCATGCCAAAATCGCCCAATCAGGTGCAAAAGTAATATATGGGCTATTTTAGCAACCACCGCAAAAAGAAAATTGTCATCTTGATCGGCCACCCCGATACTGGCAAGACATTAAGCCGCGAGTTGGCCGAGGTGTACCGCGACGCGGCGCGCGGGGCAGGGCACGAAGTGCGTTTGTACAAGCTGGGTAGTTTGCAGTTCGATCCTATTTTGCACCAAGGTTACAAAGTTATCCAAGAATTGGAATCCGATCTTAAAGATTTGCAAGAGTCGCTTACGTGGTGCGACCATTTTGTGCTTGTGTACCCCAACTGGTGGAGCACGATGCCTGCACTTCTTAAAGGTCTGTTTGATCGTATGTGGCTGCCGGGATTTGCGTTTAATTATTATAAAGGCGGCTTGATGGGGCATTTTAAATTTTGGCAGCGACATATGCGCGGCAAAACCGCGCGCGTGTTCGTGCTGTCAGCGACGCACCCGCTTATCATTTGGCTTCTCTTTGGCGACTACACCAACGAAATAAAAATGGGCATTTTGTGGTTTGTCGGTTTTAAACCTAGAGTCTCGCACTTGGGCCCATCTGAAAATTCGCCACTGTGGCTTCTTAATATGTGGCGCCGTAAAGTACAAAAACTAGGCAAGTTGGCAGAGTAAAAAAAGCCGCCTTGCGGGCGGCTCAGCTAACTAGGTAGATGGTGGCAGCAAGCGCGGCTACAACCAGAACCACAATCATTGCAATTTTTTCAATTTTGTTCGGTTGATGTGCCTGAGCGAATGCACGGTCGATGTCTTCCAGTGTTGGCGGCCGGCCGTTTTGCGAAACAACGCCAAATCCTAATTCATCATCAGACATATCCTCTCCTCCTTGTATGCCGCAAGCGCGGCGTCCCTCCTGCCGTAAACATACCATCTGGGCTCTCTTTCTGGCCGCCTCTTCCTGGGCGTAGCGATATTCGCTCATGTAAATGCCTTCCATGTCGTCGGCCATTGCCATCTCCCAACTGATAAAGTTGCTACGTCTGCTGAGACAATATCACAAAAATGTTGTATATTCTAGCCACATGGCAGGACTTTCAATCGGCATCGTAGGCCTCCCTAATGTAGGGAAGTCGACCCTCTTTCAAGCGCTCACTAAAAAGAGCGTTTTAATTGCTAACTACCCGTTTGCAACCATTGACCCGTCAATTGGCGTAGTGGCTGTGCCCGACGAGCGCCGCGAAAAATTGGCAAAGTTTAGCAACTCAGCAAAAGACGTACCGGCCGCTGTTGAGTTTGTCGATATTGCAGGCCTTGTTAAGGGTGCCAGCGAAGGCGAAGGGTTGGGCAACCAATTTCTCTCGCATATCCGCGAGGTAGACGCCATCGCACATGTGGTACGGCTGTTTGATAACCCCAATATTACGCATGTGGATGCAGTTGTTGATCCGTTAAAAGATGTTGACACTATTAACCTTGAGTTAGTGCTTGCCGACCAAGAAACTGTCGAGAGGCGTTTAGGAAACATTGAACGTGACGTGCGCGCCGGTAAAAAAGAAGCAATTGTGGAGCAGGCAGCGCTCAGAAAAGCGCAGCTATTGCTTAATGATGGTAAATTTGCCAAAACTGGTGACTACGCCAAAGACGAGTCGTTTGCGATTAAGGGTATGCATCTTTTGACCATGAAGCCGATGCTCTATGTGCTGAACAAAGAAGCCGACGGCCATAATTTGGATGAGTTAAACGACGGTCGTTTTGAAAGACTGCAAGAATATTTTGCCGCACAAAATGCAAAGTACGTGCTTGTGGATGCCAATGTCGAAAACGAGCTCAGAGATTTGCATGAAGATGATAAAACAGGTTTTAGACAAGAGTACGGCGTGTTTGATAATGGTATCAACAGCCTCATCAAGGCCGGCTACGAACTTCTAGGCTTAATGAGTTACTTCACCACTGGCGAAGACGAAACGCGCGCATGGACAATTCCTGTCGGCTCGACCGCGCCCGAAGCCGGTGCTGCGATACATACCGATTTTTATTCTAAATTTATTCGCGCCGAAGTAATCGCCTGGGATAAACTGCTCGAAGCAGGTTCGCGTGCCAAGGCGCGCGAGCTCGGCACCATCCGCACCGAAGGGAAGGAATATATAGTAAAAGATGGCGAGGTTATCGAGTTTTTACATAGTTAAATTCTTTTACATATCCCATAAATAAAAACCCGCCTAAACTAAGGCGGGCTCTTTATTTTTTATTTTGACGATCGGTTTGTGCCGCGGGTGTGAAAGATAAGCACTCAGTGCGTCCCGCACACGTTTGTCACCGTGATTCCGGTACGCCATGAATCCGGCTTCAGTTATCGTCGCAACTGAAGGATCTGGCTCGTCCGCACTCTTCTTGTCCTTTATAGTCAGGATCATAACAATGAACCATATTTCGCTCTCTCTGCTGATCATGTACCACTCCTGTAGCTAAAATATCTATACCAGAAAAATAAAGAAAGTCAATAAATAAAGCTCCGTCTATATACCATATAATGATACTGTTAAAGAATTAGCAAGGTATACTTTTTATATGCATCCTAAAACAACACCGAAAGATTTCTTTTTGTGGGCCGGGGCCATGGTCAGCCTTTTTGGCAGCATTATCGCATTTGTAAGTTTGATGTTCGACTACATCAATTACGCATATCCTGACGTGCTCAACTATTATTCGTCCGATCCGTACCAGAACGGTGCATCGTACGAAATGGCATCGTTTGTTATTTTGGGCGCGCTGTGCCTTATTTTGCTACGCGTTATTCATCGCACAATCCAAAAAGACCGATCGCGCGCCGACATTTGGGTGCGCCGCTGGGCTCTGTTTCTAACGCTCTTTATTGCGGGTGCGGCTATCACGGTTGATTTGATAGTGCTTTTGACAAGCTTTTTAAATGGCGATGAACTCACCACTCGCTTTATCCTTAAAGTACTTATTGTGCTGTTTGTCGCAGCTGCGGGTTTTATGCACTTTTTGGCAGATCTCTGGGGCTACTGGGTTGAAAATCCAAAACTCTCGACGCGCGTAACGTGGGGCGTTGGCGCACTTGGCATTCTTACCATCGCTGCCGGTTTTCTTATTTTAGGTACGCCGCAGCATGCGCGCATGGTCCGCTTTGACCAGCAGAAAGTTTCAGACCTTGAGCAAATTCAGAGCCAAATCATTAGCTACTACCAGGCCAAGCAAGCATTGCCGACTAACCTGAGCGATCTCAACAATTCACTTTCGTATCAAACGATCCCGCTGGATCCGCAGTCGGGCACCGACTACGACTACCACGTCACGACACCGCCGCATTCATTTGAGCTATGTGCCAACTTTAACACCGCCGGCAACGTAGACCAGTACGGCGTCTACTCGGCTCCAGTCGGAGTAACTACGCACACTGCGGGCGGCAAGGACAACTGGGCGCACGCCGCGGGCAACTATTGTTTTGAAAGAACAATAGATCCGGATTTGTATCCGCCAACACCAAAGACTCTTCAATAACTGAAATCGGTGTGGTACTGTGTGTACTACATGCAGAAGTACGACCATAAAAAAGTCGAAGCTAAGTGGCAAAAAAAGTGGGAAGCTGGAGGAGCCTACCAAGCCAAAGATAATGCGCCCGACAAGTCGTACTTATTAATAGAGTTTCCGTACCCATCCGGCGACGGGCTCCACGTTGGACATATCCGCAGCTGGACCGCGCTTGATGTTGTTGCGCGCAAGCGCCGCGCCGAAGGAAAGAACGTTTTGTACCCCATAGGCTGGGATGCCTTTGGTTTGCCGGCCGAAAATTATGCAATAAGGACTGGTGTGCATCCAAAAATAACGACCAAGCAAAACACGGATAATTTTCGCCGCCAGATAAAAAATCTCGGTATCTCATTTGATTGGTCGCGCGAAATTAACACGACCGATCCGGCGTACTACAAATGGACTCAATGGATATTTTTGCAGATATACAAAAAAGGGCTGGCCTATAAATCGACAAGTTTGGTCAATTGGTGCCCCAAAGACAAAATAGTACTCGCCAATGAAGAAGTCGTTGACGGTAAATGCGAACGCTGCGGTACGCCGGTAGAAAAGCGCGAAAAGGAGCAGTGGATGCTTGCGATCACTAAATACGCGCAGCGTTTGTATGACGATTTGGATACGGTCGACTATATACCACCCGCCAAAGTCGGCCAACGTAACTGGATCGGCCCGTCGGAAGGCTCAGAAATTGATTTTGCCATGCTTGTAAATCAAACGAGTTCAGACAAAAAAATAAAAGTATTTACCACGCGCGCTGATACGCTTTTTGGCGCGACGTATATGGTACTGGCACCCGAACACCCGCTGGTGCCTGAGCTTGCTGAAAAATCTTCTAACAAGGAAGAGGTATTAAAGTATGCTGAAAGTGCAAAAAAGAAAAGCGAAATCGAGCGCTCTGCTGAGGGTAAAGAAAAGACCGGCGTCGAGTTAAAGGGTGTTAAGGCTATTAACCCGGCAACTAAAGAAGAAATACCTGTCTTTATAGCTGACTATGTCATAGGCAGCTATGGCACTGGTGCGATCATGGCGGTACCTGCGTACGATGACCGCGATCGGGAATTTGCAGAAAAATTTAACTTGCCAAGCAAAGAGGTTGAGTTGGTAGACAAAAAAGAAATTACTGAAAAGGTTGGCGGCAAAATGGTGACAACTTACAAGCTGCGCGATTGGGTATATGGCCGACAGCGCTACTGGGGCGAACCTATTCCAATGATTAAATGTGAAAAAGACGGCTGGGTCCCGGTGCCGGATGACCAGTTGCCGGTGTTACTGCCCGAAACGGATACTTTTTTGCCCGGCAAAGAAGGGGAGTCGCCGCTTGCTTCAATGGATGAATGGGTAAACACCGCGTGCCCAGCTTGCGGCGGACCTGCTAAACGCGAGACTGACGTGATGCCGCAGTGGGCGGGCAGTAGCTGGTATTACCTTCGTTACGCCGACGTGCATAATGACAAAGCATTTGCCTCAAAAGAGCTGCTTACCTATTGGACGCCGGTTGATTGGTACAACGGCGGCATGGAACACACCACGCTGCATCTTTTGTACTCGCGCTTTTGGCACAAAGTACTTTTTGATCTTGGTCTTGTTCCGACCAGTGAGCCCTATGCCAAGCGCACCAGCCATGGCCTTATTTTGGCCGAAGGAGGCGAAAAGATGAGTAAAAGTAAGGGTAATACCGTAAGTCCCGACCTTTTGGTGGAGCAATTTGGAGCAGACAGCTTGCGCCTCTATGAAATGTTTATAGGCCCGTTTGACCAACCAGTTGCGTGGAGCACCAACAGCATTTTGGGTGTGCGAAGATTTTTAGAAAAAGTATGGGCGCTTCAAGAAAAAGTAACCGACGCGGCAATGGATGCGCAGACTGAAACTCTTTTGCATCAGACTATTCAAAAAGTTACAGCTGATATCGAGGCATTAAAAATGAATACCGCGGTGTCGACATTGATGATCTATACAAATCATTTAGCAGATTTACGTGAAGTTCCAAAAGCAGCGTATGGTCCACTTATAAAGTTGTTGGCGCCGTTTGCGCCGCACGCCGCTTCAGAAGTTGCTGCCCTTGCAGGATATCCCGAAGGAGCTGTTGAGTCAGGGTGGCCGGCGTTCGACCCTGCAAAACTTAAGCAATCTACGGCCATGATTGCAGTGCAAATCAATGGTAAAGTGCGCGCCACGATCGAGCTGCCGGTAGATGCTTCAGAAGCTGATGCACTTTCTGCAGCGCGTTCTAGTGAAGTGGTGGCTAAGTGGTTAAGTGTGGGCAACGAAAAGCGGGCAATATATATCCCTGGCAAAGTTATCAATTTTGTTGTAGGGTAGATGCATCGTTCATTTGACCTGTTAATAACGTTGTGATATATTAGAACACATAAACATGGTACCGACAGCTGATAAGACAGGCTTTAAGCCCAAAGCGATCGTCCGCAAGCTTCTTACGTCACTTCCCGAGCGCTCTCGCACGGTACTGGAGGCGCGTTTTGGCCTCGCCGCAACTCCCGAACGCGTAACGCTTGAGTCTATTGGCAAAAAATACGGCATTACGCGCGAGCGCGTTCGTCAGATTGAAAACCATGCGCTTGCGGCACTCAAGAAATCGCCCGCTTACACTGATGCACAGGGTGCATTTGGAGAGCTTGAGCGCATAGTTGATTCGCTCGGCGGTATTGTTTGCGAAGACGACCTCCTTAACTTCATCACGAAGGACAAGCTGATGCAGAACAATATCTACTTTTTGCTCGTCCTTGGCGATCCGTTTAAATACCGCAAAGAGGACAACGAGGTAAACCGCTGCTGGTATGTTGATCCGCAGCTTGCAGGCAAAGTAGAGAAGGCGCTTAAAGATTTGTACGAAGGCCTTTCTGACGAAGATCTTATACCGGAAGGCGAAATGATCGACCGTTTCCTTAAGGAACTCCAAAATATCAATGACAAGCATCGCAACGACGAAGTTGTAAAGCGCTGGCTGCGCATTTCTAAAAAGGTGGGCAAAAATCCTTTGGGCGAGTGGGGCCAGGCGCACTCTCCGAATGTTAAGACCAAAGGCGTGCGCGACTACGCGTATTTGGCTGTTAAAAAACATGGCTCGCCACTGCACTTTAAAGAAGTCGCCAATTTAATAGAAAAAATGTTTGGCCGCGCAGCGCACGTGGCTACCACTCACAATGAACTTATTAAAGACGAGCGTTTTGTCTTGGTTGGCCGTGGCATGTACGCTCTAAAAGAGTGGGGCTACGCCCAGGGCGTCGTGCGCGACGTTATCCGCAATGTCTTGCGCGAGCAAGGCCCCATGACTAAAGACCAAATCGTTGAGAAGGTGTTGAAAGAGCGCCATGTGAAGCCGGGCACGGTGGTAGTAAACCTCCAAAACCAAAAATACTTCAAACGCGGTAAGGATGGAAAGTTTGTCCTCGTAAAATAAAGCCCCTCGCGGGGCTTTTTTCGTGATAAAATCACGCTATGCTTGGCAAGTTTTACGAAGGCTTTCGCAAGCGTATGTATACGTTTGGCTTGGAGACGTACTACGTCTTGTTAGTGCTCGCTTATTTTTTTATTGTTTGGATCCCGACACATGGCGCCGCAACGACCGCGATGTGGGGCTTTTTAGTTGCGTTTGCGCCGTTTGTATTGCCGATTATTTCATTTATTTTGCTGCGCAATTTTTGGCTCGACTATCGACGCCAAAAGGAGTATTGGTCGACGCCCTACACCGTGCTTGAAATCAGGCTGCCTGAAGAAATCACTCAAAGTCCCTATGCGGCAGAGTTGTTTTTTAGAGTGCTCTACCAAACTGGCGAAGAAGATACGGTTTTGCATGTGTATCGCGGCAAGACCAAACCTTGGTTTTCACTTGAAATAGCTTCGACTGAAGGCGTCGTAAAATTTTACGTGTGGACGCGCTCGCGCTATGCAGAA
>Ga0068855_100012718_pt1 | contig 10150 bp, 7 predicted proteins | sample KBSCornC52_FD_66592 | JGI IMG/M metagenome (GOLD analysis project Ga0068855, IMG submission 66592) | Corn rhizosphere microbial communities from Kellogg Biological Station, Michigan, USA - KBS Corn C5-2 | ecosystem: Host-associated > Plants > Roots > Rhizosphere > Soil ... | reverse complement strand
GGATCGTTTCCTCCTCGCCACCGATCATCATGCTGTAACCCTGGTCGAGCCCCCATATGCCACCACTGGTTCCCGAGTCGACGTAGTGGAGCTTGCGACTCGCGCACTGTTCGGCCCGCCGCAACGTGTCCTTGTAGTTGGAGTTGCCGCCGTCGATGAGTATGTCGCCGGGAGCGAGCAGGGGCAGCAATGCGTTGACGCTGTCGTCGGTGATGCGGCCGGCCGGCACCATCAGCCAGACGATACGCGGCGTGGCGAGCGCTCCGACCAGTGCGGTGAGCGATGCGACCGTCGCAACGTCGTTGCGTTCGCTGTTCTCGCGCGCGGCCGCGTCGGGATCGAAACCGGTGACCTTGTGTCCACCTCGGACCAGCCGTTGCGCCATGTTGGCGCCCATGCGCCCGAGACCCACCATGCCCAGTTCCATTCGACCTCCAGTGGCGGGACGATCACGCCGTGCGTGTCCTCGTGCGTCAGCGCACGTAAGTCGCCGCCAGCGTATTCAGGTGATAGCGCTCCGCATCGCGCAGGAACGGCGCGATCAGCATCATCACGCGGTGGATGCCGCGATTGAGGTCGGCCTCGCCGGCTTCGGCCTTGCCGCCGCGCACGGCGTCGAAGCTCATCCAGAACGTGGCGACGAGCAGGATGTTCTCGGCGAGTGCGTGGATCTCGTCGGCGCTCGCGCGCATGACGCCGGCACGCACGAGCCCGCGCAGCAGCTCGGTCGCGCTGGTCGACGCGCGGTTCATGATGCGCGCGAAACGCAGCTTCAGCTTGCGGTTGCGGGCGAGGATGTCGACGAGATCGCGGTACAGGAAGCGGTAGCCCCACAGCGATTCGAACACGAGGTGCAGCTGCAGCCAGATGTCCTCGAGGTTCGGTGCGCGCCCATCCGGCAGCAGCAGGGCGTCGCCGACGCTGGCCTCGTAGCGCGCGAACAGGTGTTCGACGATGTCGTCCTTGCTGCGGAAGTGGTAGTACAGGTTGCCCGGGCTGATGCCGAGTTCGTCCGCGATGTGGTTGGTCGTGACGTTCGGTTCGCCTTGCGCGTTGAACATCGCGAGGCTGGTTTCGAGGATGCGCTCGCGGGTCTGGCGTGCCATGGGGTATCGCGATAGGGCGCGAAATCACGCGCGGGTAGGAGCGCACCCTGTGCGCGACCGGCGTCCGGCGCCGGCGCTCGCCTGCAGGATGGCTCCTGCAGACCATGTGACGGAGCGGCTAGCCGCCGAGCTTCTTCACGAGGTCGACGTACTTCTGCTGAGCGTCTTCGGCCTTGGTGCCCTTGAGCTTGGCCCAGGCTTCGTATTTCGCGGTGCCGACGAAATCGAAGAAGCCCGGCTTCGGTCCCGACACGTCGCCGTCCGATCCCTGCTTGTACAACGCATACAGTTTCAGCAACGTGTCGTTGTCGGGTCGCTCGGGCAGTTTCTTGACGTCTTCGGCGGCTTTTTCGAAGCGGGCTTTGAGGTCGGCCATGGCGGTACCGGTGACTTCGCGTCGGGTGGATGCCGAGCTTACAACAGCGAACCCGCACGCGGTCAATCGGAACAGCGAACATTCGACTGGCCTCGCCATGTGCGGTCGCAGCGCGAACCGGCGTAGTCGTCGATCGGCGCTGTCGGAATGTTGCAGCCGCCGCGCACCTGCGTAGCCATCCGCGCTCGTGCGAGGCTATGCTTGGCCGACAATCGACGGGCGGGGAGCAGCGACGATGACCTATTTCGTTACCGGTGCGACGGGTTTCATCGGACGCCACCTGCTCGAACGGCTGCTCGAACGCAAGGGCACGATCCATTGCCTCGTACGCAAGGAGTCGCTCGCGAAGTTCAAGGCGCTGTGCGAGGAACTCGGCGCGGACGAGGACCGCCTCGTCGCGGTCGTCGGCGATCTCGCCAAGCCGAAGCTGGGCGTTGCGCCCGCGACGCAGAAAGCACTCGGCGGCAAGATCAAGCACGTCTTCCATCTCGCCGCGCTGTACGACCTCGCCGCCGACGAGGCGAGCCAGGTCACCGCGAACGTCGAAGGCACGCGCCACGCGCTCGAATTCGCCGACGCGATCAAGGCCGGCTGCTTCCATCACGTCAGCTCGATCGCCGCCGCGGGCCTCTACTCGGGCGTGTTCCGCGAGGACATGTTCGACGAAGCGGAGGAACTGGACCATCCGTACTTCCGCACCAAGCACGACTCCGAAGGCCTCGTGCGCAAGGAGTACCAGCGGCCGTACCGGATCTATCGGCCCGGCATCGTGATCGGCGATTCGCGCACGGGCGTCATCGACAAGATCGACGGCCCGTACTACTTCTTCCGCCTCATCAAGAAGATGCGCCAGACCCTGCCGCCGTGGATGCCGACCATCGGGCTCGAGGGCGGACGCATCAATCTCGTCCCGGTCGACTGGGTCGCCGCCGCACTCGACCACATCGCGCACAAGCCGGCGCTGGACGGGCACACGTTCCATCTCACCGATCCGGCGCCGCGCCGCATCGGCGAGGTGTTGAACCTGTTCGCGCGCGCTGGCCATGCACCACAGATGACGATGCGCCTGGATGCGCGCATGTTCGGCTTCATCCCCGGCGGCATCCGTGCCGCCATCGGCAGCCTGCCGCCCGTGAAGCGCGTCGTGAACGTGCTGCTGCGCGACCTCGGAATCCCGGCCTCGGTGATGAAGTTCATCAACTATCCGACACGCTTCGATTGCCGCGAGACCGAGCGCGCGCTCAAGGGCACGAAGATCAGGCTGCCGAACCTCGACGATTACGCCTGGCGCCTGTGGGACTACTGGGAACGCCACCTCGACCCGGACCTGTTCGTCGATCATTCGCTCGGCGGCAAGGTCAAGGGCAAGGTGGTGGTGATCACCGGTGGTTCGTCCGGCATCGGCAAGGCCGCGGCGCTGAAGGTCGCCGCGGCGGGCGCGAAGCTGGTCATCTGCGCGCGTGGCGCGGACGAACTGGCCGAGACGAAGAAGGAGATCGAGGCGGCAGGCGGCGTGTGCCACACCTACCAGGTCGACCTCGCCGACCTGGCCTCGTGCGACAGGTTCGTCGCCGACGTGCTGGCCGACCACAAGCATGTCGACATCCTCATCAACAATGCGGGCCGTTCGATCCGCCGCGCGATCAGCGCGAGCTTCGACCGCTTCCACGATTTCGAACGCACGATGCAGTTGAACTACTTCGGCGCGCTGCGGCTGATCATGGGCGTGCTGCCGGGCATGGCCGAGCGCCATCGCGGCCACATCATCAACATCTCCTCGATCGGCGTGCTGACGAACTCGCCGCGCTTCTCGGCTTATGTCGCCTCGAAGGCCGCGCTGGACGCATTCTCGCGCTGCGCGCAGGCGGAGTACTCGGACAATGGCGTCAGCTTCACCACGATCAACATGCCGCTGGTGAAGACGCCGATGATCGCGCCGACCAAGATGTACGAGTCGGTGCCGACGCTGTCGCCGGACGAGGCCGCCGACATCATCGTCGAGGCGATCGTCGAACGGCCGGTGCGCATCGCGACCCGCCTCGGCACGTTCGCGCAGGTGTTCTACGCGCTCGCGCCACGCGTGTACGAGATCGTCATGAACACCGCGTTCCGCCTGTTCCCCGATTCATCCGCGTCGAAAGGCATGAAGGGCAGGGCCGAGCTGGAGCAGCCGACCAGCGAACAGATCGCATTCGCCGCCCTCATGCGCGGAGTCCATTGGTAGAAAAGCGCGCTCATGCGATGCCCTCAGGCATCGCATGCGCTTTTCTGGCGAGCCATGGAAGGCGAGCGGGAGAGGGGCAGGGACGGCTACTTGCGAGACTCCTGTAACCCACGCATCGCATGCGCCGAGGTGTAGGAGCCCACCCTGTGGGCGACCGGCGACACCGCAATGATGCGGCGATTCGATCGCGCACAGGATGCGCTTCTACATGTGCATCATTCTGCGAACGGTTACTTCGCGGCGCGCTTCGCCGCCGGGCGCTTCGCCGCAGCCGGCTTCCCACCGAGGTTCTTCACTTCGCGCGAGAGGGCGTCGACGCGCGACGACAGTGCCTTGAGGTCGGCATTGCCGGGGATGCCGAGGCGGCCGAGCGCCTTCGAGACGCGGTCCTCGAACACTTTCTCGAGCTTGTCCCAGGTTTCCTGGCTGCGCTCGCGCACCTGGCCCAGCGTGCTCTCGACATTGCCGCGTGCTTCATTGACGCGGGCTTCGGTGAACTTGCGCGTCTTCGCATCCAGCGCGGTGCCTTCCTTGACCAGCGCTTCGAACAGCTTGCTGCCTTCTTCCTGCGCCTTCGCGAACGCGCCGAGGCCGGCGAGCCAGATCTGCTGGGCGGAATCCATCACCGTCTTGCTGATGCCGCGGGCGTCGCGCGTCGCGTCCGCTGCTGCTGCCTTGGTGCGTGCCTTGAGCTTGGGCTTGGCCATCGTCGAGTCCTCCACTGGATGCGGCATCCGCCGCGAGTGACCGCGATCATTTCGGCTTCGCCTAGAGCAGACACACTAGCGGGAATATCGTCGTGCAATGCACGCGTGCGATCCGTTGTGGACCCCGTCCATCCATGGACATGCCGGGAATTGCTCCTGCATTCCGACCCGCAGGGATGTGGGGAGTGTTCGCGGATGCCCGGAGCATCCGCGGACCCGCCATACCGTCCATCCATGGACATAAAAAAGGCCCGCTGAAGCGGGCCTTTCGCCGAGCCTGGAGCGCGCGTATCAAGCCGGGCGCGAGTTGCGCTGGCCACCACCACCGCCGCGTTGCGGCTTGCGGTTGCGCGCACCTGGATGAGCGCCGTTGCTGTTGGTGCTGTTGCCGGCGTGCGGGCGACGGGCATGGCGCTGCGGCGGACGCTGGTTCTGCACCGGACGCGAGCGCGCGGAGTCGTCCACGCGCAGCGGACGCGACGGCTCGAAGCCGGCAATCGCTTCGACCGCGATGTCCTGCTTGAGCAGGCGACGGATGTCGCGCAGCAGGCCGTCTTCTTCGTGCGAGACGAGCGAGATCGCGAGGCCTTCGGCGCCGGCGCGACCGGTACGGCCGATGCGGTGCACGTAGTCCTCGGCGACCATCGGCAGGTCGTAGTTGATGACCATCGGCAACTGGTCGATGTCGAGGCCACGCGCGGCGATGTCGGTCGCGACGAGCACGGCGACCTTGCCGCTCTTGAAGTCCTTCAGTGCGCGCGTGCGTTGCGCCTGGCTCTTGTTGCCATGGATCGCCGCGGCGCGCAGGCCGGCCTTGTCGAGCATCTGCGCGAGCTTGTCCGCGCCGTGCTTGGTGCGACCGAACACGAGCGTCTGGCGCGCGTCGTTCTGCAGCAGGTGGAGCAGGAGGTCGCGTTTGCGCGTGGCGTCGACCGGGTGCACGCGATGCGTGACGGTGGTGGCCACGCTGTTCGGCTTGGCGACCTGGATCTCGACCGGCGTGCGCATGAACTCGTTCGCGAGCGCCTTGATCTCCGGTGCGAAGGTGGCCGAGAACAGCCAGGTCACGCGGTTCTGCTTCGGCAGGTGGCCGAGGATGCGGCGGATCGACGGCAGGAAGCCCATGTCGAGCATGCGGTCGGCCTCGTCGAGGATCAGCACCTCGATATGCGACAGGTTCACGCTGCGCTGCTGGATGTGGTCGATCAGGCGGCCCGGCGTGGCGACGAGGATCTCGACGCCGCGACGCAGCGCTTCGACCTGCGGCTGCATGCCGACACCGCCGAAGATCGTGGTCGCGCGCACGCCGAGGTGCTTGCCGTATCCGCGCACGCTTTCGTGCACCTGTGCGGCGAGTTCGCGCGTCGGCGTCAGCACGAGCGCGCGCGGCGTCTTCGGCTGTGCCGGTTTGCGATCGCTGACGTAGATGCGGTCGAGCAAGGGCAGAGCGAACGCGGCGGTCTTGCCGGTGCCGGTCTGTGCACCGGCGAGCAGGTCCTTGCCTTCCAGCGCCGGCGGAATCGCGGCAGTCTGGATCGGGGTCGGATTCGTGTAGCCCTGTTCGGTCAGCGCGCGCAACAGCGCGGGCGCCAGGCCCAAGGATTCAAAAGACATTCGGGTAACTCCAGTTTTTGAGCGCCACGCGCAATCGCGGCTCCGACCATGAAGGTCGAAGTGCGGCCGTGCGGACGCAGAACCCCGATCCAAGGAGGATCAGGCGAACCCGGAGCGTTCCCAAAAACCGCGCTGCAGGGTCGAAAGTGGCGGATCGAAGGCCGAATGGCCCGCGATTCCGGAATGGTTGCGACGAAAGCCGATCGGCGCGGAGCGTGGATCGAAGCCGGGAGGCGGCGATCAGGGTCACGTTCCAGGAGGGAAAACCGCGTGGCGGCGCAACAAACACCGCGCACGATACACGAACGGTGCGCAACAAGCGACTGAATTCGTGAGGAAGTCCTGCGACGTTCAGGTGCGGTCCATCGTCGGGACCGAAATCGGAGGGCAGCCCACTCCGATCAGTCAGGATGCCCGCGCCGGTCGCCGGAACGTTGTTGTCGGCAATTCCTGCCGATCGCAGCGGGTGTCTACTGACCACTACCCCCATGCGCCAGCGAATACCCATGACCGATCGAAAACGACTGCATGCCCGGTACCGTTCCGTTCTCGCCGAAGGCGGGAGGTGCCTTGCCACCGGACTATTCGCCGGGGCGCTCGGCATCGCCAGCGCCGGCGAGGCGTCGCTGCAGCACGATATCGTCTTCGATCACCCGTCTCCGCTCGCGAGCAACGAAACCGTACTCGAACGCATGCTCAGTCCGTTGCTCGCGGGTGTGCTGCGCAGGCAACTGGCGCAGGCGCATGGATCGACCGAAACGCTTGCCGTCGACCTTGCGCAGGAGCGCTTCGAGCTGTTCGTGCCGAAAGGCGAGCCGCCGCCGGGTGGCTACGGCCTGCTCGTATTCGTGCCGCCGTGGGAATCGCAGGGCCTTCCACGCGAATGGCTGTCCGTGCTCGAGCGGTATCGCCTGATCGCGGTGACCGCCGAGCGTTCCGGCAACAGCCAGAACGTGCTCGGTCGCCGCGTCCCGCTGGCAGTGTCCGGCTACGAGAACGTGCGCCGCCGCTATCCGCTCGATCGCGGGCGTGTCTACATTGGCGGATTTTCCGGTGGCGCGCGCGTCGCCATGCGCATGGCGCTCGCGTTTCCGGATGTGTTTCGTGGCGCGTTGCTGAACGCGGGCAGCGATCCGTTCGGGACGCCGGAAGTGCCGTTGCCCGATGCCGCGCTGTTCGCCAGCTTCGAACAGGGGTCGCGCCTGGTCTATGTGACCGGCACGCGCGACGAGAGCGTGGCCGCCACCGACCGGCGCAGTCACGCATCCGCGAAAGACCTTTGCGTATCCAACCTCGTCGATTTGCCCATTCGCGGTGGCGGCCACGAGCCGGCCGATGCGCGCTCTTTCGAACACGCGTTGCGCGATCTCGACGCGCCGCGCGTCGAGATGCGCGATGCCGGTGCATGCCGCGCGCGGCGGGATGCCGACGTCGCGCACGCAATCTCTGCCGCGCGTTCCGCGATCGATGCGGGCGATCTGCGCGGGGCGGCACGCATGCTCGCCGAACTGGACGCGCGTTTCGGCGGCCTCGCGGCGCCGGCCAGCGTCGAACTCGCAGAGCGTCTGCGCGAGCGCGGTGTCGAAGTACTCGCGAAGCCCTGATCGCACGGCTACCGTTCCGCGTCGGCCTGCGCGATCATGCGCACATGAAACACGAACATCGACCGGCGCCGGTGGCGGCTGCCGTCCGCCTGGACATCTGGCTGTGGGCTGCGCGCTTCTTCAAGACCCGCTCGCTCGCCAAGCAGGCGATCGAAGGCGGCAAGATCGAACTTGGCGAAGGCACGGCGCGGCCCGCACGGGCCTTGCACGTCGGTGATCGCCTGCGCATCGCGCGCGGCGAGGAGCGCTACGAGGTCGACGTGATCGCATTGAGCGAAACGCGCGGACCGGCGAGCGTCGCGCAACGCCTGTATCGCGAAACCGAAGCGGGTCGTGCCGCGCGCGAAGCCGCTGCGGAACAGCGCCGGCTCACCGGTGCGGGTTATGCCAGGCCGCCGACCAAACCGGACAAGCGCGCACGCCGCCTGATCCGCGCGCTCGGTGACATCGAGATGTTGTAGGCGAACGCCGCACCGCCCCGCCACACATGCGCGAAGTCATTCCGCGAGTCGCTTGAGCCGATAGAGCGCATCAAGTGCTTCACGTGGAGACAGCGCATCGGGGTCGATTTCGCGCAGGGCATCCACGGCCTTCGAACGCACAGGTGCTTCGTTGAACAATCCGAGTTGCGGCGAGGCAGTCCTGTCGCGCGCCTGCGTCGTTGCATGGTGCGTCGAGCCCTGCTCGAGCGCGACCAGCGTGCGGCGGGCGTCGCCGATGACCGCCCTGGGCAGTCCGGCGAGCGCGGCGACCTGCAGGCCGAAGCTGCGGTTTGCCGGCCCGTCCTTGACCGCGTGCATGAAGACGAGCTGGTCGCCCCGTTCCTTGTCGTGGAACTCGACCGCGTCGAGATGCACATTCGCGATATCGTCGAATTCGCCGGCGAGCGCGGTCAGTTCGAAGTAGTGCGTCGCGAAGAGTGCGAACGCCCTGTTCACGGTCGCGAGGTGCACGGCGCAGGCGCGCGCCAGCGCGAGGCCGTCGTAGGTCGAGGTGCCGCGGCCGATTTCGTCCATCAGCACGAGGCTCGACGCGCTCGCGTTGTGAAGGATGTTCGCGGTTTCGCTCATCTCGACCATGAAAGTCGACTGGCCGCGCGCAAGATCGTCGCCGGCGCCGATGCGGGTGAAGATGCGGTCGATCGGCCCGATCGTCGCTGCATCGGCCGGCACGAAGCTGCCGATGTGGGCGAGCAGCACGATCAGCGCGGCCTGGCGCATGTAGGTCGACTTGCCGCCCATGTTCGGTCCGGTGATCACGAGCATGCGCCGGCCGTCGCGCAGGTCGAGGTCGTTCGGCTCGAACGGCTCGCTGCGCACCTGTTCGACCACCGGATGACGCCCGCGTACGACGTGGATGCCGGCTTCGTCGACGAGCGCAGGCCGGCTCCAGCGCAGCGCATCGGCGCGTTCGGCGAGGTTGGCGAGCACGTCGAGTTCGGCGATCGCGGCGGCGGCCGCCTGCAACGGCGCGAGGTGCGCGAGCAGGAAATCGAGCAGGCCGTCGTACAGCGCGCGCTCGCGCATCAGCGAACGCTCGCGCGCACTCAGTACCTTGTCCTCGAAGGCCTTGAGTTCCTCGGTGATGTAGCGCTCGGCGCCCTTGATCGTCTGCCGGCGCGTGTAGTGCACGGGGGCCTTGTCGGCCTGGCCCTTGCTGATCTCGATGTAGTAGCCGTGCACGCGGTTGTAGCCGACTTTCAGCGTCGGGATGCCACTCACCGCCTTCTCGCGCTCCTCGAGGTCGAGCAGGAACCGGTCGGCATTGGTCGCGAGCGCACGCAGTTCGTCGAGTTCGGCGTCGAAGCCTTCGCGCACGACGCCGCCGTCGCGCGCGAGCACGGGTGGCACCTCCACGACTGCCGCCGCGAGATAGGCGACGGTATCCGCGTGGTCGCCGATGCGATCGACGAGCTCGCGCAACAGCGGACTGTCGCAGCTCGCCAGCTCTTCGAGCATCCGCGGCGCCAACCCGAGGCCGTCGCGCAGGGTCGACAGGTCGCGTGGCCGTGCCGAGCGCAACGCAACGCGCGCGAGGATGCGTTCGAGGTCGCCGACACCGCGCAGGATCTCGCGCAGCGGTTCGAACCGACGCTGGTCGAGCAGCGCTTCAATCGCCTGTTGGCGATGTTGCAGCACGTCGCGTCGGCGCAGCGGGCGGTGCAGCCAGCGGCGCAGCAGGCGCGCGCCCATCGGCGTGATCGAGCCGTCGAGCACGCCGAGCAGGGTGAAGTCGCGGTTGCCGCTCGCGTGGGTGTCGAGTTCGAGGTTGCGCCGGGTCGCGGCATCCATCGCCACGGTTTCGTCGGCGTTCTCGACCGCGAGCCCGGCGAGGTGCGGCAGCGCGGACTTCTGCGTCTCCTCGACATAGCCGAGCAGGGCGCCGGCTGCGGCGACCGCGAGGGGACTGCCGTCGACACCGTAGCCGGACAGGTCGCGCGTGCCGAAGAAGCGTGCGAGCTCGCGCTGCGCGGTGGTCGCATCGAAGTGCCAGGGCGCGCGTTTGCGCAGGCCAGGCAG
>Ga0068855_100012716_pt1 | contig 10152 bp, 11 predicted proteins | sample KBSCornC52_FD_66592 | JGI IMG/M metagenome (GOLD analysis project Ga0068855, IMG submission 66592) | Corn rhizosphere microbial communities from Kellogg Biological Station, Michigan, USA - KBS Corn C5-2 | ecosystem: Host-associated > Plants > Roots > Rhizosphere > Soil ... | reverse complement strand
GCAGGTGCATGAGCCGCGCGGCGTCTCCCACGGCAGACGCTGCCCGCTGCATCGCGGCCGTCGGCTGCATCGGCGCGGCGCGGCCCGAGTACATCAGCCGCATCGCGCCCGCGTCGTCGATGCTGTCGCAGTTGAGCGCGACGCCGGACGCGAACGTCCAGTCGCGCGCCCACGCGCGCGCGCCGGCGAGACCGAGCTCCTCCGCGTCGGTGATCAGCACGCCGACGTTCGACGCAGCGGCGAGGAGCTCGGACGCGGCGAGGACCGCCGCCACCCCGGTCGCGTTGTCGAGTGCTCCCGGTCCACGAGTCCCGACGACGGATCCCATGACCGGCAATCCGCCGAGCCAGGCCGCGACGAGTGCCGCGGTCCACCACCCACCGACATCTCGCCGGGCGAGCGCAGCGCCGGCGGCAACCATCGAGGCGAGCACGGCCAGCGCGAGCACCACGATGCCGGCCGTGCGCCAGAGCGTCGACACAGGCTGCCACTTCGTGTCCAGGTGCGCCACGAGCCAGGTGCGAGGTGGCGATCCGCCGCGTGTGGCGACGAGGTTCGTTCCATTGCGCCGCGCAATGGAACGTGTGAGCACCCCATCCCCGGTGCACGCGCCGGCAAGCCAGGCGACCAACGCAACCGCGGCGGCCAGCGCGGCACCCGGCGCCCAATGCTCCGGCGCCGCCCGAAGGAGCCAGCAGGCCGTGATCCCCAGCGTCAGCAGCGCGCCCGCCACGGGCGTCGCCGCCGTTCCCGGAAAACGAGAATACTCGAATGATTGTTCGTTGACAGCAAAGCCCGCCCCGGCCAGCACAGCGGCGCAGTAGCTTCGCGCCCGGTCCGCGGCCGGCGAGCCGCTGGGCCTCGCGCCCTGCAGCGCCCGCCAGTGGTCGAGGCCAGCGGCGCCGGGACTCATCTCACGCCGTGAGTCCGGCCTCTTGCAGCAGCGCGTTCATCTCGCCGAGCGGCGCACCCTCGAGCGGCATGAGCGGGGGCCGCAGCGGCCCGCCCGTGAGCCCGACGGCATCGAGGGCTGCCTTCACTCCCGCGACGCCCATCTCGCCGACGATCGGCCCCGAGAGTCGGTCCAGGCGCGCCTGTGCGACGCCGCCGTCGGCGGCCGCCTTGCCTGTCGCAATGCGCATGACCTCGAGCGCCACGCGCGGCGCGAAGAGACTGACAGCGAGAATTCCACCCACGGCACCGCGCTCGAGCGCCCAGCTCCACAGCTTGGCGCTTCCGGTGAGCACGCCGAAGCTGTCCGACCTGGACTTCAGGAACCCAGCGAGCGCCTCCTGGCTGCCCGAGCTGTCCTTCATCCCGACGATGTTCGGATGCTGAGCCAGTTCGGCCACGAGCTCCGCGCTCAATCCGAAATGCATGTAGCGCGGAATGTTGTACAGCAACACAGGCAGCGGACTCTCGTCGGCGACCCGCGTGTAGTGCGCGCGCAGCGCCTCGACGGTCATCTGCGAGCCGTAATAGTGGGGCGCGACCACGAGCACCGCGTCGGCGCCGGCCGCCGCCGCATCGCGCGCGAGAAGCACGGAGGTTCGCGTAGCCTCCGCGCCCGCGCCCACCACGACCAGCTTCTCCGCGCCGATCGCGGACCGCGCCGTCTCCGCCAGGGAACGCCGTTCCTCGCGGTCGAGCAGCGCGGCTTCGCCCGTGGAGCCGGCGACCACGACGCCGTTCAGTCCCGCCGCGACGTGCGCCTTCAGATTCTTCTGAAAGGCTTCCAGATCCAGCGCGCCGTTCGACTCGGCGAACGGCGTCGTCACCGGCCCGAGCAGGCCGGTGACGCGCACAGGGGACGCCGTCGTCATTGACCCAGGAAGTCCAGGCCGCCCGTCTGAATGCCCTCCATGCCGGCCGCGGCGGGCTCCGCCTCGGCAGCGGGGGCAGCGGCTGCGGCCGAGTCGTCCGGCACCGCGGGCTCGTCGACGGGCGTCTGCGAGAACATGCGCATCTTGAGCTCGAAATCCGACGGGTTGCTCGCCGCGGCCTTGGCCGTGTCGAACGTGACTTCCTTGCTCGCCACCAGATCCGCCAGGCACTGGTCGAAGGTCTGCATCCCGTACTGCTCGCGGCCCTCGGCGATGAAATCGCGAATCTCGCCGATGCGCGTGCCCTCCAGGATGATGTCCTTGATCGCCGGCGTGTTGATCATCACCTCGGCGGCCACGGCGCGGCCCTTTCCGCTCGCGCGCGGCAACAGTCGCTGCGAGATGACCGCGTAGAGCGATTCCGCGAGACGGATGCGGATCACCTCCTGCTCCTCGGGCGGGAACATGGCCATGATGCGCAGAATCGTGCTCTGCGCGTCGGGCGTGTGGAGCGTGGACATCAGCAAGTGTCCGGTCTCCGCCGCCTTGATCGCGGTGTCCACCGTCTCGCCGTCGCGCATCTCGCCGATCATGATCACGTCGGGATCCTGACGCAGTGCCGCGCGCAATCCCATCTTGAAGTCGACAGTGTCCGAGCCGACTTCCCGCTGGGTGACGGACGATTTCGCGTCCTTGTGCAGGAACTCGATCGGATTCTCGAGCGTGAGAATGTGCCGCGCGTCGCGCTGGTTGATGTGGTTGATCAGCGCCGCCATGGTGCTGGACTTGCCCGAGCCGGTGACGCCGGTGACGAGGATCATTCCCCGCTCCGTCTCGGCCACCCGGGCCATCACGTTCGGCAGGCCGAGCTTCTGGAACGTGGGAATCTCCCAGGGAATGACGCGCATGATGATCGCGAAGCTGCCGCGCTGCTTCATGATGTTCACGCGGAAGCGGCCGATGCCGGCCGCCGCCCAGGAGCAGTCGTAGTCGAGCAGCTTGTCGATCCGCGCCTTGTCGTCCTCGTTGTTCATGAGGTGCAGCGCGATGGCGCGCGTCTGATCGGGCGTCAGCGTCTGCTTGGTCAGCGGCACCAGCGCGCCGTTGATTCGAGCGCGGAACACGTCGCCCGCCTTGATGTGCAGGTCCGACGCGCCGCGTTCGACCGCGGCCTTGATGATGTTTTCCATGAATCCAGTCGCGATGAGCCTGTGGCCGCGTCAGTAGCCCGCGGCCTTGTCCACGAGATTTCTCAACGGCCGCCCGTCGGCGTAGCGGCTCCAGTTGTCGAGGAACAGGTCGAGCTGCCTGGGCCAGAATCGTCCTGGCGACACAGGCGAGGTGTGAGGGGTGAGCAGCACTGATCGAAGCTGCCATAGCGCGCTTGTCGACGCCAGGGGCTCCTCGGCAAAGACGTCGAGAACCGCCCCGCGCAACCGGCCGGCGGCGAGTCGCGCGGCGAGCGCGTTCTCGTCGAGCAGCGCGCCGCGGGCGACGTTGACCACGATCGCTTCACGCGGCAGGAGATCGAGCCGCTCCGCCGAGAGCACCGTGTGCGTCGCGCTCGTGAGCGGCGCGGCCAGCACCACCACGTCGTGCCGCGCCAGCTCGACGTCGATCGCGTCGAGCCCGACCACGCGCTCGAATCCCGCCGGCGGGCCGAGCTCCACGCGCCGGCGTACGGCGGTGCACCGCGCGCCGAGCGCGGAGAGCCGCACCGCCGTCGCGCTCCCGATTCCGCCGGCTCCGACGATGAGCGCTCGCACGCTGTCCATCTCGCGCAGCGGCGCGTCGAGGGCCAAGAATTCCCACTTGTTCCACTCCGATCGACGCTGCTGATCGCCGGCGATGTCGAGGCCCCGAAGAAAATGCAGCACGCCGGCCACCACGTACTCGGCGATCGGGATCGCGTGCACGCCCGCCGAATTCGTGAACAGCACGTCGCTGTCGCGCAACGGACCCGCGAGCGCGCTGCCGACTCCCGCCGCGGCGGAATGCACCCAGCGGAGGCGGCGCGCTGCCTCGAAGAGCACCGCCGGCATGCCAAATCCAAAGTAGACCTCCGCGTCGGCTATCGCGGCCATCACCTCGTCGCTCGGCCGCGGCGGCCCGTCACCATCGGAGCTCGTTGGCGCGGCAACCACGTGCACACGCCAATCCGCGGGAGCAGCCGCGAGCAGCCGATCGCGCGCGTCGGCGGGGAGCGCCCAATTCCTCGAGCCCGCGGCCAGGTCCGCCACCAGCAGCCGCGTCGCCATCAGTCCGTCGTGATGCTCACGACGTCGGGTCGTTGGCGCAGCGCGTCCGTGAGCGCGTCGAACTGGCTGTTCGCGCCGATGAGCTCGAGCTCGAACGTACGGTCGGTGTCATGCTCGAACGTCCGGCGCGAGAAGACGTGTATGCCGTTCGCGCTGATGAGTGGTGCGATCGCGTCGAACGTCACGCCGGGCTGGACGCGCAGCGTCGCGTGCACGCGGCGGCGCTTGGCCAGCAACCGCCGCTCGATCGGCCGCAGCCCCACGAGGATGCCGACGATGAGCACCGTCGACCCGATCGCATCGACGTACTCTCCGGCGCCGACGGCGGATCCTACGGCGGCCACCACCCAGATCGTCGCCGCGGTCGTGAGTCCGACCACCGTGCCCTGCGAGTAAATGATGGCGCCCGCCCCGAGGAAACCGATGCCCGACACGATCTGGGCGGCGATGCGCGTCGTGTCGCCGTACGGATGTCCGTCGGGCGAAAACCCGATCTGCGCGACGGCGATCGAGATCTGCATGAACATCGCGGCGCCGACGCAGATGAGCATGTTGGTACGGAGGCCCGCGGGTTTTCCCGCCACCTCCCGTTCAAGGCCGATCGCGCCCCCCAGGACCGCCGCGAGCAGCAGGCGAACGAGCGTGACGAGGCGGAAGGCGGCGACGAATCCCGCGACGCTCGAGACGGCGGCGGCGCCTTCCGCTGGTGCGTGCATCATGACCGTCCCGTCATCGCGGGGCGGCCGGACCGCGGCTCAGCGCGCGTCGAGATCGCGCACGTCGTCGGCAGTGGTCTCCGGCGACGAATCGCCGTACGCCATGCTGCGGGCCTGTTCCTCGAGCTGCGCGATGGTCGCTTCATCCGGCTCGGTTGGAGTTGCAAAAGTTCGAAACACCGTACCGCCGCATTTGTCGCACAGCACCGCGTCAGGCACGACGCGATCGTAGAAGTGTTCGTTCCCGCAGGTGACGCAGACCAGGGTCACCACACCCTCCGGTCCATTTCCCCGCCCCTTTGCATTCGGCACGTGACGCTCGTCGTTGGAGATGCGCGTCAGCGTTGCAAGAGGCATGCGTTGCCCGGTCGAGTCTGCGGCGGGAGCGGCCTCGACCGGCACTTGAGTATCGCTTGCCCCGCATGGCTCCGCCAGCGCGGTCCGGCGCGCCGGCCCGTCAGCTCATTGGCTGTTGGAGCAGGGCCGATACGATCTCGAGTCCAACGAGGGACGCGGGAATGACCCAGCCCATCTCACGACGTCGAGATGCCTCTGGCAGCGAACGGCGGTAGGCCCACCAGCAGAGGAGCACCAGGGCGCATTCCATGAGCGCTTCGGGCCACGTGTGGGTGTAGAACATCAAGCCGACCATGGGGCCTCCCGACCACGTCGGTTTGATGCCGGTGATGAAGTCGGCGGCCCAGTGCGACAGATAGACGGCGCACACAGTGGCGGCGTCCGCCAGCGTGACGCCCGCGCCGCGCCGGAAGAGCCAGTACAGCAATCCGACGGCGAGCGCGCACGGGACGACGGACACGAGGGAGTGCGACAGGAACCTGTCGCGGTCGGTGACGACGGTCGATCCGCTCGAGAGCAGCCATTCGATCCAATCCGGAGCGAAGGCAATGGGCACGAGCAGAGCGAGCGAGATGCGTCGTCGCCTGGACTTGGCGAGCAGCGCGAGAGCTGCGTGGCCGGCGTACACGTCAGCGAGTGCGGCGCAGCAAGCGGTCGGTATATGCGAGGATGAACCAGGGCGCGACGAGCGCCAGGCCGAGAACGATCCAGCGGAGACGATCCGGCGACCCCATGGGAGCGATCGCCATCATCGGCGATCTCCCGCGACGCTCAGCACGGCCGCGTGCGACTCTGCTTCTGCGCGCAGTCTTCGCACAGCGTGGCGCTCGCTTCGAGGCGCGATCCGCACGCGGCGCACAAGCTGATCACCCGGACCCCGTGCGCGCTCACCTCGCGGATGATCGGCGGCTGAAAGGGCAGCAGGATCGGCATGCCGCTCACGAACGTGGGCCGGCGGTTCTGCCGGGCGGTCCGCCACAGTTTGAGGCGGGCGAAGAGAACGCGAAGCGACTGCATGGGCTGAGGGATTCGGGCCGCGCCGTGCCATGAGAGCCTCGCGCCGCGCGCGGACACCGCGGCGCCGGGACCGCCCATCCAAAAAGCACGTCCCATGCCCGCCCAGGATCGGCCTCACGGCGCGGCGGGTTGCGGCGAAAACCCCATCCGGTCGCGGACCTCCGCGACAGTCTCGCGGGCGATGGCGCGGCAGCGCGCGGCGCCCGCGGCGAGCGCGTCGTGCACACGCTCCGGCGCCGCCGTGAACTCCTCAGCCCGGCGGCGAATGGGCGTCAGCTCGCGGTCCATCGACTCCAGGAGCACACGTTTGCAGTCGATGCATCCCCACCCGGCTGTGCGGCACTGCTGCGCGACATGCTGGACTGTCGCGGGCTCGCTGAACGCCTCGTGCAGATGATAGATGTTGCAAACTTCTGGCGTTCCGGGGTCGGTCCGGCGAATCCGCTTGGGATCGGTGACCGCCGGCCGCAGCTTGGCCCAGATGGAGTCGCGGGACTCCAGCATCCCGATCGTGTTGCCCATCGACTTGGACATCTTGGACTGGCCGTCGAGACCCATGATGCGCCGCGTCGGCGTGAGCAGGGGCTTGGGCTCCGGGAAATAGGCGTCGTGCTCCGCGGAGCCGTCCTCGAGACGCACCCCCGTTGGCTTCGCGAATTGCGCGTTCCACCGCCGAGCGATCACGCGGGAGAGCTCCAGGTGCTGCACCTGATCTTCGCCAACGGGAACCAGGTCCGCTCTGTAGATCAGGATGTCCGCCGCCTGCAATACCGGATAGCTGAAAATGCCCGCGAGCACGCTCTCCTGGCGCGAAGATTTTTCCTTGAACTGCGTCTGGCGCTCGAGCTCTCCAAAGGGCGTGACCGTGGTCAGGAGCCAGGTCAGCTCGGTATGTTCCGGCACGTCGGATTGGACCATGAGCGTCGCACGCTCGGGATCGATTCCGGCGGCGAGGATCGAGGTCGCCATCTCCAACCGGCGGCGGCGAAGCTGCTCCGGATCCTGCGGCAGCGTGATGGCGTGGTAGTCGACGATGCTGAAGATGGAATCGAACTGATGCTGCAGCGCCGCCCAGTTTTTCAGCGCGCCCAGGTAGTTGCCTATGTGCGGTTCACCCGATGGTTGAATGCCGCTGAAAATCCGTGACATGCGTGCAAACTATGAGTGACGAGGCGCCGGAACAACACGCGATGGACGCGCGCGCGCAGCGCGCGTTGCTGGCGACGTGCGTCGCCGCCGCGGCCAAGGCGGGAGAGACCATCCGTGCCATGTCCGCCGACCGCTCCGCCATCCGGTGGGAGAACAAGGCGCGCGCGGATTTCGTGAGCGACGTCGATCGGTCCGCGGAGCGCGCGATCGCGGCGTTGATCGCCGAGCGCCATCCCGACGCCCGCGTGCTCGGCGAGGAGCTCTCGCCGACCATGCGCGATCGCGCGGGGCTCGTGTTCGTGGTGGATCCGCTCGATGGAACGACGAATTTTCTGCACGATTTTCCCTGGTACGCCGTGTCGATCGCGGCGCTGGTCGACGACGTCCTGGAAGCCGGCGCGGTGCTCAACGTCCCCACCGGCGAGTTGTTCACCGCCACGCGAGGCGGCGGGGCGCGCCGGAACGGCCAGCCGATTTCGGTGTCCACCAACGCGGATCCACTCCGGTCGCTCGTGGGCACGGGCTTTCCCTTCAAGGTCGAGGGCGAGGCCGACCGCTACCTGCGCGCGTTTCCGGAGATCATGGCGGGAACCGCTGGTATTCGACGGCCCGGCGCCGCCGCGCTCGACCTTGCCGACGTGGCGTGCGGCCGGTTCGAGGGATTCTGGGAGCTGTCGCTCGCGCCCTGGGACGTGGCGGCGGGGATCTTGTTGATTCGGGAGGCCGGCGGCATCGTGTCGGATCTCGCCGGCGCCGAAGCGCGTGTGCAGCAGGGCGGCTTCATCGCCGGCAATGCGGCGATGCACGGCTGGCTGCTGAACATCCTTTCACGATCGCATACGACATGAAATTGATCGAGTGCGTCCCCAATTTCTCGGAAGGACGGCGACCCGAGGTGGTGGCGGCGATTCGTGACGCCATCGCCGCGGTCGACGGCGTCGCGATCCTGGACGTCTCGTCCGACGCCTCGCACAACAGGACGGTCATCACCTTCGTGGCGCCGATCGAGCGCGCAGTGGATGCCGCGTTCGCCGGCATGGCCGCCGCGCGCGATCGCATCGACCTCACGCACCATACAGGCGAGCACCCGCGGATGGGCGCGACGGACGTCGTGCCGTTCGTGCCCCTCGAGGGCGCGAGCATGGAGGATTGCGTCGGGCTCGCGCGACAGCTCGGCGAGCGCGTGGGGCGCGAGCTCCAGATCCCCGTGTTCCTGTACGAGCGAGCCGCGACGCGGCCGGACCGCGAGAATCTCGCCGATGTGCGGCGCGGCGAGTTCGAGGGGCTGCGCGGCGACATCGGCAAGACGCCCGCGCGGACGCCGGATTTCGGCCCGAGCGCCGTGCACGCGACCGCCGGCGCGACGGCGATCGGCGCGCGTCCGTTTCTCGTCGCGTATAACGTCTACCTCGGACCGGCGGCGAACGTGCCGGTGGCCAAGGAAGTGGCCAAGGCGGTCCGAGGCTCCTCGGGCGGGCTTCGATACGTGAAGGGACTCGGCCTCGAGGTCGACGCGCAAGCGCAGGTGTCGATGAACCTCGTGGACACCGAGCGTACGCCATTGCACCGCGCATTCGACCTGGTGAAGCTGGAGGCCGAGGCGCGGGGTGTGAGTCCCACGTGGAGCGAGATCGTGGGCCTGGTGCCGGAGCGCGTGTTGTTCGATGCGGCCGCGCGTCACATCCAGCTCAAGAATTTCTCCACCGACATGGTGCTCGAGCGTCGCGTGCGCGACGCGGTGTCCGGCGGTCAGTCATTGAGCGGCTTCGTGGCATCGGTGGCGGCGAACACGCCGGCGCCCGGAGGCGGTAGCGTCTCGGCGCACGCGGGGGCGCTCGCCGCGGCGCTCGCGCAGATGGTCGCGGGATTGACCATCGGCAAGAAGAAGTACGCGGCTGTCGACGGCGAGATGAAAGACGTCGCCCTGCGCGCGGCGGAGCTCGTCAATCAGCTCTCGGCGCTCGTGGCGCGCGACGCGGATTCGTTCACCGCCGTGGCGGCGGCGTACAAGCTGCCGGCGGACACCGGCGAACAGAAAGCGGCAAAGACGCGCGCTGTCGACGAGGCGTTGCTCGGTGCGGCGGCCGTTCCACTGGAGACGGCAAAGGCGTGCGCGGCCGTCGCCGAGCTGGCGGCGGGTGTCGCGGGGCGTGGGAATCAGAATGCGATCTCCGACGCCGGCGTGGCAGCGCTGCTCGCGGAGGCCGGGTGTCGCGGGGCCATCTACAACGTGCGCATCAACGTTTCGTCGTTGAGCGACAAGAGCACCGGGGCGGGTCTGCTCGCGGAGGCGCGACAGGTGCTCGCGCAGGCGCAGGCAAGCGCGCGCCGGGCGCAGGAGCTCGTCGAGGCGGCGATCGGCTGATTCAACGGGGGAAAATCAAAGGGTCAGAGCATCTTGATCGGAACGATCAAGTGCTCTGACCCTTTGATTTTTGGTTCTTTGATTTGTTGAGTTTTCTTACGGCACGACCTCAGGCGCTTTGGTCGGCGCGTAGATCCCGTTGAACAGGAACTTGAACGTGCCGTGCGGCTGGCCGCGGAAGGTGATCTCCGGGCCGTACAGGTACACGTGTCCCTTGCCGACCTCGGCTTCCACCGCGGTGGTCCCGCCATCGAGATAATTCTGTCCCCACGCCCAGCCGCTGCGCAGCGGCGACGTCGTGTCGAACCACGCGATCGGATGTACGCCGCGAAGCGCCGCATCGGGGCCGAGCCGGAAGACGGGACTCTGGTTGAAGAACACGTCCGTGTGCGCGGACATACCCGCGGCCGCGGGCTGCGTCGTGTCGACGGCGACGCTGAGCACCGAGCCGGGCACGTAGTACTGCT
>Ga0068855_100012715_pt1 | contig 10152 bp, 6 predicted proteins | sample KBSCornC52_FD_66592 | JGI IMG/M metagenome (GOLD analysis project Ga0068855, IMG submission 66592) | Corn rhizosphere microbial communities from Kellogg Biological Station, Michigan, USA - KBS Corn C5-2 | ecosystem: Host-associated > Plants > Roots > Rhizosphere > Soil ... | reverse complement strand
TGTACCTGGCTCAATATCTGTCGCGGATGAATTTGAATGAGCGCGCCTTGCAGTTGTACCGACAGGCGGGCGAACTCGATCCCAATGCTCCTGAGCCGTTCGTGAACGGTTTGCGGCTGGCCCAGCGGCTCGAAGATCTCGAGGCGCTTGAGTGGTCCACGGTCGGCATTCTCAGCCAAGCCTGGTCCAAGAAGCAGCTCGATATCTGGCAAGAGGCGTTCCGCACCGCCGAATCGACGCTCGACCGCTTGCGCAGCGAAGGCCGCAAAGCCGAAGCTAATGCGTATCAAGCGGCTCTCGATCAGGCGATGGTGCGCGATTGCGTGGTCATCGTCTCGTGGACGGGCGACGCCGACGTCGACATGTTCGTGGAGGAGCCGACCGGCACGATCTGCTCGTTCCGCACGCCGCGCACGACCGCCGGCGGCATGATGCTGGGCGACGTGGCCTCGCACGCAGGACGCAAGTCGGAAACCGCCTCGGAAGTGTATGTCTGCCCCAAAGGTTTCGACGGCAAGTACCGCGTGCTTGTGCGCCGCGTGTGGGGTAAGCTGCCGGCCAACAAGATCACGATGGACATCTACTGGCACTACTTCTCGAAGGACGAACGGAAACAGACCAAGCAAATCGAGCTGGTCGACGACGAAGCCGTGGCCGCGTTCGATTTGCAGGAAGGCCGCCGCACCGAACCGCTCGCCGAGCAGCAAGTGGCCAACGCCGTGGCCAGCCAGGCGGCCATCGGACAACAGCAACTGCTGCTCAACCAGCAGCTCAATGCCTTGAACGATCCGCGCGCCTTAGGCAGCTTCCTCTCCAGCTCGAATCGGTCGGACGCCGGCGAAGGCGTGTTCAATCCGCAAAATCCGTTCATCCCGTTTGTCATGAAAGGGGCGGTGGGCTATCAGCCGGTGATCACTTCGCTCCCCAAGGGCGCCAGCATGACGACCTCGGCCGTGATTTCGTCCGATCGGCGTTACGTGCGCGTGACCCCCTTCCCATTCTTTTCGGGCGTGACGGAAGTCAACACGTTTAACTACGTGACGGGCGCCAGCGGCACCAGCAACGGCGCGGGCGGCGGCGGCTTTGCGAGCGGCGGCGGCGGTCGCGGCGCCGGTTTCTAGCAATGCCCAATCACCTTGCTGTATAACGCTTAAGGATGAGCGGCGAAAAAACTCCGGCGCCCATTGCCATTCTGGGCTGCGGCGCCATCGGCCGATTGCATGCGGAACGGTTCAAGGCCGATCCGCGGGCGAAAATCGTCGCGCTTTGCGACCCGCACCCGGCCAACGCCGAACGTTTGCGGGCCGAGCTTTCGCTGGACGCGCAGATCTTCACCGAACCGCATGCCGCGCTGGCCTGCCCCGGCCTTCGCGCCGCGGTGATCGCTTCTCCCACGTTGTTGCACTACGAGCAAGTTTGTCTGGCCTTCGAGTTGGGGCTCGATGTTCTTTGCGAAAAGCCCTTGGCCGCGCGACGCGAGGAAATCGTCGACCTCATCGGGCTTCGCGACCGGCTTGGGCGGATGCTCTCGGTGAGCTATCAACGCCGCTACAAGGCGCCGTATCTTACGGCGCGCCGAGAACTCGCCCAGCGCGCCGATTGGTACGGCCCGCTGAATGAGATCCACGTTTTCGTCTGCGAACGCTGGCAGCAAACGATTCACGGCACCTGGAGAGACGACCCGCAAGTCGGCGCCGGCTACTTCGGCGACGCCGGCAGCCATCAGATCGACGTGGTGAACTTCATCACCGGGCGGCGGCCGGAAGCGGTGCTGGCCCAGAGCGATCGCTGCGGCAGCCGCGTCGAGATCGTCACCCGCGTACTGGGGCGCCTAACCGGCGGCGTCGGCCTGGTTGCGCACTTCGTCGGCCGCGCGAACCATTGGAGCGAAGACATCTACTTTCACTGCCGCGACGCCGATTTGTTGTTGCGCAATGAAAAGCTGCTCTGCGCCAAGCAAAATCAAGTCGAACCGGTCGCCGACTTGCTGCCCGAGAGTTCGCCGAACGAGGTCTTTCTCGACGGCCTTATCGGAGGCGCTCCGACCCTCTCGCCCGCCGAAGCCGCGCTGCCGATGTACGACTGGACCGCGGGCGTGATGCAATCGATCGGCTCGGGCAATTGGGTCGAATTGGGCGGCTAGGGCCCGCGCCAAGTTCAGCGATGCTGGCCGGTTTGAGGCGGTTAGACAGACTGGCCCTTTCGCGTCGTTTGGACTTTGTTCGGCGCTCGGCCCAGGCGCAGTTCGCGCGCCGCAAGGGCCGATTCCGGCGAGATTTCCGAAGATTGGCTTGAATTCGCCTTGAACCGGGGGGCTGCATCCGGTATTTCTACCCGGCCTTTTGGCCGGAGAGCGGGCATTGCGCGCCCGTCTCGCCGCTCGATGCCCTTCGCGTCTCCCTTCCGCCTCGTCATTTGAATCACGGGATGGCACCTATGGTCGGCGCCCAATGCGCGTCTTATCCTCGGACCTGCGCCTTGATTGCGGCCGCGGTTGCGGCCTGGGCGTGGGGACCGTCGCCAGCGATCTCCCAGGCGCCGTTGCCCGGCGCGGCGGGCGGCCGTCAGGGATCTACTCCCGCCGCCCAGCCGATCGGTCTCATCGGCCTGACGGGCAAAGAGCAAGTGGTCGACGTTCGCGTGGAGGGCGTGCCCGAGAAGGAACTGCACCACGTCGTGCGGTTCATCCGCACGCACGAAGGCCGTCCGTTCGACCGGCTGACCGTCGAAGGCGACGTCAAGCGGCTGCTAGCCTCCAAACGCTATGCCGCCGCCGAACCGTCGTACCAGCGCGTCGGCGTCAACGGCCTGATCGTCATCTTCCGCGTGGTCGAGCTGCCGACGATCAAATACGTCAAATACGTCGGCTCCAGCATCAAGCCCCGGCATCTCAACAAGAAGACGAATCTCAAGCCGGGCGATCCTCTCGACACGTACCTGGTCGAAGAAGGCCGCCGCAATTTGACGGAGTATTTTCACGAAAAGGGCTTCGCCAAGGCGAGCGTCTACGCAGTCGAGGGGACGAAGCCGAAGGATCGCGGCGTGGTCTATCTGATCAACGAAGGGGTCAAGCAAAAAATCCTGGACGTCGAGTTCGAAAACAACACGATCGCCTCTGACGGGCGTCTCAAGACGCAGATCACGTCAAAGCCCCCCTTGCTCTACCTGTTCAAGGGCGAATTCGACCGCGAAAAGATCGACCAGGACGAACGCAAGCTGGTCGACTACTACCGAGCGCTGGGTTTTTTCAAGGCGCGCGTGGGACACGAATTGGTGTTCACGGAAAGCCAGAAGTGGGTCAAGCTGCGATTCGTCATCGATGAGGGCCCGCGGTACAAGGTGCGCAGCGTTACTTTCGTCGGCGAGAAACGCTTCAACGAGGGCGAACTGACGACGAACATGCAGCTCAAGAGCGATCAATACTTCGACAAGGGGAAGCTGGACCACGACATCGCCGCGATGCAGGACCTGTATGGCGGCGATGGTTACGTGTTCGCCACGATCGACGCCGATCCGCGGTTTCAGGAAGAATCGCCCGAACTCGATCTGGTCTATCACATCGAAGAGGGCGAACGCTACGCGGTCGGCGACGTGAACGTCAGAATCGTCGGCGATAATCCGCATACCCGGCGCAATACGATCTTGAATCGCGTTTCGCTGCATCCCGGCGACGTTCTCGACACGCGCGAACTGCGCGCGAGCGAGCGGCGGCTGAAGGCCTCGAATTTGTTCGCCAATCAAAATCCGGCGGAAGAACCGAAGATCACGTTCGAGCGGCCCGACTTCGGCGCGGCTGGCCTGGCCGAAAACCCCGACGCGCCGGGCAAAGCCCGGGGCCAAAGTCCCGACGACGTCGGCCCGGCGGCGCGACGTCCGGCGGCGTCTTCGCGGACTCCTGCCGCCGGACGCACGGCGCCGAGTCGCACGGCGCCCGGCCGCACAGCTTATCCGGCCGGACGTGCAATGCCGGCGCCCCGGCCGCAGGCGCCGGAAAATCGATCCTCGCGCGGCGGTTGGGGGAATTAGTGGCGATGCAGCTCAACTTGGCGGCTGATCGCCGGCATGCGTCTCGGGCAGACGGCTGCTCGCCGCGCGTGTTTTGGCGTTTGCTCGCCGGCGCGCTGCTCTTCGTCGCGGCGGCGCCCGCCGCCTGGGCGCAAACTCGCGCCTATCCTGCGAGGCCCTACGCGCCCGGCGCAGGCCAGGTGCCCATGGGCCGCACCGATCCGACTTCGGCGCCGGGTTCGACGCGCGGTTCCTGGTCCGGCGCCGATTCATCGCCCTCTGGCCAATCGCCGGCAAACTCGCTGCGATATCAGTCGCCCGGCGGCAATTCCAACGGCGGCGTGGTTCCCGCCCAATTCGCGGCGCCGCAAGGCGGCTATCCCAATCAACCTGTTTACCCAGGGCGGCCGCAAACCAGTCCGCCTGTCTACGGCGGTCCGCCGGCCGCGTCGCCAGGCTACGGAGCGCAAGGGTATGGCGCGCCGGCCTACGGCAATCCGGCCTACGGCGCGCCTGGCGGCAATGTGTACGGTCCGCCCCCCAGCGTGCCGCCCATCGATCAGACGCCTCCCAACAACTTGCCCTCGCCGGTCGGCCAGGTGGGCGAGAACGGGCTCGTGCCGCCCGATTCGCCCTTGTACAACGAGCCTCAGCCGCTGCCGACCGTGCCGATCGACGTCGTGGTGAAAGAACGACAGACCGGACAGTTCCAGTTCGGCGTCGGCGTCAACTCGAACGCCGGCTTGATCGGCAACATCGTCATCGACGAACAGAACTTCGATATCCGCAATCCGCCGCGAAGCTGGGAAGAAATTCGCAATGCCACCGCGTTCCGCGGCGCCGGACAGCAGCTGCGCATTGAGGCCATGCCCGGCACGCAACTGTCGCGTTACGGCGTGACCTTCCGCGAACCTTACCTGTTCGACACGCGGGTGAATTTCGGAATCAACGGGTTTTTCTTCAACCGTTATTATCAAAACTGGACCGAACAGCGGTTGGGCGGTCGCATCAGCTTCGGCTACCAACTTACCCCTGACTTATCGGCGGTCGCCGCCTTGCGAGCCGAAAACGTCCATGTCGGCAATCCAACGATTCCCACGCCGCCGGAACTAACCGCCGTATTGGGAAACACCCAGCTCTATTCGGGTTCGGTGCAATTGGTCCACGACGTCCGCGACAGCCCCTTCCTGGCCACGCAAGGGCATCGCATCTCGATCGAACTGGAGCAGGCCTTCGGTACGTTCAGCTTTCCGCGGGCCATCATCAGCACGCAGAAGTATTTCTTGCTGCACCAGCGCGCCGACGGCTCGGGGCGGCACGTGCTGAGCTACGTGAACGACACGGGCTTCACCGGCTCGCAAACGCCGATTTACGAAAACTTCTTCGCCGGCGGTTACAACACGCTCCGCGGTTTCTACTACCGCGGCGCGTCGCCGCTCGACATGGGCGTGCAGGTCGGCGGTCGCTTCGAGTTCTTGAACTCGGTGCAATACATGCTGCCGGTCACCGCCGACGATTCTCTGCGGTTGGTCAGCTTCGTCGATTTCGGCACGGTCGAACGAAACACCGAAATCAAGTGGCAAGACTTCCGCATTGCTCCCGGTTTTGGCTTGCGAGTCACGATTCCGGCGATGGGACCGGCGCCGATCGCGCTCGACTTCGCCTTCCCCGTGCATAAGGCGCCGGGCGACCGCGTTCAGGTCTTCAACTTCTTCATGGGCTTCAATCGCTAGTAGCCTGTCAGGACTAGTTTCTGGGGTTGAGTGCCACTGGCTCCGCCAGTGAAAACGACGCGGGTGTCGGCGCTTGTCGCGCACTGGCAGAGCCAGTGGCACTCAGATGCTTAGCTTTGACAAAGCACCAGCGCTCGGCCTCGGTCCGCTTTGGTTGCATCGCCGCTATCGGCGCCCCTACAATGCGGGAGCGTAATCGTTCACAGACGACTCGCAGTTTTCTATCGCGAGGCGATTCGATGAAAGCCATCTTGGGCGGACTGGCGGTCGTGGTATTCGCGGCGCCGTTGACTTCCTTGCTCCTCGCAGCCGAGCCGACGGAACGCCTGCCGCAACTCACAGTCGTCGCCAAGCTGAAGGAAAAGAACTTCCAGATCGTGACGCTCGACGTCAAAGGAGAGAATCTGGCCGCCGTCGAAGGGCTTCCGCCCGGGGCGCGCGAGCCGAATTGGTCTGCCGACGGCAAGCAACTGCTGTTTGTTCTCGAAGCGGAGGGGGCGCCACAGATCTGGCGGTCGCGGCTCGATGGAAAAGAGCCAACCCGGCTGACGAATTTCTCGTCGCGCTTGCAACAGCCCGTCTGGTCGCCGGGCAGCGACAAAATCGCATTCACTCTCGTTCAAGACGGCGGCGCCAACCACGAAATCTTCGCGATCGACGCGGACGGTTCGAACGCGGCCAACCTGACGAATCACCCGAGCTTCGACGCCGACGCGAGTTGGTCGCCCGACGGCAAACGAATTCTATTCACCTCGAATCGCAACGGCGCCTTTCGGCTGTTCGTCATGGACGCCGACGGCACGAGCGTGCGGCAAATCTCCGAGGTCAACCTGGCGGGCTGGGTGTATCCGAGTTGGTCGCCTGACGGGGCGCAGGTGCTCTTTGGGGGCCCACGACCCGACCAGACTCGGCAGGTGTTCGTGGCGAACGCCGACGGCCAGGGAATCGAGCCGCTCACCGAGGGCCCCGGCGTAAACGCCTACCCGGCGTGGTCGCCCGATGGCCGCTACATCGCCTATCTGCACTTTGATAAACGGCCCGATCAGTCGCCCGAGGGGGGCCGTTTGAAGATTCTCGATCTCGATACCGGCGAACATGCCGAGATCGCTCCTGACGACATGCGCTGCGCGGCGGCGCCGATCGCGTGGAGGCCCGCGAGCAAGTAGAAGAGCTAAAGCGAGGCCGTTCGAGCAACGGCAGCTATTTTTGGCCCGGGGTCGCCTCAGGCGACTCGTCGGCCGGCAAGGGATTGCCGAGCTCGGCGGCTTTCTTGTTTGACGGTTTGCCCTCTGAGTTGACGGCCGGAACGGCCTGCTGTTGCTCAGCGGCTTTCCGTTTATCGATCGCGCCTGAAATCATCATCAAGGCGACAAGACCGATCCCTAGCGCGAGCGAAAGCCCCGATAAGCCGAGGCCGGCGACCGATAAATTCAACTCGTTCGACTGCCCCTGGTTGGCCTGCTTGATGCCATAAGAGCCGATCAGCAATCCGGCGACCGCCAGTGGCGTCGACAAAAACGGGGTTCCGCAACAGCAGGCCAGCGATGCCAGCGACGCCAGGCCGAACCAGAGGGCCATTTGCCCCGGGCGAGCCGACCAAGCTGAAGAGCCTGGCGCCGAAGCGTTCGGCGTGAGGTCGATTTGATTTCCCACGGCCTCGCTGACGGTCGAGTCGACATCGGCCGCGTTATTCCCTGCGGCGTCGGCCGGCGGCGGCGTAATCCAGGCCTGGCACATCGGGCAGCGCGCCACTTCGCCGGCGGCGGACCGTTCAATTTGCCAGGCGGCGTTGCATGCCGGACAACGAATCAATTCCTCGGACATCTCGGCGTCCTTGGTTGGAATCCGCGAAAAGCGTTGTCGCCGTTGGCCGAATCTCGGTCAATTTTTCCGCGTGACGCCGCCTAATGCCAGGTGTTTGGCCAAATGGCTATGGCGCCGACTGTAGGCGAAGTAGATCACCATGCCGATGCCCAGCCAGCCCGCCAGTCGCAGCCAGTTCTCGGACGGCAGCGAAAACATCAATAACAGGCAAAAGGCGATTCCTAAGATCGGCACGAGCGGCACCAAGGGCGCTCGAAACGGCCGTTCGGCATCAGGATGCGTTTTTCGCATCACCAGCACCGCGGCGCAAACAATGGCAAAGGCCAGTAACGTACCGATATTGACCAACTCGGAAAGCACGTCGATCGGCAGCAAGGCGGCCATGATTGCCACGAGAACGCCTGTCAAAATTGTCGATTTCCACGGCGTTTGGAACCGCGGATGGATCGCGGCGAAAAAGCTGGCAGGGAGCAGGCCGTCTCGCGCCATCGCCAGCAAAATCCGCGGCTGGCTGAGCAACATCACGAGCAACACCGACGTAATGCCGGCCACGGCGCCCACCGAAATCAGGAATTGCGCCCACTTCAAGCCGATCGATTCGAAGGCGGCCGAAACGGGGGCGTCTTTATCGATTTGGTCATAGGGGATCATGCCGGTCAACACCGCAGCCACCGCGATATAGAGCGCCGTGCAGATCACCAGCGAGCTGATGATCGCGATCGGCACGTCGCGCTTCGGATTGCGAGCCTCTTCTGCTTGGGTCGATACGGCATCGAAGCCGATGTAGGCGAAAAAGATGACCGACGCGGCGGCGAGCATGCCCACGGGATGCTCGCCTTTGTCGGTTTGGCCCGCCACATGCCAGCCGAATAGCTTGACGCCCGTGTAGCCGAACGGAGCAAACGGCTCCCAATTCGCCGTATTGACGTAATACGATCCGACGGCGATCACGAACAATACGACGCCCAACTTGAGGATCACCATCGCCGCATTGAATCGCGCGCTCTCGCGAATGCCGAGCACGAGCACGCTGGAGACGACGAAGGTAATGCCCGCCGCCAGAGCATCGAACCAGGCGCCGGTCGGCTCGTATTTGCCAAGGTCCGGAACGTATGTGAACGGCGCATTGGCGAACTTCGCGGGGACGTGAAAATCGAATGTTTCCAGGAAACTTTGCAGATAGTGAGACCATCCGTGCGCCACGGTGGCGGCGCCCACGGCATATTCCAGCACGAGATCCCAGCCGATGATCCAGGCGAACAGTTCGCCTAAAGTGACGTAGGCGTACGTGTACGCCGATCCGGCCACCGGCGCCATTGCCGCAAACTCCGCGTAGCACAGCGCGGCAAAAACACAGGCCAGTCCGGCGACCACGAACGAAAGCATGAGCGAAGGGCCCGCAGTATCGCGAGCCGCCTTGCCGACCAGGACGAAGATTCCCGCGCCGATGATCGCACCCACGCCCATGGCCGTCAGCCCGACAGGGCCCAAGACCCGACTCAAGCGATGACCATCGGCCATTTCCTCGTGGATCGAATCGAGAGATTTTCTTGCGAAGAGCTGGTTTTTCGCCATGAGCGTTGCTGGGAAATATTGGATGGGGGGCCTTTTGCGGAGTATGGTAGCAGCCAGCAAGGCGCAGGTCCACGGTTGGTCGCGGCGGGCCGGGCCGTCTTGCCCGACGATTGTTACACGCGTGCGCGCGAAAGCCTGCGAGGCCGGAAAGCTGCGAAGCAGTCCAATAGGGATGCAAAAATGAAAAACGCAAAACGCAAAACGCAAAATTCGAAATTCGACGTCGGAAGCCTGCTCAACTCCATTTTGCATTCTGCATTTTGCGTTTTGACTTGTACTGCGGTGCAGGGGCCTGTGCAGGCAGAAGAACTCGGGACCTCGATCGCCGTTTCCCGGCGGGCCGTGGTCTGCGATTCGGAGCCGGCATCGCGGGTGGGGCTCGAAATCCTCCAGCAAGGCGGCAATGCCGTCGATGCGGCCGTGGCGACGGCGTTGGCGATGGCCGTCACGTTCCCCGAGGCGGGCAATCTGGGCGGCGGCGGCTTCATGTTGGTCTACCCCGGCGGCGGAAAAGAGCCCGTCTGCATCGAATATCGCGAGACGGCGCCCGCCGCAGCGCATGCCACGATGTTTCGTCCCGACGACAGTCAGCACGGCCATAAGATTGTCGGCGTGCCGGGCACGGTTCGCGGGCTGGAATTGGCGCATCGCACGTTCGGCAAACTCCCCTGGCGGCAGCTCGTCGAACCGGCCGTGCGACTGGCCGACGAGGGCTTCACGCTCGGCGCGCCGCTGGCCACAGCTCTTAATAACGTGGTTGCATCGTCGCCCGACTTCCCCGAGTTGAGGCGAGTCTTTGGCAAAGATGAAGGCCGCGGACGATGGAACGCCGACGACCGGCTGGTGCAGAAAGACCTGGCCGCGACGCTCCGGCGCATCGCCGAGCACGGCGCCGCCGGATTTTACGAAGGCGAGACGGCGCGGCTGCTGGTCGCCGAGATGCAAGCCGGCGGAGGATTGATCACGGCGGAAGATCTGAAAAGCTATCGGGCCAACGCGCGAGAACCGGTGCACG
>Ga0068855_100012712_pt1 | contig 10153 bp, 7 predicted proteins | sample KBSCornC52_FD_66592 | JGI IMG/M metagenome (GOLD analysis project Ga0068855, IMG submission 66592) | Corn rhizosphere microbial communities from Kellogg Biological Station, Michigan, USA - KBS Corn C5-2 | ecosystem: Host-associated > Plants > Roots > Rhizosphere > Soil ... | reverse complement strand
GCGCGCGAAATCCAGCAATTGGCCGGTGGTCAGGTGCGCGCCCAAGAACTGCACGCCGGTTTCATTGAGCTGGTGCGCCTCGTCGAAGATCACAACGCGAACCGTCGGCAACAGTTCGGCCATGCCTGATTCGCGCACGGCAAGATCGGCGAAGAACAAATGATGGTTGATCACCACCACGTCCGCGGCGAGCGCTTCACGGCGCGCCAGATTCACGTGGCAGCTGCGGAATTTCGGGCACTGCGCGCCCAGGCAGTTGTCGCGGGTGGAGGTGACCAGCGGGATCAGCGGCGAACGCTCGTCCAGCCCGGGAAGCTCCGCGAGGTCACCGGTGCGCGTCACCTGCGCCCATTGCTCGATCTTCGCCAGCGATCGAACCGAGGCGCGGTCGGGCAGCATCGCGTCCTGCCGCGCCAGTTCGAGCCGGTGCAGGCACAGATAGCTGGCGCGTCCTTTGAGCAAGGCGGTGCGCACCGGCAGCCCGAGCGCTTGCACCAGCCGCGGCAGGTCCCGCCCGAACAACTGGTCCTGCAAGGTCTTGGTGGCGGTGGACAGCAATACGCGCTCGCCGGACAGCAGCGCCGGCACCAGATAGGAAAAAGTCTTGCCGACGCCGGTGCCGGCCTCCACCACGAGCGCGCCACCCGATTCGATCGTTCGCGCCACCGCCAGGGCCATTTCGATCTGCGCCGCGCGGGGAATGAATTGTTCGGCGGCGCGCGAGAGCACGCCGCCCTGCGCGAACGCATCGCGGACCGGAACTTCAAGCGTCATCAGGCGGGTTCTTTGGGATCGAGCACCAGTTCCAGGCGGGCGATCTGATCGCGCAGGCCCAGCCGGCGCTTCTTCAGCCTGCGCATCATGAGCTCGTCGATGGGGCTTTCCTGGCTGGCGCGGTCGATCAGCGCATCGAGGTCGGCATGCTCCATCCGCAGCTCGATCAGCCGGCGTTCGGGGGAATGGAGGTTGGAATCCAACAGTTCTAGAAGCCGTGCGGCTGCCGCGGTCGGGTTCACTCGATAATACGTCTTTCGCAGGCAATAATCGAGCCGAACCGCCGACAGGGAACGGCACCGATTTTCCAGAACATGGCCACCAAGGGTTACCGACTCACCGCCTCGACCGGCATCCACAAGGGTGACCGCGAATACCAGCAAGACCAGGTCGCGCTGATCAGCCATCCGCGCGTGCCCGGCTGTGTGCTCGGCATGATCGCCGACGGGATGGGCGGCCGCAGCGGCGGCCGCAAGGCCTCCGACCAGGTGATGCTCACGGCCAAGCAACTGTTCGACCGCTATTCGCCCGACCACGATGACGCGGCCACGCTGCTCAAGCAGATGGTGCAAGAGGCGCACATCGTCATCAAGCTGACGGCGATCTCGGCCGAGCAGGAGCCGCACAGCACGCTGGCCGGTTTCATCATCAACCCGGCGGGCGATTGCCACTGGATCCACGCAGGCGACTCGCGCATCTATCATTTCCACGCGGGCAAGCTGGTCAAGCGCACGATGGATCACTCGTACGTGCAGACGCTGGTCGACCGCGGCGAGCTGACCGAGGAAGAAGCCAACGTCCATCCGCAGTCGAACATCCTGATGGGATGCCTGGGCGCGGAGGAAGATCCGCCGGCCGACCATCATTTCATTCCCCAGCTGCGCCCGGGCGACGTGTTGATGGCCTGCAGCGACGGGGTCTGGCACTACTTCAGCAGCAACGAACTCGGCTCTGTGCTGTCGTCGCTGTCGCCTCGTGAGGCCACCGAGTTCCTGATCGAGAAGGCCCGCTCGCGCGGCCGGGGCGGCGGGGACAACCTGTCGCTGGTGATCGTCAAGCTCGAGCCATTGGACAGCTGACGCTCGCTGGCAATGGCGCTATGGCGGCGTGGGCAGCGGCGCTGCCGGGGGCTTTTGCCGTTCCGCGAGTTTCTTCTCCAGTTTCGCCCGGCGTTCCTGGGCCTCCGCCTGCCGGCGCTCGTAGCGTTCGCGATTGCTTGCCTCTTGCGCCGCCCTTCGGCCGCGCGCCGCGTCCTGCTCGGCCTTGCGCCTTTCAAGCTGCTCTTGCCGCTGCGCAGCTTTCGCGGGGCGCGTCTCGTCTTCGGATGACCGGCTGGCTGCCTTGTCCGCGGCGTCGTGCTCGCGTTTCTTTTCACTCTCCACGGCCTTTGCGCGCTGGCTCTCTTCGCGTCGGCGTTCGGCGGCCGTGCGCTCTTCGTCATCACGAATCCGCTGCGCCGCCTTGCGCTTGCGCTCCGCGTCGTTCAGCGAGATCTCCTGGCGGCGCAGATCGGACATCGCCGTGCGCCGCCGCGCCTTGGCCGCGCTCAGGCAATCGGTCACGGCGAACTTGCCGTAGCAGGCCTTTTCCTCGGCCTTGAAAGCCGCGTCGACCGTGGCGCGCTCGGACTTCAAGCGTGCCCGCTCGGCCGCCGTGGCGGGATCGTCCTGAGCCCGGGCGGCAAGCGAGAAGCCCAACAGGGCGAGCATCGGCAGCAGTTGCTTCATGTGAGGCCAGTATCGACCAGGCGGCGTTCGCGTGCCAGGAATTGCGGGGATTGCATTTCGTACAGCCGCGACACCGTGCGCGGGAATTCGTGCGCCAGCGGCCCTTCGGTATACAACGCCTCCGGCGCAACCGCCGCCGACATGATCAATTTGACGCGCCGGTCGTAAAGCACGTCGATGAGCCAGGTGAACCGGCGCGCCTCGGACGCCATGCGCACGGGCATGTAGGGAACATCGCTGAGCAGCACGGTGTGAAACTGCGTCGCGATTTCCAGGTAATCGTTCTGCGAGCGCGGGCCGCCGCACAAGGTCCTGAAGTCGAACCACACCACCCCGCCGGCCTTGCGGCGCGCGCGGATCTCGCGTTGTTCGATGCGCAGCACGGGATTTTCGTCGCGCGTCTCGGCCAGCCGGGTGAACGCTTCATCCATCGCGCGATCGGCCTGCTCTCCCAGCGGCGTGTGGTACGTGCGCATGTTCTGCATCATGCGGCCGCGGTAGTCCACGCCGTTATCCACCTGGACCACCTCGAGCTTGCGATTGAGCAGCGCGATCGCGGGCAGGATGCGATCGCGGTGCAGGCCGTCCGGGTACAGGTCATCGGGCCTGAAGTTCGAAGTGGCGACCAAGCCGACGCCGTTATCGAACAGCGCGGCCAGCAAGCGGTGCAGGATCAGTGCGTCCGTGATGTCGGCGACGTGGAATTCGTCGAAGCAGATCAGCTGGTGGCGCCGGGCCATGCGCGCGCCCAGCTCGTCCAGCGGATTCACCGTGCCCTGCAGGTCGGCGAGTTCGCGATGCACCTCCCGCATGAACTCGTGGAAATGAAGGCGCGTCTTGCGCTCGACATCCACTGCCGTGAAGAAGCAGTCCATGAGGAAGCTCTTGCCCCGTCCCACACCGCCGTGCAGGTACACGCCGCGCGGCACTTCCGGCGTGCTGAGCAGCATCTTGAACAGATGCGAGTTCTGCTGCTGATAGTCCAACCAGTCGCGCGCGCAGCGATCCAGCGCGCCGATACCTCGAAGCTGCGCCGGGTCGCTGTGGTAACCGCGCTGGTCCAGCTCGCGCTGGTATTGCTCCTTCACGCTCATGGACCTTTGCGAATCTGCCCGATCAGAAGTTCAGTGTCCGCTTGTCGACCGCCAGCGCGGCCTCCTTGGTCGCCTCCGACAGCGAAGGATGCGCGTGGCAGATGCGCGCGATGTCTTCCGACGAGGCACGGAACTCCATCGCCACCACGGCTTCGGAAATCAATTCGCTGGCCATCGGGCCGACGATGTGCACGCCCAGGATTTCGTCGCTCGCGGCGTCCGCCAGGAACTTCACCATGCCGGTCGTATCGCCCAGCGCGCGGGCGCGGCCGTTGGCCATGAACGGGAATGTGCCGGCTTTATATTTGACGCCGGCCGCCTTGAGCTGCTGTTCGGTCTGGCCCACCCACGCGATCTCCGGGCTGGTGTAGATCACCCAGGGAATCGTGTTGAAGTTGACGTGGCCGTGCTGGCCCGCGATGCGCTCTGCGACCGCGACGCCCTCTTCCTCGGCCTTGTGCGCCAGCATCGGGCCGCGAACGACGTCGCCGACCGCCCACACGTTCGGCAGGTTGGTCTTGCAATCGCCATCCACGACGATGGCTCCGCGCTCATCGAGCTTGAGCCCGACCGCTTCGGGATTCAATCCGATGGTGTTCGGCACGCGGCCGATCGACACGATCAGCTTGTCCACTTCAAGCGTCTGCGCCTCGCCCTTCGCATTGGTCCACGCGACCGACACGCCTTTCTTGCTCGATTTGACTTCCCCGACCTTCACGCCCAGCTCGACCTTCAAGCCCTGCTTGTCGAACGCCTTTTTTGCTTCACGCGCGATCTGTTCATCGACCGCGCCGAGGAACGTTGGCAGGGCTTCGAGCACGGTGACTTCCGAGCCGAGGCGACGCCACACCGAACCCATCTCCAGGCCGATCACGCCGGAGCCGATCAGTCCCATCTTCCTGGGCACGCCCTGGATTCGCAGCGCGCCGTCGTTGGACAGGATGTTCTCTTCGTCGAAAGGCGCGCCTGGTAGCGCGCGCGGATTGGACCCCGTCGCGACGATGACGTGCTTGCCGACGATGGTTTCTTCCGCAGCGCCGGACACCTTCAGCTCATAGCCCACTTCAGCCGCTTTGACGAACGAGGCGCGGGCGTGAAAGAACGTCACCTTGTTCTTCTTGAACAGGTACTGGATGCCATCGTTGTTCTGCTTGACCACGAGGTCCTTGCGCGCCAGCATCCTGGCCAGGTCCAGGCCCAGCCCTTTCACCTCGATGCCGTGATCGGCGAAGTGCTTGGCGGCATGCTCGTAGTGTTCGGACGACTGCAGCAGCGCTTTCGAAGGGATGCAGCCGATATTGGTGCAGGTGCCCCCCAGCGCCGGGGCGCCCTGCGTGTTCTTCCACTCGTCGACGCAAGCGGTATTGAAGCCGAGCTGCGCGGCGCGAATCGCCGCGATGTAGCCGCCGGGGCCGCCGCCGATGACGACGACGTCGAATTGTTTGTTCGCCATAACGGACGATAACGAGGCCTCTTGCGAGGCCTCGTCCTTTTGATTTCCTAAATATCGAACAGTAAACGCGCGGGATCTTCCAGCGCTTCCTTCATCGCCACCAGCCCCAGCACGGCTTCGCGGCCGTCGATGATGCGGTGGTCGTAGCTCATGGCCAGGTAGTTCATCGGCCGCACCACCACTTGCCCGTTCTCGACGACAGCGCGGTCCTTGGTCGCGTGCACGCCCAGGATCGCCGACTGCGGCGGATTGATGATCGGCGTGGAGAGCATCGAGCCGAACACGCCGCCATTGGAGATCGAGAAGGTGCCGCCGGTCATCTCCTCGATGCCCAGCTTGCCGTCGCGCGCCTTGCCGCCGTACTCGGCGATCTTCTTTTCGATATCCGCGAAAGACATCTGGTCGGCATTGCGCAGGATCGGCACCACCAGGCCGCGCGGCGAACCCACGGCGATGCCGATGTCGAAGTAGCCGTGGTAGACGATGTCGTTGCCGTCCACCGACGCGTTGATCACCGGATACTTCTTCAGCGCGTGCACCGCCGCCTTCACGAAGAAGCTCATGAAGCCGATCTTCACGCCGTGCTCCTTCTCGAACTTCTCCTGGAAGCGTTTACGCATCTCCATCACCGGCGCCATGTTCACTTCATTGAACGTGGTGAGGATCGCGTTGCTCGATTGCGATTGCAGCAGCCGCTCGGCCACGCGTGCGCGCAGCCGGCTCATCGGCACGCGCTGCTCGGGCCGCTCGCCCAGGTCCGGCGCCGCGGCGGGCGCATTCACCCTTGGCAGCGTTGCCGCCGGCACGCCGGTGGGCACCGCCACCGGAGCAGTTGCAGGTCTCGCACCGCCTGCCACCGCGCCGAGGACATCACCCTTGGTGACGCGGCCGTCCCTGCCTGTGCCCGGCACCGAACCGGCAGCGAGATTGTTGTCGGCCATCAGCTTGGCCGCGGCCGGCATGGCGATGCCGGCCTTGGCTCCGCCGGATGCCGCAGCCGCAGCGGCAGCGGGTGCTGCGGGTGCTGCGGGCGCCGAAGCCGCCGCGGTGACGGGCGCAGCGGCCGCGGGTGCTCCCGCCGTCGCCTTGCCTTCGGTGTCGATCTTCGCGATCAGCTGTTCCGCCGCGACCGTGGCGCCATCGCCCTGCACGATTTCCGCGAGCACACCAGCCGCCGGCGCGGGAACTTCCAGCACCACCTTGTCGGTTTCGATCTCGATCAGGATCTCGTCGATCGCGACGAGCTCACCGGGTTTCTTCTTCCATTGCAACAGGGTCGCTTCGCTCACCGACTCGGACAGCTGCGGGACCTTCACTTCAACGATAGCCATTTTTATTTTCCTGGTTTGTGCGTCGAGCGTTGGGAGTTCAGCGCGGCCGCGCGTGCTTTCACGCTCAACCCACACGCCCAACGCTCAACGTCTTATTTGGTGAGAACGAAGCCCTTGAGCTTTCCGAACGCGCCGTCCACCAGCGCTTTTTGTTGTTCCTGGTGCAGATGCGAATAGCCGACGGCGGGCGAGGCCGAAGCCGCGCGGCCTGAATAGCCGAGTTTCTGCCCCTCCGCCATGTTCTCGTGGATGTAGTGCTGCACGAAGAACCAGGCGCCCTGGTTCTGCGGTTCGTCCTGGGCCCACACGATCTCGGCCAGGTTGGGATATTTCTTCAGCTCCGCCGCGAACACCTTGTGCGGGAACGGATAGAGCTGTTCGACGCGCAGGATCGCAACCTGCTCTTCGGCCTCGTCCCGCTTCTTCGCCAGGTCGTAGTACACCTTGCCCGAGCAGACGATCACGCGCTTGACCTTGTCGGCCTTGAGCTCCCTGTGCTCCGGAATCACGGTCTGGAACCCGCCCTTGGTGAATTCGGCCAGGGGCGAAGTCGCGTCCTTGTTTCGCAGCAGCGACTTGGGGGTCATGATGACGAGCGGCTTGCGCAGGTTGCGGATCACTTGCCGGCGCAGCACGTGGAAGATCTGGCTGGCCGTGGTCGGCTGCACGACTTGCATGTTGAGATCGGCCGACAGCTGCATGAAGCGCTCGAGGCGTGCCGAGCTGTGTTCGGGGCCTTGGCCTTCGTAACCGTGCGGCAGCATCAGCGTGATGCCATTGACGCGGCCCCACTTCACTTCACCCGAGGCGATGAACTGGTCGATGACCACCTGCGCACCGTTGACGAAGTCGCCGAACTGCGCTTCCCAGATCACCAGCGTGTTGGGATCGTTGGAGGCATAGCCGTATTCGAAGCCCAGCACCGCTTCTTCGGACAGGATCGAGTCGATCACGACGAAGGGCGCCTGGTTGTCGGCGACGTTCTCCAGCGGCGTGTAGGTGCCGATGTCCCACTTCTCGCGGTTCTGGTCGTGCAGCACCGCGTGCCGATGCGAGAAAGTGCCACGCCCGGAATCTTCGCCCGACAGGCGCACCGGATAGCCGCTGGCCACCAGCGAAGCGAAGGCCATGTGCTCGCCCATGCCCCAGTCGACCTTGGTTTCGCCGCGGCCCATCGCCGCGCGATCGTCCAGTACTTTCTTCACCAGCGGATGCGGCGTGAAGTTCGCGGGCAAGGTGGTGATCTTCTCCGCAAGCCGTTTCCACTCCGCGGTGGGGATCGCCGTGTCAGCGCTGTCGGTCCACTTCTTGTTCAGGAAGGGAGTCCAGTCCACCGCGTACTTGCTCTTGAAGTTGGTCAGCACCGGATCGATGGTGTGCTTGCCCGCATCCATCGCCGCGCGATAAGCCTTGACCATGTCGTCGCCCAGCGTCTCGCCCAGTCCTTGCGACGCGAGACGATCGGCGTACAGCTTGCGCGTGCCGGGATGCGCGGCGATCTTCTTGTACATCAGCGGCTGCGTCAGCGAAGGCGTGTCCTGCTCGTTGTGGCCCAGCTTTCGGAAGCACACGATGTCCACCACCACATCCTTGGCGAACTCCATGCGGTACTCCAGCGCGAGCTGGGTCGCGAGCACCACCGCTTCGGGATCGTCTCCGTTCACGTGCAGCACCGGCGCTTCGATCATCTTCACGATGTCGGTGCAATAGAGCGTCGAACGCGCGTCGCGCGGATCGGAGGTGGTGAAGCCGATCTGGTTGTTGATGACGATGTGCACCGTGCCGCCGGTGAAGTAGCCGCGCGTCTCAGCCAGCGCCAGTGTCTCCATCACCACGCCCTGTCCTGCGAACGCGGCGTCGCCGTGCACCAGCACCGGCAGCACCTGCTTGCCTTGCGGGTCGGCGCGGCGGTCGATGCGGGCGCGGACGGACCCTTCCACCACCGGGTTCACGATCTCCAGGTGCGAGGGATTGAAGGCCAGGCTCAGGTGCACCGGGCCGCCCCGCGTCGTCACGTCGGAGCTGAAGCCCTGGTGGTACTTGACGTCGCCGGAGGGAAGGTCTTCTTTCGCGGTGTGATCGAACTCGGCAAACAGGTCGGCGGGCATCTTGCCCAGCGAATTCACCAGCACGTTCAAGCGTCCGCGGTGCGCCATGCCGATCACGATTTCCTGCACGCCCTTGGCGCCGGCTTCCTGGATCAATTCGTCCATCGAGGCGATGAAGCTCTCCCCGCCTTCGAGCGAGAAGCGCTTCTGGCCCACGTATTTGGTGTGAAGGAACCGCTCGAGCCCTTCGGCGGCGGTGACGCGGTCGAGGATGTGCTTCTTTTGTTCGGCGGTGAAGTTCGGTTTGCTGCGGATCGATTCGAGCTTTTGCTGCCACCAGCGCTTTTTCACCTGGTCGCTGATGTACATGTACTCGGCGCCGATGCTTTGGCAGTAGGTTTCGCGCAGGGCGTTGATCAATTCGCGCAGGGACATCTTGTCCTTGCCGAAGAACGTGTTGTTGGTGTCGAACACCGTTTCCTGGTCGGCGTCCTTGAACCCGTAGAACGCCGGCTCGAGCTCGGGGATCTGTTCGCGCTCGGTGCGCTTCAGGGGATCGAGGTCGGCCCAGCGGGAACCCACGTTCCGGTAGGCGGCGATCAGCTGCTGGACCGCCGTGCGCTTGCGCCCCATGTCGGCGTCGCGATTGGCCACGACCACCTTGGTGCCGCCCAACTTCGCGCGTTCGGCAAACGCGTTGACCACGGGCTGGTGCGGCACGTCCTTGGCATTGCTGCCGTCCGCCGCGGGCACATGCTGGAGCGCGTCGAAATATTCGCGCCAGGTATCGGGCACGCTGCCGGGATTGGCGAGATAGTTCTCGTACATCTCCTCGACATAAGGCGCGTTGCCGCCGAAGAGATAGGAATTGCTTTGGTAGGCCGTGTAGACGGTGCCGGAATCGCTCATGCTGCGCATACTTTCCGCCTCCCTTCAGGAGGCATTGGCTGGTTTAAGAAACCTTCCGCGACACGGCTGAACCGGATGGCGGATGCGACGGTGGCTGGAAGGGGCCCTGGTTGCGTTGGCCATTGTGCCACCGAAACATGGCACGGGACTTACACGGCTTGGCCCAGCCACACGCCCAACGCATATATGGTTCAATTTCGGCTCCCCGACTGAAGGAAGCCGCATGAACCCTCCTACCCGAGCCGCCGCCCTGATGAGCGGGGATGAGTATCGCGAGTCACTGCGCCGCTACAGCCCGACGATCTTCGTGGACGGGCGCCGCGTCGACCGCGTCGCCGACGATCCCGCCTTCGGGCCGGGGATCAACGCCATCGCGCTGACCTACGACTACGCGCTCAAGCCGGCGTACGCGCCGCTCATGACGGCGGTGCAGCACACCAGCGGCAAGAAGGTGAATCGCCTCACCCACATCGACATGAGCGCGGGCGACCTGCTCAACAAACTGGAAGCCGTGCGCCTGGTCTGCCAGGAAACGGGGTGCGCGCAGCGATACCTCACGCACGACGCGCTCAACGCGTTGGGCCAGGTGAGCGCCCGTATCGACGACGCGCGGGGCACGAAGGAGAACACGGCCCGCTTCCTCAATTACCTGCACCGCGTCCAGGACCAGGACCTGACGCTGGGCATCGCCATGACGGATGCGAAAGGCGACCGCAGCCGGCGACCGCATCAGCAAGCAAACGTCGACAGCTATGTGCATGTCGTCGAGCGCAACGCCAAGGGTATCGTGATCTCCGGCACCAAGGCGATCGTCACC
>Ga0068855_100012710_pt1 | contig 10156 bp, 8 predicted proteins | sample KBSCornC52_FD_66592 | JGI IMG/M metagenome (GOLD analysis project Ga0068855, IMG submission 66592) | Corn rhizosphere microbial communities from Kellogg Biological Station, Michigan, USA - KBS Corn C5-2 | ecosystem: Host-associated > Plants > Roots > Rhizosphere > Soil ... | reverse complement strand
CATGCTGCCGGAGAGTCCGCGGCGGGGAAATGCACACAGCGATGCGCCGTCGCACGGAATCGGTATATCGCCCGACGGAAAGATGCTGTGGGTGTGTAGCTCCGTGGCAAGCGGTGTATTTGCTTACTCGCTACCGGATTTGAAGCTGTTGGGCAACGTGCCAACCGGGTCGACGCCGGATTGGCTGACGTTCACGCCCGACAGCAAACTCGTGTACGTGGCGAACGCCGGTGACAATTACGTTTCGGCGGTAAACACCAAGAGACTCAAGGAAGTAGCGCGAATTCCAGTAGGGGAAGTGCCGAAAAGGAATGGCACGGTAACACTGCCTTAGTGCGCTGCTTTCACCCAGGCCGCAATGGTCTGCCAATCGTGATCATCCTGCGAAGCAAACTGGCGACCTCCCGAGTGAAACTCCGCACCGCCGGCAGAATGTGCGAGCGGTTGAATTAGCAAGATGCTCGAGAGTGGTTCGCCTGGCTTCACAAGGTGTGATACCGTTTCAAAATTCTTCCGTGATTGCGCCTCGGTCCAGTTGGTGGCACCTTTATTCAGCGGTTCCAAACGAAACGCATGATTGGCCGCAGCATGACAAACCACGCAGCGTGCATGGGTCGGACGCTTCTTGAGAAAGATCGGTTCAACGGTGGTTTTGTAGGTTTGATAGTCGAGCGACTGAGCGCCGGCTAACCCTGCTACGAGGACGAGACCCAGCGGAACGGAGAGCATATTTCTTGCTAAGAGCATACTGCAAAGCAAACGCTTTCGATCCACCGCGAGCCAAGCCTTACAATTAACGGCATAAGTTGAAGGCACATGAAAATCGGAATTGACAGTTACTGTTATCACCGATTCTTTGGTGAGGTCTATCCACAACAGCGGCGGCCCAACCGCACAATGACGGTAGAAGACTTCATCCGACGCGCGCAAGATCTGCGGGTAGACGGTGTATCGCTGGAGTCGTGTTTTCTGCCGTGCCGGGATGTCGAATATCTAAAGGATCTCGGTCAAATGCTCGATGGCTGCGGTATGGATCGAGTCTATGCGTGGGGCCACCCGGACGGTCTCGAGGGCGGCACGAACAGCCAGGCTTACGAGGAAATGGTCGGGGGTTTCGAAAGTGCGCGTGCTATCGGGGCAAAGGTGATGCGCGTGGTGGGAAGCAGCTTGCGATTTCGAGGCGAGCCGCACGGGCCGCAGATCGAGCGGCTTCAAAACATGTTCCGGGAAGCCGTGAAGGCCGCCGAGGACTATGGAATTCAGATGGCGGTGGAGAATCACATTGACTTCACGTCCAACGAGATGCTGCAGTTGCTCGATGGGGTCGACTCACCCTATTTAGGAATCAATTTCGATACAGGCAATTTTGTGCGGCTGCTCGATGATCCGATTGCCGGCATGGATAAGCTGGCCGACCGGGTATATGCCACTCACGTCAAGGATTTGAAAATTCAGCGCGGTGTTCCGGCCGATGCATGGTATTTCTTTTCCTCGACGCCTATAGGTGATGGTGTGGTCGATAATGAGCGGCTCGTTGGAAAGCTGGCGGAGGCACGGTTCGATGGGTTGCTAGCGGTTGAAATCGACCTTCTACATCCCGATTACAACGATGATGAGGATCAGGCGGTAGCTCGCAGCGTCGAGGAACTTCGGCGGCTTGCCAGCCCTCACCAGTTTTTGGAGAATGTGAGAACGGTGTAGACAGCTGAGGGGTTCAGCTACTCGTTCCGGAGAGCGAGCATGGGCTCGATACGGGTAGCTTTGCGGGCTGGAACGCACGTGGCGAGCAGAGCCGCTAGGCCGAGAATGATGGCTACGCCGCCGAACGTGATGGGATCGCTAGGGCGGACGCCGTACAGCATTTTCGCCATTAGCTGCGACAGCAGTAAGGCGATCACGATGCCCGCCGCCGCGCCCGCGAGCGCCTGCACCATACCCTGGCGCATTACCATGCGCAACACTTCGGCAGGGCCGGCGCCGAGTGAAATCCGAATGCCGATTTCCCGCGTACGGCGCGACACGGAGTAGCTCATGACGCCATAGATTCCAACCGCCGCGAGTGTCAGCGCGACGGCCGCGAACAGGCCGAGCAAGAGCATCTCAAAGCGCGGCTGCGCGGTAGCATCGGCTACCACCCGGTCCATCGTGGCAACGTCGGAGATGGGCAGATTCCGATTCAATGACCAGACTGTGTTCTTGATAGCGGATGCAAGATCGGCCGGATTGCCATCGGCACGCACCACCAGGGTGATGTAGGTCATATGCGACCCGATGCCGCCTACGGATTCTCCAAGAAAGTCATGGTTTTGCAACGCTGCAAGGTACATCTCCGGAACCGGCTCCGCGGACCAGTCTTCCTGTCTGGCGTCTGCAACTATGCCAATCACAGTCATCCAGACTGGTGGACCGCTTTTGCCGGGATCGATGGCGATGCGTTTGCCAACCGGATTTTCGCCGCGCCAATAGCTCCTGGCAGCGCGCTCGTTGAGGATGACGACATTTTGTGAGCGAGCGTCATCGGTCTCCGTGATGGTGCGGCCACGGCGCACGGGCAGCCGCATGGCCTCGAAATATCCCGGCATCACGATGCGATATACGGCATCCGGACCCGCGCCTGGCTGTGTTTGCGGACGTCCTTCGATGATGAACGAGCGGTCCCACATGTCGCCCGCGAGTGGCAGATGGTTAATAGCGCCAGCCGATTTTACGCCGGGGATCGCCCTGACTTGTTGAAGCAACTCGCGGTAGAAAATGACCCGCCGGCCGGGGGCCTCTTCCTTCGCCCCCGCGACGGAGACGACCATCGAGAGAACGTTATGCGGATTGAAGCCCGGGTCGATGGATTGCAGAGCAATGAAACTGCGGATCATCAAACCAGCTCCGATTAGCAAGATGAATGCCAGCGCGAATTCGGACGCGACGAGAAAACTTCGCAGACGGTTGCGATGAATCCCGTCGCTGTCTCCACGGCCGCCTTCTTTGAGAGCGCCACTCAGATTTCCGGAGGTTGCATGCATCGCCGGCGCGAGACCGAACAGCACGGCGGTCACAACTGTCACAACGAGAAGAAAGAGCACGACGCGGCCATCCATGCCGACTGTTTCGATGCGCGGGATGTAGTCAGGGCTGAGCGCAACGAGCGCCTTGGTTCCCCAGAGGGCAAGCAAGAGACCCATCGCGGCGCCAACTAAGGCTAACAGCAAACTTTCGGTCAGGAACTGGCTGACGACTCGGCTTCGGCCAGCCCCCAATGCTGTGCGTACTGCGATTTCCCTCTGGCGATCGGATGTGCGCGCGAGCAGCATGTGCGCCACGTTGGCGCAGGCGATCAGCAGCACGAAACCGACCGCACCGAGCAGCATCAGGAGCGGCGTTTCAATCTTGCCGACAACATTTTCTTTCAGAGGCTTCACCACGACGGCCCGATTGGTGGCTGGAAACTGCTTCTCGAGGCGGCCCGTGACAGTCGCCATATCCGCTTGCGCCTGCTTGAACGTGACACCCGGCTTCAGACGCGCGAAGACGCGCAGATGATTGCCGCCGCGGTCGTGAATGGTATTGCCAAATGCATTCGGCACCCACAACTCCGCATGGATCGCCCAGAATGGCGCAAAGCGGAACGCGGGCGGCATCACGCCGACTATGATGTATCCTTCGCCATTCAGTGTGATCGGCCTACCCAATACGTTCGGATCGCGATCGAAACGCCGCTGCCACAGACGATAACTAAGAATTACTTCGTGTTCTGAGCCCAGCTTGTCTTCTCCGGGAATGAACAGGCGACCGAGTAAGGGCTCGATGCCGAGAAGCGGAAGCATGTTTTGCGTTACTTTAAGGCCCAACAGATGCTCGGCCGGATTGCTGTCGGATGGATCGGTGCTTGCGAGGTTCGCGCTCCAATAGTCGGCCGCTCCCATGGCTTCAAACGAATGGCTCTGGTCACGCCAATCGATGTAGTTTGCTGTCGAGACGGGACCGGTCCCGTTGTGCAGGACCGTAACGAGACGATCGGAATCTCTATATGCCAGCGGCTGCAGCAATACAGCATTGACGACACTGAAAATCGCTGTATTCGCACCGATGCCCAATGCGAGCGCCGTTACCGCAACAATTGTGAAACCGGGCGTCCGTAACAAGACGCGCCAGCCGTAACGCAGGTCTTTCGCCAAGTGCTCGATCCACAGAAAGGAACGCGCTTCCCGATGCAGTTCCTTCGCCTGTTCAACGCCGCCATAGGAGCGGCGGGCCTCTAACTGCGCTTCTGCGGGAGACAGTCCGCGTCGTTCAAAATTTTCCTGCAACAAGGCGAGATGAGAATCAATTTCCCGGCTCAGCTCGCGCTCGGCGTTTTCTCCGCGAAGCAGGCTTGTAAATCTGGCAAAGAATCGGCGCATGCGTTACGCTCCTTCGGTTAGCAGCTTTTCCACCAACCCAGACATGCGGCGCCAGCGCTGCATCTCCTGAGTCAATGCTTTCTGCCCGGCTTTGGTGATGGCATAAAATTTCGCTTCGCGGTTGCTGTCTGTCTTAGCCCACGAGCCTTTGATCCGTCCTTGCTGCTCCAGACGCACAAGCGCCGGATATAGCGTTCCCTGATTCAGGTGGAGCGAATTATCAGAGAGCTGCTCCAGCCGGGTGGCAATCGCGTACGCGTGTTGGGGACCCATGGTGTCGAGTGTCCGCAAGACGATGAGATCGAGTGTTCCCTGCAATACAACCAGCCGGCCGACATCTTCACTTGACATCCAAGTAGAGCCTTTCGATTCCACTATGGACTAGCTTCACTTGATTGTCAAGTGATGTAACGGACGGTTGCTGAGCTAAGATCGGTGAGGTTTATTCATGTTCCGTCTTTTGGGCATTGCCTTTTTGATTAGTCTGACGACTGGCTTAGACCCGGCCATGGCGCAAGCTCCGGCTCCGGCAGCGCCTGCGGCCCGACCGCCGCGCCCGAAGCCGCCCACGCGGGATCCACATACGCCCGGTTATGTCACCGCGAAGGAATTGCCGGACGGCACGAACCCTCCGGCGACTGAAGATGGAAACTTCATCCTTGGCCCGACGCATAACCCTGCGCCGGAGATGACGGTGCAGGAAGGTGTGCCGCAGGGGACGATTTCGACTTTCGTCATGGAGTCGAAGGACAGCAAGATCTATCCCGGTATCGCTCGCGAGCCCGGCACCTATGGAACCGCGGATCCGAACGATCCCGCGAAGATGATCGTTACCACCAGTCACCCGGCTCCCTATTCGCGGCGAGTAACCGTATATGTCCCTAAACAATATGTTGCGGGCGCGACGGCGCCGTTTATCGTCGGGGCGGACGGACCGGATCCAATGCTATTCATGGCGCTGGACAGCTTGATCGCCCAGCATCGGGTGCCCGTAATGATCGCCATCTCTATCAGCAACGGCAGCGGAGATGCGCAGGGGAGCGAACGCGGCCTGGAATACGACACGATGTCAGGCTTATATGCCGAGTTCGTGGAAAAAGAAGTACTGCCGCTCGTCGAGAAGCAGTACAGCGTAAAACTTACTAAAGATCCCGATGGCCGGGCGACGATGGGCGGCAGCTCCGGCGGCTCATGTGCTTTAATCATGGCCTGGTATCACCCGGAGCTGTACCATCGCGTCCTTACTTACTCGGGCACTTATGTAAATCAACAATGGCCATCGAACCCCGAGACGCCGCATGGCGCCTGGGAATTCCATGAACACTTGATTCCAAACAGCCCGGTGAAGCCAATACGTATCTGGATGGAAGTGGGCGATCGCGACAATCTCAATGCGAACGTGATGCGCGACAACATGCACGACTGGGTGATTGCCAACGAGAATATGGCCAAAGTGCTAGCGGCCAAGGGCTATCATTATCAATTCGTTTTTGCGCGGAACGCCGGGCACACAGATCGCACGGTAAAACAGCAAACTCTGCCCGAGGCTTTGGAATACGTGTGGCAGGGCTACTCTAGGTAGCGCTGGCGCCGCGTTTCATAGGTTTGTCGGTTTTGGCGTAGTCGGCGGAAGCTTCTCCGGCCGAGGATACGTCCTCAGCGCCGGTACGTTTCAGCAACACCTTCGCCTTGTCTGCCCAATCGCCATTGTCGCAGTGGACGGAGAGAAGCAATCCACCTTCTTTGACTAGTCCCTCGTAGCGCTTGGCTTCAAATTCCGGTATACCCATACCAGCGAAAGCACCAATCAGACCCCCCACGACTCCTCCGGAGCCTACACCGGCGAGCGCTGCCACGATCGGTCCGGCGGCAATGAGCGGGCCGATACCCGGGATGGCAAGGGCTCCGAGACCAGCGAGCGCACCAAGCGTTCCTCCGACCGCGCCACCCGCAACTGCACCGGCCGCCGCGCCCTCCGGCGCTTTCGTGTGCTTTTCATGGGCGAAATCTTTCGTGCCCACATTGTCCTGTAGAAGGACGGAAATATCTTCGTTGCGAAAGCCGGAAGTGCGTAATTGATCCACCGCTGCCTCGGCGTCACTACGCCTTCTATAGATGCCGTAAACTGCCGTATTTTTACCTGCCATAGTTTCCTCGTTTCTAGTTACGGTAATTTCAAAGCAAGAAAATGGCCACTGGGAATTTCGACGTAGTTATTGTCTTTGGAGCCTGATTCTTTGGGATCTGTCGTAAAAATTTCCGGCTTAGTAAGCGCGGCAGCACCAAGTATGTTTTCGAGCAGCCAGATAGTTCAGCCGCCGGAGATGTCCTGGTTGGTCCGGTCCTTGAGCAGGGCGGTCGCAATGAGCGAAATCAGCGCACAACCAAAAATAAAAAGGGCAATGCCTGAGGCAGAGTGATCGCGACTCACCAACGAGGACGCGATAAGCGGGGCAGGACCGCCCGCAATCACGGATGAGAGCTGATAGCCAAGCGATGCGCCGCTATAACGTAGGCGTGCGGGAAACGACTCGGCGATTAGCGCAGCCTGGGGACCATACATGATGTCATGCGGCACCAGCGAGAGCACGATCGCGAGCAACACTAACACCGGCACTTTGGTATCGAGGAGCGCGAAGTAGGCAAAGCCGAAGGCTCCCGTGAGTGCCGCACCGAGCATGTAGATTCGCTTGCGGCCAAAGCGGTCCGAGAGATGCCCGAAGTATGGAATAGAAATGAACGAGAGCATCGAAGCGCCGAGCACGCCGATCAGAAGGAAATTGCGATCAAGGTGCAGTATGCCGGTACCGTAGGCGAATACGAATGCAGTGAAGACGTAGAAAGGCGCTTGCTCGGCCATGCGGCATAAAGCGGTGAGAACGATTTCACGCGGCTGGCGGCGCAGCACTTCCAGGACCGGAGCACGCTCGATGCGGCGCTCGGCGACCAGTTTCACGAATACAGGCGTTTCCAGAATGCCTAAGCGGATGTAGAGGCCAAGCGCGACTAGGACGATGCTGAACAGGAAGGGCACACGCCAGCCCCAAGTAAGGAAATGCTCTCCTGACACGGCACTCAACGCGAGGACCGCCAGATTCGAGAGAAACAAGCCAGCCGGGACGCCGAACTGAGGCCAGGAGGCGATAAATCCGCGATGGCGATTTGATTGCGCCCACTCCATCGCAAGAAGCACCGAGCCGCCCCATTCGCCCCCGACGCCGATACCCTGAATGAAGCGCAGGAGAGTGAGAATAACGGCGCCCCAAATACCGATGCGGTCGTAGCCGGGGACGAGCGCGACCAGGAAAGTAGCGCTGCCCATTAGCAGGAGCGTGGTGATCAATGCCGCCTTGCGCCCCAGGCGATCGCCGTAGTGGCCGAATATTGCAGCGCCGATCGGCCGCGCGAGAAAGCCCACGGCGTAGACACCGAAAGCTTCAAGCGTGCCAACGAAATGATCGGCACGCGGGAAATAGAGCCGGGCGAACACCAGGCCGGTGACGGTGCTGTAGAGGAAGAAATCGTACCATTCGATCGCGGTGCCGATGGTGCTGGCTAGAACCGCGCGGCGGAGTTGCTGCCGGCGCTGCGTTTCGGTGAGAGCGGCGATCTCGTGACTGGCGGACATCTTTGCCAGTCTACGTGAACATGTTCAGCAGATGACGCGAGAGGCGGCGGCGCACCTCGGTGCTTTCCTCAGAAGTCCAGGCGCGGAGTCCTTCGCCCGACTTCATGCCGAGCTTGCCGGCGTCGATGCGGTCAGAAAGGAGGCTGGACGGCTGTTTGGCGGTATTCAGCTCGGGCACGACGATGTTGTAGATGTCGCGCGCGAGATCCAGCCCGATGAGATCGGCGTTCTCCATGGGCCCAAGCACCGGAAGCCGCGATCCGAAGCCGTTCTTTATGACAACGTCAATGGTTTCCGCAGCGCAAACGCCACTCTCGATGAGGCTGAAGGCTTCGCGCCACAGCGCATATTGAAGGCGGTTGCCGATGAAGCCCGTGATGTCGCGATGCACTTTTACCGGCCGCTTGCCTACCTGGCAAAGTAGCTCGTACATCTTTTCGAAGATGGCCGGATCGGTGTATTCGGTGCGCACCACTTCGACCAGCGGAACAAGATAGGGTGGATTCCACCAGTGAGTACCTAAGAAGCGAGCACGGGCGGCCGGAGGAAGGCCTTCGCCGATTTGGGTGATCGGAATGACCGAGGTGTTGCTGGCGAGAATCGCATCAGGAGGCGCGATGGCGGCGACGTCTGCAAAGAGTTCGCGCTTGAGTTCCAGTCTTTCGGGCGCCGCTTCGATCACCACATCGGCTGATTTCAGAGCGGCTGTCATGTCGGCAGCCACTGCGATCTTGGCCAAGACGGGCTCGGGTGCTTTGTCCATTTCGCGCAGGTTCGCTTCGATTCGTTTCGAAACTTTCGCCAGGGTGCCAGGATCCGGATCGGAGACTACAACGGAGTGGCCGAACCCGGCAAATACCTGGGCGATCCCGTGCCCCATCAGCCCGGCACCGAGGACCGCTATCTTCAATGGCTGTTCCATGCGCACTCCCGATATTCTCAAACCGGCCTGTTAGAAGGTTGTCTACCCAGCGAATCTATTTCAGGGTAGAATGTCTCCTGATACTCTGGCTGTGGCGGAGGAGATATCGGGAACAGGATTCGGATCGCGAACTGCGCGCGCATCTGGAATCGGAAACAGCCGAACAGCAGGAGGGCTGCCTCTCGCTCGAAGAAGCTCGTTATGCGGCACAGCGGCAGCTTGGGAACAGAACTTTATTGAAGGAGGAGATGCGGGAAGTGTGGACTGCAACATGGTTCGACTGGTTGCACGAGACTCTCGATATGCTCTTCGTCTTCTTCGTAAGGCGCCTGGCTTCGCCTTGATCTTCACGCTAGCGCTGGGAATCGGGGCAAATACAGCGATCTTCTCTGCGCGACGAATAGATTCTTCTCCGGGAACTATCCATCCGTTAGGATGGCTGTGGATTCTTCAAGGAGACACATGTCGATTCGATTGCAGTTTTGGGGTGCGGCGCAGACAGTCACCGGATCTTCGCATCATCTCGAATGTGCGGGACAGCACGTCCTGCTGGACTGCGGACTGTTTCAGGGGCACCGGCAAGAGGCACGCGAGATTAATTCGCATCTGGCTCTGCCAGCGGCGCAGTTGCATGCCGTAGTCCTCTCGCATGCGCATATCGACCACAGCGGCAATTTGCCGCTGCTTGCGAGGCAGGGTTATCGCGGGCCGATCTACACCACGCCGGCGACGGTCGATTTGTGCATGCAGATGTTGAAGGACAGTGCGCACATACAGGAATCGGATGCGGAGTTCGTCAACAAGCGGAGGAATCGAAGAAGATCAATCGGCCTCGACGCCGAGCCGGCCGGCGTAGCCCCGCTCTACACGCAAGATGACGCCGCGCAGGCGATGCAGCAATTCCTTCCCGTGAAGCTGCATCAACCACAGTTGCTGGCAGGTTCCGCCGCTGATGCGGGGTTTAGCGTGACCTCATACGACACGGGGCACATGTTGGGCTCGACATGTGTGCTGGTGGAAGCGAGAGAGAAAGGGCAGACCACGCGGCTGGTGTTTTCAGGCGACGTGGGGCGGCGACAGTTACCGATTATCCGCGATCCGGAAGCTCCTCCGGCGGCTGAGTATCTCATTATGGAGAGCACGTATGGAAACCGGCTGCATCAGCCCGTCGGGCCGGTGAAGAATAAACTGGCGAACCTGGTGAAACGCACG
>Ga0068855_100012707_pt1 | contig 10157 bp, 9 predicted proteins | sample KBSCornC52_FD_66592 | JGI IMG/M metagenome (GOLD analysis project Ga0068855, IMG submission 66592) | Corn rhizosphere microbial communities from Kellogg Biological Station, Michigan, USA - KBS Corn C5-2 | ecosystem: Host-associated > Plants > Roots > Rhizosphere > Soil ... | reverse complement strand
ACACATCAGAACCGGGGCCCCGGTCTGCATCACGGGAGCCCAGAATTTCTGCAGCGTGCTTTCCCCTCGAATCGCGACATCGACTTTTTTCTCTTCGGCAAAAAATAGAAGGAAAACGATGTTCAGCACCGCGGATAGGATCAGCAGCAGCCTGATGTGCTTCCTCCAGCCCACGGCGGCGGGAGCGGGAGGGTTCGCCGGCTCCGGCGCCCAGGCAGGGAGAGGCTCCGGGGCAGGACGGAATTGCGGAATGTAAGACCCCGCCGGCACATCGATCCGAAGCTCATTCGCGCGGCCTGGCTCCATGTAATATTGGGCCAGCCGCTTCCGGACCTCACCGGCCGCGGTTCGGACCACATGGTCGGCATTGGTGTCGTAGTCGGCGGAACGTCCGAAAACCTCAACACCGAGGATGCGTTCTTTAATGGTGCCCTCGCGACCTTCCAGAGTCTGCTCGACTATGTATCTGAGGAGGGCGGGGTACCGTTTACTACTCTTGAAGACCGGGCTGCTCAGGACTCGCTCCAGCTGCTGGTTAATGGCCTCTCGGCCTTCCGGCGTATCGACAGGAACAACTTTCTCCCGCATGGAGGAAACCACGACGCGAGAATACCATGGAATGTTTGTGACGTTGTCCCCAATGGATTGAAAACATTGCAGCCCCACAGTCGCAGACGGTCGCGACCCGTACGGTACACGCCATCTTTGTCATTTGTACACAAGGAGTTGCATTGCACGACCGTCCGCGCCTTGTCGGGCCAGCACATTTCTGTCAAATTGCCTTTTCAGGACAGCGAACCTCCATGCCGACGATTCAAAGCATTTGCCATTGGCTGCAACATACCGAGTGGTCCCAGGATGTTCTCCAGTCTTCCTTACTTTTCCCGTTTATTGAGGGCAGCCACATTATGGCGCTTGCCATCTCCGTGGGGCTCGTTTTGATCCTCGATCTCAGGCTCTTGAGGATAGCGTTCCGCGGAGAACGGGTCGCGGTTGTGATGAAACAGAGCGCCGGACTTTCCATGATTGGGTTCGGCATCATGTTCCTGACCGGGATCATCCTGTTTGTTACCCAGGCGGAGAAAGCCTACAATAACCGGTTCTTTGTTATCAAGATGATCCTGATCCTCGCGGCAGGGCTTAACGCCGCCTGGTATCAGTGGAAATACTATCCCTCCATGGATGAATGGGACCAATCCGAGAATCCACCCCTGGGTCCCCGGATCTGCGCCATCGTTTCGCTGGTATGCTGGGCGGGCGTTATCGGGTGCGGCCGCACGATGGCGTACGAATTCTGAGGCATCGATGCTCTCCCTCCATGGCCTCATCGATTCGTTCAATCAATGGTGTTATCAATCTCCTGTCCTTTCGGTTCTGCGCGACACGAAGCTGGGGATCCCCGCCGTTCAGACCGCCCATTTGCTGGGGATCATGACGGTGCTGGGGACGACCACCGTGATGAATCTGCGGCTTCTGAACCTTGGGTATCGCGAGTTGTCGGCGGATACCTTTCTGCCTCAGGTGTGGACGTGGTTCCGGCGAGGACTCTTTCTGACGCTGATTGCGGGCTTCATCGTCTTCCTGCCCGATCCCGTACGATATGCGCAAAACACATCGTTCCGGGTGAAAATGGCCGTTCTGGCTATCGCCATCGCATGGCAGTTCACTATTTTTCGGAAGCAGGTGCACTCGCCTCCCTCAGCTTCTCCAACCGCTAAAACCGTCGTGATTAGCGCGGTTTCGATGATATTGTGGTTCGGAGTTGGATGGTGCGGGCGAGCAATAGCATTCTTCGGCTAGGATCCGTGACTGTTGCGTTGCGATCGATTGTCTGCGTGAATTTACTCGCGATCTTTGTCCAGGCGATTTACGCCGGCCAGTTTCTCTCCGGGATGGAAGCGCCGGTTCGTTTCCACGAATGGAGCGCCTGGGCGATTCTGGGATTAACCGCGCTTCAGCTCGTTGTTTCAGCCGTCTACAGGCTGATGAGTCCAGGCCATGGACTTTGGATGGCTCTGTCCACTGTCAGCATCCTCCTCACCGAGGGCCTCCAGGTGGGAACCGGGTATGGACGTTTTCCCGCTGTGCACGTCCCCCTGGGCGTTCTGATCTTCGGCGCGGTGCTGTGTCAGGCGGTTTGGCTGTTTCGGAGCGGTGAAAGCCGACAGGCATGATACTGACACGGCGGCAGGCGTTGAAACTAGCCGGCGCCCTCTCCGGAAGTTCATTCGCTGATTTGGCGTGTACAGAAGCCAGACCGCGGCCCCGATTGCTCCCGAGCTGGCTGGCAATTCCTGAACCTTTCAAAGTCGAACTGCCGTTGCCAAAGTTGTTGAAACCGATGCGCTCAGAGGGCACAGTCGACTATTACGAGATGACGGCTCGCCCCGCAACAGTGGAACTGATTCCCGGCGTTCAGACGAGTATCTGGGCGTACGAAGGAATGCTTCCGGGCCCCACTATCGAGGCTCGCTCAGGCCGGACGATCTCGTTGAGGCTTCGGAATTCTCTTCCGGTTCCGATCGTGAATCATCTGCACGGTGGCCGAACTGAATCGCTGAGCGACGGTTATCCCACTGATTTTGTCCTCCCGGATTCCGGCGAGGCGTTCGATGGCGGGAATCCGCAGCGCAGTGTGTCGGGCGAGCGCGAGTACCGCTACGACAACCGGCAGCGTGCGGCGCAACTCTGGTATCACGACCATCGGATGGACTTCTCGGGACCTCAGGTCTGGCGAGGACTTATTGGGCTTTACATTATCCGCGACGAAGAGGAGGATCGTCTTCCATTACCCCGCGGCGAAAAGGAGGTCCCGCTGGTGATCTGCGATCGAAGCTTCAACGCGGATGGATCGCTGGCATACCCGTCCATCAATCCGACGCTTCGGGATAGCCCGGGTGTGACGCATTCGTATATGGGCGGCGTGCTGGGAGACGTGATTCTCGTAAATGGGGCGCCGTGGCCCGGGCTATCGGTCGCGAACACGCGGTATCGTTTTCGTGTGCTGAATGCGTCAAATGCCCGCCGGTATGAGCTTGCGCTCGATCCTGCTCCGGCGCGAAGCGCTTCTTTTCTTCAAATCGGAAGCGATGGGGGGCTTCTCGGCTCGCCAGTGCGTCGCCGCACGATCCGGATTGCTCCAGCGGAACGGTTCGACCTCATCGTTGATTTCTCGGCATATCCTCCGGGCACAGCGGTGACGCTGCGAAATCTGGCTGATTCGGGAAGGGCCGGGTCGATTCTGCGTTTCCATGTCGACCGAAAGGAAAAGGACGCAAGTATGATCCCCGAGCGTCTTTCTTCCTTCGAGCCGATTGACACCAGAGACGTGGTGACGACACGTGAATTCGACTTTCGGTTTGATCGCAGCTCTCACATTTGGACCATTAACGGCCGGCCATTTGATGAGAGGCGCATCGACGCTGCTCCCAGGCTCGATTCCACCGAGATCTGGCGTCTGCGTTCTGATTTCAACCACCCGCTGCACCTCCATCTGGCGCATTTCCAGGTTCTGGCGCACGGCGGCCCGCCCGGCTTATGGGATGCCGGCTGGAAGGACACCATCGACATGGAACCGGGGCAGGCTACCACCATCGCGATGCGTTTTTCCGGATATCGCGGGAAGTACGTGTTTCACTGTCACAATCTCGAACACGAAGATATGGCCATGATGGCGAACATGGAAGTCGTCTGATGAACCCGCGCCTGTATTCTTACCTGATCTTCGGATTGGTGGCGCTGTCCCCGTTTCTCGGGGCGCTGGTGACTGGTCTCGAAGGAAGGCAGGGTGCGTCGCCGGCGGGCGTGGTGCATATCGCAGTCGCCGGAATCGTCGCAGCCGGCGCAATCGTTCAGGCTGTCGTTCTGCGACGTGAGCAGCGGAGCGCTAGGATCATGAATGCCCTCGCCCTCATCCTTCTGGCGCTGGAGGGCTGGAGTGGGGGAGGCGGCACGGCGGCACTACCGGACTCCGTCGCAGTGGCACACGCGGCAATGGCTCCTCTGCTGGCGGGCGTATGCGCCGTCATCCCGGATCTGCTTGCGCCAGACGGAGACTCCCTTTACCTCGAACACGGGCGCACTATACGCTTGATTTCGTTCTGGCTGCCGGCGCTGACGTTAATCCAGATCATCTTCGGCGCGCTGTATCGGCACAGGATCTGGGAGGTACTGCCTCACATGGCGGGCGGGCTGGTGGTCGCTCTGCTGGCGCTGATCGTCAGCACGATGCTTCTGCAGCGGGCTCCGGAGGGAACGCCTCTGCGAAGCGCCGCGGTGATGCTGCTCTCCGCGGTTCTCACGCAGGTAACGCTCGGGATCGCGGCATTCGTCATGCGTCTCCTGGAGGCGGACATGACGATGGCGTTCACAATCGTTGCCGCACTGCATGTGGCAACAGGTTCGGCAGTGTTTTTCAGCGGCAGTATTCTGGCGGTTCGCTCTCAGAAGATTGCTTTCGGTGAATCCCAGTAGGCGATCCACCGTCCGGCGCACGCGACACTGACCCAGAGAACCGTGGAAATCGCAGCGGCAAGCTTCGCCCGCCCCGGCATCTTCTCGGCGGCATCGAGCGCGCCTGTGTTGTGATAGACGTCCCGAAAAACAAACGCATGCGCCGCCAGCATCGATAGCAGAAAAAGCTTCAGCCGGAAATACGTGTTGGGAACGTATGCGTCTGCTTTCGAGCCGAACAGCAGAATCCCGCAGGTCACCATCAGCAGAAGACCGAAATGCTTCCAGGGGCGCAGAGTACGGATCATCTGCCCCGCTGGAAAGGAGGTGAACGAAAAATCCATCAGCCGCAGATTCGTGGCGAAAATCATGCCGCCGAAGAGCGCGATACAGGTGAGGTGGGTCGACAGGACGATCGGATAGAACAGTTCCGACTGCCGGACGGCGGTGAAAAGGTCTGTGTTGCGAATGGCGTGCGCGATTGTTTCCAGATCCATATGCTTCTCCCTATGTGAATGCGTAAAACAATCCGCCGAAAATAATCGCTACCCATGACGCAAGCGAAAAGATGGCGCTGGCGCCGGAGGCAGCAGATCCTGTATCGGAATTGGCGATTTTCCTGTGGATCGTGAAGTGGTAGATGGTGGCCACGATGAGAGTGATCATTTTGAACCGAAACGACGGATTCGCCGCATAACGCTGGGGGTCGGTCGAGAAGAGGAGCAGGCCCGACGTAATCGCAAACGTCAAACCGGCTAACGTCCACAGAAATGTGTCCTTGATGATCTGACGCGCCGGCCGGTTCGTGAGTCCGAGTTTCAGAAGCCGGAAATCAACCAGCGCAATGGAACCCACGCCAATCCCGAAGGAAACGATATGGACGCACTCCAGAAATCCGAACATCCACTCGATTCGGTTCAGCGGATTAGACATTGGGTCGTAAGCAAGCATGGGGTCCTCAGAAAGTAAGCTTCATGGCTAACTGCATCAATCGGGGTGGGGCGGATTTAACGATCTGACCAAAGAACGGACTATCGATGTTCCCGTTTACCGCCTGCGGGCCGAAGAACTGGGCGTGGTTGAATGCATTGAACGCCTCCGCGCGAAACTGAAGCGTCTTCGTCTCATCGATTCGAAAATTGCGCAACAGCGCCAGATCGAAATTGAGCGAACCCGGCCCAGGGAAAGAGCGCCGGGAAGCATTGCCGGGCGTTCCGATTGCGTTCTCGGTGAAGGCCGCAAGATCGAAATATGGGCGGCCGTTGCGGGGATTCGAATCCAGTTGCAGTGGTGAGCCATTGTAGTCGGGCAGATCGAGGCTATAGTTGTTAACGCCGTTCGGAATGCTTCCGGTCAGGGAATTGTCCCCCGTGCTCCTCAGGGTTACCGGAAAGCCCGAGGTAGCGCGGGCGACGCCGGTGAGTACCCAATTTCGAGCCAGCGGTCTCACCGGATTCCCGACAATGTGAGCCGGAAAATGGTATTCGTATGTGGCGACGAAGTCGTGTTTCAGGTCGAAGGCGGAGAGTGCGCGCGTTCTGCGGAAGTTCGTGGGATCGATGGGGTCCGACAACGATGAGCCCTGATCAATCGACTTGCTGAATGTGTATGCGATCGACACACTGAGGTTCCTCCCGGAGCGCTTCAGACCTGCCTGCAGAGAATTGAAATTCGAGTTGCCAATCGTGGCGTCAAAATCGTCGTTGGCGAAGGCGGGGCCCAGGCCATTTCGTGTTCCCTGAATAGTCTGGCCAGTGGCGGTGACGTACGATTGATCCTCACTGAAGGGGCCGCACGTTGCGGAGCCTGGTGCGACTGCGGAAGGGGCGCTGAGCGTCAGACAAAGTGCGGGGTTCCCCGGGTTTGCGGAATGCACGACGAGGAGATGATGCGATTGCGAACCAACATAACCCAGGCTGGCGATGGCGCCCGCGCCCATCTCGCGTTCGAACGAGAAGGAGTAGGTCTCGGTGTAAGGATAGGTGTTCCACGGCACGGGCGCGGTCATCCCGGCGATCGGCTCGAACTGTGAAAAATCGATACCCGTGCCAGGATGATTCGGCGAGCTGTTGAGAGAGGGAAACTTCAGAGGAAATGGGTTGCCGGAAAAGCTTCCGTCCGCAGCGGTTCTGAAGGGCGTGGCAAAGAGCGGCTCACCCGGGCTCGTGTAGCTCAATCCATAGGGGGGCTGCGGCTCATCGAAAGCCATAACGTTGCCCTGGATGCCGTTGTAATAGATGCCGTACCCGGCCCGGATACTTGTCCTTCCCGGTCCGCCGGTGAGATGGCGGATGAATCCGCCGGTCGCCCCCGGTGACCAGGCAAGTCCAATCCTCGGAGAGAATCGATTGCTTTGAGGCACAAGAGTGGCCGGGATGCCGTTGTCTCCCGGATAAACGAGCCCGATCGGAGCATCCGGGAAAACGACTGATTGCTCGCCGGGCAGAAAGGTTGGGATCTGGTTGTACTTCTCTGACCAGTACTGCATCAGCTCCCAACGAAGCCCGTAATTGATCGTCAGGCCGGATCCCACATTCCAGCTATCCTGCCCAAATCCGGCCGCATACTTATGCCGCAGGTAATATGCTTGCGAGTCAGCCTGATTGAAATTGCTGGCGACGCCAATCAGAAAGTCAGCAAAATCGGATCCCGTTTCAGAGCCCGAAAACAGAAAGGAACCATTGAATGTCGGATTCGGGTTGACATTCACCTGCTCGTAGCTCGCTTCGATGCCCGCTTTGAGAGTATGGCGGCCGGCAACCTTCGAGAAGTGTTCGTTTGCCGCGTAGGTATTGTTGGCTTGTCTCAGATTGGTGATGGGTGTCCCCATTACGAATGATGTGAAGACGATGTTTTCGATGCCCTCGATCTCCGGAGCCAGGGGCACGATGCCCGGAGTGCCCGCGCCCGTGACGAATCCCTGCGATGCGAGGGTCGGGCCAACCCCGCCGGCCGGCTGGCCAACGTTGTTTGAGCTGCGCATGAAGCTCAGGTGAAACTCATTCACGGCGGAAGGCCCCGTGATTTTACTGTTTCCAAAGCTGGCGAGCTGCGCGTGGCCGAGGTTCAGAGCGGCAAAGCCTGGAACGCTGGCGCCTCCCTGGCCTGTCGGATAGGGATTGTTGAGGAGATAGTCGTCAAAAAAATAATAGGCCGATGAGTCGCCCCAGCGCTTACTGTTGAGATCCACTCTGAGGCTCCCCTTGGCGTCCCGTACGGTTTGGGCTCCCGACGAGGTCGAGAAAGCTGTCGGACCGGCATTCGGAGTTGGTATGTATTGCAGGAGGTGTTGGGCCGGAGATGACCATGCCGCGCGAGGGATAACGGCATCCGGGAAGACACATTGCGAAGTGGAATGGCAGCCTTCGCGATAATACGGCTCGCCGGTGGCCACGGGATATCGAAGTTCTCTGGTAAGAAGATTGGCCAGATAGGGGCCGCTGACCGCACCAGTGAGCTGACTTGCGACTTCGGCCAGATTTCCCGATCGGGCAGCAACAGACGGGACTGCAATCAGCCCTGTGTCGATAGCCTGGCTTGTCCGGGTTCCCTGGTAGTCCGCGAAGAAAAAGGTTCGATCTTGCTGAATCGCCCCGCCAACAGTTCCACCGAATTGGTTTTGGCGATAGAAACTTCGGTCTGGAGAAAAGAAGTTCCGCGCATCCAGCCTGGTATTCCGCAGAAACTCAAACGCCGTACCGTGGACTTCGTTCGATCCGGATTTCGTCACGACATTGACGATGCCGCCGCCGTAGTTCCCATACTGGGCGTCGAAGTTGCTGGTCAGCACCCGAAATTCCGCAATGGAATCGAGATTTGGAACAATCAGCGTGCCGCCGTTCATGAGTTCCTTGACGTCGCCGTCATTGACGATGAACCCATTGGCATCCTCCCTCTGTCCGGTGATCGATTGATTTCCAGGATTCAGATTTCCGGATGGAGAAACCGCGACCGTGGCGCCCGCCATGACGATGGAGTCCGGCGTCTGAGTCGCCACTGGCACAATGCCGGGCTGGAGCGCCAGAAGATCCGTGAAACTTCGTCCGTTGAGAGCCACAACGGTCATTTCGCGCGAACTCACGATTTCACCTTTCTGCGAGCTTGCGGTCTCGATGGACGCGGCGGTAGCGGAAACGGTAATATCGTCGGTTCTCGTGTCGATCTGGACGTCCAGATTCCGCCGGACTGCGGCATCCAGATCGATCACCACGCCGGTAGCCTGTAATCGCCTGAACCCCCTAGCTTCAACGCTCAATGTATAAACCCCAATAGGGAGGGAAGGGAAGCTGTAGTATCCGTCCGCGTTCGTCTCGGCAGAGAAATTGACGTTTTGTGCCTGATTTGTGGCGCTAATCCTCGCGTGCGGTACTAAACCGCCACTCGGGTCGCGCACTATTCCGAAGAGACTGCCCGTTACCGCGGCCGTCGCTGATGAGGACAACCACAGGGACACGAAGAGCACGCGACTACGCCGCTGGAACATTACCGTTGAATGGATCGGGTATGGAGGAGGGGAAGAGGCCCCTGGTCATATCCCCGGGGCCTCGAAAAAGATTCTATTGGCCGTTGTTCTGATGTCCCGGATCGGCGCCATCCGCTGACGGCCGCGCGATGTCGTGATACATCCTGGTCCCGTCCGGTTTGGTCACATAGAACAGCGAGATTCCCTTGGAGCCGTCACGCATGGGGTGACCGGTGACCGAGATTTTTTCCCCGGCTTTGTACGAAGCCCGGTTCCAGCCCTGTCGCGCCATAATGTTGACCGCCCCGCCTTCTACGTCCCAGGTACCGACCGTCGCAGGGTTGACTCCCGGCCCCGGGGCAACCTTAATAATGATGTGCGTGTGGGGGTTCTCCCAGTTGTATTCGAGAACCGTCCCGTTATACGTGACGTTCTTCGTCATCTCGAACATCGCAAAGGAATGGTGAGCATAAACCGGTATCGCGCACGCGAGCGCGCCGAGGATGCCGACCAAACCAAGTGTCTTCATTCGCATACATTACCTTTCTCGTCCTGAATGGGCGGTGCGTCTCTGAGTTTCCGCAACGTTCAAGGAATAGCAGCTCTCACGGAGGGGTTTGCAGATAGCGACGGCATCATCGATGAGGTGACATGGTCACCCGGCTGAAAGGGGACAATCCATCCAATGTCCCGGACCGTCCGCGACAGCTTGTTTCGCGTTGAAAAGAAAGGTACTCCCGAAGTGCCGTTGGTCCGGCAGCGACGGACCCGCTGGCATACCACTAAACGCCGTCGGGAGCCAGGCGAGGGGTCTTAATACTTTCCTGGACCATCGGGGACGGTCGGAGACCTATTAAGTGGTCCCGAGCCGCTGTTGAATTGAAAAAGTACATTGTGCGGGCGCAGGGGCAGCGAACAGCAAGTGTAAAAGGTTAGTTCCGAGATGAACTTTAAACTGCTTTCGAGTCTAAGCGCAGTACTGGTGCTGGGGGTTTTTGTGCCGATGACATCGTCGGCGCAGGGGGGTAAGCGCATACGTGGAAGGAACGGTCCTGGACCCGGCAGACGCGTCTATACCGAACGCCAGTGTCCATCTGAAAGATAGAGCAAGTTCCGGCGCCGCGCTCGAAGAGACAAAGAAGCAGATCGGAATCATGCGATCGATGCTCGAATCACAGGACGCCTGAGGGAAGACATGATGCAATCCAGAAGAGAATTCGGAGTTTCGCTGAGCGTTGCCGCC
>Ga0068855_100012706_pt1 | contig 10160 bp, 12 predicted proteins | sample KBSCornC52_FD_66592 | JGI IMG/M metagenome (GOLD analysis project Ga0068855, IMG submission 66592) | Corn rhizosphere microbial communities from Kellogg Biological Station, Michigan, USA - KBS Corn C5-2 | ecosystem: Host-associated > Plants > Roots > Rhizosphere > Soil ... | reverse complement strand
CGAGCACTTCGCCCGCCAGTGTGTCCGTCACTTCGCCGGCCAGCACCTGCTTGCTCACCGTTTCCAGTTCGTCGTAGATGCCCTCGAGGGTGTCGGCGGAGTATTCGGCGTCCGCATCGAACAGCTTGAGCAGCACTTCCTTGGCGTCTTCGATCAGGCCCGGCGCGCGGCGCGCGCGCAAGCGCAGCAACCGGAACACCGGCACGTCCTCGTCGTGGATGGAGAACAGCACGCCCTTGCTCTTGAGCGCGTCGTTCACCAGGTTCAGGATGAAGGCCACGCGCACGGTGCGCGGTTCTTCGTCATCGGCGATCAGGAAGTCGCTGCGAATGTGCAACTCGCCGTTGTCTTCCTCATAGAAGCGGGCCGACTCCTCGATGTCCTCGTCCATCGCATCTTCCGGAATCGACAACCCGAAGTACTGCTTGACCCAGCGCTTTTCCTCGATCGTCGGGGATTCAAGGTCGACCCAGATCGGCTGGAACTTCGAAAGCTCCTCCAGCGACTCGATCTCTTCCTGGAAGAGCCGTCCGTTGGCGAGCGTGAAGATATTGAGCATGGCTGATCGAATTGGGGTCAGATTCCAATTATTCGGACTAAGTGCGGGGGAAGCAGCTTTCGAACAATTGGGACCGAAGCCAATTCGATTCGAAAGCTACCGACTAGGGTAGGTTTCCAAGGAGGGATCTCCAGCGGTTTCGACCGCGCGATTATGCCGCCATGCTGGGCCGCAAGGCCAGTAATTCCTGCTTCACGCCGACTGCTTGCGCCGCATCCGTCGGTGCGCGCCGGGCGCCGGGGCCGATGGCGCAATCTCGCATTTCAAGACGCTCGCCATGTAGGCCAGGGCCATGTGTTTGGCATGCGTCGACTCCGCGGCGTTGCAGTCCGACGGCACCCAGATCCGGTATTCCCGCAGGAACGCGTCCATCGCGGTGAGCTGCACACATATATCAGTGGCCAGGCCGCAAATGATCAATTCGCTGGATTCCATTTCCGTCAGCAGCAGTTCCAGGGGAGAGGCGAAGAAAGCCGAATGACGCGGTTTGAGGATCGTGAGGTCGCCCGCCTGCGGATACAGCAGCCGCGCGATTTCTCCGGGCGGACCATTCATCCCGAGGCAGGCCGACACCAGGGTGTGAAAGTCCGACTGCCAGACACCATAGTTGTCGTTGGCATAGATGGTCGTGACGCCTTCGGCGGCCAGCCGTTCCTTCAGGCCGGCCGTCGCGCGCGCGGCCTCCACCGCTGCCGGCGCAAGCCGCTCGGCCCCCGGAAAGTTAAAGGGGTTGATGAAATCCACCAGGAGCAGCACGCGCTCGCTGGGCGGCAGTCGGGCGGCGCCCAGGCCGTCGGCAGGAATCGGAGCTGGCATGCTGAGATTCTGGGTCGGGCGGGACGCGGGGCGCGGCGGCCAGTTGGGACAGCTGAGGCAGGACCAGTCCTACACGCCTGAGCCAACCTGTCCGACATACCGGTTGAGGCATCGCACCTAAATTCTCTTTGTCGTCCCCGTCTCATGCGGCGGGGCCAAGGAGTTATCGATGATCCAGCTCGCGAACGATCCGAACGCAAGCCGAAACAGCCGTCCCGGCCAGAACGATGGCAAGCCGTCGAATTTCGAACCGCTTCGAAACCGCAGCGGCCACGCGTGGCCATTCCTGAGCCGTTATGCGACGCGGCCCGCACAGCAGAACAGCCAGAAACCAACCGCAAGCGACAGCGGCAGCTGATCGTCTTCGAAGGAGTGAACATCATGTCCAAGGAATTCAAGTCCCCCAATCGAAAAGCCGATACGCCCAGCGACAAGCCGCGCAGCGAGCGTACCGAACACGCGAATCTCGATCGTCCAGGCGCGCAAGCACATCCGGTCGCGCGCGGCTGGACCCACGGGCCCGATGCGAACACGGCTTGGCGCACCCGCTAAGCCCGGCACCACCTCAGGTGGTCAAAGCGGTCTCGCAGGGGCCGCTTTTTTTTGCCTTGCACGCTTGCAATGCAGCTCGACAAAGGGTTGCAGTTGGCCTGTAACCGTTGAGCGAAATCAATTGCTTTTCAGGGGTATCGAGGGCATAGTGAATCGACGCATCGGCTGCAGAAGAATCCAAGTTCGCCGGTCGCCTGGGCATGCAGGGCGGCCCTTTCAACCCCGAGCAACAGGAGGCTATTCATGAACTTGACGATCAGCGGTCACCATCTCGAAGTCACCCCGGCACTTCGGAATTACGTGACGACCAAGCTTGATCGGATCACTCGGCACTTTGACCAGGTCGTCGACATCAAGGTGCTGCTCACAGTTGAAAAGCAAAAGGAAAAAGAGCGACGACAGCGCGCGGAATGCATGATTCACGTCAAGGGCAATGACATGTTCGCGGAAAGTTCTCACGAGGACTTGTACGCCGCCCTCGACGAGCTGGTCGACAAGCTCGACCGGCAAGTCGGCAGGCACAAGACCCGCCTGCAGGACCACCACCACGATGCCCCCAAGCGGGTCATGTGAGGCGGGAAAACCGCACAGCGAGGCGCCCATCCGGGCGCCTTTTTCATTGTGGCGTAGACGCAATGGTCTATTGGGGTGTTTTGTTGCAGTGCACCGACCCGGATGCATAATCGTAAACCCATCCATGAATCGTCTCGCGTCCATCCTGCCGCCCGCGCAAGTGCTAGTGGGTGTCGATGCCACCAGCAAGAAGCGTGCTTTCGAAGAAGCAGGGCTGCTGTTTGAAAATCTCCACGGCCTTTCGCGCGCGCTGATCACCGACAGCCTGTTCGCGCGCGAGCGCCTGGGCTCCACCGGCCTGGGCCACGGAGTGGCCATCCCGCACGGGCGCATCAAAGGACTGAAGGCACCGATGGCGGCCCTGTTCCAGCTGGCGCAGCCGATCGGGTTCGACGCGCCGGATGAGCAGCCGGTTGGCTTGCTGATATTCCTGCTGGTGCCCGAGGCCGCGACCCAGAAGCATCTGGAAATCCTGTCGGAGATTGCCGAACTGCTGAGCGACGCGCCCTTGCGCGAAAAGATCAAGACCAGTCCGGATGCGGCGGCGCTGCACCAGCTGATCGCCACCTGGCAGTCGGCACAACCCGCGTGAAACCTACTGTCGTCAGCGCCGACGTCCTGTTCGAAGATCATCGCGCCCAGCTGAAGTGGGAGTGGGTCGCAGGGCTTGGGGCCTCCGAGCGGCGCTTCGACGAAATCGCAGTGCGCGCCGCGCGATCGGGTGCGGACCTGGTCGGATACCTCAACTACATCCATCCCTATCGCGTCCAGATCCTGGGCGAGCGCGAGATTGCTTATCTCACCAACGCCACAGCGGCGGATTGCGCGCGCCGCATCCAGCGCATCGTCACGCTCGAGCCGCCGGTGCTGGTACTGACCGATAACCAGGCTGCTCCCGAGGAGCTGATGTCGGTGTGCGAGCGGGCGCAGATCCCGATGTTCGCCACCCACGAACCGTCGGCGTTCGTGATCGATGTATTGCGCGCTTACCTGTCCAAGCACTTCGCCGAGCGCACGTCGATGCACGGCGTGTTCATGGACATTCTCGGCCTCGGCGTGATGATCACCGGCGAGTCGGGGCTGGGCAAAAGCGAGTTGGGCTTGGAATTGATTTCGCGCGGCAATGGCCTGGTTGCAGACGATGCCGTGGACCTGTATCGCATCAACCAGACCACCATCGAAGGACGCTGCCCGGAGCTGCTGCAGAACCTGCTGGAAGTACGCGGCATCGGGCTGCTGGATATCCGCGGTATCTTTGGCGAGACCGCGGTGCGCCGCAAGATGCGGCTCAAGCTCATCGTGCACCTCGTGCGGCGCGAGACGCTCGAGCGCGAATACGAGCGGCTGCCCTATGAGCCGCTGACTCAGGATGTCCTGGGGGTGCCGGTGCGCAAGGCGGTGATCCAGGTGGTGGCCGGCCGCAACATCGCCGTGCTGGTCGAAGCCGCGGTGCGCAACACCATCCTGCAATTGCGCGGCGTCGACACTTACCAGGAGTTCGTCGAACGCCATCGGCGCGCGATGGAGCAGGATAAGTAAGCGCCTAGCCGCGGTGCCCGTTGGTCGAATGGCCGGCGACAACGCCGATCGGATGCTCCGGACGGTTCGGGCAGTTCTCCTTGGTGCAGTGCGCGTACAGGCTCAATGCGTGGTCCGCGATCGCGAATCCCTTGGCTTTGGCGACGGCATGCTGGCGCTTTTCGATCTCGGCGTCGTAGAACTCCTCGACCCGCCCGCAATCCAGGCACACCATGTGATCGTGGTGCGTGCCTTCATTGAGCTCGTAAACCGCCTTGCCGCTCTCGAAGTGGCTGCGACTCAGGATGCCGGCCTGCTCGAATTGCGTGAGCACGCGGTACACCGTGGCCAGGCCGATATCCGAACGCTCCTCCAGCAGCACCCGGAACACGTCTTCCGCCGTCATGTGCCGCTGGGCTCCGCGCTGGAACACTTCCAGGATCTTCAAACGCGGCAAGGTGGCCTTCAGGCCGGTGCTCTTGAGTTCGTCGACGTTGGACATGAAGTTCCCCGCGGATTCCCCGGCGGGGCAGCCGCTACAATCATTCGATCATATCGCTACCGATTTGCCCATGCCTGCCACATTCCTACGCGCATCGCGCCTCGCCTTCGCGGCTGCAGTCTGCGCCGGGCTGGCGGCTTGCAGCGGCATCGACAGCGCAACCCGCCGGTTCGCCGAGTCGATCACGCCTTACAAGGTCGAGGTGGTGCAGGGCAATTTCGTTTCCAAGGAACAGGTCGCCGCACTCAAGCCCGGCATGAGCCGGCAACAGGTGCGCGACATTCTCGGCACGCCCCTCGTCACCGACGTGTTCCATGCCGGCCGCTGGGACTATGTTTTCACCTTGAAGCGGCATGGCGTGCAGGAACAGGCGCGAAGGCTCACCGTCTTTTTCAAGGGAGACGTGCTCGATCGCTTTGAGGGTGACGAGATGCCTAGCGAGGCGGAATTCGTGGCGACGCTGGACAACAAGCGCAAGAATGCCAAGGTGCCCGTGCTCGAGGCCACTGAAGAAAGCCTGAACAAGGCGTCCACGGCCGCACCGGCAGGCGCTGCTGCGTCCGCGCCGGCCAAGGCGCCGGAACCTGCCGCGCCGCCGGTGGCGAATTATCCGCCGCTCGAATCCCCGGCGCGCTGACGACGCGATGGCAGCTGCGCGGCAATCCCCGATGCACAAGGTAGCTGTCGCCGGCGCCAGCGGCCGCATGGGGCACATGTTGATCGAGGCGATCCGCGGCTCGGGCGACTGCCAGCTCGCTGGCGCGCTCGACATCGCCTCCAGTCCCGCCATCGGCAACGACGCCGCTGCTTTCCTTGGCCACGCCAGCGGAGTGCCGGTGGTGGCGGACGTGCGCACGGGCTTGGCCCACGCACAGGTGCTGATCGATTTCACCCGCCCCGAAGGAACGCTGGCGCACCTGAAGGTCTGCCGCGAGCTGGGCGTGAACGCCGTCATCGGCACCACGGGATTTGGCGAAGGGCAGAAGCAACAGATCGCGGATGCGGCGCGCGACATCGCGATCGTGATGGCGCCCAACATGAGCGTGGGTGTCAACGTGACGATGAAGCTGATCGAAATGGCCGCCAAGGCGCTGGCCACCGGCTACGACATCGAAGTGATCGAAAGCCACCATCGCCACAAGGTGGACGCGCCTTCGGGCACCGCCTTGAAGATGGGCGAGGTGATCGCCCAGGCCCTGGGCCGCGACTTGAAGAAGTGCGGCGTGTATGGTCGAGTAGGTGAAACGGGCGAGCGCAATCCGTCGAGCATCGGGTTCACGTCGATCCGTGGAGGCGACGTCGTGGGGGACCACACCGTGCTGTTTGCCGGCACCGGCGAGCGCATTGAGATCACGCACAAGGCGGCCAGCCGCGCGACTTACGCGGAGGGCAGCCTGCGCGCGGTGCGGTTCCTGGCGGGTAAGCGCAGCGGACTGTTCGACATGTTCGATGTACTCGAACTGCGCTAGCTCGCTGCGTCCGCATGAGCTTGCTTGAACTGTTCAGCCAGGGCGATACGGTCACGCGGCTGGTTGCGGCGCTGCTGCTGGTGATGTCCGTGGCCAGCTGGGTGGTGATCCTGTGGAAGGCGTGGCTGTTGCGGCGCGCGGCCAGTGATGTCGGCCGCAGCACGGCGGCCTTTTGGCAGTCGCCATCCATTCTGGAAGCGCGGGACAAGGTCGGCGTCTTTGACCGCGAGGCCCTGGTGGTTCCGTTGATCGCGGCAACTCAAATCGATGCAGGCGGTTCGCTGGCGGGCGCCGGCGACCGCTCGCAGCAACTGACGCGACTGCTGCGCGACGCCTTGCACGGCGTGCTCGACAAACTCCAGTTCGGCCAGGTGCTGCTGGCCACGGTGGGTTCCACCGCGCCTTTCGTCGGCTTGCTGGGAACAGTCATGGGCATCTACCACGCGCTCACCGGAATCGCGGCGGCCGGCCAGATCACCATCGACCGGGTGGCAGGGCCGGTGGGAGAAGCGCTGATCATGACCGCGGCGGGACTGGCCGTGGCGATTCCCGCCGTGCTGGGCTACAACGTGTTCGGCCGCGTGATCGGCCGCATCGAGGCCGACCTGGAAGGGTTTGCGCGCGACCTGCGCGAACTGCTCACCCACGGCGGGGCAGCTTGAAATGAGTTTTGGCCGCCTCGAACGCACGCCGGGTCCTCAGCCCATGAGTGAGATCAACGTGACGCCGCTGGTGGACGTGATGCTGGTGCTCGTGGTCATCTTCATCATCACAGCGCCGCTGTTGGCCAGTTCGATCCGGCTGGATCTGCCTCGCACCGACGCGGCCAAGCCCAACGACGCGCCGAAGTTCGTGACGGTGGTGCTGGACAAAGCCGGCCAAACCTTCCTGAACGACAAACCGATGACGCCGGCGCAGCTGGCGCAACGGCTGGCGCAGGCTGCGCGCGACAACCCGGACACAGAAATCCAGCTGCGCGCCGACCAGACGGTGCCGTACGGGCGGGTGGTGGAAGTCATGGGCGCTGCCCAGAAGGCGGGTCTGAACCGCATTGGCTTCGTCGCGGAGGCGCCGCAAGCCGCGCGGTAGGTCTCGACCGTAAAATCGGGTCAGGCCGGATCCTGCTTTCGGCGCCTTCACACCATGCAAGAAAAATACAACCCCGCCGAGGTCGAACGCGCGGCGCAGGCGCACTGGACCGGGCGCGACGACTATCGCGTCACCGAGGATGCGAGCAAGAAGAAGTTCTACGCCTGCTCGATGCTGCCTTACCCCAGCGGCAAGCTGCACATGGGGCATGTGCGCAACTACACCATCAACGACATGCTCACGCGCTACCTGCGCATGAACGGCTACAACGTGTTGATGCCGATGGGTTGGGACGCGTTCGGCCTGCCCGCCGAGAACGCAGCGATCAAGAACAGCGTGCCGCCGGCGAAGTGGACCTACGACAACATCGCCTACATGAAGCAGCAGATGCAGGCGATGGGCCTGGCGATCGACTGGAGCCGCGAAGTGGCGACCTGCGATCCCGAATACTACAAATGGAACCAGTGGCTGTTCCTGAAGATGCTGGACAAAGGCACCGCTTATCGCAAGACGCAGGTGGTCAATTGGGACCCCGTGGACCAGACCGTGCTGGCCAACGAGCAGGTGATCGACGGCAAGGGCTGGCGCACCGGCGCCGCCGTGGAGAAGCGCGAGATCCCCGGCTATTACCTGAAGATCACCGACTACGCCGAAGAACTGCTGGAACACGTGCAGCACAAGCTGCCCGGCTGGCCCGAGCGCGTGAAGCTGATGCAGGAAAACTGGATCGGCAAGAGCGAAGGCGTGCGCTTCGCGTTCACCCACGGCATCCGCGGTTTCGATGGGCACCTGATCGGCGACGGCCGGATGTACGTGTTCACCACGCGCGCCGACACGATCATGGGTGTGACCTTTTGCGCTGTCGCACCCGAGCATCCGCTGGCCGTGCATGCCGCGCGCACCAGCCCGCGGGTGGCCAAATTCATCGAGGATTGCAAAAAGGGGGGCACTACCGAAGCCGAACTCGCGCTGCGCGACAAGGAAGGCGTGCCGACCGGGCTGGTGGTGTTCCATCCGCTCACCGAAGAGCCGATCGACGTGTGGGTCGGCAACTACGTGCTCATGGGCTATGGCGATGGCGCGGTGATGGGTGTGCCGGGGCACGACGAGCGCGATTTCGCCTTCGCGCTGAAGTACAACCTGCCGATCATGCAGGTGGTGCACGTCGACGGCGAGCACTACGACTACAAGCAGTGGCAGGACTGGTACGCCGACAAGGATCGCGGCGTCACCATCAATTCCGATATCTACAGCGGCTTCTCTTACGAGGATGCCGTGAATGCGGTGGCGCATGCCTTGCAGCAGAAGGGTTTGGGCGAGAAAAAGACCACCTGGCGACTGCGCGATTGGGGCATCAGCCGGCAGCGCTATTGGGGCACGCCGATTCCCATCATCCATTGCGACACGCATGGTGCGGTGCCGGTGCCGGAACAAGATTTGCCAGTGGTGCTGCCGCAGGACTGCGTGCCCGACGGCTCGGGCAATCCGCTGAACAAGCGCGCCGATTTCCTCAACTGCAAGTGCCCGGTTTGCGGCAAGGACGCGCGGCGCGAAACCGACACGATGGATACCTTCGTCGATTCGGCCTGGTATTACATGCGCTACTGCGACCCGAAGAACGACAAGGCCATGGTGGCCGGCGGCGCGGCGTACTGGATGCCGATGGACCAATACATCGGCGGCATCGAACACGCCATCCTGCACTTGCTGTATGCGCGCTTCTGGACCAAGGTCATGCGCGACTTCGGGCTGGTGAAGATCGACGAACCGTTCACCAAGCTGCTCACGCAAGGCATGGTGCTCAACGAGGCCTTCGTGCGCACAGGCGAAAAAGCCGGCAAGCAGTATTTCTGGGCGTCCGAGTTGGAGGTCGAACGCGACGAGCACGCGAAGGTGATCTCCGCCAAGGCCAAGGCCGACGGCCTGCCGGTCACGTACGAGGGCTGGACCACGATGTCCAAGTCCAAGAACAACGGAGTCGATCCGCAGGACCTGATCGAGAAATACGGCGCCGATACCGCGCGCCTGTACACCATGTTCACGGCGCCGCCCGAGGCCACGCTGGAGTGGAACGACGCCGCGCTGGAGGGCTCGTTCCGCTTCCTGCGGCGGGTCTGGAACTTCGGCGTCAAGCTCTCGGCCGAAAAGGAGCAGGCGGCATCCGGTGCGGCGGGCAAGCAGGCCAAAGCCTTGCGCCTGGAGATCCACACCGTGCTGCGCCAGGTCGACTACGACTACCAGCGCATGCAATACAACACGGTGGTATCGGGCGCGATGAAGCTGCTCAACGCCCTGGAAGATTTCAAGGGCGGCGCGCAATCCGGCGCCGATGCGGCGCTGCGCGAAGGCTTCGGCATCTTGCTGCGCGTGATCTATCCCGTGACGCCGCACATCTCGCACGAACTCTGGCAAGCGCTCGGCTATGCGCGCCTGCTTGGCGAGCTGCTGGATGCGCCTTGGCCCCAGGTGGACCAGCAGGCGTTGGTGCGTGATGAAATCGAACTGGTTCTGCAAATCAACGGCAAGCACCGCGGCTCGGTGCGGGTGCCCGCCGCGGCGACGCGCCACGAGATCGAGCAATTGGCTGTCGCCAGCGAGGATTTCATCAAGCACGCCGGCGCGGCGTCGCCGCACAAGGTGATTGTCGTTCCCGGACGGCTGGTGAACGTGGTGGTGACTCGGTGAAGCGACGATTGCTCGTGATAGGCGGCGCGGGCGTGTTGCTCGCGGGCTGCGGTTTCCAGCTGCGGCAGGCGCCGCATTTCGCGTTCAGCACGATCTATATCAGTGCCAGCTCGGCCTTGGCCAATGAACTGAAGCGGACCATGGCGTCCAGTGATGGCGTCCAGGTGGTCGATGCGGCGCGAGCCACCAGCGCGCAAGTGGTGCTGGACCTGCTGGGTGACCAGCGCGAGAAAGTGGTTGTCGGTCTCAATGCCACCGGCCAGGTGCGTGAATTCCAGCTGCGCACACGGGTGAAATTCAAGCTGCACACGCCGCAAGGCAAGGAACTGATCCCCGAAACCGAGCTGCTGCAGCAACGCGATATCAGTTTCAACGAATCCGCGGCGCTGGCCAAGGA
>Ga0068855_100012703_pt1 | contig 10162 bp, 5 predicted proteins | sample KBSCornC52_FD_66592 | JGI IMG/M metagenome (GOLD analysis project Ga0068855, IMG submission 66592) | Corn rhizosphere microbial communities from Kellogg Biological Station, Michigan, USA - KBS Corn C5-2 | ecosystem: Host-associated > Plants > Roots > Rhizosphere > Soil ... | reverse complement strand
TTCGAATGGGCCGAAGGGTACAAAGCCCGGTTTGGTCTTATCCATGTAGATTTCGAAACACAGCTCCGCACGATCAAGAATTCCGGTTACTGGTTCAGGGACTGGCTCAGTGGAAAATGATCTATTGAGCTGACTGTTAGGAAGTAAGAACAAGTTTTTTACTTTCTGGCCTTTTATTCACTCATTTTTTAATTAGCTGCAGCATTTTTTTGGTTAGTGCGGTCTCTTCCATGTAGTTTAATTTTGGTTAACAACTTTTTTTAAAAAGAATCTCAGCTTTTATACTTTTTTTAAAAAGTTTGCCTACTTTAGTTACAAATTAACCGAAACTTAACTGTCGGGGCTGCGAATGTTGAAGAAACAACTTGCATATAAAAAGAGCATTATAAAGCACCTGTATTTTTCCGGAGCTCTTTCCAGTGGCGAGTTGAGTGAGCGGGTAGGGAAAAGCCTGCCGCTGGTGACGAGGGTGTTGAATGGCCTGATAGAAGAAGGTTCGGTAATTGACACCGGATTAGCCCCTTCCACCGGTGGGAGAAGACGATCAATGTATGCTTTGAAGCCGGATGTCATGTACGTCGTGTCGGTGGCGATGGATCAGTTCATTACCCGTATCGCCATTATCGATATGCAAAACAGGCCTGTCGGGGACATCGAGAAGTTCGATCTGTCATTGGAGAAAAACCCGGGCGCTCTTTCACGGCTGACCGAGAAGATCGGGCAGGTGATCCATTCTTCGGGTATTCCGCTGGAGAAGATCGTTGGTATCGGAATAGGCATGCCGGGGTTTGTGGATGCGTTGAAAGGCGTCAATTATTCGTTTTTGGAGATCCCCGATGATTCGATCATCGAATATGTCGGCAGCAAGCTACATCTGCCAGTATTTATCGACAATGACTCCAGCCTTATCGCATTGGCAGAGCTGCGTTTTGGAGCAGCGCGTAGCAAGCGTTCCGCCATGGTGATCAACATTGGTTGGGGCATTGGGCTCGGCCTTATCCTCAGCGGCGAGCTTTTCCGGGGCAACAATGGGTTTGCCGGTGAATTCAGCCATCTTCCTCTTTTTTCCAATAATAAGCTATGCAGCTGCGGCAAGAGCGGCTGTCTGGAGACGGAAGCGTCCCTGCGGGTGGTCATCGATAAGGTGATGGAGGAGGTAAAAAGGGGTGAGATCACGATGTTGAGCCATCTGCCCATGGAGAGCGTAGACCAGGCTGCCATTGAGATCATCACGGCGGCCAGAAAGGGGGACAGGCTGGCTGTGAGGCTGCTTTCGGAGGCTGGCTATAATATCGGCAGGGGAGTGGCCATATTGATCCACCTGCTGAATCCGGAGGTGATCGTGCTCAGCGGCAGGGGGTCTTTAGCAGGGAAGATCTGGCAGGCTCCCATCCAGCAGGCATTGAATGAGCATTGTATCCCCAGGCTGGCATCCGGCAGCGAGATCGTCCTTTCCGCATTGGGATACAGCGCGGAGATCATCGGGGCTGCGGCCCTTGTGATGGAGAATTATGAAAGAGAACCAAAAAGAAAAAAAATTTTTACGCCATATTAAAAATGTCATCAAGTCAAAAACCAAAAACAAATTGCTCATGAAACGGACATTCAAGCCGAAGGTTGCGTCAGCGATCTTATTCGTCGTCTCATTTCTGTTCGTTGGTCTTTTTGCCAGCGCACAGGAGAAAAAGCTCGTGACCGGGGTGGTGAGGGATACTTCCGGAGTCGCAGTTCCCGGCGTCTCAGTTAAAGTGAAAGGAAGCACCACAGGCGGGGTCATTACGGATGATGCAGGTGCATTTTCCATTAGAGTAAACCCTAATTCCACACTGGTATTCAGCTCTATCGGCTATGCCACCAAAGAGATGGGCATCGGAGATGGAAATAACCTGTCCGTGCTGCTGACGAAGAACAGCACATCGCTGTCGGAGGTGGTCGTCACAGGCTTTGGACAAAGGAAGGATGTGCGTAAAGTAGCCTATTCCGTTACGGAAATAAAGGGCAGCGAGGTAGTAGCTGCCAACAATTCCAATCTGGGCAATGCCTTACAGGGTAAGGTGGCGGGTGTCACCATTTCCCAGGGTACTGGCGGTCCTTCTTCGAGCAGCCGTATCCAGATCCGTGGTAATGCACGGCTGGACAACAATACCGAGCCCCTGATCGTCATTGACGGCGTGCTTATTCGTCCGCAGACAACGGGAGCTGATTCCTGGGGCGGCGCGCAGGACTTCGGAAATATCATCAAGGACCTGAACCCGGATGATTATGAAAGCATCACTGTTTTGAAAGGATCTGCGGCCTCTGCGCTGTATGGTTCAGAAGCGTTGAACGGGGTGCTGCTGATCACTACCAAAAAGGGACGGGTCAGAAAAGGTATAGGCGTCACCTGGAATCAGACAGCCTCATTCGACAAAGCTTATAAAATGGCCGACCTGCAAAATCAGTTTGGCGGTGGTCTTAGCCCCACTTTTGCCAAGGATGCTTCCGGCAATGATGTTGTAGACGTTTCTGCCAGCCCCTGGAACGGCAATAACCCCAATGGCGGTTATTCCTATGGACCGGCGCTCGACGGTCACCTGGTGAAAGACCTGGATGGCCGGATGGTGCCCTGGAAAGCCAACAACCCGTTGAAAGACTTTTTTGTCACCGGCCAGTTCATCAATACGAACGTAGCGGCCGAGGGCGGCAATGAGAATGGAACTTTCCGTCTGTCTTATACCAACCTGAACAACTCCAGCGTGGTGCCCAACAACAAGCTGGTCAAGAACGGTCTTAATCTGCATGTATCGCATAGGCTGAACAATATGTTCTCTGTGGATGCGAGTGTGAGCTACACCAACACAAACGTATTGAATCCCATCATACAAGGCGGCGGCGGCACTTCCAACCCTGTGGGCGGCTTCACCTATTTCATGCCAAGGAATGCTCCCATCAGCTATTACAAGCAGCCGGCCAATTTTATCAATAAAACACAAGGCGGCATCGTCACGGGTATTACGGGTGATCCCTATTACATCGCCCATCTGGTATGGCCGATGCTGGAGAACAACACTACCAGGAATGAGAACGTGCTGCTGGGCAACCTGGATCTGACGGGTAAGCTTACTCCCTGGCTGACGGCGTTGGTGCGTGCCAATGTTCTGAACTACAATGACCAGACGGAGGTAAAGAACCTGGGTACGGGAGCTAACTTCAGCGGTTCCACCGGTTATTATGAGATCGACCAAAGCTCTTACCGGAATGTCCGTGTTCAGGGCTTGCTGACGGCTAACAAGCAATTTGGTGATGATTTTTCGCTGAGCGCTACCATTGGTGGTGAGACCAACCGGAATCTGGGCGGTCCTGCCAACAGGGCCTATACAAACGGAGGCCTCAACACACCGCGTCTCTACATTGTCTCCAATTCCGCATCTGCTGCTACCTTTGCGCAGGGCTATAATAAGTCCTACAGGACGGATGCTGTCTATGCTTATGGCGACCTCACCTGGAGGCAGATGCTGACATTGAACTTCAGCGTTCGGAACGACTGGTCTTCTGCGCTGACCTATGCCAACGGGACAGGTAAATTTACTTATGCTTACCCCAGCGTGGGACTGGCCTGGTTATTTACCGAACTTCCTGCTCTCAAGGCCAATCCTGTTCTTTCTTATGGTAAGTTGAGAGCCAGCATCGGATGGACCGGCTACAGCGCTGATCCCTGGTCTACAAATGTCACCGGCCTGTATGGTTATGTGGGAACGTTCAATAATCCTTCCAATACGAACATGGTGCTGAACTCCTTTAGCAATGGCAATGGCAATTATGATCTTACGCTTGGCAACCAGGGTCTCAAGAATGAGCTGGCCCGCGAGATCGAGTTCGGTACCGAGCTGAAATTCCTGAACAATCGTTTGGGCATCGACTTTACTTACTACAAAAAGAATTCTTTCAACCAGATACTTTCCCTGGCTGCCGACATCGAAACAGGCATCTCCGGACGCACGATCAACGCCGGAAATATCCAGAACCAGGGTATCGAAATATTGCTGAACGCCAGCCCGATCAGGTCCAAGAACCTGAACTGGGATATGACGATCAATTTCACAACCAACAAGAACAAGATCATTTCTCTGTATCCCGGTGTTACCAGCAAGAACCTGCAGCTGGCATTTGGCGCCGACGTATCCGTCAATGCCATCGCCGGACAGGATTATGGTGTTGTTCAAACGGGATATGCGTTTGCTACCTATACTGGAAAGAATGCTGCTGCTCAGGGTCAGCGGGTGATCGGGGCCAATGGCAGCGCTACGGGTGGTTATCTAACCTATATGCGCAGTCAGAACTATGACGGTTCCATCAAGACCCTGGGTAATATCACGCCAAGGTTCCTCTGGGGTACCACGCAGACGGTGAGCTACAAGAATTTTGTACTCGGTATCCAGGTGGATTCGAAGGTAGGCGGTCTGATGGCTTCTTCTACTTCCCAGTACGGCTCTGAAACGGGTGTGATGAAGAACTCTCTCTTTGGCCGTAACACTGCCTTGGGTGGCATCACTTTCGTGGATGGCAGCGGTAATACCCGTAACGATGGCATTATTCCAAAAGGTGTCATAGCAGACGGTACGATCGTTGGTGGTAAGGATCTGGGTGGCATGACTTATGCTGATGCCGTGGCTCAGAAATACCTGACCCCCATTCCTGCTTATGCGTACTATGAGAACCTTACACAATGGTCCACCGGTATCCGCGAGCAATCGATATTCGACAACTCCTGGGTAGCTCTCCGCCAGGTGTCCATTGGCTATAACCTGCCTTCGAATGTATACAAGAGGCTGCACCTCAATGGGCTCCGTTTCACGCTGACTGGCAGGAACATCGTTTATATCTGGAAGAATGCCAAGGATGGTGTCAACCCCGAAGGTCTCTACAACAACCAGGCCAGCGCCTTTGCAGAAGGTGGCGGCTTGCCGCTGATAAGGAGCATGGGCGCAACTTTAAACGCCACATTCTAACATTCTCTTAAACAAAATATTATTACGATCATGAAACTATATAAATATTCCTTGCTGGTGCTGACGCTGGCGGTGTTGGCATCCTGTAAAAAGTCAGCCTTTGTAGAGGACAATATCAATCCCTCTACACTGGTGACGCTGGACCCCGGACAGCAATTCCTGTACGCGGCCCGTTCCTTTCCCAATGACTTCGAGTATTACTATGATGTCTACAGGGATCTCAATGAGTGGATGCAGTATACCACCGGCAATTCGGGCAACGGCGCCGGTTTTACGAGGCCCGGCGGCAATTTCAATTACCGGTACGGTAATTTCTATACGAATATAGGTGCGCCTTTGGCCGACATCCCGCATATCATCGCAAAGCTGAGCACGGATGAGCAGGCCAAGAGAGTATATCAGGCTGCTATTGCCAGCATCTATATGGCGGAGGCCGCTTTTTATTGCAGCGATATCAACGGAAGCATCGTATATGGCCAGGCCTTCCAGGCCCGCTATGGCGGGACGCTGACCCCTACGTACGACGTCCAGCAAAAAGTGTTCGATACATTGGATACACAGCTGAAGGCGGCTATTGCTACCCTGGAAACTGCACAGACAGTACCTCAGACATCCTATGGCGCCAATGACCCATTTTATAACGGCGACCCCAATCAGTGGATCAAGGCAGCCAATGCGCTTCGTCTGAAGATCGCAATGAGGCTCATGAAGCAAAATCCCGACAAGCTGAAATCCATCGCTACGGAAGTGCTGGCTGACTCCCATCAGATGGACACGGTTGGAGACTCCTGGATATTGCAGGTAGGACCCACTTTTGCAGATCAGGCCGGTAACTATAATCCTACCGGCTTCCTGGCTGCAAAACCGTTCATCGATTTCCTGAACAGCACGAACGATCCCCGGCTGTCCATCTTTTTCCGGAAGAATGGCGCGGGACAATATGTAGGCAGCCCCACCAGCCCGGACGTATGTGCCTTGCCTGCCAACCAGGCTTTGTATACGGCTAAGGATACGCCTTTCTCTTTTCTGCAGCACCGGCTGTTCACTCCGAACTATGACGAGGCGGATGGACAGGGTGCAGGCACGGGTGTTGGATTCTTCCCCGTACTGACCTTTGCGGAATATTGCTTTATCCGTGCAGACCTTGCTGCCAGAAATATTACTAATGATGTGGCCGCCGACTGGTACAACAGAGGAGTATCCAACTCCATTAAGTTCTATGACCAGCGGGCGAAAGCTGCTAATATTTCAGGGCATGTATCTGTAGCCGATTCAACTATCGCAAATTACCTGGGTGATGCAGCCCGTGGTAAGTTCGACGCTGCCAAAGCCACCGAATTGATCGCCTGTCAGGCTTATATAGACTTCTTCCGTCAGCCGGCAGAAGCCTGGGCCTGGTGGAAACGAACTGGGTTTCCCAATACCACTTCCGTGATCGCCTGGTCTCCGCTGAAAGCTAATGGCACTAACCTGACTTTGCCACGCAGGCCCGTATTCACCCCATACGCACCCTCTGATGCCAACTATAATAATCAGAAGGCTGCCTATGACGCCATGTTAGCACAACCCAACTTCGGAGCGACCCTCGACGATGTCACAGGCCGCATCTGGTGGGATCAACCATAAACTGATCTTACTTTATCTAGACTCCGGGCTGAATATAGTCCGGAGTTTAGTATTTTTATATATGTCTCCTGTAAGAAAATATATTCTTTTGCTTGTATGGGCCGGCATAGGTTTTCTCTCCCGTGCGCAGGGACAGAATGACTCTGTCTTCGACGCGCATCGTCTGCCCGCGATGTCGGGCGAGCTGCGTCTTTTCGTATTCCTTTCTCCTGAGTGTCCATTGTGCAAGAACTATACTGGTGTGCTGAACCAGCTAAACAGACAGTACTCCGGCCGGCTGCAGATAAGGGGCATCATCCCCGGCAGGACCTATAAACAGGAGGAAGTAGACAGCTTTATCCGGAGATATAAAATTACCTATCCTTTATACATAGACCTGTCACTCGACCTTTCCCATTATTTACAGGCATCCGTAACACCACAGGCCATTCTCCTGGATAAGGACAGCCGGCTGGTATACAAGGGAGCCATCGACAACTGGTACAAAGCGTTGGGAAAACCCGGCGCCCGCGTCACGGAACATTATCTGCAGGATGCCATCGAGGCAGGGCTGCATCACCGTCAGCCGCTGATCAAGCGGACAAACACCGTAGGCTGCCAGATCAACGATTTTTAAAAGCTGATATGACAAGATTTTTTATAACATGCGGCATCATGGTGTTATGGGTATTGCAAGGCCATGCACAGGAGCCCACCTGGTACAAAGATATTGAACCCATTATCCAGACAAAATGCGCTCCCTGCCACCGGCCGGGTGAAGCAGGCCCTTTTTCTCTTCTGACATGGGAAGATGTAGCCAAAAGAGCCTCCTTTGTAAAAAAAGTCATACAAAGCCGTTATATGCCCCCCTGGCGTGCCGACAGGCAATATGTTCATTTTTCCAACGAGCGGGGTCTGTCGGACAACGAGATCTCCCTGATCAGCAAATGGATCGACAATAAGACGCCGCAAGGCAATCCCTCCGACTACCATCCACCTGCCCACACACCGGTGAACGGTACGCTGTACAACCGGCCCCCTGATCTCGTGCTGACGGCAGACTCTTTTCATCTGCCCGGCGACAACGGCGAACGATTTGTCATTTTCAAGATACCCTTCGAGCTTAAAGATTCCGCCAATGTCGAGGCCATCGAATTCTTTTGCAACAACAAGAAGCTGATCCATCATGCCAACTATGCCATACAATCCGTACCCGATGAGAACATTCCCATCAAAGGCGGCTATCCCTATGTAAATCTTACAGACGACGATCGCACCAAGGTGGATCAGTATATGCCTTACCGCAAGATCATGTCTTATTATGGCGGATATATACCCGGCACCAGCTATGAATATTTTCCAAAGGAGTTCGGCTGGGTCATGCCCCGGCGCGGGGTCATCCTATTGACGGTGCATTATGCGCCTTCGGCTACAGATGAGAGCAGCGTCTGCGGCGTCAACCTCTTTTTCAAGAAGACGCCCATTACACGGGTGATGAAAGTAGTCAGCTTCGGCTCGGGCGGGATAGGAGAAGGGCAGATCGAGCCTATCTTCTATATAAAGGCAAATGCCGTGCAGACCTTTAAGCTGGAGGTCACCAACCCCAACCAGGACCAGTCATTGCTCTACGTATGGCCGCATATGCATTTATTGGGTAAGGAATACAAAGCCTTTATCACTACTCCCGCTGGAGATACCATCCGCCTGGTCCATATCCCGGAATGGGATTTTCGCTGGCAGGAGATATACCGGTTCCCCCATCCTGTGAAGGTCCCGAAAGGGTCGGTCATCCATCTGGAATGCACCTATGACAATACGGCCAATAATCCATTCAATCCGAATAGTCCTCCCAAGGCTGTTTTTTCAATGGGAGATATGAGGACCAAAGATGAGATGATGACCATGATGATGGGATTTCTTCCTTACAAAGAAGGTGATGAAAAGATCAGTCTTGAATAAGTCAAAATGAACCTATGCCAGCTCCATCATTAAAAGCGCTTTTGCAGTGGGCGCCCTGTCTGCTGCCTTCCCTGTTGTTGGCGCAACCGGCCCGTCCCTTGTTTACGCAGATGAGCCCCAAACAGACAGGCATTCATTTCCTGAATAAGATAGAAGAGGATGATTCGCTGAATGTCATGCGTTATGAATACCTGTATAACGGGGCGGGGGTGGGAGTCGCGGACCTGAACAATGACGGGCTCAACGACATATTTCTTTCCAGCAATACAGGTCCCTGCAAGCTGTATTTAAACAAAGGGAATTTTGCTTTCCAGGACGTCACAAAGCAGGCGCAGGTGGCGGGCAATGGCACCTGGTGCACGGGAGTAAGTATTGCCGACGTGAATGGAGACGGGTTGATGGATATCTACGTATGCCATTCCGGCAAGTATGCGGACAGCATGCAGCTGAGCCACCAGCTGTTTATCTGCCAGGGCATAGAGAACGGGATCCCTGTATACAGGGACATGGCAAAAGAATATGGTTTGGATGTGCCCGGCGCGCAGTCCACACAGGCTGTTTTTTTCGATTATGACAAAGACGGCGATCTGGATATGTTCCTGTTGAATCACAGCAACCATACCTATAACCCCTTTCTCAACACCCGAAAGACCCGGGCGACGCCGGACTTTCATTTCGGGAACAGGCTATTCCGCCAGGACAGGGACGCCCAGGGCCATATTCATTTCACGGATGTGACCTTACAGGCCGGCATCGTCAACAATCCCCTGAACTTCGGTCTCAGCGTCACCGTTAGTGATGTCAACAAGGATGGCTGGCCTGACATCTATACTACCAGCGACTATACGGAAAAGGATTGCTTTTATATCAACAATGGCAACGGGACATTTACCGAATGCCTGGAGCAATCCTTTGCCCATATCTCCAAATACTCCATGGGGTCCGATATTGCGGACTACAACAACGACGGCAGGCCGGATGTACTGACCCTGGATATGCTTCCGGAAGACAATCATCGGCAGAAGCTGTTGAAAGGACCGGATGAATACGATCAATATCATTTACTGCTGGACAGCGGCTATTACCATCAGCAGATGCGGAATATGCTGCAGCTAAACCAGGGTGTGGATGAGCAGGGGCATCTCCGATTCAGCGAGATCGGGCAGCTGGCCGGCATTTCCAATACGGACTGGAGCTGGGCCGGCCTTTTTGCAGACTTTGACAACGACGGATGGAAAGATCTTTTTATAAGCAATGGCTATCTGCGCGACTTCACGGATATGGACTTCCTGAAATATACGGCTCCCGAGGCAAGGTTGGCGGCTGCCCGGCAGGGTAATCAGAACTTTGAGACATATGACCTGGTTAAAAAGATGCCTTCCAATAAGGTCAGCAATTATATCTTTCACAACGACGGCAATCTGCGGTTTACCAACGTCACGCGTGAATGGGGGATATATCAGCCCACCGTATCCAATGCGGCAGCCTATGCCGACCTGGACAATGACGGAGACCTGGATCTTATTGTCTGCAACAACAATGAGCCGGTGATGATCTATCGCAATGAAGAGAATGAGCTGAAGAAAAATCATTATATCACGATACGTCTC
>Ga0068855_100012701_pt1 | contig 10162 bp, 12 predicted proteins | sample KBSCornC52_FD_66592 | JGI IMG/M metagenome (GOLD analysis project Ga0068855, IMG submission 66592) | Corn rhizosphere microbial communities from Kellogg Biological Station, Michigan, USA - KBS Corn C5-2 | ecosystem: Host-associated > Plants > Roots > Rhizosphere > Soil ... | reverse complement strand
ACTCCCCCAGAATTGGGGGCCGGGTGGCGAATTTACTTCGGAAGAAAGGCCCCAACATTGTCCTTCGTAACGATCGCCATCTTAGTCTTGATGACCTTCAGCTGATCCTTCTTGTTGAAATAATCATTCATAGAGTCTACGATTGTCGCGCCGATCACCCGCGGCTGCACCGCAAGCGTGGCCGTAAGCTTGCCATCGCGGACGTCTTCCAGGCTCGTCTTGTTGCCGTCGATCCCGATCGTGAGCAGGGGATGTTTCGCGTCCGCGCCCGCCTTGCTCGCGCCCTGAGCCATCGCGTCGCTGCAGCCAAAGACCAGGTCCAGCTTATCGTACTTTTGCAGCCAGTCCTTGGTGGTCGTGTTGCCCATCGCCCGGTCCCACTTCCCATTCTGCTCCGCGTCTATATGGATGTTCGGATATTTCTTAAGCGCATCCTTAAAGCCGCCCGCTCGTTCGTCGGTGTGCGCGCCCGGTTCGCCGTCCAGGATCGCGACTTCGCCCCTGTAGTCGCCGTTCTTCGCCTTGATCAGCTCCGCAGCCTTCTCGCCGCACAACTTGCCGCCTTCGCGTTCATCGTATCCCACGTAAGCGACTACATCGCCCTTCACAGGGGTGATCTGATTATGGACCCAGATGGGGATCTTCGCATCGTTCGCCTTCTTGATGATCTGATCGAGCGCCTGCGGGTTAATTCCGCAGACCGAGATCGCATCCGGGCGCTGTTGAATGACGTCCTGCGCCTGGCTCACCTGTCCCGCGTAGTCGTCTTCCTTTTGAGGCGCCTTATCGATGATATCCGGCCATCCCAGCTTCTTGGCCTCGTCGGCCGCGCCCTTGGGCAGCTCGTTGTGGAATTCGCTGGTCTTCGCTGGAGAGATGATTGCGATCCTCTTACCGCCCGGCGGCGGGTTCGCCGGCCCGGAGCTATTGCCCGGCGAGCCAGATGGAGGCGCGCTCGTTCCAGAATTGTTGCAGCCGGAGAGCGCAAGCATGCCGATCAGCGAGAGAGCCGCCACACCGACCAAGGGTATTTGCCTCAACTTCGTATGTAAGAACGAAGAACAAAACCCGTGCCTCGCATCTCGGAACTCGGAACCCGAAACTTGCAACACTTTTCTCATTTCGCGATTGTCCTCCGTTTTTGAATCTCGTCGAACCCGACCGCCGCCATAATGATCGCTCCAATCGCCACTCGCTGCCAGTTCGAGTCGACATTGACCAGGTTGAGTCCGTTACGAATAAGCCGCATCAACAGCACCCCCGCGAAGGTGCCCGCCAGGTTTCCTCGCCCGCCGAAGAGGCTCGTGCCGCCAATCACGACGGCCGCGATCGCATCCAGCTCCAGGTCGGAACCTGCCTGCGGCGCCGCTACCCCAACGCTCGCGGTCTCTACCAGTCCTGCCAGCGCAGCCAGCATACCCCCCACCATATAGACGCCCAATTTGATGCGATCGACATTGAGGCCGGATAGCCGGGCCGCCTGCTCGTTGCCGCCGATCGCGTAAATGGCCCGGCCCACGCGTGTTCGAGTCAGAATCAGATGGCCCGCCACGAACACGACCGCCATGAGTACGACCGCCCACGTGAGGCTCGACGTTGAAGTGCCGGTGCGGATCGAAATCAGGCTCTGGCCCGTGATCGTGTAGGCGGCGGGAATGCCCTCGTTGATCCCCGTGCCCTTCGAGAGGATATAGGCCAGGCCGCGAACGATACTCATCATCCCGAGCGTAGCGATGAACGGCGGCAGATAGGCTTTGGTGATCGTGAGGCCGGTGAACGCGCCGCACAGAGCGCCTGTTCCAACGGTAAGAAGCAGCCCGATCAGCGCGAGTACAAGCATATTGGAGCCGGGACCGCCGTGCTTCGACATGTAGAGCGCCGCAAGAAAAGGCGCGAGAGCCGCAATACTTCCCACAGAGAGATCGATGCCGCCGGTGATGATAATGGCGGTCATGCCGACCGCGACCACTCCGATGCGCACGGACTGGTCGAGGACGTTCAAGAGATTGGAGGGCTGCCGAAACTCGGGTGTGAGCACGGCAAAAACAAGCGTGACGACGAGCAGCGCGATATAGGCGCCCGCGTTTCGCCAGAGGTCTCGCATCAGCTCCTCAAATCCGTGGTGAATTACAGCGACGATTGCGGATCGTATTCGCTGCCAGACCGTCTGTTTCCTGCGTGAACGAGATGCTCGGCTTGGACCACCTCAGGCGTCGAATGTCGATCTGCCTGCCGCCATCGTCGATCTCATCTCCGACCAGCACAATGTCGCGGCGAATGTCGCCACCATTCGTGCCCAGGACGAGCTAGTGAAATCGGTACTCGATATATTGGCCTGACGAACCTCAACCACCCCAATCCTCTGCTTCTCACTGATTTTTCTCACTGCATTCAGCGGACGAAGGAGGGATCAAATAGCCCCTCTGCCCGCAGCGCGGGATAGGGGTTGGGGGTGAGGGCATTTGCCCTTCTACTTCACTATCTCTCCAAGCGCCAGGATCGCTCCGTCGTACCAGGCCGTATCGTTGTACGTCGCCGGGTCAAGCGTCTTGATGCTTGAGTTCTCCTGGCGCGGACGCAGGATCGCGATTGTCGCGAGAATCCGGCACATGTACCTCATTTCGCCCGGATTCCATTTCTCCAAAATTGCTATTCTCATTCAGACTCGTTTCTTCTTGACAGACGGCGCGAGACAGGTTCTGACTTTTATCCGGAACGGTTATGGACGATAAGGAGAGACCACGCCGCTGCCCCAGCGATGAAATATCTATCTTTTGGCGGATTGGCAGACCCATCGGCGGATTGTACACTAAGCTCGTGTTGTCGTCGTTATGATTGATCTTACCCCCCTGCGGTCGCGTACCCTGCGATCGTGAATGCAGTTCTATCATTCGCAATGGTGGAGAGTATGTCATGGACGTCATCTACTGTACTGTGGTCGGCTGTTCAAGTCCGGCCAACCTGTTCCTTTCCGGCGACCATCCGGCCTCCGAGCGGCTGTGCAGCTATCACTGGGCTTACCTGAATCCGGAAGCCTCTGAGCACGTGAGTCGGTTGGTTCTAACGGAAGCATCTGGAGAGCGGCCAGAGCAGGTGGGCGGTCAGTGTCGTTGTTCACGGAACTTGAATCCGGTTTGACGGAGTCCTTGCCTTCTTCAGACTTATCCTCAATCATGTCTGAATACGACATCATTGCCATCGGCGCATCGGCGGGCGGCCTGGAACCCCTCAGGCAGTTGGTGGCGGGGTTGCCGTCAGGATTCGCCGCTGCGGTTTTCATTGTCTGGCATGTCTCGCCCAGTCATACAAGTCTCCTGCCGCAAATACTGCAACTTGACGGCAAACTGCCGGTCGCGCACGCCCAGAATGGCGAGCCAATTCAATCGGGCAGAATTTACGTCGCTCCCCCGGATTACCATCTCCTGATTGAGGATGGTTGTGTGCGGCTCAATCACGGGCCCAAGGAAAACCATTCCCGGCCCTCCATCGACGCGCTGTTTCGGAGTGCTGCGGAAGTCTATGGAGAGCGTGTGATAGGCGTCGTGTTGACCGGAATGCTATTTGACGGTACGGCTGGATTGATAGCGATCAAGCGGAACGGGGGCATTGCGATCGTACAGGATCCCGCCGAGGCGGAGTATCCTTCCATGCCCAGAAGTGCAATAGGGCATGACCATCCGGACTATGTCCTGCCGATCGCTCAGATCGCCGAACAGCTACGGCGACTGGTCCAGGGGGAGTCGCATGCCTCAGCCAAGTAAGAACCCGATACGGGAGACCGTCAAAATTGTTCAGACCGATCGGGCCGAGCAAATCGAAGGCGCTCGCGAGGGTCAGCCCTCCTTGTTCACCTGCCCGGACTGCGGCGGCGTGCTCTGGCAGGTGGACGAGCCGGACATGGTTCAATTTCGCTGCCACGTCGGGCACATCATCGCCGGCGAGCATCTCTTTATGGAACAGCAGAACGCAGCGGAAGACGCACTCTGGACGGCCATACGTATCCTGGAAGATCAGAGCGTACTCGGGAGACAGCTTTCGAGATTTGCCGCAAAGGAGAACGACAGCGAGGCGGCGCGACGATACGAGGCGCAGGCACAAGCAGCCGGGAGAAAACATCGCACCTTGTTGCAGATCGCTGAAACCGGCGACGAAGAGATTATCGAACCGACCGTGCCCGACTAGCGGAACTCAAATCAGTTTGTGCGAACGCAGTGATGACAGGCTTTCCATCCCAGTTCTTCGGAATCGGTACATGAAGCAGCCATAGCGCGGTTGCGGCCGTATCGTAGGTCGTGACGTCGGCAGTAATCGTGTAACCACGCTTTACGCCGCTGCCCCATGCGATCCAGGGAATGTTCATGTCCTCGGCAGTGTTGCTGCCATGGGTAGTGGCATGACCGCCGTGATCCGCGGTTACTATCACAACACTGGTTTTCTCAATGCCCGCTTTTTGAATGGCGTCCTTTATGGTACGAAGCGCCCCATCTTCGTCCGTGAAGGACCTTTTCTGTTCAGGTGATCCCCATCCATATTTATGTCCGGCCGCGTCTGAGTCTTCAAAGTGAACGAAGCATAAACCGGGCTTATGGGCGAGGATGTAGCTGCCTGCAGTGGCTGCCACAGCGGATGCACTGTGAGAGGGGATGGCAAAAATGTCCAGGGTGCCGGGCACATTCAAATGCTTGAATTTGTCCTTACACACAAACATCGCCGTTGTGATGCCTTTTTGGTGTGCTAGTGCAAACATTGTCGGTACGGTGACCAGCCCCTTCGTCGGATCCCAGTCATTCCAGTCGATCTTGTGTTGAGCTGGCGAAACGCCTGTCAGCATGGATGTATGCGCTACCAGAGTCAGGCTGGGAAACACGGTTTGGGCCCACCAGGTTCCGGCGCCCTCTGCAAGCATGCCATCTAAAGTGGGCATCTGACTATGCTGCATCACCATCGGCTTACCGCCATCGAAGCTGACGATGAACACATGCTGCGCACTTTGCGCCTCCGCCGATGGGGCAACCAGCCCGGTAATCAGTAGGATCGCAAGAAGCAGTCGAAATGGATAAGTCACCGGTTCTCTCCCTTTCCCGCTCCACAAACCCGCCCGGGCAGCACAGCATGATTATGCTGATCAGCCATCAGAACATGCTGGAGTTATGCGCATTCTCAGGCTTGAGCTGCCTGCCGCGCGAATTCAGTTTCACACTCAACATGCATCAATGAGGTGCCCGGAACAAACACTGTGTGCAGGTGGAAAGAGATTCGGCTGCCACCTTGAGAGAGCGTGACAGGATTCGCTATCAGGCGAAAGGACATCCAGCACCGCCAAAGGTCAGCTGCCGCTCCGCAGAAGCCGCTCCAATACAGGCGCCAGGGCCTCGGCCTGGCGGCGCATCCCCAGGTCGTTAGGGTGAACTCCATCGACGGTGCCGTCACCATCCGTACCTAAAAGGTTCTTACCCGGGCACGTGTATAACTGCTTTATTCCTTTCTCGCGAAGCTGCTTCACTGCCGTCTCCTGAAGCTTCTCGAGCGCCGACGGAGCCTGGCTGATATGGACCACCGACTGGCCTACAAACAGGATGGGAGTGTTCGGGTGGGTCTCGCGAATTGTGTCGACGAGGGTCGCTACCTTCGCGCTCAGCTCCGCCCCCGTGATCCCGCCGATATTCCAGAGGCAGTCGATTACGAACAATGCGGGATCCAGCTCGGCGATGAACTTCGCAACCTCCGGCTCCATCTTGCCCGAGCCCGAGAACCCGAGGTTGATCATCGGCCGGTCGAGCATCCTTCCGAGGATCGCCACATGAGCCATTCCGGGCCGCGACGCACAGCCGCCCTGCGCGATCGAGGTGCCGTAGTAGACGATTGGCAGCCTCTTCGCCTCCGGCCTGGCCGCTGCCTTCGTGATCACGCTGCCAGGTGCTGTTCCGATCTCCAGCTTGCTCACTCCGTTGTACAGTGGCAAATAGAGAAGGCACTCGGTTTGAGCGCCGCCTGAGGCGGGCAGATTTGCGCTCATATGGTTGTTGATCTTGCCGGTCGGCCTGCCGTTCTGCACGAACTCCCATGCGCCGCTCTCTGTCCGGCGATAGAGGTCTACGCCGCTGACGCCAGTGGCGGGCATGTGCGGCATCGCAAGGGTGTCGTTGATAACGTCCCACCGGACGGATACGGAACGCGCATTCGTTTGGAACCGCACGCATAGTCCGGCCGAGTGCTTGCCAAGCCCCCAGACGCCCTCCGGAACTACGCCCTTGGCGCGCGTTGGCAGGCGGTCGTACGGGGATTCCGTGTCTGTCCAGCCTCTGCCTTCGATCTCAAACACGTTGGCATCGTGCCAGGTGATATCCGTTTGGGCAGCGCATCTCAGACTGGCGGCGGTCGTGAGAGCGAACAGGAATATCAGCAGTGCGGCTTTTAGCATTGAGAGTAGCTCCTTGTGGTTTGAACGGGCGAGTGGACAAGTGGATGTAGTAGATAGAGTGGAGGAAGTGGACGCCGCCCGACTATTCCTGGGTAGGTGCAATTCGACTCGAACGGCGGGCCGCAGTCACCGTTGCAGCGCCTGCTCGGCCTCCAGGCGGGCCATCGGGTCCTGAATTCGGACGTAACCGGCTTCCGCGTCGCTCAGGCCGGCGAAGAGTGTGGCAGTGCCGTCCCAGTGCCGCACCAGCCCACCGGCGAAGATGACATCCACGAGGTCGTGGCGCTTGGCAGGGCCACTGTGAAACTGCGAGCGGACCGCGATAAGTCGCACAGGATCGACCGCTCGTGTCTCAGGGTCGATTGCAAACGCCATCGCGAAGTAGTGGCGAATCTCGCCGGTCTCCATCCATGCGATGTGGCCCAGCAGCCCCAGTCTTCCATCTCGCAGCAGATGCGCTTCATTCACGCCGCCCCACTCGACGTCGGTGAATTGTCCCTCCAGGATCGGCGCTTCGGCGATCACGTCCGGGTTCAGCTTGTCCAGGCCGTCAACGACCGTGAACCCGATCCGGCCGCGATACCCGGGACCACAGTGCGGGCGACTGAAGAGGGCGATGCGACCGTCCGGCAATCCGGCGATTCGAATGTCCTTCATCCCGTCCGGTCCCGTCAGAAAGTGAGTGAGGCGCTCTACGGAGCGGCCCCGATAGAATTCCATGCGCCAGATCGTACGGCCGTCCGGCAGTTCGATCGGGAACCGCACGCCTCCAAGCACCAATTCACCGTTAACGATGGTAACACACGGGTCTTGAAGGCCCACGAACGTCGGCGCGCCGGGCCGCGGCCGCCAGACGCCGTCCGGATCTCTTCGGAAGAACACGATCTCAGCATGTTCCGTCTCGCGCGCCTCGACCCGGCCGGCGATCAGTATCTCGCCGCGGAACGTGACCGGAGCGGCGATGTTGTACACGTCGCGGTTATCGACACCGGAAAAGGTGATTTTTCCCGATTCGAGAGGAGCGCGCTCCATTGCAAAACGGCCAAGTAAAACGGTACATCCTGGCGCGACAGCCATGATTATTTGCCTCTCCGCGGGCCGGCGCCAGATACGCGGACGTCGGGGATCGAGTGTCGGATGTCGACGTGCAGCTCATAGTCTCGTGCGGTCAGTATTCGCGCAGTTCAGTCTGGCTTAGAATAATTATATCGGGACGCTTGATAAGGCTGGTTCGCCACGCCGATAGACATATCCTGCGGCGGAAACCCCGACGTCCAACGTCCGACACTTGACCCCCAGCATGCACAAAACAGAATCAACCGGCCCCCGCACAACTTGTATGCGGGGGCCGGCAGTTCGAAGCCAAACGCTATTCAGTTGTTTATTCATTCCGAGGCACTCTGGGCGCTCTGGTTAAAAGGCTTTTTTGAGGCAGTTAATTCGCCTGCTCCGTTTTGCGACTATCGCCAGGTACAGGATTGTTTGTCCGATACCCGCTTTCGTTCGCTGCGGCAGTCTAATCCTTTGCTTTAGCGCCGGACCTCGACTATAAGACCAGGTGGAGTCATCCTACAACTTCCTTTCGAATAGGTTTCCACGAATTCCCCAAAGGGATGGTTATGTTTTTCGTGGCCCTACCTCCTTGAAATGGATTTTCATCTCCGCGATCTGCGACACCTGCTTGAACTCTCTGCGGAGGGTTCGGATGCGCATTTCTCTTTGACAACTCCATTATAGGCTTTGGGTTTTGCGAAGTCAATAGGTAAAAGGGCTGGATTGCTGGTCCATTGGTAACCAGACATGTGTTTACTATTGTTTTTGTACGTCCTATAAGTCCTATACGACCTATAGGACTTATAGGACTTATAGGACTTATAAGCCCACTTCTCCGATGGTTGCAGGTATATATCCACGCTGTGCCGAACGGACGCTCCAAGAGGAGGCCGGCCATGAATCCCTATCTGCTTTCTACGCTTGAGATCGGACCCGTGGTGGTGCGAAGGCTGCTGGACCAGGTGCCGAAGTCGCGATTAGACGAGGCGCTGGTTGAAGGCCGCTTTACCGCACGGGAAGTCATTGCGCACCTTGCCGACTGGGAGCCGATCATGCGTGGACGCATTCTCTCCGCCGCCACGACTCCCGGCGCGACGATCGAAGTCTTCGACGAGGGCGAAATGGCGATCAAGAACGGATATGCCGCGAGCGACCCATGGGACCAGTGCGACCTCTTCCAGCGGGAGCGACATGCCACCGCGACCTTCGTGCGCAGCCTCGACGATGACGACTGGCAGCAGATCGCACATCACCCCGAACGCGGTCCGCTCTCTGCAGAAGACCTGACCAACCTGCTTCTCGGCCATGACCTCTATCACATCGACCAGCTGAGCGCTTATCTGCCAAAAAACAGGAAGCCTACGTAGCCACCGTACGAACGACCCGGGCTGCCTGAGTTTCAATCGTCAGGCGAGAGTGATCGGAATAAGGAGCCACAATGAAGGTCGATCTGGGCGGCAAGGCAGCCCTTGTGACCGGGGCAGGTCGCGGCATCGGCAAAGCGATTGCGGATTCGCTAGCCGCAAACGGAGCAAGCGTGCTCTACACGGACATCGATGGCGCTGCCGCGGAAGCCGCTTCTGCCGACGTGCCCGGGAGCGCAGCGATCCAGCTCGATGTCTCGGATCAGGCGGCAACGGTTCGCGGAGTGAGCCAGGCGCTGGAGCGATTCGGCCGGCTGGATATCCTGGTCAACAACGCGGGCATCAACACCCTCGCGCACCGCGTGAATGTCGATCGCTTTCCGCTGGACGAGTGGGATCGTATCCTCAAGGTGGATCTCACCGGGCTGTTCCTGATGAGCCAGGCCGCCGCCGCGCCGATGCTGCAACAGAAATCCGGTCGCATAATCAACATCGCCTCGGTGGCGGGACTGGTACCGCTGCGGCTGCAGAGCGCATTTGTCGCTGCCAAGGCGGGAGTCGTCAACCTGACGCGCTCGATGGCGCTGGAGCTCGGTCCGCAGGGCGTGCTCGTGAACGGAATCGCTCCTGGATCGATCATGACGGACGGGACAAGACAGCTATTCTACGGCGAGGACGGCGCCTTCCGCGAGTTCGCCGCCACGCTTCTCGCACATGTGCCGCTAGGGCGTCCGGGCACGCCGGAAGAGGTGGCGCACGCCGCCCTCTTCCTCGCCGCGCCGGAGAGCAGCTACGTCAACGGCCACATCCTCACCGTAGACGGCGGCTGGACCGCCGGGTATATGCGAGAATTCTGAGAGTATCAAGGAGACCCTTTTGGCTAAAATCACGCAGTTTCAAGGATATGAAAGCCCGACGCCTACCATTCCGAGACCCTCGACTCCTGTGGAGCCGATGATCGTGACGGCGCAGGATGGGGTGCCGGTGGCCTACCCGGGGTGTCACGGACTGGGCGTGCGGGTGGTGCATCCGGTCAACCCGAATGCCCCGGCGAAGAATCTGGGCCTTGTGCTGTTCTACTTGCCTCCTCACACGATCAACGGGGTGGGGTCTCACGAAACTGAGGAGACATACGTGATTCTCGAAGGCAAGGGCACGATGACCTTCGCGAACGGACGCAGGCAGGAAGTAGAGAAGGGGCAGTTCGTCTACCTGCCGCCCTGGTGCGAGCATGGCATTGAGAATACCGGCAATGAGACACTGGTCGTATTGATCGCCACGTCGCCTCCAAATCCCTAGAAATAGGCAGATACCGGCGCTGCAG
>Ga0068855_100012700_pt1 | contig 10162 bp, 9 predicted proteins | sample KBSCornC52_FD_66592 | JGI IMG/M metagenome (GOLD analysis project Ga0068855, IMG submission 66592) | Corn rhizosphere microbial communities from Kellogg Biological Station, Michigan, USA - KBS Corn C5-2 | ecosystem: Host-associated > Plants > Roots > Rhizosphere > Soil ... | reverse complement strand
CGCGTTGACGGAGCTGGGCTTTGCCCGGCGGAGTCGTCGCGGGAGGTCCAAGGAACCCTCCGAGGGTTCCTGTCCGAACGACACTTTGTGCGGCTTCATTGGCAGGTGCTCCCGGCGTTCACGGCGGTGCGGTACATGAAGGCGTCGCTGCTGACGACCGCCACGATGAGCTGTTTCAGGCCGTACCCGCTGGTCTTGAAGGCCTGGTAAATCTGCTGGGCCGAGCAGGCGTCGTCGGTGGTCTCGGCCCGCAGCAGGGCGTACCGCAGCTGCTGCAGCGAGAAGCACTCCATCGCCTGATCCGAGCTGGAGATCTGCGTGATCATGTCGCTGGCGTCGCTGAACGTGCCGGACAGGTCGCCGGCGGCGTTGGGGTAGGGGACGAACTGGCCGCTGGAGTCGATCGGGTCCTTGTTGGCCCCCTCCGCCGTCTGGTAGGCGCCGGTGGCGTCGTAGTTGTCGAAGCCGAATCCCAGCGGGTCCATGAACTGGTGGCAGGCGCCACAGGCGCTGTTCGGCTGGACGTGCGCCTGGTACGCGTCGCGCGTGGTGCCGGTCCCGAGGCTGGCGGGCGGCGGCGGGATGGGCTTGCCGCCCACCGCCGCCGGCGGATCGGGCACCTCCTCGCACAGGATCTGCTGGCGGATCAGCCGGCCGCGCTTGGTGGGCGACGGCAGCGAGGTGTGCGCGTGCGCCGCCAGCACGCTCCCCTGGGTCAGGATGCCGAAGCGCGGGTTGGACGACGTGTTCACGTTGGTCGGCGCGTCGAAGGACGCGTTGCCGGCGCTGACGCCGTAGAAGTTGGCCAGGTCGCCGTTGATGTACGACGAGGGCGAGGTCAACAGCGTCTTGTAGTCGCTGCCGGTCAGAACCGACTGGGCGAAGGTGGTCAGCGTCTCCGTGTGCAGGTCGGACGCCACGTTCGCCGTCCACTTCATGAACTGCGTGTCCTTGGTGACCGCGTTCATGTTCTCGATGTCCAGCCACTGGTCGGCGAAGTCCTGCAGCGCCGACTTGGCCTTCGGGTCGGCGAGCATGCGCGTCGCCTGCGTGGCCACGTCCGACGCGCTGGCCAGGTGGCCGTTGTTGGCGGCGTCGATCAGCGTCTGGTCGGGCAGCGAGCGCCACAGGTACAGCGACAGGCGGGTGGCCAGCTCCAGGGGGGCGAGCGGGACGGTCTTGCCGCTGGCCCCGGGCTGGCCGAATTCCAGCACGAACAGGAACCGCGGCGAGGTCAGCACCGCCTCGATGACGGCCTGGATGCCGGTCGCGAAGTCGAACTTGGCGCTGACGGTGTTGAACAGGTTGGTGAGATTGGTGGTCTCCGCCGCGTCGAGCTGCCCGCGGAAGGCCTTCCCGGCGAAGCTGGTGATGAACGGCTGCGCGCACGACGCGTTCTGGGCCGTGCAGCTGCCCAGCAGGCTGTTCAACGTGTTGGTGTTCGAGACCGCCGCCGACGCCAGCGTCTCGGCTGCCTCCAGGTACTGCTGGTTCATCAGCGTGCCGGAGACGGTGGCGTACGTGTTGGTGTTGAAGTTGCCGGCCTTGCCGGTGTCGATCTTCTGCTCGGCGACGAACTGGTTGGCCGGCTGGGTGCCGTTCGGGTCCAGGCCCAGGTCGCGGACCATGTTGTCGTACTCGACGCGCGAGATGCGCCGGACCGGCGTGCTCCCGACGCTGGGTGAACCGCTGGCGCAGCTGGCCGAGAACACCTGAAGGCCCGCCGTCTGCTGCTGCATGACCACGCTGCCGCCGGCGCCCGTGGACCCGCCGGTGGGGTTGCCTCCGCCGGCGCCGGTGCTGCCGCCATTTCCGGAACCACTGCCCCCATTTCCGGAGCTTCCACCGACGTGGCCGGCGCACCCCGCCGCCAGCGCGGCGGCCATCAGCGCGGCCGACCAAGAGAAAATACGTTTCATCGCGTCCTTGATCTGTGAATTAGGCTGGCCGCGCTCGCCCACCGCGCGACCGACGTTTACCGAACCTGCCCCAGTCAAAACGTCTGGCGTTTTCGATCCGCGACGCGCCCCAACGGACCTCGGAAACCACCCTCGCGCCGTCGGTGAGCATAGCGAGCGACACTTGAGGTGCAAGGCGCCGTGTAGCCAAAATTGACGATTGGTGGGCGGCGCGGCGCGATGTCGGATACCAACCTGCATGTGGGGCGGCGGCGTTCCTTTGGTGTTGCCGCAAGCGGCCGTCTGATAACGTCGCGCCGGCGATGACGAGGAGGCTGTCCGGGATCCTGGCGGCGGGGGCGCTCGCCGTGCTGGCCGGCCGGCCGGCGCGGGCCGAGCTGGACGCCCTGGGGACGGCCTTCGTGACCGGCGGGGCGACCAGCAATCCCCTGCTGGCGCCCGCGGCGGCCGCGCCCAGCTGGGACGAGTTCACCACTGTCCGGGCCACCCTGCGAGGCCGTGCGCTGGGCCCGCGCACCGAGCAGCTCTTGTCGTACACGTACGCGGGCACGTTCTACGTCGAGACCACCGACGCCAACGCGCAGGTGCACGACCTGGCCTGGCTGCTGACCGCCACGCCGACCGGGCGCACCGACCTGCGGGCCGGCGCCGGCGCGACCTACGGGACCTTGAACAGCATCAACCCGCTGGCGGCGACCGCCGGGTCGAACCTCCAGAATGTCGCGGTCGCGGGCTTCACGACGGTCCCGGGCGGGGCGGTGACGTACCTGGGCGCCAACGCCAATGCCAACGGCTTTTATCGCCCCGACGGGGTCACGACCTGGGGCGAGCTGACCAACGTGACGGCGTTCGTGCCGGTCAAGGGGGACGCCGGCCGCTCGCTGGCCGCGCTCCAGAGCGGGCACTACGAGCACCTGTGGGGCCGAAACGCGCTGACGGTGGATCTGATGGGCACCTACTTCAAGTCCAACTCGTTCACGCTGGCGAACGGCACCACACTGACCGGCACCGAGACCCTGCAGGTCCAGGGCATGGCCGGCTGGCGCCACGAGTATTCGCCGGCGCTGTACCTGGCGGCCAGCGCCGGCGTGCTGCTGAACGACACGGTGGCTGGCCCGGGCGTGCTGGGCGTCCAGCCCGTCGCGTTCGCGACGATTCACTACCAGACGCCGCTGGCGCTGGCCGAGCTGACGGTCACCCAGTCATCGCAGTTGAACGTCTACCTCGGCCAGCCGCTGCTGGTGGACGGGGCCGTCGGGCGGGTCGCCTTCCCGATCGACCGGCTGGAGCGCTTCAAGCTGATTGGCGTGGGGACCGCCGAGCGGGAGTGGACCATCTCCCCCAGCGTCGACGCGGCGCTCGACCTGCTGGCCGCCGACGTGGGGGTGGCGTTCACGCCGCTGCAGCACCCGTTCTACGCGTCGGTGGACTACACCACCCAGCAACAGATCGGGCACACCGCCGGCGGGATCGCCTACCCCAGCCTGCACCGCCAGATCGTGATGCTGACGCTGTCCGCCAGCTGGGGAACCGACCCGGCGATGCGGTGAGCGGCCGTCAGTACCAGTTGAAGCCGATCAGCACCGTGACCATGTTGGTGTCGCCGGCGCTGTCGGCCCCGGCGCCGCTGTAGACGGCGTTGCCGTAGCGGAGCTGCAGATCCATCGCGTAGTTGTACGCCTGGAACAGCTCGATCCCGGCGGCCAGCATGAAGGCGAACGACGAGTCGCTGACGCTGGTCGAGTAGGCGTACCCGTTGTAGTAGTAGCCGACGTCGCTGCTGACGGTCAGGTATCCCAGGCCGAGGCCGCCCTTGATCCAGAGGTTGTCGGTCAGCCAGTACTGCGCCGCCAGCGTGTAGATGCCCTGATAGGTCGTGCCGCTGAAGCCGCTGGTCGAGAACGGGTGCGCCGCCTCCCAGAAGTCGCCCATCAGCGCCAGCCGGGGCGCCACCATCCCGCCCAGGTGAACCTCGCCCGACAGCGCGCCGCCGCAGATGTCGTTGCAGTTCGAGTACCAGAAGCCACCCAGGCCGACGGCGCCGCCGAAGATGACGCCGCTGCGGTAGACACCGCGCGGGGGCGGGGGCGGCGGCGGCGGGGGCGGGTAGTAGCCCGGCGCGTACTGCGCCTGCGCGGAGGAAGCCGTGCCCAGCACCGTCGCGAGCGCGATGCCAAGCCCGAGGGCCAGGGTGAGGGTCTTGCGCGGGTGGCTCATCGTCAGGTCTCCTTGTGGGCCAGAACGTCCGATCGGGCGTTCCATTCCGTGCTTCATTAAGTTTCCCCAGAGATTTTGGCAACCTTTTCCGTCCGGGGCGGTGTCGGGCGTCACGCGCCCTGCTTCGTGCTAAACGCATCGCGATGGCCTGGCACCAGACGCAGATTCGACTGAAGCCGCGATCACGCGGTTTCCATCTGATCACCAGCGAGCTGACCGCGGCGCTGCCCGAGCTGGCGCGCTTCAAGGTCGGCCTGGCGCACGTCTTCATCCAGCACACCTCGGCGTCGCTGTGCGTGAACGAGAACGCCGACCCGGACGTGCGCGCCGACATGGAACGCTGGTTCAACCGCGCCATCCCCGACGGCGCCGACTACTTCCAGCACACCGCCGAAGGAGACGACGACATGACCGCGCACCTGAAGTCGGTCGTGCTGGGGGCCTCCGTCTCGGTGCCGATCCGCGACGGCCGGCTGGCGCTGGGGACCTGGCAGGGCATCTACCTGGGCGAGCACCGCGACCAGGCCGGCGCGCGCACGGTCGTCGTCACGCTCTGCGGCGAGTAGCCGGCGCCTACGCGACGCGGTTGCGTCGTTCGCCGCGCAGGAAGGCCGCCAGGTTCTGCGTGACCTCCGCCACCAGGCGGGTGCGGGCTTCGACCGTTCCCCAGCCGATGTGGGGCGTGATCACCACCCGCCCCGCCCAGGGGGCGCGCGGGTCGGTGAGCGGGTGAGCCGGGGGCGGCGGCTCGACGGACAGCACGTCCAGCCCGGCGCCGCCCAGGTGCCCGCGCTCGAGCGCCGCGATCAACGCGGCTTCGTCGACCAGCGCGCCGCGGCCGGTGTTGATGAGGATGGCGCCGGGCTTCATGCGGGCCAGGAACGCCGCGCCCACCAGGCCGCGCGTCCGCTCGGTGAGGGGGCAGTGCAGCGAGACGAAGTCGCCGGCCGGCAGCGCCTGTTCCAGCGGCACGCGCGGCTGTTCCGGCCGCGCGGGCGCGCCCGGGACCGCGGCCCGGAGCACGCGCATGCCGAACGCTTCGCCGATGCGCGCCACGGCGCCGCCGATGGCGCCGGAGCCGACCACCACCAGCGTCTTGCCCGCCAGCTCGATGAGCGGCTGCCGGAAAAAGCAGAAGTCCGACGACGCCGCCCAGACGCCGGCCTTGACGGAGGCGTTGTGCCCCGCCACGTCGAACGCGAACTTCAGGATCAGCGCGAACACCAGCTCCGCCACCGACTCCGTGGCGTAGCCGGGGACGTTGGTGACCGCGATGCCGGCCGCCCGGGCCGCCGCCAGATCGACCACGTTGGTGCCGGTGGCGGTGATGCCGACGTACCGCAGCTGCGGCAGCGCCTGCAGGTCGGCGGCGCTCAGCGCCACCTTGTTGGTCATGAGGGCCACCGCGTCGCGCGCGTGGGCCCCGATCTCCGCCGGCTCGGTCTGCTCGAACACCACCAGCTCGCCCAGGGCGGCCGTCTCGCGCCAGACCGTCTCGGGCTCACCCTGGTCGATGGCGAAGCTGTCCAGCACCACGATGCGCGGCCGCGGCGCGGCGGCGGCGGTCATTTGGGCGTCTCGGTTTCTTTCAGCGCCTCGGCCTGAAAATGCGCGCGCAAGCTGGTGATGACGTCTTCCAGATCACCGTCCAGGATCCCCGGCAGGTTGTGGCGGGTCAGGCCGATCCGGTGATCGGTCAGGCGGTCCTGGGGGAAGTTGTAGGTGCGGATCTTCTCCGAGCGGTCGCCGGAGCCGATCTGGCTGCGGCGCGCGTCGCGCTCGGCCGTCTGGCGCTTTTCTTCCTCGATGTCGTACAGCTTGGCGCGCAGCAGCTTCATGGCCATCGCCTTGTTCTTGTGCTGCGACTTCTCTTGCTGGCAGTGGACGATGAGCCCGCTCGGCAGGTGGTGGATGCGCACCGCCGAGTCGGTGGTGTTCACCGACTGCCCGCCCGGCCCGCCCGAGCGCATGACCTCGATCTTGAGGTCCTTGGCGTCGATCTCGATCTCGACGTCCTCGACCTCGGGCATCACCGCCACGGTGGCGGTCGAGGTGTGGATGCGCCCCTGGGCCTCGGTGGCCGGCACGCGCTGCACGCGGTGCACGCCCGACTCGTACTTGAGCTGCGAGTAGGCGCCGCGGCCGTTGATGCCGGCCACGATCTCCTTGATGCCCCCCGCCGATGCGTTGGAGCTGGAGAGGATCTCGATGCCCCAGCGATGCCGCTCGGCGAACCGGCTGTACATGCGGAACAGATCGGCCGCGAACAGCGCCGCCTCTTCGCCGCCCGTCCCGGCCCGGATCTCGAGGAGGATGTTCTTCTCGTCGTTCGGGTCCTTGGGCATCAGCAGCTCTTTCAGCTGCTTTTCCAGGCGCTCTTGCTCGCCGGAGAGCTCGCTCTCTTCCTGGCGCGCGAGGTCGCGCATCTCCGCGTCCTTCTGCAGCTCGCGCGCCTCGCCGATGCGGCGGGTGACCTCGCGGTGCTCGCGCAGCCGCTCGATCAACTCGCGCAGATCGGCGTGCTCCTTGCTGAGCTTCTGCATCTGCTGGCGGTTCGCCAGCACGGCGGGGTCCGACAGCAACCCCGACAGCTCTTCGTAGCGCGCCTCGACCGCGGCGAGCTTTCCGAGGAGGAGATCGTCCAGCAAGGGCTACGAGGACGCGGGCGCGGTCTTGCCCTTGCCGCCCGCGTACTTCTTCTGGAAGCGCTCGATGCGGCCGGCGGCGTCCACGAACTTCTGCTTGCCCGTGTAGAACGGGTGGCAGTTCGAGCAGATTTCGACCGTGAACGTGCCGCGCGTCGAGAAGGTCTCGACCTTGTTGCCGCAGGCGCAGTTGATGGTCGCCGATTTGTAGACGGGGTGAATGCCTTTTTTCGCCATGATGAGATCCCGGAGAACGGGGGTTTATAGAGGGACGGGCTGTAAGATGCAAGTGGTGTGCGTTGGGTGACGGGATTCCTTGGCCCCCGCGGGCGGAGGTATATAGTCCGTCCCGCATGCCGGAAGAGGCCAGCACCGAGCTCCGCGATCGCCGTCAGACCCTGTACGCGTACCTGGAACCGCTCTGGCCGGGGCGGCGCATCCTGGAGGTCGGCCGTGCCGGGGGCGCCGAGCTGTTGCGCTCGATGGGCGCGACCGAGGTGGTCACGTCGGAAACCGACCCCAAGCCGGGTGACACGTTCGACGTCGTGGTGGTGCCCGACGGCGCCGCCGGCGTCCGGCGGCCAGGCGCCATCGCGGCCTTGCGCCGGCTGTTGCGGCCCGGCGGGCGCCTGGTGGTGGCCGCCGCCAACGCGGATCGCCCGGGTGTCGCGGGCGGCGTCGGCTACTACGATCTTCACAGCGCGTTGTCGGCCCACCTGCCCCACGTCCAGATGCTGGGGATGACGCCCTTCGCGGGCGTCGGCGTGGTCGAGTTCAACGGGGCGGTCGACGCCCTGCGCATCGATTCCCGCCTGGTCAAAGAGCCCGAGCCGCCCGTGGCCTACGTGGCGCTGGCCGGCACCGAGCCGGTGGCCGGGCTGGGGTACGCGCTGGTCCAGCTTCCCTCCGGCGGCGCGGGGGCGCCGGCCCGGCGCGAGGAGGTGACGCGCGTCTCGGACGTTCAGGCCGAGGAGATCGAAGAGCTGCGGGCCCGGCTGCGGCGGGCGGCCGAAGACCGGGCGGAGCTGGACACCGAGAACGGGCGGCTGCGGCGGTCGCTGGCCGAGGCCGACGAGACGGTCATGAACCTGACGCGGCGAACCACCGAAGAGATGGCCGCCGTGGCCGATCGCCTGGCAGCGGGCCTGCGCGCGCCGCTTGAGGCCGAAGCCCGGGCCTCGGCCGCCGCGCTGGGCGAGGCGCGCGACGAGAGCGACCGGCTGCGGGTTCGCCTGGCCGAGAGCGAGGCGCGGGCGGCCGCCGCCGAGCAGCGGCTGGAAGAGGTCGGCACCCGCGCGCGCGAGCGCCAGACCGCGCTCGAGGACGCGCTCGAGCGCCAGCGGCTCGCCGAGAACGAGCTGGCCCGGGCCCGCCGCGACCTGATGCGGATGGAGGCCGAGGCGCGCTCGACCGCGGCGCACGGCCGCGCGCTGGAGGAGAAGGATCGCGGCATCTCGGAGCGGGACGAGCGGATCCTCCGCCTGGAGGGGGAGAAGCAGGACCTGCTCTGGCGGCTGGCGGAGCTCGAGGACAAGCTGCGCCAGGCCATCGCGCGGGCGGTGCAGGCCGGGGCCGGGCGTGTCGAGGCGCCGCGGTCGCCCGTCGAGGCGGCGCCCCGGGCCGGGGCGGAGGCGGTTCCGCCGACTCTGCAGGCCGAGCTGGCGGCCGCGCGTGAGGCGCGCGACCGCGGGCTGGAAGACTTCCATCGGGCCACGGCGGCGCACGTCGCGGAGGTGACCGAGCTGAGGGCGTCGCTGGCCGAGCAGACCGCGCTGGTCACCGAGCTCGAGGACCAGCTGGCGGCGGCCGAGACGCGCGCGGCCAGCGCCGGCGGGGAGACCACCACGCTGCGGCAGACGGCCAAGACGCTGGAAGAGGCGGATCGCAGCCGGCGGGCCCGGCTGGCCGAGCTGGAAGGCAAGCTGCTGCGGTTCGAGCACGAGCGCAAGGCCGTCCAGCAGAGCGCCGCGCACAACGACGTCGACGAACAGCGGCTGCGCCTGCTGGAGGCAGAGCGCGATCGGCTGAAAGCGCGCGTGGGCGAGCTGGAAGCCGCGCAGGCGCGCGCGCCCAAGGCGAACGGCCACGCCCCCGGGGGCGCCGCGGTGGCGCGCGAGCTGGAGTCGATCGAGTCCGATCTGCGGCGCGAGGTCGAACGGCTCGAAGCGCTGGACCGGCAGGCGGCCGCCCGGCTCCCATCCACCGCGCCGGCCAGCGCCGATCCCGAGCGGCTGGCCAACACGCTGGAGAATTATCGCGCCCGGGCGTCGCGCCTGCGCGACGACCTGGAAGGGATCCGCCGGCGGCTGGATTCACTGTCTCCGTCGGAGATTTCGGGGTTCCTCGAGGAGCTGCGCGAAGATCTGGCGGAGATGGGGGGATGAGCGGCGCGCCCATCCCCGTCGCCGTGATCGGCCTGGGCGCGATCGGGCGCGAGGTGGTGAAGGCGGTGCGCGCGCGTCCGGGGCTGGTGCTGGTCGGCGCGGCGGATCCCGCCTTCGCCGGCCGGGACGCGGGCGAGGTGTCGGAGATCGGTTCGGCGGGGGTGCCGGTGCGGGCCACCGCCGCCGAGGCGCTGGCCGGTGCAGAGGTGGCGCTGGTGCTGACCGCGTCCTCGGTCGCCGACATGGTTCCGATCGTCGACGCCTGCGCGGCGGCCGGCGTGGACGTGGTGTCGACCTGCGAGGACCTGGCCTACGCCGCGCTGGCGACGCCGGAGCTGGCCCGCCGCCTGGACGAGCGGGCCGGCGCGGCCGGCATCACCGTGGTCGGGACCGGCGTGAACCCGGGGCTGGTCATGGACCGCTTGCCGGTGACCCTGGCCGCGGCCTGCGTGCGCGTCGATCGCGTCGCCGTGACGCGCGTGGTGGACGCGGCCAAGCGGCGCGGCCCGCTGCGCGCCAAGGTGGGCGCCGGCCTGACCCCCGACGAGTTCGAGGCCGGCGTGGCCGCCCGGCGCCTCAGCCACCGCGGGCTCCCCGAGTCGTGCGCGCTGGTCGGGCTGGGGCTGGGCTGGACCTTCGACGAGATCCGGTCGTCGATCGCGCCGGTGATCGAGCCCCGCGCCGGGATCCCGGCCGGGCGCGTGGCGGGACTCCGCCAGTCGGCGGTGGGCGTCCGCGGCGGCCGCGAGCTGGTGCGCCTGGATCTGGAGATGTCGGTGGGCGCGCCCGAGCCCCACGACCGGGTGGTCATCGAGGGCGATCCGCCGCTGGACCTGATCATCCGGGGTGGGACGCACGGCGATCGCGCCACGGTGGGAACGGTGCTGAACGCCATCGGCCCCACCATCGCCGCCCCGGCCGGGCTGCGCACGGTTCTGGACCTGGCGCTGCGTGGGTGACGGGCGCGGCTGCCTGACGGCCGCCGTGCTGGCCCTGG
>Ga0068855_100012697_pt1 | contig 10164 bp, 8 predicted proteins | sample KBSCornC52_FD_66592 | JGI IMG/M metagenome (GOLD analysis project Ga0068855, IMG submission 66592) | Corn rhizosphere microbial communities from Kellogg Biological Station, Michigan, USA - KBS Corn C5-2 | ecosystem: Host-associated > Plants > Roots > Rhizosphere > Soil ... | reverse complement strand
TTGGTTATGCAGGCTTTAATAAAAACCTGATCGATCGCCGTGTTAACGATTTCCTAAAAACAGACGGGATCAACTCATCCGGCTATTTTACCACCCCGGCGCCATTCAACTGCATGTTGTGGTATGTGGTCATCGAGACAGACAGCAGCTATTATACCGCGTACAGCTCGGTATGGGACAACGCCGAACAGCCTGTGACGTACGCAAGGCATTTAGAAAATTATGCTTTGCTGGAGCGGGTGAGTGGCAAGCATGCGGTACAAAACCTGAAAGTTTTTGCCGGCCATTATTACACTATTTCGCGGTCCGACGGCGATCTTTATATCAATATTTTAAGGTTTGGACAGATACAGGGCTGGCGGGATCCCGATGCGCCGTTCGTGTTAAGTTATCCTTTATCATCTGGGAAGGGCCGGGCCCTGTTGCTGCAAAAAGGCAGGATGGCGGGATGGAACGGTAGTTCGATACAAGCCTACCTGAGGCGGATAGGCGGCGAGCTGCCATAAATAAACAGATCATGAGCAGAACGAAGAAATTTTATATTATCAATGGAATTACCTTTTACCGGATGCTGGTGGCGCCCGTCCTGGTTTATCTTATAGTGGGCCAAAGATTCGATATCTTTAAGTGGCTGCTTTTATTTAGTTTTTTTACCGATGCCATAGATGGGTACCTGGCCCGCATGTATAAGATAACGAGCGCTTTCGGCTCGCGCATCGATTCCATTGCTGATGATCTGACCATAATAGCCGCAATAGTTGGCATTTATGTGTGGCACCCGGCATTTATCCTGTATGAAATTGTGCCTGCTTGTATCTTGTTGACGCTGTACTTAATTCAGAATACGCTCGCGCTTATCCGTTATAAGCGGCTCACCAGCTTCCACACCTATTCAGCCAAGATCGCGGCGATATTCCAGGGCATTTTTATGTTAGCTTATTTCTTTCTTCCTTACCCGGTTTACTGGCTGTTCTATCTCGCGGTTATTTTTACCGTTATCAACCTGGTGGAAGAAATCGCATTGATCTTATCGTTACGGAACTACCGGACCGACGTGAGGGGGCTATATTGGTTGAAAAAGGAAAAACACGACTGATCAGTTTTTTACCGGGAACCGCAAAGTAAATTTTGTGCCGTTACTAAGCTCACTTTTAAAATCGATGGAGCCCCGCATCAGGTCGGTATACCTTGCTACGATGTTTAAACCCAGCCCGGTACCTTGAATGTTGCCGGTGTTATGGGCTCTAAAAAACGGCTCGAACAAGTGCTTTTGGTCCTTTTCGGGAATGCCGATGCCGTTATCTTTAACGGTCACCAGGTATTCCCGCTCATTGATCTCGGTCTCGAATTCGATAAAGGAATTTTCGCCGGAATATTTAATGGCATTCGAAATGAGGTTAATGATACAATTCCTAAGCAAATTGGCATCTAAATTTGCCGATCGTTCGACTCCACTGTGCTGGTAAACAATGAACTGGCCCTGCTTGGCCATTAGCTGCATTTCCTCGGTTATTTCCTCCGCAAAGCCAACCAGGTCGAAATTTTCAAAGTTAACTTCAACTTTACCGGTTTCAAGCTTTTCCAGCGACAGAAAATCGTTTAGAATGCTTGTAAGATTGCTAACCGCACTCTTGATCTTATGGGTATGTTTCCGGACATTTTCATTGTCATTCGGCACATACTTGTCAATCAATGAACCGGATAATTTGATGGCGCTTAAGGGGGTGCGGAATTCGTGCGAAGCCATGGATACAAAGCGGCTTTTGAGCTGGCCAAGCTCTTTTTCTTTTTCCAATGATCTGCTGAGGTCCTCCTGGGTTTGTTGTAATGAAACTACGGTTTTATTGAGTGAGGTTGTTCTTTCTTCAACCAACTCCTCCAGGTGTATTGTGTAATGCCGGAGTTCTTCTTCTGCGTCCTTTTGTCTCGTTATGTCGCGCACAATTTTTGAAGCGCCGATGATCAGACCTTTTTTGTTTCTGAGGGGCGAAACGGTTAATGAGATGGGTATTTCTCTGTGATCTTTATCGATACGAACGGTTTCAAAATGTTCGACACTTTCGCCATTTTTTATTTTACCAATGATCAATTGCTCCTCTTCCTTCCGTTCATCGGGTATGATGAGGCTGATATGCCGCCCGATAGCTTCATATTCCTTATAACCGAACATGTTTTCGGCAGCCTGGTTCCAGGTGGTGATGATACCATCCAGTGATTTGCTGATGATCGCGTCTTCCGAGTACTCGATGATAGAGGCCAGCATAGCCTGCCGGGCTTCATCTCTTTTTTGTTCTGTAATATCGATCAGCATGTTGATAACACCCGTGATATTACCAAATTCGTCAAAGGTGGGCACCGACGATATCTGTACATTTTTTGCGCTGGCATCAGGTTGCTGGATCGTGAATTCGGCTTGCGTTATTACCTTTCTACCCTTAATAGCCAGTGCGACAGGATGATGTTCCGGTGGTACGGTTTTCCCATCCTCATCCAATAATCTCCACGCGCCTTTCCAACGGTCAATTCCAATCTCGGGTATCCTGCCCCAGATATGCTCGGCCGCTTTGTTAAAGGAAGTTAAATACCCGTTTTCGTCACATGTATAAACCGCGACTGGCAGATTATCGTAGGGGTTAATTGAGAGCTGGGGGGGCATGATGCAATCTATAGATAAATATTGAGCATATCACCAGCGAGAACTGCCCCAAAAAGCTTTCGCCGGAAGATGTATATAAAAGTACTAAAAAATAAACGAGTATTTCCCGCAATGTTTAGGCGGCTGTTATGCTAAAGGTCATCGATTAAAGTGATGGCGGTCATGTGGAGCATATAAACAAAACCGAACTTTTGTCTAAGTTAAACAAGATGGTTTATGAGCACCTTTTCTAATAATCGGAAACTTTATCATATAAAGGATCTATTCGCCAGTCAAGTAAAAGCTGTTTTATCCCGCGTTGGAAGTTGGTTGTTTCCGCCAAAAAAGGCAAAACTGGCTTTCCCGTCATTTATGGTACTGAGTATCTTTTTCTTATCGGGCTGTTCCAGTTATCAGTATTATTCTATTCAAAATGAACATATCCCACTTAACAAGTATCATACTTTCGCCTGGCTTCCGCCGGTGGATACCCTGAAACGGGATGGTTATACCGATATAGCCGATGAAAAAATAAAGGACGAAACTACGGATCAGCTTGAAAAACGCGGACTGTTATTAAAGGCAGCTAATCCTGATCTGCTGGTTCGTTATTCTATTGGGGTAAACAATAAAGTCAAATTGTATGAAGAGCCGGTATATACTTATGCAGATGGATTTTATCCGGGCGTTGTACGATATCGCCATGGCAGATATTTCTACTATAGTTACCGGAGGCCGTTTGTTGTTTATGTAGGGTCGGAAATTGAACGAATACCTTATAAAGAAGGCACATTAATTATCGACCTGATCAATCGCCGTACGAGTTATGTAATATGGCGCGGCTATGGAATAGGGGAAATTGTAAACCCGGAAAAGGCCATACACGATATTCCCGAAGTTGTTGAAGGTATCATCAACAAATTGCCCCTAAAACCTATTGGAAGATAATCTTAACAGTTGACGGGTTAATCTTATTTATTATGAAAAAGCTATTTGTATTAGTGTTGTTCGTCAATCTCTTTTTCTGCTTTGCTGTTCAGGCACAGAATGTTGCATTGGGCGTCCGCGGTGGTATCAGTATCCCGAACCTTACGGCCGGCAGCGGCAATCAAAACCCGCTGAACACCGGGTATAGCTCAAGACTGGGCCCTGATTTCGGCGCATTTGCGGAGTTCAAATTTTCTGGCCTTTTCTCCCTGCAGCCTATGATAGAGTATTCTTCACAGGGTGGTAAAAAGAATGGGTTACAAGCTTTTACGACTCCTGACGAGATGGCACAGATGTTCCCACCCGGCCAGGCCCCTCAATACCTTTATGCCAATTACAAAAGCGAGGCCAAGCTGAATTATATTATCGTGCCGATATTGGCAAAATTCGGATGGAATCTTAAGAAATCCCCTTTTCGCATCTATGGCGACGTTGGACCATTTGCCGGAATACTGGTATCGGCACACCAGGTAACCAGCGGCCAGAGCGAGTTCTATACCGATCCCGCCGGAACGCAGGCGCTGCCAGGCGGGCCACAGTCATTCGATGCCAATACAAACGTACGAAACTCGCTGCACCGGGTTAACGCAGGCATTGAAGGTAACGTTGGGTTAAGCTACCGTTTTGCAAACAGCAGCATTTTTATCGAAGGCGGGGGCAACTATGGTTTTTTTAATATCCAGAAAAATGCCGTGGACGGTAAAAATGAAACCGGCGCCGCTTCCGCGACAGTGGGATACAGCTACTGGTTTGGTAAATGAATAGGAGACGAGCATTGAATGGAAAGGAATATTACCCCTGACCGAAAACATCTATTGGTCGTATCCCGACCGGTCATGCGGTTATTATTATTCTTTTTTTTCCTGTCAGTTCATTTCCAGGCCTTCTCTCAGATGGCACCCGGCATTAAAAAGGATTCGTCCGATCGCTCCCCGGTTAAAAAAAGATTTGGCCGTGCAGCGCTATTGTTCGGCATGGGCGAAGTGGTACCCTGGGCCTGGGACCGGTATGGTGTAAACGCCGACTATTCGAGGATATCTTTCACTTCAGAAAAGTACACGCTCAATCCGGCCAATTTCACGTGGGATTATGATGGTTTTCAAACCAACCAGATCGGCCATCCGTTCCACGGAAGTATTTTTTTCAACGCTTTCCGAAGTAATGGCTATAATTTCTGGCAATCGGTTCCCGCCACTTTCGCGGGAAGCTATATTTGGGAAACAGCCGCTGAAACCCAGGCTCCATCGATCAATGATTTAATAAACACCGGTTTTGGCGGGGTTATGCTCGGTGAAGTAACACATCGTATGTCAAACCGGCTACTGAGCAACCATGCCCATGGGTTTAAGCGGCAGGCCAGTGAAATATTTGCTTTTTTGATCAACCCTTCGAATGGGTTAAACAGGATCATGGACGGCAAATGGGGCCGCGTGCCCGATAACCCGGCAGACAGGGACAGCACGCCGATAAGCGCGCAACTGGATGTCGGGCTGCGCAAATTTAATGTCAATAATAAAAACCCGTTTAAAGGCGGGCACTTCGGTATGTATGGCCGTCTCAGCTTGCAATACGGTTCGCCATCAGAGCATATGAAGGAACCCTTTAGCAATATAAATGTGAATATCGAGGCCGGGCAGGACGATAGCTCGAAACTGAATGTGGTAACTGTTTATGGATCGCTTGCAGGGTGGAAGGTGTATGCCAGGAACAACACCCACCTGGCAATATTGTCGGCCAACTATGATTATATCAACAACTCAGCTTTTTTTTATAGCGGTGAAGGCGTTAGGATGAATTTTTATTCCGAATTCAGAGTGACGGACAAAGTGAAATTCAATACCGCCGCGGGGGCCGGCATTGTCGTCCTGGCAGCGATACCCGATGGCTATACCTATAATAGCCGTAATTATGATTATGGTCCAGGGGCATCTTACTATGGAACCGTGAAGCTTAATGCCTGGAACAGGTTCTTTTACACTATCGCCTACCGCGGAGGGGTTATGGGAACCGTGAACGGCAATCAATCAAACTATTTGCTGCATACACTGACCAACGAGGCGGGAATCAGAATCAACAACCAACTTTCATTGAGCGCCGAGTATGCGTATTTCAACCTGCATGGAAATTACCGGCATTTTCCGGATGTAAATAAAACATACCCCTATGTGCGGCTCGCCGTCAGGTATGGTTTTGACTTGTAACAGGCAGGTTTAAGTAACTATTTAATCTGCAAAAAAAATGACAGCATCAGAAACACTACGCAGAGCATCGCTTATTGGCGGGATATTTTCATCGGTATGGTATACGATGCTCAATATATTCGTGCCCTTGTTATGGCCCGCGTACCATACTGCTTCTCAAACCGTCAGTGAGCTTTCTGCCGTCAATGCTCCGACCAGGGAGGTATGGTAGTGGCTTTGCATTCCCTATACGTTGCTGGCAATCATTTTCGCCTGGGGCGTTTGGAAATCGGCGAAAGGAAACCGTCGCCTTCGTATCGCCGGCGGCTTGTTGATCGCTTATGGAATGCTCGGTATCCTCTGGCCCTTCGCTCCGATGCACCTGCGTGAAACCCTCGCTGCCGGCGGAGCCACATTTTCTGATACCATGCATATCACTTTGGGCGCTGTTACCGAGGTGATCTGTTTGCTGGCATTAGGATTTGCCGCAGCGGCGCTTGGCAAAAGCTTTCATATTTATTCGGTTATAACTTTTATTTTCCTCCTTATTTTCGGTGTGCTGACTTTTTTGGAAGCACCTGCTATCGCCAAAAACGGTGCTACACCGCTGATCGGAGTTTGGGAGCGTATTAATATCGGTGTTTTCTTGCTATGGGTAATAGTGCTGGCGATCGCTCTCTTGCAGCCTAAAAGGGCGTCATCGCATAGGTAATCGGGTTACGCAGTTATTCTTTATCTTTATAGCAGCAATATATTAATTGGTTACAGTCAATGGCCGACATTTATTTTTATACAATATTAGCAGTAGGATTTATCATTTGGCTTTGGTGGTCCAGTAAGAACAAATCGAAATGGGGTATTAATTTAACCCGGGTAACCTGCCCGGTATGTCAGACCAAACAACCCATGATTCGTATGCCAGGTAGTGCAGAACAGGCGTTGTGGGGCGGAACAACCTGCCCGAAATGTGGTGCAAAGCTGGATAAGTACGGTAATATTATATCCTGAACATATTTTTGGGCGACCTGGGGATCTGATCTATGAAAGAAATAAAAGCCATCATCAATGCATACGATCAGCTGGATAAAACGTCGGCCCGGGCCGCGCTGGCTACGGTTGTAAGGGTTGAGGGTTCGTCCTACCGCCGGACGGGCGCCCGTATGCTGGTGACTGATGATGGGATTTGGACAGGCGGTATAAGCGGCGGCTGCCTTGAGGGCGATGCTTTGAAGCGGGCGCGTTTGGCTATAGCAAAGTCGCGATCCTCGTTAGTTACTTACGATACTACTGAGGACGATGCGTACCAGATCGGCGTGGGCCTGGGTTGCAATGGCGTCATCGATGTGCTGTTCACACCGCTCGACTTTTCGGATAAAAACAACCCGGTCGAGGTTTTAAAATCCTGCGTTGCGGCAAATCGTCAGACGCATATCCTGGTTACGATCACTGGTATTAATGGGGAATTGCAGCATATAAAAGCCGGGGATGTGATTCAATATAAAGGCTCCGAAAGTTTAAACGCTTTTGGCGGTCCGATGGTCGAAAAGCAACTACAGGAACAAATCGCCACAAACGTTGAGAACAGCCGGTCGGGCCCGTTCCAGGTCGAATTGCCAGGTGGGAAAAAACTATCCGTATTTATTGAGGTTATATTGCCTGAGATCCATTTGGTACTGATGGGGCACCAGTATGACATATACCCGCTTGCCCGACTGGTCAAAGAGGTGGGGTGGCGGGTCACGATGGTTTCCAATCCGCTAAAGATCAATTCAAAATTATCCGCCACAGTTGACGCGGTTTTTGATTACAACCAACTAAATGATATACAAATTGATCAGTATACGGCCATTGTATTGATGGCCCACGACTACAATACCGATAAAAGGAATTTGCCCAAAGCACTCGAAACGGATGCCTTTTATATCGGAATGCTTGGACCCAGGGTGAGGTCGGAGAAGATATTTAAGGAGCTGGCTGACGAAGGGAAACCGATCTCGGAGCAGTATATGGATCGTATTTTTGCTCCCGCCGGTTTGGATATCGGCGCGATAAGCCCCGAAGAGATCGCGCTATCCATCATCGCTGAAGTAAAGACGGTTTTTGCGAAAAGAGAGGGGGGCTTTTTAAAACTGCGGCACGTTCCCATCCATGAAAGGAACTGAATATCAGCTAATATATTCTTCTCGCCTACAACTACTTCATGTAATAAAGTAGTAAATCTTCAAAAACAACTTGCCTTATTATTTGGTTGATGTACTACAAACATAGCTAACGAATACATTTACCACCTTCTAAGGACCAGTACATTGAAACGATTTGGACGCATAGCTCTTAAGACAGTTCTATGGATCATAGGCAGCGTAATTGTTCTGTTGCTGCTTATCGCCATTTTGATACAAATTCCTGCCATCCAAAACTTTGCAAAGAATAAAGCCGTCACTTTCCTCGAGAATAAGATACATACCAAAGTTAAGATAGGGCATATCAGCCTGGGACTGCCCAAGATGATCGTGCTGGACAGCGTTTACTTTGAAGATCAGAAAAAGGATACCTTAATAGCCGGCGATCAGCTGAAAGTTAATATCAGCATGCTCAAGCTGCTGCACCACACCGTCGAAATCAATGAGATCGATCTGAAAGGCATCACGCTAAATGTTCATCGCGATAAGGATAGCGTATTCAATTTTGATTACATCGTCAAGGCATTCGCTAGCAAGCAGAAGACGCCCGTGAAACCACAGGACACGGCATCGGCCATGAAGTTCTCGGTTGGTACTATCATTTTAGACAGGATCCATATTGCCTATAACGACGCAACAAACGGCAACAATGTAAAATTTAATTTGGGCCATTTTGATACCCGGATCAAAGACTTTGATATGGACAAAATGAAATTTACCATACCGAAGATCACGCTGGAAGGCTTCGACATCAAAATCGTGCAAACGACCGTCGGTTCGTCGATAGCCCAGGCTGCTGCGGTCGATACGGCAACGACGCCGATTAATATGACACTTAAGCTGGGTACCATCGACTTGTCAAAGATCAAAGTTGATTATCAAGGCAGCGAAATGAAGGCCTTTGTAAACCTCGGCAAGTTCCTGGTTGAGGTGAATAAAATCGACCTGAAAAACCATGCGGTGGATGTGGGCAATTTGACTTTATCGGATACCAGGGCGGCCCTGGCGTTCGCCAAACCCCAGACCGTGAAAACAGCTGTGGTAAAAGCCGTGAAAAAAATGGATACACTGGTAGCCAAACCGCAAAGCAGTAAAGGATGGGCGGCGGTGTTGCGTATATTGAAATTTAATAACGACGATATCAAATTTGACAACGACGCGCAGAAACCTATCGGTAAGGGCCTGGACTATGCCCACATGAACATCCGCAATCTCAATGCGGATATTGAAAACCTGGCATACAATACGGATACGATCTCGGGCAAGATCAACGACCTGACATTTTCCGAAAAGAGCGGCCTGGACATTCAGAAATTTCACACAGCATTTTTCTACGGGCCGCACAAGTCTTATTTGAACGACCTGTACCTGGAGACGCCGCATACCATTTTGCAGAAACAGGTTGAAGTGGGCTACCCTTCAGTAGCCAATATCAGTAATGATTTGGGGCAGATCCGTATCAACGCCGATCTCGACGGCAGCAAACTGGGCCTGAAAGATGTATTGCTGATGATGCCGGCAATGGCATCCATGGAGCCATTTAAGAGCCACCCCAATGCGGTATTCCTGGTCAATGGCAGGGTAATTGGCAAGGTCAATGACCTGAGTGTTCCTTCCCTGGAAGTAAGCGGTTTGAGGGATACGCATATTAAAATGTCGGGTAATTTAAAGGGGCTGCCCGATATGAATAAAGCGTATTTCGATCTTAACATCGCTGATCTGAATACCAGCCGTACCGACGTTTACCAATTAGTAGCGGCTGATATGATCCCGACCAGCGTTGCCGTACCAGAGAACCTAAACCTGAAGGGCAGTTTCAAGGGAACAATGAAAAACTTCAACACCAAACTGATGCTGCGCAGCAGCGACGGCGCGGTTGACGTGTCGGGAGTGATGAATATGAGCCGCAAAGGGAATGAGACGTATTCGGCTAATATCAAAACGAAGAACCTGAATATCGGTGCGCTCACCAAACAGCCGCAAACCGTTGGCACCGTTACTTTGACGGCGAGTATCAAAGGCCGGGGGATCGATCCGAAAAAACTGAACCTGCAATTCAACGGCAACGTTGCCAGTGCTTACGTGAAGGGATACACCTACAAAAACCTGGTGATGAAGGGTACCGCGGTTGACGGAAATTACAGCACCAGCGCGACCATGCGCGACCCGAATATCAGTTTCG
>Ga0068855_100012696_pt1 | contig 10164 bp, 8 predicted proteins | sample KBSCornC52_FD_66592 | JGI IMG/M metagenome (GOLD analysis project Ga0068855, IMG submission 66592) | Corn rhizosphere microbial communities from Kellogg Biological Station, Michigan, USA - KBS Corn C5-2 | ecosystem: Host-associated > Plants > Roots > Rhizosphere > Soil ... | reverse complement strand
TGCAGCTAGGCGCCGATCAGTTGCGCATAGCGGGCCAGGTCCACGTTACCGCCACTGAGGATCACGCCGACCCGCTTGCCTTGCAGCGGCAAGCCGGCGTGACAGGCTGCGGCGAAGGCGAGACAGCCCGTGGGCTCGACAACGAGCTTCATGCGCTCGGCGAAGAAACGCATCGCCTCGACCAGTTGCGCGTCGCTGGCCGTCACGATGTCGTCCACGTCGCGACGGATCACCTCGAAGGTGAAGCGGCCCAGGTGCTGCGTCTGCGCGCCGTCGGCAAGCGTCTGCGGCGTCGCGATGTGCACGATCTCGCCTTTGCGCAACGATTGCCGCCCGTCGTCGCCGGCCTCGGGCTCGACGCCGTACACCTTGCACTCCGGCGACAGGGCGCGCGCCGCCAGCGCGCATCCGCTGAGCAGCCCACCACCGCCCAGAGGCACGAGCAGCACGTCGAGGCCGCCGGTCTCCTCCAGCAGCTCGCGCGCCGCGGTGCCTTGCCCTGCGATCACGTCGGGGTGATCGTAGGGAGGGATCAGCGTCATCCCGCGCTCCTTCGCCAGCGCAGCGGTGAGCGCTTCGCGGTCCTGCGTGTAGCGGTCGTACGTGATCACCTGCGCGCCATAGCCCTTCGTGGCTTCCATCTTGGCTTGCGGCGCATCCAGCGGCATCACGATCACGGCCGGAATGCCGAGCAGCCGCGCCGACAGGGCGATGGCCTGCGCATGATTGCCCGACGAAAACGTGATGACGCCGCCCCGGCGCTGCGACTCATCGAATTTGGACAACGCATTGAACGCGCCGCGAAACTTGAACGCGCCCATGCGCTGCAGGTTTTCGCACTTGAAGAAAAGCTCGGCCTTGAGGCGAAGGTCGGCCGTGGCTGAACGCAGCACCGGCGTGCGGTGCGCGTGGCCTTGCAGCCGGCGCGCCGCGGCGCTCACGTCGTCATAGGTCGGAAGCTGAAGCATGGCATGAGCTTAGCGCAGATCGCCCGGCGTTCGTCGGTGCCTTTCGCCGGGCGCTGCCGCCCTTCTCCTACATCGCGCCGCGCGTGTGCCGTCCAAGATTCGAACATCCCAACCAAGGAGTACTCACATGCCAAGCCGTGCTGGAAAAGACGCCTGCGACCTGCTCGATGCAGATCACAAGGCGGTCAAGAAGCTGTTCAAGGAATACGAAGAACTGGCCAATTCGCGCTCCCGCAATGCCGCGCAGCAGAAGAAAGAGCTGGCGATGCAGATCTGCCAGGAGCTGACCGTGCATGCGCAGATTGAGGAAGAGATCTTCTATCCCGCGTTGCGCGAAGTGTTCAAGGACGCCGAGCCGCTGGACGAAGCCGCGGTCGAGCACCAAAGCGCGAAGGACCTGATCGCGCAGATCCAGGGCGCGGGCGATGCCGACGAGAAGTTCGACGCCAAGGTGAAAGTGCTGGGCGAATACATCGACCATCACGTGAAGGAAGAACGCGGCGAGATCTTCCCGAAAGCGCGCTCGGCCCGCAAGCTGGACCTGATAGGCATGCGCGAGCAGCTGGAGACCCGCAAGGAAGAATTGATGTCGGAGATGGGCGCGACGGCCTAGCGTCACGGGCGATGACAAGGCCGGTAACGAGGTGAGACCAAGCCCGCTGAGGGGGCTTGGACTTCGGTGGCCGCGGCGCGGGGGTGAAGGATCCTCGGGGGCACAATCGCGGAATGCTCGCGCTGCTTCGCACTTTCTCCTGGCAGGAGTTGCGCCACCACCCGTGGCGCAACGCGGCCGCGGTGCTGGCGGTGATGCTGGGCGTCGCGCTGGCCTTCTCGGTCCACTTGATCAACGCTTCGGCGCTGGATGAATTTTCCAGCGCGGTGCGCAGCGCGGGCGGGCAGCCCGACCTGGAGCTGCGCGCCGTGCAGGGCAACCTCGACGAAAACCTGTACGCGCGCATTGCCACGCACGAGCAAGTGCAAACGGCCAGCCCGGTGTTGGAGATCGTCACTCTCGCGCTGACGCCCAACGGCGGGCGCAAGCCGCTACGGGTGATTGGAGTCGATGCACTCGTCGTGGCGTCGGTTGCGCCGGCGCTGATCCCGGTGCCCTCGCCAGGCGCCGATCGGCTGGCCATTTTCGCGCCGGCCACCGTGTTCCTCAACCCGTCAGCCCGGCAGATGCTCGAGGGCGACACTCCACAAGCGGCCATTCGCCTGCAGGCCGGCTTGCAGTTGCGCGAGGCGCACGTGGGGGGAACGGTCAGCGCGGGCGGCGCGCCGCTGGCGGTGATGGACATCGGCGCGGCGCAGGAACTGTTCGATCGGCAAGGGCAGCTCACGCGCATCGACGTGCGGCTGCGCCCCGGCGTCAATCGCGACGCGTTCGTCCGGTCACTGCACTTGCCGCCGGAGGTGCTTGCGACGCAGCCGGGCGATGCCGCCCAGCGAGTGAGCAGTCTCTCGCGCGCTTACCGGGTCAATCTCACGGTGCTCGCCTTGGTCGCGCTGTTCACGGGCGCCTTCCTCGTGTACTCGGTGCTCGCGCTGAGCGTCGCGCGGCGCGCGCAGCAATTCGCGCTGCTGGGCGTGCTGGGCTTCACGGCGCGCCAACGCGGCGCTCTCGTCGTGGCCGAGTCCCTCCTCATGGGTGTGATTGGAAGCGTCCTGGGCATCGCGCTGGGCGCCGCGCTCGCGGGCCTGGGCTTGCGGATGCTGGGAGGCGACCTGGGCGGCGGCTACTTCTCGGGTGTGGCGCCGCAATTGCAATGGGACAGCACGGCGGCCACCGTCTATGGTGTGCTGGGCACGCTCGCGGCAGGTGCCGGTGGCTGGTTGCCCGCGCGCGCCGCGCAGCAAATGCCGTTGGCGCAAACACTCAAGGGGCTGGGCACCGGCCGCGTTCGCACGCGGCGGCGCGTCCTCAGTCTGGCCCTGATCGCGGCCGGCGCATTGCTTGCCTTGCTGCCGCCGGTGCGCGGCATTCCGCTCGGCGCTTATTTTTCGGTGGGGCTGTTGCTGGTGGGCGGCATCGCGGCGCTGCCCTGGGCCGTCGCCTTGCTGTATGACCGCCTCGCGCCGGCCCTCGGAACGCGACTGCTGCCGCTGCTCGCCATCGAGCGGGCCCGGCGCGTGCGCGAGAGCGCGGCGGTGGCTGTGAGCGGCGTGGTGGCATCGCTCAGCCTGGCGGTCGCGCTCACGGTGATGGTGGCGAGCTTTCGCGATTCGGTTTCGCATTGGCTCGACGTGGTGCTCCCGGCCGATCTGTATGTCCGCACTGCGTTGTCGCCGGCCGCATCGGACACGGCGTTCTTCTCGCCGGAGTTCGTGCAAGGCGTCGCGCAGCTGCCGGGCGTGCGGCGCGTGGGCGCGCAGCGCACCCGCTCGCTGCTGCTCGATGCGGCCTTGCCGCCGGTGGTCCTGCTCGCGCGGCCGATCGATGACCCGGCGACATCGGTGCCGCTGGTCGGCACCTCACTGGCTGCGCCGCCTGGACAAGTCCCTGTCTACGTGAGCGAAGCCGTCGTCGATCTGTACGGCGCGCGGCCCGGTTTTGAATTCGAGCGCCTGTCTGCCGCTTTCGCGGCTCGCCCGGCATTCTTCGTGGCGGGCGTCTGGCGCGACTACGTTCGCCAGAGCGGCGCCGTGTTGATGGACAAGCGCGACTTCGAGCGCCTGACCGGCGACCGGCGCGCCAACGAGCTGCAGCTGTGGCTCGCGCCTGGCGCCGATGCCGCGCAGGTGCAGGACAGCATGCGCGGATTGGCTCAGCGCGTGTCAGGCAGCGCCGATGTGATCGAGATTTCCTCCGCGCAACAGCTTCGTGCGATTTCGCTGCGCATCTTCGACCGCAGCTTCGCGGTCACCTACTGGTTGCAGGCGGTGGCGATCGGCATCGGCTTGTTCGGGATCGCGGCCAGCTTCAGCGCGCAGGTGCTCGCGCGGCGCAAGGAGTTCGGGCTGCTGGCCCATCTGGGCCTCACGCGAGCGCAGATCCTGGCCGTGGTGGCGGGCGAAGGCGCGGCGTGGACGGCGATCGGGTCCATCGCGGGCCTGGCACTCGGGCTGGCCGTGTCCGTGATCCTGGTGCACGTGGTGAACCCGCAAAGCTTTCACTGGACCATGGACCTGCTGGTGCCTTGGGTGCGGCTGCTGGTGCTTTGCGCCGCGGTGGTCGGCGCGGGCACGCTGACGGCCTGGCTCGCAGGACGCGCGGCCGCCGGGCGCGATGCGGTCCTTGCCGTGAAGGAAGACTGGTGATGCGCAGGCGCTCCTTGCTGTTGGCCGCGCCGGCTTTGGCCGTCGCTCGCAACGCATCGGCGCTGCCGCCGGCCCACCTGGAGTTTCCGCGCGACCACGGCGCGCATCCGTCTTTTCGCACCGAGTGGTGGTACATCACGGGGCAGGCGCGCAGCGGCGAACGCCAGTTCGGTTTCCAGGTGACCTTTTTTCGCTCGCGCGTGGACGAAACTCAGACGATGCACTCGCGGTTTGCCGCCAAGCAACTGGTGTTCGCGCATGCCGCGCTCACCGACGTGAAAGGACGCAAGCTCTGGCATGACCAGCGCATCGCGCGCGAGGGCTTCGACGTGGCGCTCGCAGAGCAGGGCGACACGCGCGTGCGGCTGCGCGACTGGTCGCTGCAGCGGCAAGGATCTGGCACGTACGTCGCGCGGATTCCCGCCGGCGAGTTCGGGTTGCAGCTGCAATGCGCGCCGACCCAGCCGGTGCTGCTGCAAGGGCGCGACGGTTTGTCGCGCAAGGGCCCGCGCGAGGACGAGGCGAGTTACTACTACAGCCAGCCGCAGCTGGCGGTGAGCGGCGAGCTGGCCCTGCAAGGCCAGCGTTTCACCGTCACGGGCAAGGCCTGGCTCGACCATGAGTGGAGCGAGGAACTGCTGGACCGCGAGGCCGTCGGCTGGGACTGGATCGGCATGAACCTCGATGACGGCAGCGCGCTCACCGCGTTTCGCTTGCGCAAATCCGATGGCAGCGCGTTGTGGGACGGCGGATCGTTCCGCGCACTGAAGGGCAGCCCTTATATTTTCAGCCGCGGCGAAACGGTGTTCAGCCCGCAGCGGCGCTGGACCAGCCCGCTGTCGGGCGCCAGTTATCCGGTAGAGTGGATCGTGCGCACGCCGGCCGATTTCTACACCGTGAAAGCGGTCATCGACAACCAGGAGCTGGACAGCCGCGCATCGACGGGCTCGATCTACTGGGAAGGTTTGTCCGACCTGTTCGACAGCAACGGCAAGCCGGCGGGCCGCGGCTACCTCGAAATGACCGGCTATTCGCAACGCATGCGCTTGTGAGCGCACGACCCCATGAGCTTCCCTGAATTCCTGCAAGCCCTCGGCATCGACATTCCAACCCCCGCGTACCTCGCCGGGCTGCTGCTGTTCGGCCTGGTGGGCATCGCGGCGTGGCGCCACGGGCGCAAGACCAAGCGGTCTTCGGCCAAGTGGCTCGGGCTCGCCTTGATGCTTTATCCCTATGCCACGCCGCAAACGTGGCTCTTGTATGCGGTCGGGACGGCGCTGTGCGCCTGGCTCTTCTTCGCTTGGAATGCACCCGGCAACGGCTGAGCTCGAGGCCGCGATCATTATCACGAACCAGCTTCGGATGAGTTGGTTTTCGCACGAGAGCACAACAATTTGATGCGCATTGGCGCAGGCGCTTTCGCCGGAAATGCGTACGATGGATGGCTGAGCGGCAAGCAGCACCTGCCCGCAAAGTTCTTCCGCAGAGGTCCCCATGAAAACCCAATCCCCCGCGCTCACCCAGGGCGCCATCGTCGCGACGGCCGGACGCAAAGCGCATAAGGTGCACAGCAAGCTGCAGCAGGCTGAAGCCGAACTGCATACGACCAACGAGATCCTGGCGGACGCAACAGCGATGCCGATGCCCGACAAGAAGCAGATCGACGTTGCCGTGAAGCAGAACGCCGCCGCCGAAGAAAAGGTTCACGACGCCGCCGAGGAACTGCAGGTGGTCAAGGAGCTGCTGTCCGAGGCCGACGGCGAACTGCACGCGCAAGCCAGAGTCGCACCGAGACCGAACGGCCAGACCGGCGACGGCGTCAAGAGCCTGATCCCGCACCTCGAGCGCGCGAGATCGGGCGCCGCCGAGTAGGCGCCCGGCCGGTAGCTAGTGCGCCCCCGCCGCCGCTTCGCCGCCCGCGCCGCGCTGCGGATGGCTCAACCACACCAGGGGTATCAGCACCAGGAACAGCGCCGCCGACACGTAGAAGATGTCGTTGGCGGCCATCATGAACGCCTGCTGGTCCACCAGCCGGTTCACCTGCGCCAGCGCCTGCTCGGGTGTCAATCCCGACGCGTGCAATCCTGAGAGCACGGACTGCGCCGCCGGGCTGCCGGGGTTCACCGCCTCGGCCAGTTGCGAGTGATGCAAGGAAGCGCGGCTCTCCCACAAGGTGGTTGCGAGTGAAGTGCCGAATGCGCCCGCGCTGATCCGCGCGAAATTCGTCAGGCCCGACGCGGCCGGGATGCAATGCGGCGGCAAGCCCGACAGCGTGATGGTGACCAGCGGGATGAAGAAGAACGCCATCGCCACGCCCTGGATGATGGTGGGGATCATGATGGTCCAGAAGTCGGCCTGCGTGTTGAAACGCGAACGCATCCACAGCACGAGGCCGAATACGATGAACGCGAAGGTGACGTACTTGCGCGGATCGACCTTCGCGATGGTCTTGCCCACCACCGGCGAAAACACCATCGCCAGCAGGCCCACCGGCGCCATCACCATGCCCGCATCGGTGGCGGTGTAGCCCATGAACTGCTGCAGCCACAGCGGCAACAGCACGACGTTGCCGAAAAACAGTCCGTATGCGATGGCCGTGGCCACGGTGCCAGTCCAGAAATTGCGGCGCGCGAACAGGCGCAGGTCGACCACGGGGTGATCGTCCGTCAATTCCCAGACCAGGAAGAAAGCGAAACCCACGACGACGAGAATCGCCAGCGTCACCACCAGGCCCGAGTGGAACCAGTCGTGTTCCTTGCCGATGTCCAGCATGATCTGCAGCGCGCCGATCCACACCACCATCAGCGCGAGCCCGACCGAGTCGATCGGCAGCTTGCGCGTCGCGCTTTCGCGCTTGCGATAGATCGCCCACGACGCGAGCGCCGCGACCACACCCACCGGGATGTTGATGTAGAAGATCCACGGCCAGTGGATGTTGTCGGTGATCCAGCCGCCCAGCAGCGGCCCGAGCACCGGCGCGATCAAGGTGGTCATCGCCCACATCGCCATGGCCAGGCCGGCCAGCGCCTTCGGATAACTCGATAGCAACAGCGATTGCGACAGCGGAATCATCGGCCCGGCAACGAAGCCCTGGAACGCGCGGAACGCGATCAGCGTCGTCATGTTCGGCGCCAGCCCGCACAGCAGCGACGCGATCACGAACAGCACGACGCTGCCGACGAACAGGCGCACCTGGCCAAAGCGATCGGACAGCCAGCCGCTCAAGGGCACCGCAATGGCATTGGCCACGGCGAAGCTCGTGATCACCCAGGTCCCTTGATTGGGGCTGACCCCCAGGTCACCCGCGATGGCGGGCAGCGACACGTTCGCGATCGACGTGTCCAGCACGTTCATGAACGTCGCCGCCGAAAGCGCGATCGTTCCCCATACTCGCGCCGCGCCCTCCAGAGGCTGCAGCGGCAGCGCGTTCGCCGGCCCGGCCATGATGTTCAGCGCGCCGTGGCGAGCGCGGCGTTGCTGGCGATTTCGGCGCCGGGGCCGGGCGCCACCGGCGCCACCGGCGCGGATGCGGACGCAGCGGCGGCGCGCGCCGGCGCCGCCGCGGATGCCGCGCCCAGCGCGACGTGGGCGCCGCGGCCCAGGTTCGCGGCGATCACGCGGCGCACTTCATCGTCGGCGCGCAGGTCGGGCGCACCATAGTCGGTCGCCTTGGCCACCGGCGTCGAGCGCGGCGCGTCGGCCAATGTCTTTCCGCTTTGGTCGTGCACGTCCACCTCGGCGTCCATCGACAGGCCCACCCGCAGCGGATTCGCCGCGACTTGCTGTGGATCGAGCGCGACGCGCACGGGGACCCGTTGCACCACCTTGATCCAGTTGCCGGTCGCGTTTTGCGCCGGCAACAGCGCGAACGCCGAGCCCGTGCCCGCGCCCAGGCCCTCGACCGTGCCGCGGTATTCCACTTTGCGTCCGTACACGTCGGCGGTGAGCTTCACCGGCTGGCCCAGGCGAATCTTGCGCAATTGGCCTTCCTTGAAGTTCGCGTCGACCCAGACCTGCTTGAGCGGAATGATCGACATCAGCGGCGCGCCGGCAGCCACCCGCTGACCCAGTTGCACGGTGCGTTTGGCGACGTAGCCATCGACAGGCGCCGTGATTGCTGCACGCTGGCTGGCCAGCCAGGCCTCGCGCACCTTGCCGGCAGCGGCTTGCACGCTCGGGTGCTGTTCGACGCTGGTGCCTTCGGTCATCGTCTGGTTGCTGGCGAGCTGTTCGCGGGCGGAGACAACCGCGGCGTCGGCCGCTGCCAGCGCGCTCTTCGCGTTCGCCAGCTGCGTCGCCGCGTGATTGAGTTCTTCCTTCGAGACGGCGCCATTGCCGACCAGGGATTGGCGGCGATGCAGGTCGTCTTCGGCGCGCGCGACATCCGCCTTCGCCTTGACGACGTCGGCTTGCCGCAAGTTGATCTGCGCCGACAGCGAGCCGTTGTTCGCGTACAGCGTGCGCACTTGGCGCACTGTCTGCGCAAGGTTGGCTTCCGCCTGCTCCAGTGCGACCTTCACGTCGGCCGGGTCGAGCTGCACCAGGGCCTGGCCGGCCTTGACGTAGTCGGTGTCGTCCGCGTTGATGGCGATCACGGTGCCGCTGATCTGGGGCGTGATCTGCACCACGTTGCCTTGCACGTAGGCGTTGTCGGTCGACTCGTAGTGGCTGGCGACCAGCCACTCGTACGCGCCCCAGGCGACGCCGGCGATGACCACCACCGAAGCGACTGTGAGCAGCGCCTTCTTGCGCCGCGGATTGCCCGCCACCAGGCCGCCCTTGCCGGCATCGGATTCGCTGTTCTGGATGTTGTCGTTGTTCACGTTGTCGTTCTTCACGTTCTCGTTGCTCATGTTCCCTACTCCATGGTTCGCGATGCGACGGCGGGCGCGGCGGCCGCGCTGGTGTCGCCGCGCATGCCTCCGCCCAGGGCGCGCATCAGCGCGACTTGCGTATCGAGCGCGCGCGCCGCGAGATCGACGCCCAGGCGCCGCTGGTTCAGCACCGTGCCTTCGGCGCTGAGCACGTTCAGGAACGTGCCGAGGCCGGCGCCGTAGCGCTGCAATGCAATCTGGTAGGCGCCCTCGGCCGCGGCCTGGGCCTCGCGCTGCTGCGCCTGCTGGCGCGCGATGGACTGGCTGGATGCGATCTGGTCGGCGACGTCGTGGATGGCTTCCAGCACCGCGCCGTTGTAGCTCTCCACCGCTGCATCGAGATCGGCGGTCTTGCCGCGCAGGTTGCCGCGCAAGCGGCCCGCTTCGAAGATCGGCAAGCGGATCGCGGGGCCGACACTCCACTGCTCGCTGCCGGCATTGAGCAAACGGCCCAAGCCGATGCTGGACAGGCCGGCAAACGCCATCAGGTTGATGTTGGGATAGAACTGCGCCTTCGCATTCTTCACGTCATGCGCCGCGGCTTCGACACGCCAGCGCGCGGCAAGGATGTCGGCGCGCTGCCCCAGCAGATCCGCGGGCAGCTCGGCGGGCAGCGCAAGTTGTTTGGCCGAAACCAGCGTCGGCGCTTCGGTCACCACGGTGCGATTGCCTTGCCCCGTGAGGGCCGCCAGCGCGTGCTGCGTGAGCGATGCTTGTTCCTCCAGGGCTTCGATCTGCTGGCGGGTGTCGGGCAGCGCGCCTTCGCTCTGGCGCAATTCCAGCTGCGTATCGAGCCCCGCGCGCACGCGGTCCTGCACCAGGCCCAGCGACTGCTGGCGATCGGCCAGCACACGCTTGGCCACCGCGAGCTGGTCGTTGATGCGCGCCAATTGAAAATAGGCTCGCGCGACGTTGCTGGCCAGCAGCACCCGCGCGGCTTGCGCATCGGCCTGGGCCGCTTGCGCCGCGTTCAAGGCCGCATCGAGCGCCGCGCGATTCTTGCCGAAGAAATCCAATTCCCAGCTCGCGTTCAGTTGCAGCGTTCCGCTATTGAGCGTCGTGCC
>Ga0068855_100012694_pt1 | contig 10164 bp, 7 predicted proteins | sample KBSCornC52_FD_66592 | JGI IMG/M metagenome (GOLD analysis project Ga0068855, IMG submission 66592) | Corn rhizosphere microbial communities from Kellogg Biological Station, Michigan, USA - KBS Corn C5-2 | ecosystem: Host-associated > Plants > Roots > Rhizosphere > Soil ... | reverse complement strand
AAACAGAGCCAAACTCCGGTGACACAAATTGTCACCTTGATCGGGTAACTGCAAAAGTAACCGTAGTACCTGTACCCAACGTTTCTATCGGAAATGCAACGTAAACACTTGAAAAACGCGCCTAATGTCCTCTAGCGAACGAATCGGCGGGAAGTACATGTCCTTTAGTTAAACTGAGCAGAGGGTTGTGCCACGGAGCCATTCCGCATTGGATCAGCAAATTCAGCAGATTTATGCGACCTTGTGTCGCGCGTGGGGCCCGCAACATTGGTGGCCCGCGCAAAGCCGATTTGAAGTGATTGTCGGCGCATTCCTCACCCAGAACACCAGTTGGTCGAATGTCGAACTAGCCATGCGACAACTGCGGACTGCGAAGGTGCTCAGCGTTTCCGGCATTCGCGAAATTGAGATAACGAAATTAGAGAAGTTGATCCGTTCGTCGGGATACTTCCGTCAAAAGGCGCAACGCCTAAAAAACTTCGTGAGATTTCTGGACGCCAGTTATCGTGGCTCGCTAACTCGAATGTTCTCGCAGTCCACGGATAAACTTCGACAAGAGTTGCTCTCGCTGAATGGAATCGGACCGGAGACTGCGGACTCAATTCTGTTGTATGCGGGACAGCATTCAGTGTTCGTCGTCGACGCGTATACCAGGCGAATCGCAACACGCCATAAAATCGCTGATGATGAGGCCAGCTATGATGAGCTCCGCAACATATTCGAGCGGGCACTCGAGCAAATTTCGGTTCCGCATACGCGGGGGAACTTCCTTCCTGACGGCGCTTCCCATCCACCGTCTCGAATGAGCCTGGCGAAGCGATGTTCGACTGCGCAGGTCTACAACGATATGCATGGGTTTATGGTTGGAATCGGAAAGAACTACTGCCACAAGTCGCAACCCGACTGCGAACATTGTCCTTTGGCTGACTTGCTGCCGGAACGCCGAATCCCTAGGTAGCCGCGGTCGACATCGTTTCGCAAGGCTATAATGGCCTGAATCCGCCGCCACGAAGTGGGTCAACATGGCACCAACTGCAAAGAAACCAGAGGGGAAAATCAGCCGCAGAAATCTGATCATCATTCTCGCGGTGCCGAGCCTGCTGCTGTTCGCGGTATTGTTCTCCTTGTCGTCCGGCGACCTGAGCTTCATCAAACCGAGGACTAGCGAAGAGACGGTTGTTCTTGTCTCTTTAACCATTCTGGTTTCGCTGCTTTTTGGCGGCCTTACCTTTGTGTTACTGCGAAACCTCATCAAAGTTTTCGCGGAACGCCGACTAGGAGTGTTGGGCTCGAAGTTCCGGACTCGCCTGGTGGTTGGAAGCCTACTGCTGTCATTCGTTCCCGTCATCGTGATGTTCTGGTTTTCTTATGGGCTGATGAATCGCTCGATTGAACGTTGGTTTTCAACTCCGGTAGAAGAAGTCCGCCAGGACACCGCTTTAATGGCGCAACTGCTTTCGAAGTACGCTGCCGAAAATGCAGAGGCCGAAGCCATTTCCATCGCGGCAGCACCCACGGTTCAACATGCTTTTGAGGGGCATAGCTTTACAGGTGCTCTCGATGAACTCCGCGCTCACGAACCGACACTGCAGGGAGGATTTGCAGTTGCCCTGGACGAAAGCGGCGTTGAGGCCAGCCTGGGCGTTCCCGCGCCTTGGTCTGTGATCCGGCCGAGGATCGATCTCCAAAAGATCAATAGTGAGCATCCGCAGGTGATCTCCTGGGAAAACAAGAATTACGTTCTTGGGAGCGCTGGAATTGGAGATCAAGGAAAGATTTTGGTTGCCATTCCGTTGCCGCAAAGCTTCGCAGAAACTCAGCGGCAACTTTCCGCCAGCCAACATCGATACCTGGAACTGGCACGTGAACGGCGACAGGTCCGGCTCACGTATATGACGATCCTGATGGCGCTCACAGGACTAGTGCTGTTTGTGAGCACGTGGCTGGCTCTGTACCTGTCCAAGTTTGTGACGCGGCCAGTGGCGGCCCTCGCGGAAGCAACGCAAGAAATTTCCAAAGGAAACCTGGGCTATCGGGTGGAGGTACAGGCTACCGATGAACTAGGTGATCTCGTTACATCCTTCAATCGCATGGCGCAAGACCTGCAAGCCACACGGGCGCAGGTAGAAGCTTCGAGCCGCCAATTGGGCGCTGCCAACGTGGAATTGGAGCAGCGCCGCCGCCATATCGAAACCATTCTTGAAAGCATTCCGACCGGCGTGCTTTCGGTAGATGCGGAACTGCGAGTGAGCCATCTCAATCACGCACTCCTGCGCATGTTGCGGCCCGCGGAGGATTCCTCCGAACTGCGCTCGCGGCTGGCCGGAACGGCATTCCATGACTTGTTCCCGGCCGAGGTGCGGGAAGATCTTGAGCCTCTACTGAGGCGCGCTGATCGCATGGGCACGACAACAACCCAGATGGAGTTTTCGGTGCAACGTGCCCCATTGAACGTGGCAGTCACCGTGGCTACCCTCCAGCACAATGCGCAACGACTAGGTTACGTGGTGGTGTTCGAAGATCTTTCAGACTTGCTGCACGCGCAAAAGCAGGCTGCATGGCGCGAAGTGGCGCGGCGGGTGGCCCACGAGATCAAGAATCCCCTCACGCCGATTGCATTGTCAGCGGAGCGCATCATCAGACATCTCGATCGGAAGCCGCCGGAACCGGCTTCTCTAGAGGTTGTGCGATCCTGCGCTACTACAATCGAGAGCGCCGTCGATACGGTGCGCACATTGGTGAATGAATTTGCCACCCTGGCCAGCTTTCCCGCTTCCAAGCCGCAACCTGCGGACATCAACACGATTGCCGAACACGCACTCTCCATGTTCAACGGCCGGCTCGACCAGATTCGTGTGCGAACTCTGTTCGCGAATAATCTCCCAAGGGTGTTGGCAGACTCCGAAGCTATTAAGCGAGCGATCGCGAACTTAGTGGACAATGCAGCCGAAGCGGTGCAGCAATCGATGGTGAAGGAAATCGAAATCTCCACGGCACTGGTGGCCAGCCGCGATGCCATCGAAATCAGCGTCGCGGATAGTGGGCCTGGGGTGACGCGCGAAGCCAAAGAGCGCTTGTTCCTGCCCTATTTTTCGACCAAATCGCGTGGCACCGGCCTCGGCCTGGCGATCGTGAGCCGCATCGTTGAGGACCATCACGGTTACATTCGGGTCGAAGAGAATAAGCCCGTCGGTGCGCGGTTTGTCATTGAACTTCCGGTAGCCAGTGAGTCTGTTTCTCCGCCGCCGACCGCCACCTATGCCTAATATCCTGATCGTTGATGACGAATCCGCGATTCGCGAATCCCTTCGCGGCGTGCTCGAGGACGAAGACTACAGCGTAACGGACGCGGCAAGTGGAGAAGCCTGCCTCGATCAATTGCAACAGAAGTTGTTCGACGTCGTGCTTCTCGACATATGGTTGCCTGGCATCGATGGTCTGCAGACGTTGGAGAAGATCCGTGAATTAGAGGCGGCGCCGGAAGTTATTATCATTTCCGGGCATGCCACTATCGAAACTGCAGTTCGTGCGACAAAGCTCGGCGCATTCGACTTCCTGGAAAAACCCCTCTCCGTCGAGAAGACCCTCATCCTGGTGAAAAACGCGCTTGATGCGAAGCGGCTTCGCAACGAGAACCGCGAACTCAAGAAACAGGCAATGCGGCGCAGCGAGATCGTGGGCGAAAGCATTCCTATGAAGGCTCTCCGCCAGCAGATTCAACTGATGGCTCCGACGAACGGGCGTGTGCTGATCTTTGGCGAGTCAGGCACAGGGAAGGAATTGGTGGCTCGAGCTATTCACGCGCAAAGTCTGCGCAAGGACCAGATGTTCGTGGAAGTAAATTGCGCCGCCATCCCAGAAGACCTGATTGAGAGCGAACTGTTCGGCCATCGGCGCGGATCATTTTCTTCGGCGGGGTCGGACAAAGAAGGCAAGTTCCTCAAAGCGCACGGTGGCACCCTATTCATGGACGAAGTCGGCGACATGAGTCTGAAGACGCAGGCGAAGGTTTTACGCACTTTGGAAGAACAACGGTTTACAGCCGTTGGGAGCGATGAGCCTCTCACCGTTGATGTGCGCGTGATCGCTTCCACGAATAAGGATCTCGAAGAAGAGATCTCGCGTGGGAATTTTCGCGAGGACCTGTTTTATCGGCTGAATGTGATTCCGTTCTCCGTACCGCCTCTGCGGGAACGGAAAGAGGACATCCCACTCCTCGCTCGGCACTTTTTACGCGAGCTTTCGGCCCATTACGGGCGCAGCCGGCGAGAAATCACCGATGAGGCCATTGATACACTCATGCGTTATTCCTGGCCGGGGAACGTTCGCGAACTCCGCAACGTGATTGAGCGCATCGTGATTATGAATCCCACGGCGACACGCTTTGATCGAAAGCATCTTCCGCCACTGGTCTATCGTGATGGCAGCCGGCGTTCCGGCAGCGAGTTTATGACACTGCATCAGGCGCGAGCGGCCTACGAACGCGACTACATCCTGAAAAAGCTCGATGACAATCACGGCAACATCAGCCGTACCGCAGAAGTATTGGGACTGGAGCGCAGTCACCTCTATCGGAAGATGAAGACGCTTGGAATTGCGGTGAAGGAGTAGGTTTCAGGTTTCAGGCCTACTCGTGGGCTGGTTCGGGAAAGGCCTCCACTCCACGGCGGGTAAACTCGAACAGCACATTCCATTCCCTTGAACTACCTGCAGCCGGCGTGAACTGCCACTGTTTGGCAGCTTCCATCGAGAGGCGGGAGAAATACTTGCTTGGCCCGGGCGAGGTGAAACGCGCCTCCGAAACATTGCCAGAGGGATCGACGCCCAGACGCATTCGCACCTTGATGTGGCCCTGAATCGTCCTAAGTGCGCCAGCGGAGGGGGTCGGCAGCACACGACGCACAACTCCATTGGGCGCGGCGGGCGCTGCCGGTGCAGCCGGCGTTTCTGCCGCGGGTGCTTGTGTTGCAGAAGTCGCTCCCGTCTGTGCACTTGGAGTCGCTTGCTGATGCGTCCCCTTGACAACAAGCAGGATTACGATGACCACTGCCACCGCGATCAGCGCAATCACGAGCGGCTTCAATTTGGAGGAGGGTGCGGGGTCCCGGTCTACGACTTCCTCCACCTTCACTGGCGCTGGTTGGGCGGTCACCCGGGGCACCGCGGGCTGCATGCCGATAGCGGCAGCAACCTCACGAATTGTCCAGCGCCTTGCGGCATCGTTTACGAGGCAGTGACTCGCGACTTCGGCGTACGGTTTGGGCAAATTTGCCGCTGAACCAATGCTGGAAGGCGCATGTTGTGTCAGCGACTCCACGAGCGTGGCACCCAGATTCCAGATATCAGTGCCCGGCGAGATCTGACCCGACGAGAGTTCGGGGGCGCCATAATGATTCGACAGAGTTTTCGGAGCTGCCCCAGGGCCGCAGACGCAATCCGTTGAAAGCTTCAACTGGTCGCCAACCGCCATGACGTTCGCGGGCCGGAGATCGCCATGAATCAGACCCTGATCATGCAAATATCCCAGCGCGGACACCGTTGGACGCAGCATGATGTCCGTTTCACTGGCGGTCAGCGCACGATGAGGAAGAACTTGAGCCAAGCTTTCGTCCGCGAATTCAGTGACTACGTAAAGAAGTTCGCGTCCAGAAAGCCAACAACGCCCGCCGTCGAAAACCTGCAGCAGGTGCGGATGTGAGAGCTGTGCTGCGCGCTTCCAATTGGCCACCAGAATATCGCCATCGGAAGCACTCGCAACGACCAGCTTGATGGCAGCCTTGCTCTTTGTGCCCGTTGGAACTTGTGTGAGGAAGACAGCAGTCGAATCCGATCCCCCCAAGTACTGCTGCAAGGGGAACCGCGCGTTTACGGTTTGTCCGACCCAGTCTTTTCCAAGTTCCACAGTTTTGCCCGGAATTACTGCTGCCCGCATAACCGAGCATTGTAAGCCAGCAAAGCATCAAGGAATGCTGTGAAAATCAGCCGGAAGTGCAAGGAGCCACTCGGCAGGAAGGCATGGGCATTCGGCCGGTTGGACTCAGGCCGATTCGCCGCGAGCTTTGCGGATGGCACTGGCCAGGCTCTGCACGCTCTCAAAATCTTTGGGGCTGCCCGAGGTCAGCAGCGTAACGCCATATTGCTGCTCGATAAAGCCGAGGATCTGCAGGAGACCAAGAGAATCGACTTTGCCGGAGGAAATCAGCAGTTCGGTTTCGGTGACGCCGCCTTCCGGCACGACATCGCGGGAGATGAATTCCGTCAGATCGTTTTCGATGCTCACTCTTTTTTGCTCCAGTCATATTTTCGCCCACCCCGCGGATGGAGGAAATGCCAGCCTTGATACCTACTTTGCCGCAGCAGTCGCCACTCGGCTCTGCCACTCGCGCAGCAGCAGTTGCCGATCGGTTTTGCCGGTCGAAGTGAGCGCCATGGACTCACGAATTTCAATTTGCTCCGGCACCATATACGTCGGAAGAAAACGGCTGCAATGCGCGCGGAGTTGGTTGGGGTCAGGTTTCTGCCCTGCCCTGGCAACCACGGACGCAACAATTCGGTTTCCGACCTCCGGATCAGGAACAGGAACGGCAATCGCTTCGAGAATCTCGGGATGTCCTGACAAAACACTCTCGATCTCGCCGAGCTCGATGCGGAACCCGCGACTCTTTACCATGTGATCGCGACGGCCGAGGAACTCGTAATTGCCATCGGGTTGCAGTTTGACGAAATCACCCGTGCAGTAAGCCAGACCATTCGCGTTCGAGTCCTTGCGAGGGTCCGGCACCAGAGTCGCGGCAGTTCGCTTCGGATCATTCCAGTAGCCGCTCATCAGATTGCCGCCCTTCGCCCACAGCACACCTTCCGCACCTTCCCCCACGACCTCTCCGGCATCATTCAGAACAAATGTCTCCATGTGCTCGCAGGCTTTGCCGATGGAAATCGGCGCGGTGCGGTCTTCCGGGATTGTCGGAGGCACCTCGTAGTAGGTGCAGACGTTCGTCTCGGTGGGACCGAAAAGATTGAAGAGCCCAACATTCGGAAGTGCCCGACGCAAGCGCCGTAGCTGAGGCGTAGGAAAAACTTCGCCAGCGAAAAAAAGTATTCGAAGGGTCGGCAGCCCTTGTTTCTCGATTTCGCCGGCATTCAGCATGGAGACCAAAATGGAAGGGACGGAATACCACACCGTCATCTTCGTTTCTGTAATCAGCTTCACCAAGTGCGCCGCAAGCATCCCTTCGAGACTTGAAATCAAGCGTAGGCTCGCGCCTGAGCCAAGCGAGGCGTAGAGATCTGAAATGGAGAGATCAAAGTGAAAGGGGGCATGGCTGGAAAAGATGTCATCTGGCGTAATCGCAAACCGGTCTTGCACCCACTTCGTGAACGCAAGGCCCGACAGATGGGTGTGGATCACGCCCTTTGGCGTTCCCGTCGATCCGGAGGTATAGAGGATATAAGCCAGGTCTTCTGGATGAACTTCGGGCAGCGGGATTGACTTCCGCGCCACAGCGGAAGCGAAAGATTCCAAGGCGAGATCCGGCGGCAGGTGAGCAGCCGTGATCGCATCTTCGGCGGCTTCAACGATCACTTTGCGCGGCGATAAACCCTGGAGAAATTCTCCGAGCGACGCGAGCCGAGGCTGGTCAGCAATGATGGCTGCGAATCCGCAGTCCTCCGCGATGGTGCGGCAACGACGCCAGGGTGCGCGAGGATCCAGAGGAACGTAAGCCGCACCCGCCGCCATGGTGCCGAGAATCGCCTGCACGCAATTCGGAGTTTTGTCCTTCCATATGCCGACGCGATCACCTCGGCCAACTCCGGCCTCGTGCAATGAAGCGGCAATTCCTTGGGCCCGAGAGATGAGCTCACCATAGGTGCAGGAAGCATCGGCGTTCCAGATTGCCGTTTTCGAGGAAGGTACCCGGCCAGCCGCATCGCGCACCAGTCCCCATAAAGATTGAGCTTTCATATCTTGTGGAATCCCCAACAAAATTGCTGCTGCTTGCTGCTACCGCGCCGCCGCTTTCTGCAGCATGCGCGAGCGGACTTCGTTGATGACTTCCAGATCTGTAAGGGGGACATCTGGATGTTCTACTAGGGTACGCAATACTCGTTCATAGTCGACGGCCATGTGCGCAATAGTGTCTTCTCTAAACAGATCGGTGCTGTATTCGAAGAACCCGGCTGCCCCACCGGTAGCGACAAGCTCAAGCGACAAATCAAATTTTGAGGTGCCGTTATCGATCCATTCGGGAGGCGACACCTCCAAGCTATGCAACGCAAGCACAGGCACAGGCTCTTTTACGACTCGGAAATTGACTTGAAAGAGCGGCATGCGCCCTGCGGCACGCGGAGGGCGGACAATCTCAACCAGTTTGTCGAACGGCAGGTCGGCATGAGCGATCGCTCCCAGCACTACCCGGCTCACCCTTCCCAGCAATTGACGAAAGTTCGGACTTCCAGAGAGATCGCTGCGCAACACCAGCGTATTCACAAAGAAACCGATCATCGGCTCAATTTCCGCTCGACGGCGGCGAGCGATGGGCGATCCCACGCAAATGTCGGTTGCACCGGTGCAGCAGTGCAAAAATACATTGAAGGCCCCGAACAAACTCATAAACGGCGTGACGCCGCTCTGGAGACTCAATGCCTTCGCGGCATCGAGCAATTCGCCCGAAAGCACCATTGGGTAGCGCTTCCCGCCGCGACTCGGAACAGGTGGACGGGGAAAATCGGCCGGCAAACCCAGATCGACTGGGACATCTTTCAACTGTTCTTTCCAGAAGGCGCCAAGCCGGTCCAGCATCTCACCTTGCAAGAACTGACGCTGCCAGAGCGCGAAATCAGAAAACTGGATTGGCAGTTCCGGCAGCTCGGGCTTTTTTCCGGCCGCAAAATGCGCATAGAGTTCTGCAACTTCGCCGTACATCAGCGCCGTGGAACGAAACTCCCAAGCAACGTGATGGGAAACGTGGAGGAATATCCACTCGTTCTCGTCCATGCGCAGCAGCACACCCCGAAGCATGAGATCGCGAGCCAGATTGAACCCGCGGACGGATTCCTTTTTCAACAATAGCCGAGCTTTCGAGCCTCGCTCTTCAGGTTTGAGGCGTCGAAGATCAAACGTCTTCAATTCGACTTTCCAGGGATCCGCCAGCACCGGCACCGGCAAGCCGTCCAAGTTGTCAAAAGTCGTTCGCAGAATTTCGTGTCGGCCGACGAGAGCGTCAAGTGACTTCTGCAGAGCGACAACGTCCAGTGGCCCGCGAATGGTCATGGCGTAAGGAATGTTGTAGGTCGGATCAGCCGGCGAAAGCTGATCAAGAAACCACAGGCGCTGCTGCGAAAACGACAGTGGACAGGGGTCTCCCGGTGCGCGGCGCGTAATCGCGTAGCTGCGCACTTCACCCACGGTTCGGGTCACGGCTTGGGACGTCGGGCTACTGACGGCGGATCCTCCGGACTATGTCCAGCTCATTGAACTTCTTGTCGGGATCGGCCATAAGCGCGGGGAGGAGGGCATGGAAATCTTCTGCCATGCGGGCTATGGTCGCTCGCTCGAACAAATCCGTATTGTATTCAAAATACCCGCGCGATTGTGGAGACGAAGGTAACTCCAGCGCGAGGTCGAATTTCGCGGTGTCATTGTCCACCAGATCGAGCGATTCGGTTTCGAGTCCGGCCAACTCGAGCTTCGCGGGAGCGGCATTCTGTACCCGGAAGTTGACCTGGAAAAGGGCATTCCGGCTCAGATCGCGGGGCGGCCGCACGGCCTCAACAATCTTTTCGAACGGCAACTCCTGGTTGGCAATCGCCCCGAGCGTCGTCTCGCGGACGCGGGCCATGAGTTCCCGAAATGTCAGCTCTCTGGAAAGCTTGGTCCGCAGCACCAGCGTGTTGATAAACATTCCAATAATGCTGTCTGTTTCCTTGCGGCGCCCAGCAAATGGTGAGCCCACGGAAATATCGGTTTCACCGGTGTAGCAATTCAGGAAGACGTAGAAGCTGGACAGCAGGAGCATGTAAAGCGTAGCTCCGCTTTGCTGGGCAATACGGTTTGCGGTGGCTAATACTTCCTCGCTGAGTGGTACCGCGTACTTTGCGCCGTTCAGTCTCTGCACTGGAGGACGTGAATGATCGGCTGGAAGTTCCAGTTTGGCAGGCGCGCCA
>Ga0068855_100012693_pt1 | contig 10166 bp, 6 predicted proteins | sample KBSCornC52_FD_66592 | JGI IMG/M metagenome (GOLD analysis project Ga0068855, IMG submission 66592) | Corn rhizosphere microbial communities from Kellogg Biological Station, Michigan, USA - KBS Corn C5-2 | ecosystem: Host-associated > Plants > Roots > Rhizosphere > Soil ... | reverse complement strand
CCGCGTGTTGGGGTAGTCCGCGTCCTTGGCGTACGTGTGACCCTCGAGCGCGAAGGAGCTGCCGTTGAATCCCTGCTGCGTCGCCGGAAGCCCTGACGCAATCGCGGCCGCCTTCACGCCCGGCATTGTCGCCAGCCGCTCGGACAATTGCTGGAAGAATTGCCGCTGCGCGAGCGTGTCCGTGTAGCCGGCCGGGAAGCCCACGCGTGCCGTGAACACGCCAGTAGTCGTGAATCCAGGATCGATGTTGCGAACCTTGGCGACGCTCTTGATCATGAGGCCGGCCGACACGAGCAGGCCACAGGAAAGCGCGATCTCGAAGATCACCAGGAGCCGGCTCAGGCGGCCGACCCGGAAGCTCGAGGCGCCGCGGCTCTCGTCCTTGAGGATCGCGTTGATGTCGGCACGCGCCGACTGAATCGCGGGGAGCCCGCCGGCGAGCAGCGTCGAGAGCAGGGCGACACCGGCACTGAACAGCAGCACAGGCGGGAACATCTTGATCTGGATGTACGACGGAATGTCGCTGTCGACCGTGGCCTGCCGAAAGAGCGCGACGCCCCAGCGCGCGAGCAGGACACCGAATACGGTGGCCACCGCCGAGAGCACGAGCGCCTCCACGAGATACTGGCGAATCACGTCGCTCCGCGACGCGCCGAGCGCAGTGCGGATACCAACTTCCTTGCTGCGGTGCGCGGCACGGTCGATGAGCAGATTGGCGACGTTCGCGCACGCGATCAGCAGCACGAAGAACACGGCGCCCATCATCGTGTAGAGCAGGCCCTTGGCCTGGCTGCCGATGTTCGCGTCCATGAATGACCGCACGTTCGTCGTCCAGCCACCGTCCACCGACTTGTATTCGGCGGCGAGCCGCGACGAGATCGTCGCGAATTCAGCATTCGCCTTGTCGAGCGTCGCGCCGGGCGCCAGGCGCCCGATGAGCACGTAATTGGTCCCCTGTCCGCGCTCGCCGCCGGGCGCGGGAATCTGCGCGGGAAGCCAGATCTGATTGTCGTTCGGGAAGTCGTAGCCTTCCGGCATGACGCCGACGACGGAGTACGGCTGGCCGTTCACCCGAATCACGCTGCCGACGGTCGCCGCGTTGCCACCGTAGCGGTCCTTCCACATGCGGTAGCTGATGACGGCTACGTGATCGCCACCCGGGCCGTCCTCGCCGGCGCGAAAGCCGCGGCCGAGCATGGGGCGAACCCCCGTCGCCGTGAACAGGTCGGCGCTGATCCATGACCCCGTGAAGCGCTCGGCCTTTTCCGTCCCGCTCACGTTCACGGTGCCCGACGTCACCGCCGACAGATGCTCGACGGTCTTCGCCTGGCGTCTGTATTCGAGGAAGTCCTCGCCCCAGACACCGTTGCCCTGAGCGCCGAGCGCCGAGTTATTCCTGTCGATCTGCACGATGCGATCGCCGCCGGGGTAGGGAAGTCCCCGCAGCATCGCCGCGTAGATCATGCTGAAAACGACCGTCGTGACGGCGATCCCGATGCTCAGCGCGAGAATCGCGACGAAGGAGAGCAGCGGGGCATTGCGGAGCGAGCGGACGGCGTAGCGAACGTCGCGGACGAAGGACGACATGGCGATCGGCGAGTGGGGGAACCATCTGGAACCGCTCGCCCGATCTACGCCCCCCGTCCGTGACGGGTTTCAGAGCCTCGCTAGATGTCCGTCCCCATCCTGTCGATGCGACGGCGCGCTTCGCGACGGCGGTCGTCGGCGGCGAGGGTCTCCGCATCCTCGGGCTCGAGGTCGTCGTAGCCCGCGGTGCGATCCACGGCGGCGGCCCGGGTCACGTCGAGCTCCGTGCGCCGCTGCAAGCCGGAGCGGCGCTCGGTCGAGTGGTCCACGACCGCGTCGGCGCGCTGGGCGACGACGGAAGGCGTGCTCGCGGGCGATGAAGCGCTCGCGAAATCCGCCGAATCCATGAGCACCACGCGCGTCCGGCGGTCGATCTCGACGTTCCGGATCGGCACGCACACGCGGCGATTCTCCGACGGCACGTCCACGTCGAGCATCACCACTTCACGTCCCGCCGCGTCGATGAGTAAATCCTGAACGACGCCGAGCTGACGGCCGCTCACGGTGCGCAACTCCCAGCCGCGGATGTCCGGCTCGCCGTCCGGCACGTGCCAGTTGTCCAGGCTGGACATGGAGACGAGACGTTCGCGGTCGCTTGCGTAGGGACCCACGCCGGCCGAATCGCGGCCGGCCCGTTCGTCTTCCTTCATGGGAAACTCCACACCAATTGGGTGATGCCCGCGCCTGAGCGCAGGCGAGCTCTACGGTAGACCAGGCCGAAATGACTCACGCCGAGTGGGCGTACATCGTGTAATAGACGACGGCGGCGACCACCACGACGGCGATCAACACCCAGAGCCACGCCAGGTTACGACGCTTTGGCTCGACCCGAATTTCGGCCATGCTTTCTCCCGCGGAGTGCTTGGGTCGCCCGCCCGAAGTGGCGCGCTACCGGCAGCCTCTGCTCTGCAAGCTGAACGCCAGCGCAGTTCGGTGCTGTTTGTCGTCGGCTCAGCGCGGGCGGCGCCTGACTCCCCGCGACGGTGGCGCTCGCAATGGGTCCTCGGGCCAGTCGTGCTTGGGGTAGCGGCCGCGCAGGTCCTTTCGGACGTCGAAGTAGCTGTTCCGCCAGAAGCCGGCGAGGTCGCGCGTGACCTGAACCGGCCGGCGGCTTGGCGACAGGAGCTGGAGCGTGACGGGAATCCTGCCAGCGCCCACGCGGGGCGTGTCGGCGAGGCCGAAAAGCTCCTGGATGCGCACGGCGATCGCCGGCGCCTTGGGATCGCTGTAGTCGACGGCGACTCTGGATCCTGTCGGGACCTCGATGGTCTCCGGCGCGACCTCATCGAGGCGTTGGCGCTGCTCCCACGACATCAGGGATCGCAACGCGGCGAGCATATCGACGCGGTCGAGCTGCACGCGGCCGCCAGCGACCTTCACGAACGGCTCCAGCCAGGCAACAACATCGGTCGCCAAGCCGTCGTCCGTAACGTCTGGCCAGTTGCCGGCGCCTTGAAGTGACGCGGCGAACGCGATTCGAGCGCGGAGCGCGCGCGCCGGGTCTGTCCATGGCAGGGAAGCGAGGCCGCGGCGCTCGAGTGCGGTCAACGCGGCGGCGCGAACCGCGGATTCGTCGACGCTCTCCGTGATCTGATCGGCGAAGAGCCCGCGGATTTCAGCCTCCGACAACGCCGCGGCGAGAAGGATGCGCCCGTCGGCGCCGCGGTCCTCTATGTCGGCTATGGCCAGGAACTCGGCGCTCGCGAGCGACGATCCACTGTCGAGCGCGGCCCCGCGGCCGTTTCGGAGCAGGTAGCTGGCTCCGCGGGACGCGCGGCGGCGCGCGACCCGATCCGGGTAGGCCAGAGCGAGGAGCGCGCCGGTGCTCATGGTTGCCGAGGCGCTGCGCGGAGAACGCGAAATCATTTCCGCGAGCCGGCGCTGCTCGGCGCGCGCGCGGCGGAGCCCTTCTCGATCGGCGTTCGCGTCGCCGCCGCGCAACAGCGCATCCACGCGCCACGCGAGATCCGCATCGATCGACCCGCCGTCTGATCGGAAGGGATCGCGGTCGCCGAGCAGCGCCGCGAGCGCCGCGGCGCGGTCGACGCTCGCGCCGGCACGGCTGAGCATCGTTCCCAGTCGGGGATGAAGCGGGAGTTTCGCGATGGCGCGGCCGTGCGCTGTCGCGCGATCCGCTTCGTCGAGCGCGCCGAGCGTCCGCAGCAGCTCGCGCGCCTGGGCGAGCCCGCTCGCTGGAGGCGCGTCGACCCAACGGAGCTCGCCGGCGTCGTCGATACCCGCGCATGCAAGTTCCAGGGCGAGCGGCGCGAGATCCGCGTTGATGATCTCGGGCGGCGCCTGCGGCAGAAGCTGATGCTGGTCGTGCTGGGCCCACATCCGGTAGCAGATGCCCGGCGCGACGCGGCCAGCGCGACCACAGCGCTGGTCGGCTGCCGCGCGCGAGACGCGCGTCGTCTCGAGTCGGGTCATGCCTGTGCGCGGCGAGAAACGCGGCCTGCGCGACAGGCCCGCGTCGATCACCACGCGCACGCCTTCGATCGTGAGGCTCGTTTCGGCGATCGACGTCGCGAGAACCACCTTGCGTCGCCCCGGCGGCGAAGGACGAATGGCGTGCGCCTGCGCCGACTGGTCGAGCATGCCGTACAACGGCACGACGTCCACGGCCGGCGCGACGCTGCCGTCGAGAGCCGCGGCGGTGCGGCGGATCTCCGCGGCTCCTGGTAGAAAGACGAGCACGTCGCCTTCGTGCTCGGCGAGGGCCGTCTTCACGGCGCGCGCCGTCGCAGCCTCGAGCCGATGGTCGGCGCGCGGCGGCGCGTAGCGGATCTCCACGGGATAACTGCGACCTTCGCTCGCGACTATCGGCGCTGGCGCCGTTCCGTCGCCCAGGATGCGCGCGACAGCGACTCCGTCGAGCGTCGCCGACATGGCGACCACGCGCAGGTCGGGGCGCACGAGCGATTGCGAGTGGAGCGTGAGCGCGAGCGCCAGATCCGCGTCGAGGCTGCGCTCATGAAACTCGTCAAAGAGCACGATGGCCGCGCGCTCGAGCCCAGGGTCGTGCTGGATTTGCCGCGTGAGCATGCCCTCGGTAAGCACCTCGATGCGGGTGCGCGCGGAGATCCGGCGTTCCATCCGCATGCGATAGCCGACGGTGCCGCCGACGCTCTCGCCGAGCAGCTCGGACATGTACGTCGCGGCTGCGCGCGCGGCGATGCGGCGCGGTTCCAGCATGATGATGCAGCGGCCGTCCAGCCACGCGGCGTCCAGCGACTCTGCCTCTAGCAGCGCGAGCGGAATGCGCGTCGTCTTGCCGGCGCCTGGCGGTGCCTGCACGACGAGATTGCCCCCGCCGGCGAGCCGGCGGAGGATGTCAGGCAGAATCGTTTCTATCGGGAGAGTGACGTGCAGAGGCGCCGATCGCTCGATCAGTCGACCCGGCCAGGCTGGAAGGAATAGAGCAGCCGCGCCGTCGCGACGTCCTCGGCCGTGAGATCATTGGCGCGCACGAGCGGCGCCATGATGTCGCGTGGGTTCGGGCTGTGGCTCAGCCCCACGAGGTGTCCCACTTCGTGGAGGGCGATCTGCCGCATGCCGTGCGCATCGATCGGCTGGCCGCCGCCAATGTGCGTGGCGAGCGTGATGTCGCCGCCCAGCAGCCAACCGGCGTGATTCGCGCGCCACGTCGTGGAGCCCGTCTTCTGCTGGAGATAGTCGGCAAAGTGCACCTGCACGTCGGCGTCTTCGGCGCGCCGGACGTACACGAAGCGAATGGGCAGGCCGATGCTCGACCATTCGGTGAAGGCCGACTCCACGGCCGACTCGAACGCGGCGGGGATCTGACGGCCGTCAAGATTGCCATCGAGGTGGACGCGAATGGGATCGGCGCGGCGATCGGGCCAGCGCTGGAGTGTCGAGTCCCGCTCGGCGAGAATGCTGCCTATGTAGGTGCCGTAGGACTCGGCGCGAAGCACGTCCGCGGTCGCGCGGCCGCTGCTGGACACGTCGGCGGCCGGTCCGCGCGTCGCCGTGCGAGTAGCCGCGGGTCCAGCGAGCGTGCCGCTCGCCGGAGAGCCGACTTCCACATACGGGGCGCAGCGCGCGCTCGCGGCGGAGGCGGCGGCCACAGCCGCCACAGTGAGGATGCGCCTGGAGCGCGAGAGGCCGATCGTCCGAGCTGTCTGCATGGGGAACTGCCGGTAGGAGACAACGGAGCGCGTGTGGCCGGTGGGACGCCGTAGGGCGCAGGCCACATCGAATCGTACACGGCGAACTCCGCCAGGTGCCAGAGGGCCGGTCGATTCATTGCGTGGACGAAATCAACGCCCGGATCGCAACCGTCGATCAAAGGTGCGGGGCAACTCGCCGATCAAAGGGTCAGAGCATCTTGATCCGCAGGATCAAGTGCTCTGACCCTTTGATCGCTCCGTTGATCGTACCTCTAGCGCATCGCCACCCGCCGTGCTCAGTTGATCCGTCCCCGATTTCGGCTTTTCCACTACGAGGAATCGTGCATGCGTTCGCGTCTTTCGGTCGTTCTGGCGCTTTCAGCGCTCGGTACGGCCAGTCTCTCTGCGCAGACGAGCAGATCAGCTCGCTCTGTCGGCTTTCTTCCCTCCGTCGATAGCTCGCTGTTTCACGGGCTGCACTTTCGCAACGTAGGCCCGCCGCGCGGCGGCCGGGTGACGACCGTCACGGGCGTCCCGTCGCAGCCCAAGACCTTCTATATGGGCGTCGCCAGTGGCGGCGTGTTCAAGACGACCGACGCCGGCGAATCGTGGCTGCCGATCACCGACGGCCAGGTGCCGCTCGGCTCGACCGGGTCCATCGCCGTCGCCGAGTCAGATCCGAACGTCGTGTACCTCGGCACGGGCTCCGACGACATCCGCAGCAACGTGTCCACCGGCCGCGGCGTGTATCGGTCGAACGACGCCGGTGCCACGTGGTCGTTCATTGGACTGCGGAACGTCGGGCAGATCGGCGCCGTGCGCATCGACCCGCGCGATCCGAACACTGTCTACGTCGCGGCGATTGGTGACGCGTTCTCCGATTCTCCCGATCGCGGCGTGTACAAGACCACCGACGGCGGAAAGAACTGGCGCAAGGTGCTGTTCCTGTCCGACAGCGTCGGCGCCGCCGACCTGGAGCTCCAGCCCGGGAGCCCGAACGTGATCTACGCGTCCATGTGGCGCGGCGAGCGCAAGCCGTGGACGATCATCAGCGGCTCCACGCAGGGTGGGCTCTACAAGAGCACCGACGGGGGGGCGAACTGGACGAAGCTCGGCGGCGGTCTTCCGACCGGGTTGTTCGGCAAGAGCAACATCGCCGTGACGGCGGCCGACCCGCAGCGCGTGTACGCGCTTATCGAAGCGAAGCCGGGTGGTGGCTTCTATCGCTCGAACGATGCGGGCGCGACGTGGAAGCTCATGAGCACGAATCCGCAGCTCATCACGCGTCCATTTTACTACACCACACTCGGAGCCGATCCTACGAATGCCGACGTGCTGTACGGCGGCGCCGAGAATTTCTACAAGTCGACTGACGGCGGCGCCACGTGGCGGACCGTGCGCACGCCGCACGGTGACAACCACGACATCTGGATCAACCCGCACGACGGGAACACCATGATCCAGGCGAACGACGGCGGCGCGAACGTGTCGTTCGACGGCGGACGCACCTGGTCGACGCAGCTGAATCAGCCCACGGCCGAGATCTACGGCGTGTGGCTCGACGATCAGTTCCCCTATCGCCTGTACGGCGCGCAGCAGGACGCGAGCACCGTGATCGTGCCGAGCCGCCCGATTCCGGGCGACAACGATCCGTTCAAGGACGGGCCGGGCTGCGAAACGGGTCCGATCATGCCGCACCCGAAGAATCCGAACATCGTGTACGGTGCCTGCAAGGGTCAGTTCGGCCGCATGTTCATGAACACAGGGCAGGAGCAGGCGTACTGGGTCGGCGCGCAGTCGCTCTATGGCAACGACGCGAAGGATCTCATCTACCGCTTCCAGCGCGTGTCGCCCATGGAGACGTCGCTCTTCGACTCGAGCCTCGTGTACTACGGCTCGCAGTTCGTGCACCGCTCGCGCGACGGCGGCGTGCACTGGGAGACGATCAGTCCGGACCTCACCGCGCATCCGGCATACGCGCAGGGCGGCAGCGGCGAGCCGATCACGCGGGACGTGACTGGCGAGGAGTTCTACAGCACGATCTACGCGATCAGCGAGTCGAAGCTGGAGCCTGGCGTGATCTGGACTGGCTCGAACGACGGACCGTTCTACATCACGCGCGACAACGGAAAGACGTGGACGAACATCACGCCAAAGGATCTGAAGCCTGGTGGTCGCGTGCAGTACATCGAGACGTCGCCATCGCGAAAGGGCGCGGCGTACTACGCCGTGTATCGCTATCTCCTGGGTGATTATCACCCGTATCTGTACGAGACGACGGACTACGGTCGCTCGTGGAAGCTCCTGACCAACGGCAGCAACGGGATTCCCGCGGACGAGCCGACTCGCGTGGTGCGCGAGGATCCTGTCCGGCCGGGCCTGCTGTACGCGGGCACCGAGTTCGGGTTGTACGTGTCGTTCGACGACGGCGGGCACTGGCAGCCGTTCCAGCTCAATCTGCCGAACGTGCCCGTGACGGACATCAAGGTGCATCACAACGACCTGGTGCTGTCGACGCAGGGGCGGTCGTTCTGGATTCTGGACGACATCTCGCCGCTGCGGCAGATCACCGCGTCGACCGCCGGCGCGCCGGCGCAGTTGTTCGCGTCGGCTCCGGCCGTGCGGACGCGGGCGGCTGGGGGCGGGTTCGGCGGTGGTCGCGGGGGAGCCCGTGCACCGGGGCAGGCTGAGTTTCCGCCGAACGGTGTCCCTATCACGTATTCGCTGGCGTCGGGGTCGGGGCCAGTGACGATCGAGATTCGCGACAGCGCTGGCGCTGTCGTGCGCACGCTGACGTCGAACGCACCGGCTGGTGCGGCGGCCGGCGGTCGCGGTCGCGGGGCGGGGGCTGCCGATGGATCGGGTGATGCGCCGAGCGACGACGAGGCGCCGCGCTTCCGTCGTGGTGGCGCGCCGACGCGTTTGTCGACGAACACTGGCTTGAATCGCGTGATCTGGGATTTTGCCGACAACGAGGGCGAGACAGTGCCGCCGGGCCTGTATCAGGTTCGGATGACGTCTGGCTCATGGAGCGGGACCCAGCCGCTCACGTTGACGATCGATCCACGCGAGGCGTCGGACGGACTGACCGTCGCTGACTTGCGGGCGCAGTACAAGCACAATCTCCAGATGCGCCAGTTCGCGGCGGAGACGGAGCGGTTGGCCGCGCGCATTCGTCAGGCGCGCACGGCGGCGCAACAGAACGGCGGCGTGTCGCCGGCCCTCCAGGCGCTCGCTGTGACCATGTTCGGGCCTGACGAAGGAGTTCGGTATGGCCGTCCCGGGCTCGAGACGCAGATCACCTATCTCGCGGGAATGACCGAGCGCGCGGACCAGAAGGTGGGGGCCGACGCGGGGACGCGATACGCGGAGCTGCGCAAGGAGCTCGACGCCCTCGAGGCCGCGGCGGCAAAGGTGCTGCCGTAGCAAAATCAAAGGCCCGCAAATCAAAGGGTCAGAGCATCTTGATCGGAACGATCAAGTGCTCTGACCCTTTGATTTTCCCGTGCAGTGAACATGTGCCACCCTGGCCGGTACTGAATCAGCGACAGACGTCTGATTCTCCTTCTCGGATCAAGGGAATCGCATGAGAAATCCGTTCGGTTGGGCGATTGCGGTGGCGCTCTCCGTTGCGTGCGGTACCGCGCCGGTCGCGGCGCAAGGCTCCGCACCGCGCTTCCATGTCCGCGGGCACGTCGTCGATCCCACCGGCTCGCCGTTGCCCGGCGCGCAGGTCACGCTGACAGGATCGGCGCCAGTCGTGACGGCCCGGAACGGCCGATTCGACCTCGGAGAAGTGTCGCCGGGCCGGTACACGCTCGAGGTGCGCCGCATCGGTTTCGAGCCAGCTTCGCGAGACATCGTCCTCCTGGATCGCGACGTCGACATGGTCATCGAGCTGAAGCCGTCGGCCGTCATGCTCGACACGGTGAAGACCTCGGCGCTCCAGCAACGGCTGCCGCGGCTGTTTCATCGGATGGATATCCACCTTGGCCGCGTCGCCTTCGGCGACAGTTTGCGCGCCCGGTATCCAGACGCGTCCGTGACCGATTTCCTCAAGTTCGACAAGGGCATGGCCGCGATGCTCGCCGTGCCCAGGAGCAAGGCCCACGCGTGCGGAGTTTGGGCCTATATCGACGGGCATCGCGTGCGGCGCCTCGATCCATCGTCGAGCACGAACCCGGATTCGTTAGGCATCCAGGAAGAAATACAGCCGCGCGACGTAGCGGCCATCGAAGCCTTTCAGTCTCCGGACTTCGTCAACGAGCTGTTCATTCCAAATGTGGGGGAGATCGGCGGGCCCTCCGAGTGCACGCGCATCATCCTGATCTGGACGAAGTACTACCACATGCACCCGCATCAGGGTTGAGGTCGAAAATCCAAGAACGGAAAATCAAAGGGTCAGAGCACTTGATCGGAACGATCAAGTGCTCTGACCCTTTGATTTTC
>Ga0068855_100012690_pt1 | contig 10166 bp, 8 predicted proteins | sample KBSCornC52_FD_66592 | JGI IMG/M metagenome (GOLD analysis project Ga0068855, IMG submission 66592) | Corn rhizosphere microbial communities from Kellogg Biological Station, Michigan, USA - KBS Corn C5-2 | ecosystem: Host-associated > Plants > Roots > Rhizosphere > Soil ... | reverse complement strand
ATCAATACTTCCGCGAGATCGAAACTGCTGAGCTCGGGGTCGTCATGCATTGCCTCCCGTGCCGTAGCGATAGCTTTCGCCGGGTCACCACGAATGACATACGCGCGCGCGAGAACGAGCTTCGCCTCCGCATCCTTCGGGTTCCGTTGCAGAGCCTGCTGGGCATAGCGTGCGGCGCGCTCAGCATCATAGGCACTCAGCGCAAGCTCACTTAGAAGGGATGTGGCCTCAGGCGCGGGAGTCGCTTCGAGCGTGTTGCTCATGGCAGCGAACACCGTGGGCGCATCAGCCTTGTCCAGCAGCAATGCCGCGAGAGCCGTCATGCTCGTCACCAGCGGCTTGGTTTCCTTCGCACCTGCCGCTTCACCCGATTTACCGGGTGCCGGGGGAGCGTCCGTGGCCGACTCCCCGGCCTGATCCTTCTGTACGCCAGTAGGGGCGCGCGAAAAATCGCTGACGGCGGCGCGGGCTTCCTGAAGGTGATACAGCCGGACAGCCACTTCGGCAAACCGGGCATTTGCCTCGGCACTGGTCGGGGCCAGCGCGCGCCACCGGCTCGATGCCTCCCACGCGGCAGGCAGATGCTCACACTTCAGAGCAACCAGAGTCGCGTGCCGTGCGAAGGCGGCATCCGCGCTCGCCTCCGCAGCCTTGGCATAGGTCTCCGCAGCCGTCTTGCAATCGCCCCGCTCGAGCGCAATCTCTGCCACCACGCCCAGCGCGACGGGATCACCTTTGGGCGTCTCCTCTTTGGCCGCTCGGGGTCCGCTCGCACAGCCGGCCAGGGCGACAAATACGAGCGTCAAAGCGAGCGTGCCGACCGCTCGAAGCAGGGTTGTGCCGGCGCCTGGGCAGGCCGGAAGCCATGGATTGATGATGCGCACCTGAACACTATAGAGGCTTCAAGCCCGGCGCGCATCGCGCGCCTTGTTACAATGTGCGGCTATATGAAGGAATCCATTCGCCTCCGTTTGGAAAAAATGACCGAGCGCTTCGAGGAGGTCGCCCGCCTGCTCAACAGCGCCGAAGTTGCCGGCAATTCCACGCAATTTCGCGAACTGTCAGTGGAGTACGCCCGGCTTCAGCCGTTGGCGGAGCGGTTTCGCGGTTACCACGGCCTGGAACGTGACCTGGCTTCCGCCCAGGAAATGCTGGCCGATCCGGATGCCGCCATGCGTTCCCTCGGTGCGGAGGAGGTCACGCGGGTCAAGGGTGAGATCGAGACCTCCGAGGCCGACCTGCGCCACCTGCTGTTGCCGAAGGACCCGCGCGATGACAAAAACATCTACCTGGAGGTCCGTGCCGGAACCGGTGGCGACGAGGCGGCCATCTTCGCGGGCGACCTGTTCCGGATGTACGCCCGATGGGCCGAATCCAAGGGCTATACAGTCGAGATCCTCAGCGAAAATCCCGGCGAGCACGGAGGGTTCAAGGAGATCATCAGCCGCATCGCCGGACGGGGCGTGTTCTCGCGGCTGAAGTTCGAATCCGGAGCCCATCGCGTCCAGCGGGTGCCCGCGACCGAAGCCCAGGGTCGTATCCATACTTCGGCCTGCACCGTCGCCATCCTTCCGGAAATCGACGAAATCGAATCGATCGACATCAACCCCGCGGACCTGCGCACGGACACCTATCGCTCCTCCGGTGCCGGTGGCCAGCACGTCAACAAGACCGACTCGGCTGTCCGTATCACTCACATCCCTACGGGCATCGTCGTGGAATGTCAGGAGGAACGGTCGCAGCACAAGAACCGCTCCAAGGCGATGGCGCTGTTGAAAGCGCGCTTGCTGGCCGCCGAGCAGGAGAAGCAACAGTCGGAACAAGCGCAATCCCGCCGTCTCCAGGTCGGCAGCGGCGATCGCTCCGAGCGCATTCGCACCTATAACTTCCCGCAGGGACGGGTCACCGATCACCGCATCAATCTGACACTCTACAAGCTGCCGCAGGTCATGAACGGCCAGCTCGACGAGCTACTCGATGCACTCCACCAGGAACACCAGGCGGAGTTGCTGGCGGCGGAAGAGTAAACCTGAGCCTATGCACCAGCGCGGCGCCCGGGACCTGGTCGTGGACAGTGTTACGGGCGTCGAGCTCGCGTTGTCCTTGGCGGGGCCGGGCGCGCGCTGTTATGCATTCCTGATCGACTGGCTGATCCGGGCCATCCTGTCTACAGCCTGGTATGGCTCGGCCGCCCTGATCTACAACGGCCGCTGGAGCGTCATCGCGCCGATCACTCCGGACACGAAGTGGTTTGTGTTTGTTGTCACACCCGCCGCGGCGATCTACTTTCTCTACCACGTCATCCTCGAGATCGCGATGCACGGCCGAACTCCGGGCAAGCGCATTGCAGGTGTGCGCATAGTCGGGCGCGACGGCAGCTCACCTACGCTCGGCGCCTTGTTGACCCGCAATGTATTTCGCCTGGTCGACTCGCTGCCGGTGGCCTATGGAGTTGGCCTGGTGTCGACACTGGTGACCGAGGAAAATGTTTGCATCGGTGACATGGCCGCAGGAACGCTGCTGATCCATGAGCGTTCCGACATTGAACTGCCCGCGTTTTCCCCAACGCGCGCGCCCGCGCCAACACCCGCACTCGCCCTTCGCACTACGCTCGCCGTCACCAGCACGGCCGATGCCGAAATCGTGCACGAGCTTCTATCGCGTTGGTTTTCTCTTGGCACCCAAGCGCGGCGCAATCTCGCCAGCGCTCTCCTCTCCCGCTACGGCGTGAGCGCCACGACAGAGTCAGACGTGGCACTGCGCACGCAGCTCGAGCGGCTCGACACCAGCCGCCTACCCGTGCAGTCCGCTAGCGACCAGGCGTTGAAAGTAGCCCTGCTGCAACACGCCTCCCGCTGGCAGACCGCAATGGCCAGAGCGGAGCGCCTTTCCCGTGAGCGAGCCACCGATCTGGTGGACGCCGCGCAATTGTCGGACGACTACCGCCTGTTGGCACACGATCTCACCCGGGTCCGCCGTCTGATGCCCGACACGCGGGTGCGGCAATACCTCGAGACTGCCTACGCTCGCACACATAACACACTGCATCGCGCGGCGTGGCATCCGGGACGAGCGCTGCTGATCTTGTTCCGCGACGAGATCCCGGCAGTCGTGCGCTGGCTCGCACCCCACATCGCCTGGGCATCCAGCATCTTCGTCCTGACTGTCCTCGCGGGCTACTGGATGGTGCACACCTACCCCGATCTCATCGGCCTTTTCGCCTCGCCGGACTTGATCACGACAGTAGAGCACGGACGCCTCTGGACCGAGGGCATACTCAACATCGTGCCGTCCTCGGTACTGTCTCTGCAGATACTGACAAACAACATTGTGGTGAGCCTGTTTGCGTACTGCGCCGGATTCATCTTCGGGCTGGGAACCCTGTACATTCTGGGCCTGAACGGGCTCATGCTGGGCGCCGTGTTCGCCTTCGCCAGCCTGCATGGGCTGGGTGGCGCGTTACTCAAATTCATTGTGGCGCATGGCTGTGTGGAGCTGTCGGTGATGTGCATCTCCGGCGCGGCGGGTGCGGCGGTGGGCGAGGCGCTCATCCGTCCCGCCTTCGGCAACCGCAGGGAGTCTTTTCGCATCGCGGCGATGCGCTCCGGGAAGCTATTGATCGCCTGCGCGGTGCTCCTCGTCGGGTCGGGTCTCATCGAAGGCTACATCTCACCGCGCGCGTCTTTCCCATTCTGGGCACGCAGCTGCATCGGTGTCGGCTACTGGCTTTTGATGCTCGTCCTGCTCCTACACCGCCCGCGAGCGGCGCAGCGCCTCGTACTCGGCCAACAACGCCCGGTCCAACGATTCCGGCGGGGCCACGACGACCGAGGTGCCGAGCTGTCTCAACAGCAAACGTTGTAGGGCAACGCGCGCCTCATGCTCTTGGGCCGCGAGCGCCACCCAGGGATCACTCCACTCGCGCGCTTCCCGCGCCTCCGCCACGACCACGAAGTGTGGCGGAGAAAGCAAACGAACGGCCTTCGCCAGCGGATCGGCTGAGTTCACGTCATCGAGATGGGTCAACAGAATAACCAGGCCGCGCCGCTTCAGTATGCTGCGAATCCGGACCGCGGCGGCTGTCGGGTCGGATTCGGCAGGTTCGGGTTGCATTGCCTCCAACGCCCGTCGCACGCGCATTACTCCAGCCAACCCACGCGCCGGCGCAGACGAGAATAGCGGTCGATCGGTAAACACCATCAGTCCGATGCGATCGTCGTTAGCCGTTGCGAGCTCGGCAAAGCGAGCCGCGGCATTGGCGTACAGGCCGAAGCGGTCGAGCGACCCCACGCGCACTCGACTGAAGCGGCCGGCATCGATCGCTATGAGAATATCGAGATGTTGGTCCTCGCTGAACTCGCGAGTGACGAGGCGCCGCGCGCGCGCGGTGGCCTTCCAGTCGATACGAGCCATCGGATCGCCAGCCCGATAACCACGCAACTGATAGAGCTCCGCGCCTGCGCCTACCGCACGACGAGACCGCGGGCCCGACGGATACCCGCGCGGACGAGCCGTTCCACGGCTGGAGGTATCGGGCGCGATAGATAGTTGTCCGGACGGCTGCAGATCTCGCGACCACCATGCCAACCCGAGCGGCCCGCGCAATCGTGAGGACACCGGGCGCGGCGGCTGCGCGCCGAGCTTGATAGGGAGCAATAAGAACGAGTCGCGTCCAGTGCCGCGTGCCGGCGCCAGCACTCGCCGTGTTTCCCACAACGGCGCAAAGCCGTCGGGTAAAACCGGGGCATATTCCATTGCGACGGCCCGTGACGAATCGTTGCGAAAGGCGAAGGCGGCCGGCTGCGCACGGCCTAGAAATGCATGGGGCGCGGTCTCGATGGCCACACTGATCGGGATCCGCCGCACGACGGCGCTCTCCCACGCCAACCCCAGAAGCAACAGCGCGGCGGGTATGCGCCACAGCCCCTCGAATCCCGGGTGACTCGACCAGATGCCTGTGATCGCCAGAACGGCGGTCAAAACGATCAAAATATAGGCGCGTTGAGCCAGATGCATGGCTTTCGCCTCTCAGCGTGGAACGGGAGTCTCCGCGAGCAGACTTCGTACGACATCCCTGTCGGACAGACCCTCGAGTGCCGCCTCCGGGGTCAGAACCAATCGATGGGCAATGACCCACGGTGCCGCTTCTTTGACATCATCCGGAGTGACAAACTCACCACCGCGCAACCCGGCATTGATGCGAGCCGACTTCAACAGGGCGAGCGCACCTCGGGTCGAGAGACCGAGCGATAAGCGCGGATGCTGCCGCGATGCCGCCGCAATATCCAACACGTAGCCCAGCAGACTGTCCGCAGCGTGAATTCCTTCCGCTTCCGTTCGCGCGCGCCCCAACATCGGCGGCTCCAGCGATTCGATGCTCTCCAGGCCTGCGGGCGTACCCGCGCCATAACGGCTCAAGATCTCGGTCTCCGCCGCGCGCCCCGGATAACTCATATCGATCCGCAACATGAAGCGGTCGAGCTGCGACTCGGGCAGCGGATAGGTGCCCTCGAACTCGCGCGGGTTTTGAGTCGCCAACACCAGAAAGTCGGGCGGCAGCGGGAACACCGAGCGCTCGACACTCACCTGCCGCTCCTCCATGGCCTCGAGCAAAGCCGACTGCGTTTTGGGCCCCGCTCGGTTGATCTCGTCCACCAGCACCACGTCGGCAAACAACGGCCCCGGCCGGAAGACGAAATCGCGCTTCGATTCATCGAATACGTGCACGCCGATGATGTCGCTCGGCATGAGATCGGAGGTGCCCTGGATCCGCTTGAACTCGCCACCGAGCGCCCGTGCCAGCGACTTCGCGAGCAGGGTCTTGCCGAGACCCGGCACGCCTTGAACCAGCACATGCCCGCGGCCGACGAGCGCGATAGCCAACGCGCGTATGGAGGCTGCCGCTCCGATCACGACCCGCCCCAATTCGCGCTCGAGCCGGATTTCGAGTTGTTGTAAGGCGCCGCTCATGAGTCCAGGCTTGCCTGTATTCGCGACATCAGGTCGTGCAAACGCTCGAGCGGCACCTTCCGCGCCGCGAGGGCGGCCGCATGCCATTCCCTGAGCTGGCGCAGGTCCGCCGGTGCGATGCGAGAGTGCCCCTCGAGCAATTCCCAGGGAGACTCAGACCCAGTTCGCCTGAGCCTCCGGGCGATCCTGTGGAAAAAGTGGTCAAACAATCCTCTTGCGCCCGCATCATTCGTCAACACGCGTGCCAGAAAGCCACCGGTCGCCTGTACCAGCTCCGCCTCGCGCGGCACTGGCGCCGGCGTCCAGGGCGATTGTAACTGAGTCGCCCCAAGTACCCAGCAAAGCCATACCGCGCACAGAATGGCCACCGTCTCGTACAGACGCGGATCACTATAGAACTTGGCAGGATCGTATGCAGATCCCAACCCTTGATGGAGGTCATCAAACAAGACCGCACCGCCGGGACGTACCGTGCTACCCACTAGATTCGCAAGGAGTTGTCCGTTGTCGGCCAGGCCCAGGGCGCGGTTCGTAAACAAGGAGCCCAAGGCGCTGACCACGATTTGCCCGCTTCCCAATGGGCGCATCCATAGCACTCCTTCACCGGTTTCGCGCTGCCTGGCCAGTGCCAGCGCGAAACCGTCATAAGGGACTTTCAAGCCCCAGGTCTGTGCCGGGTAGTCGGACAAGGCCAGCGCCGTCCGCACTCCATCAAACAGTGGACGTGGGCCATTGGGGACCAGCGTCGTGCTCTGCGGCTGGGCGTACGCTCTGGCCGTCGTGATGCGCGCGCCCACACCGTTTCCGCGGCGGGCTCCGACTTTGCCCATTGCGAACTCCAAGCCGGTCAACAGCCGCAAGTCACCGGTAGCCCGACCGTCCAGCGAGAACGCCCAGTCAGGGCTGTCCGCAAGCGCCGCGAGGACAAGTAAGGTATTCCCCGAGCGCACCCAGCTTTCGAGTGGGCGCAGCTCCTCGGTCTTGAAACCGGTCGCGGCCGGCAGAGTCACAATGAGCAGGTTGCCTGAGGCGGGCAACCCGCGGCGGCTGGCGAGCTCGTTGAAATGGTCGCGCAGCGATACTGTCTTGATATGCTGTTGATCTAGCCAGACCAACGCACCCTGGTAGCCGTTGGGCCCCCGCTCCTGTGTGGTTGGACGTGACACTTCTCCAGGGCTGGTCGCATCACCGTGCAGAAACATGGCCAGAAACAAACCCAACGCACCCAGTGCGCACGCCAATGTAATGAGCCGTTCTCTCACGAGGGGCAGCCGAGATGCTCGAACAGCACCCGCCCTTGTTCGATGGCCGCCGCAAGATCCGCGCTCGCAACCTGCGAGCTCGAGAAGCGGACACGCTCCGACACCCCGGCAAGCTGCGCAAGCCGCTGCCGATCGCCGGCATCCGCTAGCCGCGCGAGTCGCGACACCTCACGAACTGTGAGCGCCCGTGCAGGCGGTAAACAGCTCGTTTCAGTGAGTCGCGCAACGATCATCTCGAGCAGGAGTTGGGGACGCTGCGGCACGGGTGCCGCGCACACGTCATCCCAAGTCATACCGCCGCGCCCGACTTTGACAGCCACGCTGCTTGACCGTCGGCGCGCAATGCCATGCCGCACACGCGCGATTACACCGCTGACGCGCAGCTCATTGATCACGATGATGCCCGCCAGAAGCACAACCAACACGAGGGCGGCGTATGACGTGAGCTCCAGGACGACCTGCGAAAGCCCGTTTTGCCCCACCAGGTGCCCAAGCCAACCTGCATCATCCTCCTCTCGACTGCGCTCGAAGGCATCCCTGAGCCACTCCTTCGTGCGTGCCCACCAGCCATTGCTCGCTGCAGTGGTTGGAGCCAGAGTCGCAAGCGCTGCCGGTAGGGCCGCAACGCTGGGACGGCGGGGCGGCCCACCAGCAGGGGCCGACTCGCGGACCAGAATCTCCCGCAACTCTCGCAACCCGCCGGCTGACAAATCATTGCCGGGCCGTTTCCAATCCTGGGGAAACCCCGCCGACCAGCCGCTCTCATCGAGCCGGCGCGCCAGTTGGGGACAACGGGCCACGACGCGCTCGTAACCGATGTCGATCTCCGGATTGAGCTTCTCCAGACAGGTCTCGAGCGCCTCGAGGGCAACTGCGGTCGCAGGAGCGGTGGGCTGCGCCGGGGCCGCGGAAGCCATGGCGGCCACAGTCAACCCCAGGGCCATCAAACCGATGCCGCTCCTGGGCGCATAACGCGCACGCAGGGGGTCGAGCCTCGTGACGCTCACTCGACCGCCGCCAGGCCGGCGATCCGCTGCTCCAGGTCCGCACCCTCTTTGCGGGCGCGCAACTCGCCGAACACCGCCAGCAGCAGCGCACCGACAAAGGGCGCCACTATCGCGAACATTGCGTTCGCCAAAACTGTAAACACCGCCATCATGACGGGAATGTCGGCAACCAACGTAGGGACGACCAAGGCGATGAGAACACTCACGAGAATCGCGAGGACCAACACGGCGACGGCGCCAACGCCATACACGGCGACCACGCGCCACCAGTTCCCCCAAACGAGACAGACACTATGACGTAGGGCGCGCAACGGCCCCTGCCGAGCGAGCATCACCGCGGGCCACGTGGACGAGAATAGAACCGCCAGATACAGACCCAACGCGATGAGCGGAATACGCAGCCACCAATGCACAGATGCGGGAACCACCAGCAGCAGGGTCAGCGGTGCACCGATCGCCACAAAAACGAGCACCGTCGCGACGACGAAGGAAGTCAGCCGACGCAGTGTCTCGGCGAGCTCGGTCTTGAAGGCCGTGGGAGTATGCTCGATGATTGCGCGCTGCCGTAACAGCAGCGCCGACCACATCATCAAGGCCAGCAGCGTACCGAGCACAAACAGCACCAGCCAGATCGGCCGGCCGCCACCGAAGGGCTGTCGGATGGCCCCGCTGCCGAGGTCGTGGATGTTCGGGAGCTGCTCGAAAGCTACAGCGAGGATGCCGTAGGGAATACATCTGACCACGGTGGCCTTGAAGATCTGGACGGCCAGGTCCAGGACCTCCGCGACCGCCAGTGGGCGCACGGGCGGATACAAAAATGATGACATTCCAGAATATTACCGACTATCGTGCCGCATGACTGAGGAGCGCAGCCTTGGGGCCCTGCGCGAGCTGGGCGTGCGTCGACTGCGAGCCTCCGCCGCTGGGATGGGATCGGGCCCGACACCCGACCTCGACGCGGAGCTACTCCTCATCCACGTAACGGGCGCCAGCCGCGCCCGTCTGCGCTCCCACCCCGAAACGCTCAGCAGCGAAACCGCGGTCCAGCGCTATGCCGCACTGCTCGAGCGCCGCGCGACCGGCGAGCCGCTCGCCTATATTCTGGGTAAAAAAGACTTCTGGTCACTCCAATTGACCGTCACGCCGGCGGTATTGGTGCCGCGGCCCGAGACCGAGCTGCTGGTCGAGCGCGCGCTGGCCCTGCGCCCGCAACAAAATGGGGAGGTCGTGGATCTGGGCACCGGCTCCGGCGCGATCGCCCTGTCACTGGCGAGCGAGCGCCCGAATTGGCAGGTTACGGCGACCGACGCCTCGGCCGAAGCCCTTGCCATCGCGCGCGCGAACGCTGAATCACTCGGCCTGAGCCGCGTGGAGTTCGTGCTCGGGAGCTGGCTCGAGCCCTTGGCGGGCCGCACTTTCGATCTCATTGTGAGCAATCCCCCTTACATCACCGCCGACGATCCCGCGATGCAGGATCCGGCCCTGAGACACGAGCCCAAACAGGCCCTGACTCCCGGCCCGGACGGGATGGCCAGTCTGCGCGCCATCATCGAAGCGGCCCCCGAGCATCTCGAGCGTGACGGTTGGCTGGTGCTGGAGCACGGCTCCGGCCAGGCGGCGGAGGTCGCAAGCGAGCTTGTAGCGCGCGGCCTTCGTCACGTACGCTCGCACCGCGATCTCGCGGGGCATGAGCGGATGACCGAAGCCCAGCGTTGATGGCGAGACTGTTCCCGGCGCACAAGCGCTGCCACTTTCGGGCGAAGCCCTAAGAAACACCCATGGTCAGATTCGAAACCTCACACGGCGCCTTTACTATCGAGCTCTTCCCCAAGGAAGCCCCCGTTACCGTCGAGAACTTCCTGCGCTACGTCGACGATAAATTTTTCGACGGCACGATCTTTCATCGCATCGTGCCGAATTTCGTCAT